>Ga0326728_10026664_pt1 | contig 10195 bp, 6 predicted proteins | sample MB3enrmetagenome_FD_207602 | JGI IMG/M metagenome (GOLD analysis project Ga0326728, IMG submission 207602) | Lab enriched peat soil microbial communities from McLean, Ithaca, NY, United States - MB31MN | ecosystem: Environmental > Terrestrial > Soil > Wetlands > Peat | place: USA: New York... | reverse complement strand
AAAGTGTTATACAGGACCCGCGATTATCTGCTCACGCCGGAGAAGTTGTACGAGACAACCGGCTTTGTGCCGAACGTGACGTTCCCCTGCGCGAACATCTATGACGCCAGGACGGGCAGAATCGCCATTTATTACGGCGCCGCGGACACCTGCACGGCTGTCGCGTTCACGCAGATTGATACCTTAATCAAGTATATCAAGAAGAACTCGGAAGTTTAACCGTTTCAAAGCACCCCAACAACCCAACCCCAATCAGGAGTAAAGATGACACAGGAAACGACCGCAAATAATGCCGGCCAGATAGTCCGGGATCGCGTCCCGGTTCTTACAAAAATGGCCTATGGTCTCGGAACAGCGCTGGATATGTGGGGGCTTTGGCTGTACCCGAGTGTTGGCTTCGCGGTGTTTAGCATCTATCTTGGGGTTGACGCCAAGTGGGTCGGCCTGGCGATGACGCTCATTCGTCTTTATGACGCGTTTTCCGACCCGTTTGTAGGCTGGATATCTGACAATGTCCGGACAAAATACGGGCGCCGGCGCCCGTTCATTTTGATCGCAGGCATTGTATGCGGCCTTGGGCTGCCCATCCTGTTTTCGGTTTCGCCCGCATGGTCGGGTAAGACGTTTCTCGGGATATCGGCGGTCTTTTGGTACATGATTGTGTCAAATATGATTTACATCCCCATCTTCAGCGCGTTTACCGTGCCGTTTAACAGCCTGGCCAATGAGCTGACGCCTGATTACGAGGAACGCACGTCCATTATGACCTATCGAAGCGCGATGCAGAAGGTCTTCGAGGTCGCCACTTTTTACGCGCTGCGATTTACGAATCTGGCCTGTTTTCTTATCCCCGGGACAAATAAGCAGAACGTTCTTCGGGGCATGCAGGTATATTCCTGTATTCTAGGGGTCGTCATGGCGGTTTTTGCCATAATCATCTTCCTCCGGGTCAAGGAACGTTATTACGACAAGCTTGTTGTGAAAGGCCAGGACCACATCTCGCTTAAAAGCGCCTTTTATGAAACCCTGACCTGCCGGCCGTTTCTGTTTATGCTGCTGGTGGGCGCGTCGTTCAACCTGGGCACGAGCATGATCGGCACATTGGGCTATTACGCGACGGTCTTTTATGTCTGCGGCGGCAATTCGGCGCTCGGCAATGACTGGAATTTCTGGATGGGCCTTTCGTTTATGCTCGGCGGACTTGTCGGCGCGCCCGTTCTCAACCGGGTCGCGCATTTTGCGGGCAAACGCAATGCGCTGATTATTACCGCCCTTATCGGCATGGTCTCTTACGCCGCCTCTTGGTATCTTTACAACCCGCACATCCAGTGGCTGCAAACGTTCGCTTCCGGCCTTATGGGGCTTACCGCCTCCGGCCTTTGGATGCTCTACGGCTCAATCTGCGCCGACGTGATTGATTACGATGAACTTCACACCGGAAAACGGCGCGAAGGCTCTTTTACGTCCTGCGGAACGTACATTCTCAAGCTGGGTAATTCGTTGGGAGGTTTTTTTACGGGATACATTATCAGCCAGCTTGGCGGCAACGCTGCTCTACAGTCGGGAACGCCTCACACGATTTTATGGATTCGCATCCTGCTGGCCGGCATCCCCATTTTTGGCATGGCTTTGGTGATAATCTTCATTTCCCAGGTGCCGCTAACCAAGAAGATCTGCGAGGACATCCGGGTCACTCTGGAGGCGCGGCGGGGCAAAGTATAGCAAGGTATAACAATCACATTGGAGAATTAGTTGGATTATGAGATTCGGATTTTTTGACGACGAAGCAAAGGAGTATGTAATCGAAAGACCGGACACGCCGCGGTCTTGGGCGAATTATCTCGGCTCGACGGAATACGGCGCGATCATCACCAATAACGCGGGCGGCTACAGCTTCCATTTGTCGGCTGCGCAGGGACGCCTGATGCGGCTGCGTTTCGACGACGTCCCGGCCGACCAGCCGGGCAGGTATATTTATGTCCGCGACAAGCAGTCGGGCGATTACTGGTCAAATGCCTGGCAGCCCGTGGGCAAACCGCTGGACCAGTATCAAACCACCTGCCGGCACGGCACCGCTTACACGATCATCAATTCCCGGTATTCAAAGATTGAAACGGAAACCACCTATTTCGTCCCACTGGGCAAACATTTCGAATGCTGGCTGTTGAAAGTGACAAATAACGACAGCGTCAAAAGAAACCTGAGCCTGTTTACTTTTGTCGAATACCCAAACTCCGGGCATTGCTTCAATGATTTCCTCAACCTGCAATACTCGCACGGCATAGTGAAAATGGATTTCGTTGACGGCATCATTGATTATGGAAGCTCCGTTCTCATCAGCGACCAGAACAACCGGTCCTTTCTGGCGTTCCTGGGCGGCGAAATCGCCGGCTTCGACACCGACCGCGACGTGTTCATCAGCCCCTATCACGGCTATGCGAATCCGATGGTCGTTGAAAAAGGCCAATGCACCGGCTCAAAGGCCTTTGGCGACGACGGCTGCGGCTCCATCCAGATTGACATCGAGCTTGAACCGGGCGGGACAAAAGAACTGGTCGTCCTGATGGGCATCGGCAAGGCGTCGGTCGAAGGCAAAAAAACCGTCAAACAGTTCGGCGCCATCGCCACAGTCAAAGCCGAGTTTGAAAAGCTCCGCCACTACTGGCACAACCGCATCGAAGGATTATCAGTGCGCACGCCGGATCCGCAGTTCAACAGCATGATGAACATGTGGAGTCCGTTCAACTGCCTGATGACCTATGCCTGGTCGCGAATGGCCAGCTTGATCTACAGCGGCGAACGCGACGGGCTTGGTTATCGCGATACCGTCCAGGATTTTATGGGCGTCATGCAAATCATCCCGGATGAGGCGAAAAAACGTCTTGAGCTGATGATCACCGGCCAGTGCTCCACCGGCGGCGCGATGCCCATCGTCATGGCCTTCACGCACAAGCCCGGCAAGGAAAAACCGCCCGGGGAAGACGAATACCGTTCCGATGACTGCCTGTGGCTTTTCAACGCGATCACCACCTACGTTAAAGAGACGGGCGACACCGGTTTTTTCAACAAGGTCCTGCCCTATGCCGACAAAGGCAGGGCCACCGTGCTCGGCCACCTCCGCCGGGCGATTGATTTCAATCTCAAACGCACGGGCAAACACGGCCTGCCCAGCGGCCTTTTCGCCGACTGGAACGATTGCCTGCGGCTGGGCACAAAGGGCACTTCGGTGTTTGTCGCCCTCCAGGTGCGTTACAGCCTGACGACCTATATCGAGATTTGCGAAATGTCCGGCAAGACAGCCGAAATCAAATGGGCGAAAAAACAGCTCGAAATAATCGACGGCAAACTCGACAAATTCGGCTGGGACGGCAAATGGTACGTCCGCGCCTACAAGGAATCCGGCGGGAAAATCGGCTCGCACGAAAACAAGCAGGGTTCCATTTATCTCAATACGCAGTCTTGGGGCGTTATCAGCGGCCACGCCGATAAAAATCGCGCCAGGCAGGCGATGGCATCGGTCAATGAAGAGCTTGCCACCGATTACGGCCTGATGCTCTGCGCGCCGCCTTATGAAAACATCCCCTGCGCGGAAATCCGCTCGATTGTATTCAACAAGGGAGTCAAGGAAAACTCCGGCATTTTCAACCACACGCAGGGCTGGGCAGTGATGGCGGAAACGATGCTGGGCAACGGCAACAGGGCATTCAAGTATTTCCGCGGCAGCATGCCCGCCTCGTTCAACGACAAGGCCGAAATACGCGGCAGCGAGCCATACGTTTACTCCCAATACACACACAGCATTTACAGCCCGCGTTATGGCGCATCGCGCGTCCCCTGGCTGACCGGCGCCGCGTCCTGGGCGTATTATGCGGCGGCGCAGTATCTCCTCGGCATCCGCCCCGATTACAAAGGCCTTCTCATCGATCCCTGCATCCCTGCCGGCTGGAAGGAATTCACCGCCACCCGCCGGTTTCGGAACAAGACGCTTGCCATCAGGGTGGTCAATCGCGCGGGGGTCCAGAAAGGCGTTAAAAAAATCACGCTCAACGGCCGGCCGATTGACGGCAACCTGATTCCCGTCTCCAAAATGAAGAGAGAGAATGATGTTCTGGTTGAGATGGGGTAGCAAACGCATCAAAATTCTCGGGGTCACATGTCCGGCTCTCATTAACACCGCGGCTTTAGCCCGGTGTCGGGGAGGCGTAAGGCAGAATCCAGCCGTTTCAACGGCTTACCGGTCAAGGGGGGCAAGGGGTCGGCAAGGGGTCAAACCGGGCAAGGGGTCAAACCGTATATGTGCCTGTTTTGCCACTTGCCTGCATGGAGGCTGGTTCCATGTTGGCCCGTTGACGGTAAATCTTTCTGTATTTGCGAAACAAATAATCCCGAAATATTTTTTCGCATGGACGGCATTTGGCCATCATGGTCATAAAAAGCCAGCCATTTGGTCCAGGCTTCTTCCGGTCAATCGGGCTTAAGTTATTCTTGCATAACGCCTTGCGGCCTAAATGCGATGACGGCATTGATTGTGCTTTCGGTTTACTCAATGTTAAGTGAATTAACACGGTTTTTTACCGGTTCATTGGCGTGGATGGAATTTTAGGGCACATTGACTGTGGATTGTTCTTTGTCCGCCCGCAGTATTTCGGTTGTTTGTGCTGAACAGCAGCCATCAGAAGTCCCCCAATCCTACAGGTGTGCCAGACAGCATTTGTCCAGGTGCCTCCGCTAAAGTGACCGGCAATATGAATACAAATCAAATGGAACTGGGTCTGAAAGCGAAGCAAGCGCATGCCACGGCGGCGCAAAAACAACGGCGGCAGCAGCGGGCGCAATGGTGGTTCGGCCAAATGCGCCGGGTGGTGGCCGCGTCGCTGGAATGGAAGCCGCAGAAAGCGGAAGGCTGAATTAAGGCAGAATTAAGTCGTGCCTGTTTTGCCACTTGTCCGCATGGTGGCCGGTTCCCGTTGGCCCGTTGACGGTAAAACTTTCTGCATTTGCGAAATATATTATCCCGAAATATTTTTTCACATGGACGGCATTTGTCCATCTGGCTGTGTCATGCTGAAAATCAAAAATTCATTATCAGCCATGAAGAATCACAAAACCACCAAGGCACGGCTCAGGGGCGCAAGCCACAGATGGACACAGATAGACACAGATCAGAAGGAGCTGCGAAAAAGCCAGCAGTCACCCAACAGGTGAAAGACTTTTTTCATAAAAATCTGTGTTCATCTGTGTTCATCTGTGGCTTTAACTGCTTTTGTCAACCGAATAGAGGAAAAAATTAAAAAATGCCAAAAATGCCAAAATCCGTGCAATTCAGACCCGAACCCGATTTTTCAACGCCGTCCGTCGTGCCACGGCGCTGAGAAAAGTTGAATTGCGCCCGGGATGGGCGGCGTTTAGCATTCAGGAACATGACAATGAAATTCAAACTGCCCGCAGCAATTGGGTTGGCATTGCTGTGCCTGCAAACCATCGCGTTGGCCCAAAACACCAACCTGCTGCCGAAACCTGCGCAAACCAACGTGTCAACGAGAGCCCATGCCTGGTGGCGGGACCGTGCCCCGGGCCAGCAGCCCTATACCACCGACAACAAGCAGATGCCGCTGATCTCGGTCAAGGGAAACAAATTCGTGGACACGAACGGGAATACGGTGGTGTTCCGTGGATTGGCGATTTCGGATCCGGACAAACTCGAGATGCAGGGGCATTGGAGCAGGGACCATTTCGTCAAGATCAAGGAAATGGGCGCGAACCTGGTCCGCATCCCAGTCCACCCCGTCGCGTGGCGGGAACGGACCCCGGCGGAGTACCTCAAACTGCTCGACCAGGCCGTGGGCTGGTGTACGGAACTGGAGATGTACGTCATTATCGACTGGCATACAATTGGCAACCTTGAGACAGAGGTGTTTCAGAACCCGATGTACGACACCTCGAAACTGGAAACCTTCAACTTCTGGCGCACCATGGCCCGGCACTTCGCCGGCCACAACACGGTGGCGTTCTTCGAGCTTTTCAACGAGCCGGCCACGATGCGCGATCAGCTTGGCCCGGTCTCCTGGCCTGATTGGAAGAAAACCGTCGAGGAAGAGATCACGATGATCCGCGCGCGCAATCCACAGGTCATCCCGCTGGTGGCTGGATTTGATTGGGCCTACGATCTCACGCCGCTGCGCCTCAACCCAATTTCCGCCGAGGGCATTGGTTATACCGTCCACCCCTATGCCAACAAGCGGTCTCAACCATGGGAAGGGAAATGGGAGGAGGATTTCGGTTTCGCCGCCGACAAGTACCCGGTTATCGCCACCGAATTCGGCGGCTTCGCCAGGCTGGCATCCACGAACCAGCCGCCTGCCGATGATTTCGCCGGACAGGGCAATCGCAGCACCAACTATGGCCCGCAGATCATCAAGTATCTGGAGGGCAGGGGCATCAGTTGGACGATCTGGTGCTTCGATCCGGAATGGGGGCCGACGCTGCTCAAGAATTGGGATTACCAACTCAATGCCTCGGGAGAGTTCGCCAAGGCCGCCCTGCACGGCGGGATCAAATGACAGCGGCCACGCCGCAAGAACATCAAGACGGGAAGGAACCCCATGAAAAAAACGCAAATTGGTTTCAGTGTGTTGATCGGTTTATTATGCATCAATGCGGGTTCTCTTTGTCGTGCCGGGAGCGCCGCCCGGCCAGTCACTCCCGATGCAGCGCCGGAGGCGGTGGAATTGTTGAACTTCATTTACCGCATTTCCGGCCAGCACACCTTGAGCGGCCAGCACAATCTCCCTGCGGACAAAGACAGGCAAACCTTGGCGGCAGCAAAGGCTTGGGGCAAGACACCGGCCATTTTCGGAAAAGACTGGGGTTTTGCCGATACAAACAGCAAGGATTCCGCGTTCGTCCGGGACGACACCGTCGAAGAGATCAAAGAGCATTACAAGAACGGCTCGCTCGTCGTGATGTGCTGGCACGAGGTTCCGCCCACGGCCGACGAACCCGTCGCCTTCCGTAGCCGGCGCGGCGGGGGCGCGACGACCAATGTCGCGAAAACCAATGCCGCGACGACCGATCTCAAAACCGTGCAAGGCCACCTCACCGAAGCTCAATACAAGGACCTGCTCACCCCCGGCACCAAACTTCACCAGCACTGGTGCGACCAGGTGGATGCCATCGTGCCGTATTTGCAGAAGCTCCAGGAGGCCCATGTGCCGCTGCTGTGGCGTCCGTTCCACGAAATGAACGGCCAATGGTTCTGGTGGGGCGGCCGCCCCAAAACATTCTCCGAGCCAGACGCCTACCAAATGAAGGGCGGGGAGAGGATGGGCTTGATGAATTCCGGAGACTACAGCACCGCCGCGCTCTACAAAATGATGTTCGACCGGCTCGTGAACCATCACAAAATCAAGAACCTGATCTGGGTTTGGAACGTGGACCGGCCCGAAGGCACCACCCTGCAATTCAACGAATGCTGGCCCGGTCCCGAATACGTGGATGTCGTCAGCTTTGATTGTTACCGCGTTTTCAAGCAATCCTATTACAATGATTTGTTGAAGCTGGCCAACGGCAAGCCGGTCGCCCTTGCCGAAATCGGCGGCAGTATCTCCCTGGACGTGCTGAAGGCGCAACCCAAATGGGCTTGGTGGATGGAATGGGCCGGCATGGCGCTGAAGGGCGAAGCTGCGGACCGCTTCGCGGCGATTGTCAAGGACCCCCGTTCCTGGAGCTTGAGCGATCCCGATTACCGCAAGGCCATCGCGCCCATTCGCGCCGCCTCCGGGTTGCCAGCCGAGCCGCCCGCTCCCCCGGCGCCTTAAGATGCCAATTTCCGGCGACCCATTCATGGTTCGTTGAATAATTGCGATTCTTAAGTCTTTGCCGCACAAGTTTTTACAGGCCGTCGCGCCGCGGGAATCACCGATTACAAAAATAATTTAAAATAATTGTTGTTTTGATGAATATCTATGCTAAGATACTGTCTAATGACTGGCTGAATGAAGCCATGTTGAAAAGGTTGAAGGCAGAATTAAGAAGTGAATCGTGGCAGAAACATGCAAGGGCGGAAAAATCAGGAAAACTTCATTTTTCTGCCCCAATCATCTTTCTGCCATCCTTCCGCCAGGCGTCGCACCGCGTCGCAGTCAGTCGCAGTGATCTGGAGATAGGCGGACATGGTTGGCCGGCCCAGTTCGACCCAGTTCGACCAAAAAATAAATCCGAAAGTGTGGGCCGTATCAGAAAAATCGCCCGGTTGCCGGAACCGGTTCAGGCTGTGGTCAAATCGAGACAGGTTTGTCGCGCCATCTTGTCCCGCCAAAGCCCCGGGAAAGTGGAAGCCGCTGCCGCAATGGGCGGGCTTGCCACGCCGCAGCCGTTGCTGCGAAGGCGGGTCAAACCGAGGTCAGGGCTTGACAGAGTCTCCCCCCACCGCCAATTCATGCGCAAATACTTTGGAATGAATAACTTACAACAAAGACGATGCTTGGCCGGGTCAAGGTCAGTCAAACTGGATCAAACCGATTTGGCATCCATTTCTCCCATTCCTCCCATGGCTTCCATCCAAAAAGTCTTTGCCGGTTCCAGCTTATGATTCAATATCGGAAAGGTATGCATTCTGTCCTGACCATCAATGGCGGCTCGTCGAGCATCAAGTTCGCGCTTTATCAGGCTGGCGAACCGCTGAAGCGGGGTCTTTATGGGAAGGTGGACCGCATCGGCTTGAGCGGGACGAATCTGACCTTCAAGGACCCCGCCGGGAATCAGCAGGAGAGCCGCAACCTCGCCGCCTCCGATCACAAATCGGCGGCGAATTCCCTGATTGATTGGCTGGAAAAGCAGAATGGTTTCGAATCGGTCCGGGCGGTGGGACACCGCGTGGTCCACGGCATGAAACACACCGAGCCTGAGATTGTCACCCAGGAATTGCTGGATGAACTGCATCGCCTCAGGCCGTACGACCCGGATCATCTGCCCCGCGAAATTGAACTGATCGAGACGTTCCGCCAGCGCCATCCGAAACTGCCGCAAGTGGCCTGTTTCGACACGGCGTTTCACCAGACCATGCCGCGCGTGGCCAAGCTGCTGCCGATTCCGCGGCGTTTCGACGCCAAGGGAATTCAGCGCTATGGTTTCCACGGTTTGTCCTATGCTTATCTGATGGAAGAACTCGCGCGCCTCGGCGACCCGGCGGCAACGACCGGCCGCGTGATCCTGGCGCATCTCGGCAACGGCGCCAGCATGGCCGCCGTGCGCAACGGAAAAAGTATTGACACCAGCATGGGTTTCACCCCGACGGCGGGATTGGTGATGAGCACCCGCTCCGGCGATTTGGATCCCGGCCTGGCGCCGTATCTGGAGCGAACCGAGCAGATGACCACCAAACAATTTTACGAAATGGTCAATCATCAATCCGGCCTGCTCGGAGTTTCGGAGACCAGCTCCGACATGCGGGACCTGCTCGACCGCGAAACCAAGGACGTAAGGGCGGCGGAAGCCGTGGCGTTGTTTTGTTATCAGGCCAAAAAGTGGATCGGCTCCTTCACCGCCGCGCTCGGCGGATTGGACACGCTTGTCTTCGCGGGAGGCATCGGCGAGAATGCGCCAGTGGTGCGGGCGCGGATTTGTGAAAGGCTGAACTTCCTCGGCATTGACTTGAATCAATCGCGCAATGCGGAGAATGCGGCCGTGATTTCCGCGGAGGGCGGTCGCGTCGTCGTGCGCGTCATCCGCACGGACGAGGAACTCATGATTGCGCGCTCGGTCTGCCGCATTCTAAAAAAGGATTAAACGATGAAAACAGAGACAAAGGCTCTCACGCCGGAACTGCTCCATAAGATGGATGCCTACTGGCGCGCCGCCAACTATCTGGCGGTCGGCCAGATTTATCTTTACGACAATCCGCTGCTCAAGCGGCCTCTGGCGCTGGCGGATGTGAAGCACATGCTGCTGGGACACTGGGGCACGACCCCCGGGCAGAACTTCATTTACGTCCACTTGAACCGGGTCATCAAAAAATACGACGTTGATATGATATATGTTTTCGGCCCCGGGCACGGCGGCCCAGCCGTCGTGGGCAACACATATTTAGAGGGCACTTACAGCGAGATCTATCCCAACGTCAGCCAGGATGAGGCCGGGCTGCGAAAGCTCTTTCTTCAGTTTTCGTTTCCAGGAGGGATTCCCAGCCACGCCTCGC
>Ga0326728_10026662_pt1 | contig 10195 bp, 10 predicted proteins | sample MB3enrmetagenome_FD_207602 | JGI IMG/M metagenome (GOLD analysis project Ga0326728, IMG submission 207602) | Lab enriched peat soil microbial communities from McLean, Ithaca, NY, United States - MB31MN | ecosystem: Environmental > Terrestrial > Soil > Wetlands > Peat | place: USA: New York... | reverse complement strand
ACGTTTATTCGCAGGTTATAGTGACTATTTCCCCGTGGCGTCCGTTCACTTTTACGCACAGCTCCTCCAGCGCCTCTACTATCTCGTCGGCGCTTTTGCCGCGTAACGAATTAAGATCGAATTCCACCCCGTTGGACTTCAGCGATTTTTCCAGTCCCGGCACCATGCTGGAAAAAGCCATCCCCGCCTTTATCAGCTTTATCGGCACGCGCACATCCACATTGTCTCCCCGGTTGCTGTCCACTTTTATATGCAGAAATTTTTTCCTGCCCGAAGGCGCGGAGGGAGGCTCGGGTTCCGGGTGCCTCTGTTTCTCCGCAGAGGCCGACGGCCGCGGAGCCGCGTTTTCGTCAATTGCAAAAAGAAGTTTTGCGGCCTCGTCGGCGGTTATTTTCTTTTCTTCCACCATCTTGAGAATTCTAAGGCGTTCCTCGTTCATAATGTCTCCATTTATATTTTACGCACCGACAGGTCTCCCGACACGGAATTTATCTGTACCGTGAACGGGCCGCCGGAACCCGGGAAATCGCTGTGCCTGTCGCCGCGCACGGAGTTCATTTTCACCGACGCCTGCGTGGCCGCCGGGAAGGCGAGGTCTATGTCCCCGCTTACCGAAGATGCTCCGACCCTGCCGGACTGCGGCGCGTTTTGCCAGCGCAGCGATATGTCGCCGTTGACGGTTGTTATCCTGGCGTCGGAGGAATCCACCTCGCCGTCCAGATCGCCGTTGACCGTGGACAGCTTAAGCCTGCCGGAAACTTTCCTCAGCGATATGTCGCCATTGACTGCGCTGACGGCGGTATCGGCGTTTATATCTTCCGCGCTGATATCGCCGTTGGCGCTTTTGAGTTCAATTTTCATGTCGCGAGGCAGCGTGATGGTTGCGTTGCACGAACGCAAATTCCCCATGCCGAAAAAGCCGAACGCGTTACCGCCCGATTTTATCTCAAGCGTGTCGCCGCTTACTTCGCAGGTGGGGGCGGAACCGTCGAAAACAGCCGTAATTTCGCCCGTGTCCGCGCCGCGCACCGTTATGTCTCCGCTTTTAAATGAAACCCGCACGCGTCTTATCCCGGCGGCCGGGAAGCTGCGCGATTGCGCGTCTTCATCGGTTTCTCCGCTTGTTGTCGAGCTGCCGGCTTCGCTGTGCGGCGGGACTTCCCTGTCCGGCGCAGGCTGGGTATTTTCCCTGGCGGCGGGGTCGGAGGCTTCCATGGCGGAAAGCAGTTTTTCCGCCTCTTCGGCGGTGATTTTGCCTTCGCCCACCATTTGTACTATTCGCAGTTTTTCTTCGTTCATCATGTCCTCTCAGAAGGTTTTTATCGAGACGACGTTTTCTTTGCTCCTCACCGAAATGGCAAGCCCCGCCAGCGACCAGTAAAGCCGCAGCAGCAGGAAAAAATAAGTTGTCCACGCCGCGCGGCGCGACGGCGGTTCCCCGTGAAACAGGCTGACGGCAAAACGCAGCAGGTCGCACGCAATCCACAACGGCAGTATGAGCAGCAGCAGAAATGGAGTTAGAAAAACCGGCAGCGCAAGCCACAGGCGCTTAATTCTTATTATAAGGAAGAGCGGCGGCATCAGCGCAGTTCCTTGAGTTTTTTTACGGCGTCCTCGGCTGTTATCTCCGAGTTTTCAAGCGCTTTCAGCACTTCCATGCGCGCCGCTGTTTTGTCTTCCACCATTTCAAGATTCAACGTTTTGAGTATTGCGGCAAGGCGGCTTTTGATTGTTGGATATGAAACCCCGTAAATCTTTTCCATTTCCTTTATGACGCCCTGCGCCCGCATAAAATTCAGCACGAATTCCTGATCCTCGGCGGACAGCCGCATCAGCGTTGGCAACTCGAAATTCCCGCTTATGCGTATGCCGCATTCCGGGCATTCCAGCGTGGCTATGCCCATTTGTGCGGAACAGGAAGGACATTGAGAAACAAGTTTGGCCATAATCAATCCTCTTCAATATTTTAACGCATGTTATTAATTTTGTCAATATTAAAATTGATTTTATTAATATTTTGGGCTGAAAAATATATTTTGTCAGCAGGAAAACAAATTATAGATTATCTGGACATTTCGGGAGCGAAATAGTCGTTCCATGATGCGCAATAGTGTCCGGCGCAGGTCCATGGATTTGCGGTGTAATAAAATTTCGAAACCAGAGATATTTGACCGATATCGGAATCGACACAGAGATGGTTTTCGCGCATTCGCGTGAAAAATGCGTTATTTGGAAGCTGGTCCAGCGAATCCTCGGCATGCCAGCCGTTGCGGAACATCAACGGCGGACGTGTGGCGGGTTTTGTGATTTCCTTAATCATGACTACTGTACAGAACAGGAAACATACCGCGGTGATTGCGGCGAATGGCCGATGGCGTTTGTCGGCATAATATTCAGGCAGAAAGACGCATGCCGCTGCGGTGAACACCATAAAGGGAATTATATAGTAGCGCTGTATCGGAGTGTTGCGCAATGCCGTGAAAGCGGCGAACGTGCCCAGCAGCGTTATTGCGATGGATAACTTTTCCGAGTCGCATTCATGGTGTCTCACGCAGGCGATAGCGGCGGAGAAGATGTGTCCCGTTATAACGGCAGCGCAAAGAATCAGCACGATTGCGGGCAGCGCACCTATGTCCAGCGAAAAGAAAAACTTGAAAATATTGAACCCGCCAAGGCAGCCGAGAAACGAAATCGAGTGGAACCAGAGAAAGGACAATAAGCCAAGTGCGCCTAGCCAAAGGGCCGTCGTGCGGAACATTTTGCTCATCCTGAGCGGTGCGGCCAGACGCGAGTATAATCCACCCAGCTCCTCCTGGAATTTCCATATGGCAACCGCCATTGCTATCGGCAAAGCGATGAGCAGAAAGATTATCAGGCCGGCATGGCCGGTCCATGCCGGCATTTGTCGCGGTATTTCAGGGTAAAACCCGCACTTTTGTTCCATGGTTATGCCCATGCGGTAGAAGAGGGGGACAAAAAGTTTTTTGATCACGGTCAGTACCGCGCAGGCGGCCATGTTGAAAAGGAAAAGTATGGTTGTCCTGTCAAAGCGTTTGTCCCCGGTGTATATACCGTATAGCACGAAACCGAAGGAAAGCCCCATCGGTATGGCAAGCGCGATAATATGGTTCGCCACGGCAAGACAGCAGGCCGATATCAGGATTGCGGCTGGAATAAGTCCGAAACGCTCCCGCCTTGCTGCGGCTATTGCGGCACACACGGCGCAAAGCGTAAAAAGATTTTGCAGGGCGCTTACCTCATAGGCATGGCGCGCGAAGAGCAGGTAAAACGGTGAAAGCATCAAGGCTGTCGCTGCCGCAAACCCGCCCCAGCCGGCAATGCTGCCCGCCACATATGCGGCAAGCGCCGCCACAATAGAATTTAAAATCACACCCGGCATGCGTAGTGCAATCACTCCGGGATGAAACACGCTGAAAACTTGGGCGATGATCCATGGGTACAGCGTGCATGTATACCAATTTGAGGCGTATGGGGTGAAAAGGCCGTGATCGCGTATTGCAAGCGCATCGAGTCCGAACCAGGCTTCATCCATGCGCAAGCCTGGCAGAGTCCCGATATTTACCGCGGTAAACGCAAAGGCAAGCAACCCGGTAAGCGCGGCGGCGGAGGCAAGGCGGAGTCTGGAATATGCGGATTTTTGCATATAAATAAAGATATGATTGCAGTTGATTTTGTTCTACCTACCGTAATTCCGTATGCACATTATTAATTGATGGTATACCGTGCAGATTATATATTATCATATCTGAAATGAGAACCATTTTTGTGACGACTTTCTCATCATTGGTGCATCAATGAATATGACAACTTTTTCTGCTTCGTTCCGTGAAAAGCCATGGTTGGTTTCCGCCATGATTGCCCTGACTGTTTATGCTTTTGGATTGCCGCTTTCAATATCAATAACAGAATCCGGTCTTTTCCTGGCTTTTGCCTGCGCCTTGATTGCAGTTGTGCGCGGTGAAACCGATATCCGGTCAAGGCTTGCGGCATTATGGAAAGACGAGTTTGTGATACAAGCCTGGCTTGTGTATTTTGCGGCGGCTGTTCTTGCGTCGTTATTTGCCATATACCCTTCACGGAGCTGGCATTATCTTTTTAACGACTCGCTCAAACCGATTGTCTGCATTTTCCTGATGGTTACGCTGGATAAAAAATTTCTTCCGCTTGTCCTGGGCGGGTTGATCTTGGGCGTAGTGCTTTTTTGTTTCAACGGGGACATCCGTACAATTGCGGATTTCCGACGTACCTTGGAAATTTCGCGCGGTTTTTTCTATGGCGGGGCCCGAGAGATAGTGGCGCTGGTTTTTTGTCTGGTGCTTAAGTTTTTCCTTGAGGATGAAAACTGGTTTTCCAGCCCGTGGTTTCTGTCTGTTTTGCTTATATCATTGAGCGGTATTATAATAAGCCAGACGCGCAGCGCCATGGCATGCGCCGTTACAGGAGCGGTGGTTTTTTTTATCCTGGGAATGCGCAGGTATGGCAGATGGTTTGCTGTCGCACTGGTTGCCATGCTTCTTATGCTTTGCGTAGTAACTTTCAGTGCAAAATTCAGATATCGCCTGCAATCCATATTCCCCGCGCTTGCTACAATAGCCGCGCCGCATTCGGTTGTTAAGGTGGATCCGGCTCTTCAGGATCGGCGTGAGCAATGGATGGCTGCGTACCAGATGTTTAAAGATCACATGATAACCGGCGTAGGTCCCAACAATTGCATAGCCACATTCCATTTTTATCACCCGAAACCGATAGATGGTTCATATGGCTGGACGGCGCATAATCTTTATATTAATCAGGCTGCGGAAAGGGGACTGCCCGGGTTATTTGCTTTATTGTTCGTGTTTTATGCGCTGTTCCGCATTTCCTGGCACAATTTTACAAGAGGCGGCGATTCCAGATATGCGCTTGTGGGCATTGCCGTACTGGCAGGCTTTGTCGTGATGTGCGTAACCGGAGAGCCCCTGCAGGATGTGCAGGAGTCAGGCGCGCTTTTCCTTATCCTGGCTGCGGGGATGCCTGACCCGGGGCTTCATCTGGCGAAAAAGTCGCGGGGGAATTAGGCCTTGCCGCAAACAAACCGGTACGGTTTCAGGCCTTAAGAAACCTGGGAATTATTTGCGGACAAGTTCTTCGGCGAAAGGTTGTTTTTATCAGAGCGCGGCGGCCATCAAGTGCAGATAATTGTCCTGCAATACCGCAGGATCCTGCGGATTGCCAAGATGCGCGCATTTATAATTTTTACAATACGCGCCGTCGGTGAGATAATCGTATATTATAGCCGGGATGTCGTAATAATGTATCAGCGGCACCGTCATCGGTTTGCCGTCTCGTATTATGAAAAGCCTGTTCATGTGTTCCGCATCTTCCCTGTTGCCCAGATATCCCAGTTGCTTGTAAGTATTAACGCCTCCTTCAAGCGGAGGCAGATGATCGCTTACCATGACGATTATGGACTTTGGGTCCCGCTTTACCAGATTATTTATATAATCCGCCAGCGCTCCGGTCCGGTAATAAAACTGGTTGATGGCCCAGAGCAGATGCTGGTTTGAAGATCCCTTTATCGTTATCACGGCGGGACGTATCGCGAGATCTATGTCGCCCGGATAATGGCCGTACATCGTCATTGTGTAATTGAATATCGGACGTTTTTCGCCTTGCCAGAAATTGAAAAGCTGCTTGTACAGGTCGCCATCGAAAAGCGAATTCTCCAGAGGCGATTCCATGCTGACGGAGAGGAAGGTCTTGCCGGAATAATATTCCTTCGGGAAATATATTTCCTTGAAGCCGAGGCTCGTGTAGGCGCGCACCCTGTTGTACATGTGAGGCTTGCTGGGATGAGTGCCGGCGGTGCGGTATCCGGAAGCGTTCAATATGCCGGGCAGGCATTCCACCGGTTTGCCGTCGAGGCGGTTGAATTCTATGCTGGACAGCCTCCCGTATGCAGGCACGCCGCAAAGCGATTCGAATTCCGACTGCGCCGTTCCTCCTCCGAAAATGGAGGCTACCGCCAGATTGCCGCCGTCCGTGCCGAAAATTTGTCTAAACTTGGGATTCCATGCGTCGGTGGAAAGCTGCAGGTTCTCGAACAATGTGGGATCCAGGAAGCTTTCCAGCACCGCCATGTGCACATTATGATGGTTGGAATGACGGGCTATGAAATTTGCCAGGTCGTCGCGCTGCTTTAGGTATGAACCGTCCAGATACTTATCGAGATTTTCCAGGTCCTCTTGATAATGCGCACGTTTGTAGAGCATGGACATAAACCTGCCGTTGTGCGCGGCCTGCTCCATGTCGGACCAGATTATGACGCGGTCGTTAAGCGCGTCGAACGCTGCGATGAACGACTGCGGATAAAAACGTATGTCTGCCCCAAGCAGCAACAGCGCGCCGCAGACGATTAGAATGTTGCGCATTCTGCCGCGCCAGTCGATCTGCCAGAGGAAAAAAACAAGCGGTACCACAAAAATGGAGGTGAGCCAGACGATGTCGGTTTTTTTTGCCACTTCAAAAAGGGCGGGCAGCTCGTGAAAATTGCTGAGGCGGAATATCCTGTCGAACACCATGTAAAAGGTGTCGTGCAGTGTATAGAGAACGAAAATCGGGATGGCGGCTATTACCGGCTGATACTTGCCGTGCTTTATGATTTTGTTGAAGGCCATGTACAGCAGGACCAGTATCGGTACTTCCATCCGGAAGGTGTTGCTGTAAATAGGAATGCCTCCGGCTTTGCGCCATAGCAGCAGATAAAGATGCAAAACCCCTATGAACAGAAGGTATCTATTGCAAATTATGGCGCCTGTTCTGGAGTCAAAAAAGCGTTTTATGTTACCCATAGTTTAAAAATGTCTTTATATTCTACCATAATTGTTTATATTTGAAGATAGGATGGACACGGATGGACACGGAAATTAGCAGGAGACAACTAAATTCCCTAAGAGCCTGTTTAAAATCTCCGTATTCTGCTGGCCGCTTTTCCCAACTACTCTAAGGTGGCGGCATTTCTTCGTTACAATACTCAGTCACAAGCGCCGCTTGCCTATACGGCTCGGCAATCGTGTTCTTTAATATCGCGGTCAGTCATGACTGACCGCTTCCCGTCACTGATACTTCGCGGCCTTCGGCTTACAAGCGAGTATTGTAACGAGCGGGTGCCGCCACCTTTAGGCTGTTTAAGAAAGCGGCCAGGCCTAAGGGCATGCGCGCCTCAGCCCACTGCGTCTCATGTCAAAATCGACGCTTTCGCCACGAAAGGAGATTTTAAATAGGCTCTAAGCGATTGAAAGCATGGGTTCCGGCATAAAACTGGTAGAATATAACAAATGGCGAACGGAAAATTTAAAATAGCTGTCGGCATGAGCGGGGGCGTGGACTCCACCGTCGCCGCGCTGCTGCTAAAGCAACAGGGGCATGCGGTGTTTGGCGTCACGATGTCCGTGTGGGACGGCGGTCCGCAAACGGGCGCAGCGGCCGAACTTGTCGGCGGCTGCTACGGCGCGGACGAGCCGGAGGAAATAGCTCGCGCAAAAAATTTCGCCAAACAAATAGGCATAACCCATTACGTCGTGGATTTGCGCCCGGAATACAAATCCACGGTTCTGGATTATTTCCGCGCCGAATATCTGGCTGGACGCACTCCAAATCCCTGCGTGCGCTGCAACAGGCTGGTAAAGCTCGGGCTTCTTATAGAGCGCACCCGCCAGCAATGCGGCGATTTCGATTTTTTTGCCACCGGGCACTATGCGCGCATAGAAAATTCCGGCGGCGTTTTCCTGCTCAAGAAGGGCGCAGATGAAAAAAAAGACCAGTCCTATTTCCTGTGGGGGCTGACTCAGCGGCAGCTTTCAAAACTGATGTTCCCGCTGGGCGGACTTTCAAAGCCCGAGGTGCGCGAGCTTGCGCTGAATGCCGGGCTCAAGGAAGCCTCGGAACTTGAGGAAAGCCAGGACTTTATCGGCGGCGGCGATTACTGCTGTCTTTTCAAGCCTGGCGAAAGCAAGCCGGGTCCTGTTTATGATGTGGACGGCAAACAGGTCGGCGAGCACAAAGGCATAGTCCATTACACTCTCGGCCAGCGCAAGGGGATAGGCTTGGGCGGGCTTAAAGACCCGCTTTATGTGGTCGGCATAGACGCCGCGCGCAACGCGGTTATCGTCGGCCCGCGCGAAAAACTTTTTTCAAAAGGCATGCTGGTGCGCGATGTGAATTCCGCCCGCAGCATTACCGCTCCGCTTGCGGCGAAAGTAAAAATACGCCAGCAGCATATCCCGGTTGCCGCCACGCTTTATCCTCCGGAAAACGGCGCGGCGCGCGTAGAATTTGCCGAACCGCAGTTTGCCGTCACGCCCGGACAGAGCGCTGTTTTTTATGACGGCGACACGGTGGCCGCCGGCGCGATAATCTCGGAGAAGTTATGAAAAAACAAGAGATAGTCTCCCTCCTTAAACTGGAAGGCGAGAAGATAAACGAACTTTATAAATACGCCTATGACGTACGGCTCAAGCATGTCGGCAAAAAAGTTTATCTTCGCGGGATAATTGAATTCAGCAATATCTGCGTCAAGAACTGCTACTACTGCGGCATCCGCCGCGACAACGCCTCGCTGGAGCGTTTCACAATGACGCCGGACGATATAGTGGAAACCGCCGTCTGGGCGCACGAGAACGGCTATGCCTCCATGGTCTTGCAGTCCGGCGAGCGCAAGGACGAGGAATTTGTCGCGACTATGGAGCGCGTTCTTTCCGCCATAGCCGATAAAACGCAGGGCAAAATGGCCGTCACCATTTCGCTGGGCGAGCAGAGCCGCAAAACCTACAAACGCTGGCTGGATGCTGGCGCGCGGCGCTATCTGCTGCGCATAGAAACTTCCAATCCGGACCTGTACGAATCGCTGCATCCGGCGGACCATAGTTTCGCGGAACGGTTGCAATGCCTGCATGTGTTGCGTGATCTTGGCTATCAGCTTGGCACCGGAGTGATGATAGGTTTGCCGGGGCAGACGGTTGAACACCTTGCCGACGACGTGCTTTTCTTTGAAAAAATGGACATAGACATGATAGGCATGGGGCCGTATATAGCGCATCCGGCGACGCCGCTTGCCGATAAGCCCGCACCGCTTTCGCCGGAGGCCAGCCTGGACCTTGCGCTTAAAATGATAGCGGTAACGCGCATAGAGCTTGTGGACGTAAACATCGCGGCCACCACCGCGCTGCAAACGTTGAATCCGATAGGGCGCGAGATGGGGCTTATGGCCGGGGCCAATGTCGTGATGCCAAATATCACGGACACCAAATACCGTTCGCTTTACAAGCTTTACGAAGGGAAACCGTGCCTGGACGAAAATGCGGAGATGTGCCGCCATTGCCTGGAAAAGCGTATACTGTCCATCGGCGAAGAGATCGCCTATGGCGATCCGGGCGATCCGCTCCACTTTGCGCGGCGCATGCTGCGTCGGCGTAATCTGTAAAAACATACAGGAGGAATTGTCTAAATGAAAAAAATAGTGATAGCAATAGCCGCGATTTTCGCGATCGGCGCAGCCGCCGCGATAGCGCAGGACCAGAAGCCCGCCGATGCGCAGATGCCGGCAAAGCAGGAAGCTCCCGCAATGCACAAGGAGCATCATATGATGCCCCCGATGCATTGCGAACTGATGAAAATGCTCAAAGACGCCACGGTTAAAGTAACCAACACCGACTCCGGCGTCACCGTCGAGATAACCGCCAAGGATGCCGACTCCGCCAAGAAGCTTCAGGAAGTGATGGCAAAGCACGTCAAGGACGGGAAATTCGACTGCCCGTGCATGAAGATGTTCAAGGGCAAGCATGATGCCAAAGGCATGAAGGAATGCCCGATGGACAAGAAGGGCGAGGCCGATAAGGCCGCCGCTCCCGCCGATGCTCCGGCGGCCAAGTAAATCGTATTAATCAAAAAGCCGCCGCCATTGCATGGCGGCGGCTTGATGCATTAATTTTTAAGTCCAGTTTTCATATTGCGGCGTTCTCAATAATCAAACAGGCATGAATTTTTTCCCCGAGGGCAGCGATATTAAATCCAGAATAGCCTTAGGCGCGCTTTTCTGCGCGGGATTGCTGTCCTCGTTTTATGGCGCATGGACCATGCGCATATACCGGGACAGGCTGCATTCGTATTCCCCCGACAAGGTCACGGTATACATGCG
>Ga0326728_10026661_pt1 | contig 10196 bp, 7 predicted proteins | sample MB3enrmetagenome_FD_207602 | JGI IMG/M metagenome (GOLD analysis project Ga0326728, IMG submission 207602) | Lab enriched peat soil microbial communities from McLean, Ithaca, NY, United States - MB31MN | ecosystem: Environmental > Terrestrial > Soil > Wetlands > Peat | place: USA: New York... | reverse complement strand
CCTCGACAAGTTGATTGAAGGATTCTCGGCCAACATCGCCAGCGGAGGCGGCGAGGTCAAGAGCGTGGAGAAGATGGGACGCCGCAGGCTCGCCTATACGGTCCGCAAGTTCAACGACGGCTTCTATGTCCTGCTCACCGTCGGCGCGCCGGGCAGCCTGATCGGCGAGATTGAGCGCCGCCTGCGTGTTTCTGAGCCGGTGATCAAGTTCATCACGGTGCGCATGGACGAGGAAGAGAAGCGTCTGGCGAAGGTCAAGGCCCTGCGCGACTCCAAGGTGAAGCGCAGCGCGCAGCCCACTGTGCCGCAGCATGCTCCGGCATCCATCTCCGCCGCTGAGGTACCCGAGCCGAATGCAGATGCAGAGGCACCCGTCGCGGCCGATCCGGAAGTGTCTGCCGGAGACACAGAGCCCATTGCCGCAGCCATATAAACGCCGTGGCATGATCCAGAATTTCGCCCTGCGGCGATTGCCGCTGGAGCGCACAACGAAGAGATGAGAGGAACCACCATGGCTGACGAAACAAGCACCTCGCAATCCGCACCAGAAGCAAGACCATACACGCCGCGACCCGCCTATGCCGGTCCCGGCGGGCCACGTCCGCCACGTCCCGCAGGCGGCCCAGGTGGTCCTGGAGGCCCCGGAGGCCTAGGCGGCGGCCCCGGAGGGCGGAAGTTTTTCCGTCGCAAGAAGGTCTGCAAGTTCTGCACCGAGAAGATCGACGCCATCAGCTATCGCGATGTTCGCCTGTTGCAAGGCTTCGTCGCCGAGCGGGGCAAGATTGTTCCGCGCCGGTTGACCGGCGTCTGCACGCGCCACCAGCGCCGTGTTTCGCTCGCCATCAAGCAGTCGCGCAACATCGCCCTGCTCGCCTTTGCCGCACGATTTTAACCTACCCGGCCCTCCGCACGATCCCCGGACGGCCACAGATATCCCGGAGAACAGCAATGGAAGTGATACTGAAGGAAGACGTCAACAAGCTCGGCCATCGTGGAGATGTAGTGAAGGTCGCCGACGGTTACGGGCGCAACCACCTCCTGCCAGGCAAGCTCGCCATCGAGGCGACGGCCGCGAACAAGGCGGTGATCGAGCAGATGAAAGGCTCGGCCATCCGCAGGCTCGCCAAGGAAAAAGTCCTCGCCGAGGACCTCTCAAAGAAGCTGGAGTCCGTGGAACTGGTGTTCGAGCGCAAGGTGGGCGAGAACGACCACCTCTTCGGCTCCGTCACCTCGAGCGACATCGCGCACCAGTTGGAGGAGCAGGGCTACGCCATCGACCGGCGCAAGATCTCACTCGAAGAGCCACTCAGGTCGCTCGGCGAGTTCCATGTCCCCATCAAGCTGCACCGCGAGGTCACCAGCCACCTCAAGGTGACGGTCAAGGGAGAAGACCTGCCGGAAGACACCGGAGAAACCGCAGCGTAACGCGGCTTTCCATCGATGGACACCGAGGTCACCGACCTATTTGCATGCAGGCCGGTGCTCATTGCTTTTACGCGATGCGTCCATCACGCTCAACATGATCACTCGTACTTGAGGGTGTCAACCGGATTCAGCCGGGCGGCGCGGTTGGCGGGGACGGTGCCGAAGATCACGCCGACAATCACCGACGTTGCCAACGCGATGGGCGCGGCCAGCCAGCCCACGGGAATATCATAGGGGGTCAACAGGCCCACGGTGATCGGGATGCCGAGGCCGACGATGGTGCCGAGGACGCCTCCGGCGAGGGAGAGGAATACCGCCTCGGTGAGGAACTGTAGCCGAATCTCGCGGCGGGTCGCCCCCAGCGCCTTGCGAATGCCGATCTCATGGGTGCGCGACTGCACATTGGCCAGCATGCTGTTCATGATGCCCACGCCGCCGACCACCAGGGTAATGGCGGCGACGATCACAAGCATCCAGGTGAGGTCATTGGCGACCTTGTTCATGGTATTCAGAATGCCGACGAGCGTCTCTGCGTGGTAGACGCTGGTTGGCCGATGGCGGCGTTGGATCACGTCGGTGATCTCATCCGCCCCGTGCTCGACCATCGAGGAGTCAGCCATCTTGAAGAATATCTCCTTGATGTTGTCGGTGCCGGTGAAGTAGCGTGCGACCTCGTAGGGGATGAGGATGGTCTGGTCGTTGATCTCGGAGGTGCCGTAGGTGTCGATGCTCTCCTTGAAGACGCCAATGATGGTGAGCGGAATGCCGTGGATGGAGACGTCCCTGTCGATGGCGGCCTGTTCGCTGCCGAAGAGTTTAATCGCCAGAGGCTGGTTGAACACCGCGACCTTGGCGTGTGAATCTGCGTCCTGGTCGTCGAAGAAGCGGCCCGCGAGGACGATGAGCCCGCGCACCTGCTTATACTGCGGCGAGACACCCAGCAGCATGGTGTCGTTGGTGATACCGCCGCCCAGACTGATGCGTTCGTGGTCCTCCAGCAGAGGTGAGTAAGCGACAATGCCTGGCACCGTGTCATGCACCGCCTCCATGTCTCCTCGGGTCATGGAGTCTTGTGTGGTGGTATTGTCGGGGCCAATGATGCTGCCGCCGCGGTACTGCATCTCGATCTTGTTTGGGCCAAGGCTGGAGATGGTGTCCAGCGCGTACTGCTTGCCCGTCATCCCCACCGTCACCACCAGGATGATCGACGCCGAACCGATCACCATGCCCAACATGGTGAGTAGAAAACGAGCCTTGCTGGCGCGGAAGCTGTCCACTGCCAGCGAGAGCACCTCGCTGAATATCATCGTAGTGTGAGCGCTCGCCAGCGTACTATCGAACGACTTCTCGACGAGCTCAGGCTTGGGAACGGTAGTAGTGGCCATCCATTGATCCATCCCATCGGTGCCCCGAATCTGCATCTCGAAAGGCTGTCAAACCAGCGCAGGCCCATCCGGAGATTCGTGCCCGATACAGCTATTAGACACTCTTCAGTATCGCAGCGGTACGGTGTTTCCTGCTAACCTTAAGGCTGATACCCTCGCGGAGGGATGTGTGAGCGGTTGAAACAGGCGGTCTTGAAAACCGCTGAGCTCGAAAGGGCTCCGGGGGTTCGAATCCCTCTCCCTCCGCCAATAAATCGTTTATTTTCAATGATATAGCTCATTTAACTCGCAGAGCAGATATGCCCAGCGGCTGGATTCAAGTGTCTGATAGGTATCCAAATAAGCCCAATTCAGAGCCAAGTCATCTTATTCGACTCGCATCAGAGAATGTGTACCGACAACCTCCCATTGCAACTTTGACCTCATCTCTTGGCTAGATGAGTGAATCGGTATGCACTCGACAAACCGGCATTTAACACCGGGGTTCAGGTGGAATCTCACTTTGGCATCCGTTTTTAGATCACTTAGAAGATCACCTAAAAATCATTCCGAAATAACATCCAGACAATTGCTTGTGCTGTCTGATCTGAGCCAAAGTGTGTTCAGTTGACCGGGTTTCCAACAAAAGGTTTGATCGTCTGGCTCAGTTGCCTTGTGATCATCGTCACGCCACAAGGCGAGGGGAGGGCGATAATCGGTCAACCAAACTGAGGGTGCGAGGGCCATCCATCCTCAATTGAGGGAGGGTCCGCCTCAAAAGGAGGATTCTGCCCATCCATCCGTGCTCCAAGAGAGGAAGCCCCATGTTACGACGCACCGGAATCGTCTCCATGACCTGCCTCACCGCCGTCCTGCTCAGCGGCGCCACCTCCCCACAAAGCTGCAATACGCAGCCAGCACAGCCAATCGGGCCTAGCACAGGCGAGGTCGTCGGGGCTGCGTTCGCCGTCGTTGGCGTCGCAGTCATCGGCACAGTTGTCCTCGTCGAAGTCCACAATTCACACCACACCATCAAGGGTTGCGTCACCGCCGGGCCCAGCGGCCTGCAGGTGCAGGACACCGATAACACACACACCTACAACGTCACCGGCGTCACTGCCGACGTCAAAGTTGGCGACGTGGTCCGCCTGCACGGCAACAAGGAAAAGAAGAAGAAGGGTGACACCGGCCAAGGCTTCTTCATCGAGAACATCAGCAAGGACTACGGCCCCTGCAAGGTCACTGCCGCGCAAACCGCCGCTACCCCGGCGACACCGGCCCACTAAACGTGTTTAGCCTCGCCCTGTGATCATCGCCACATCGCAAAGCTAGATTGATGGAGGGCCCTATGCGAAACGCAAGTCATCGGTTCTTTCCACTTAACGTCGACAATTCGCGTCTCGTGCACACTGTCCGTGCCATAGCCTCTGTTCTGGCCGTGGTCCCGCTGGGCAACAGCGTGGCGCTGGCGGCGGGTGCGCCCAAAGTAAAAACAGCAATGGATCCCGTAAAGCTGAAGCAAGCGCTCACCACTCGCGGCATCGGCAAGAGTGTCAAGGTAACGGAGCTGGACGGAACTCAACAGGCCGGCATTGTTACCGCCATCCATGACGACGCCTTCGATGTCACCGTGAAGCAGGCGAAACAGCCCATCACAATCTCTTACTCCCAGGTTTCCAAAGTGGGCAATGACGGTTTGTCCACCGGTGCCAAGGTTGGCATCGTCGTCCTTTGTGTCTCCGTTGTTGTAGTAATTGTAGCGGTGGTGATTGTCCACACACTTAATAGCCCGTGGTGGGCCAACGGTCCTAACACAAATTGAGAGGCAAGTCTTTCAGCTCCAAACGGCGCAGTGCATGATGTCCCGTAGTGCTTTCTGTTCCTACCGGGCATGCTTTAGTAGCAAGTTGAGAGGAAACCCTTCCATGAAATTCTTAAGCATCTGCGCATGTGCCCTAGCAACAATTCTCTCCGCCAAGACCGCCTCGGCCCAGGCGGGCTTCTATGCGCTCTTCACCGGCGCCAACCTCGATAACACCCAGACCAGCCAGCCCAACGTCTCGCTACCCAGCACCAGCATCACTACTACGACTCAACTCTTCGGCCCTACCCTCGGCATCTATGGTGACATCCCCACACCCGTGGTGAAGATCGGCTGCGACTTCCGGGGAGAGCTGCTCAACGGCGACGGCAAGCAGCACTATAACGGCGTCATCGGTCCACGTGTCTCTGTAGCCCTTCCCGCCGTCAAACTCAAGCTATACGGCGAGTTCCTGTACGGCTTTGGCAGCTACAAAACCACCACACCACCACCGTCCACGCCGACTATGAGTACGTCGCCGGAGTCGACCGAAAGCTCTACTCGCTGCTCGACTGGAGGATACTGGAGTTCAGCTACAGCAATTACTTCAACGGATCCGTCGCCACCAAGGGACTTAGCACCGGCCTGGTCGTGCGCGTTCCCTGATCACGCACTTACTGGTTCACGCCACTCGGCAGAAACCCGCCGTCGGTCATTTTGTCAGGGAGTGCCGGCGTCAGAAACAAATGTCTGGATGTGATCTTTGAGCTGTTCTCCTAAGCGCTTGAAGAACTAATGTGTGTAGGATATTTGCAGCCTTCCCTTTCACTGCAGACAGATGGAGAAGCAGATGTCCAATCTGGTTCGGTTCGGGCTCATTTCGCTAGATATAGAAACCGGAGATCTGCAGGGAAACAAGCGCGGCGTGCGGCTTCCTGAACAACAATTCATGATCCTCCAGCTGCTCCTCGCGCACGACGGAGGAGTGGTCTCGCGTGACGAGATTCGAAGCCGCCTCTGGCCCGGTGACACAATTGTCGAGTTCGATCGCAGCATTAATGCAGCGATTCTCAAGCTCCGCGCTGCTTTACGCCATACCTCCAACAAAGGCGTGTACATCGAAACCGTAGCCCGCCACGGTTACCGGCTCATGGCTTCGGTGAAGCACCAGCCGGACGAGTTGAAGACGGACTCCGCCAAACCGGCCCGGAATGCTCCACTGGTCGGCCAGAACATTTCCCACTACCGCGTTCAGAGCGTTCTTGGTGGCGGAGGGATGGGCGTTGTTTACAAGGGCGAAGATTTGAAGCTCAACCGGCCCGTAGCCCTGAAATTTCTGACGAAGGACCTGACGCAGACGCCGTCGCTTCTGAAGCGGCTTGAGCACGAGGCACGCACCGCCTCTTCACTGAACCACCCCAATATCTGCACTATCTATCAGATCGGTGAGTACGAAAGACAACCATTCATCGTAATGGAGTTTCTCGAGGGCGAGGTGCTGCGCGAGTTCATCGTGGGGTCGGCAAGGTTGAACAACGGCAAAGAGCGCGCCGCTCTTCTCCCGAAACTGCTTGGTATCGCCATTCAGATCGCCGACGGACTGGCAGCCGCACATGCCAAAGGCGTCATTCACCGTGACATCAAACCGGCGAATGTCATCGTCACGAAGAGCGGAACAGTCAAGTTGCTCGATTTCGGATTGGCCCGCCAGTGCGAGAATGACCAGCCAGACAGCATGATCAGCCGTTCTGCTGATGAATCTGGCAGGGGGCCGACATTCAACTCCGGGACCCCGGACTACATGTCGCCGGAACAGATAAAGGGCGAGCCGCTGGACCGGCGCTCCGACCTATTCTCTTTCGGCATCCTGCTGGCGGAGCTGTTTGGCAGCGCGCATCCGTTCCGAAGAGACAGCATGGCTGAGACCCGGGAGGCCATCCTGCACGACTCGCCGAATCTCAGCTCGGATCTGCCGCCGGCCCTTCTGGTGCTTATCCGGCGACTCCTGGCCCGGTCTTTGGATCTCCGGTACTCCTCGATGGTCGAAGTGAAAGCGGATCTTGAGCGTGTGGCAAGCGCGCTGTCTGCCTCCCAGCAAATCCCGGATGTCAGCAGGATGCCCCTTATCGGGCGAGATCATGAACTGACTGAGTTGAGACGCATGCTGTATGAGGCGCTTGCCGGCCATGGCTCGATGGTCCTGATCGGCGGAGAGGCCGGAGTCGGCAAGTCTCATCTGGCCAGAGCAGTTCTTGAAGAAGCGAAGAGCCGGGGCGCGCTGGGAATTGTCGGACACTGCTACGAAATGGAAGGCGCTCCACCCTATGTTCCATTCATCGAGATGCTGGAGTACATCACTCGCATGGCGCCACGAGAAGGGCTTCGCTATTCGCTCGGGGACCATGCTCCTGAGGTAGCGCTCCTGATGCCCGAGCTGCGGAATATGTATCCCGATATTCCTCCGTCCATCACGCTCCCTCCCGAGCAGCGACGCAGGTACTTGTTTAACGCCTTCCGCTCCTTCGTGGAAAGAGCGGCCTCTGTGACGCCGTTAGTCGTCCTCTTTGAGGACCTTCAGTGGGCGGATGAACCCACGCTTCTCCTGTTGCAGCATCACATGCAAACGTTGTCGACGACACCGATGCTGGGGATAGGTACCTATCGCGACACGGAGTTGGAAGTCACTCGCCCCTTTGCGCAAACCCTTGAATCGCTTGTGCGCGAAAAACAGGCCGTGCGTCTGCCATTGCGTCGATTGCCCCAGGCCGACGTTCGAAGCATGCTCACGGCGATAAGCGGGCACGAGCCGCCGTCCTCGCTGGTTCGAGCGATCTTTGGACAGACCGAGGGTAATCCCTTCTTTGTCGAGGAGCTTTTTCGTCATCTTTCGGAGGAAGGTAAACTGTTTGACAAAGATGGCGATTGGCTTACCAACCTTCACGCCGACAAACTCCAAGTACCCCCTGGGGTTCGTCTGGTATTGGGCCGCAGGTTGGACCGGCTTGGTGAAGATGCCCAACGCGTATTGACGACGGCTGCGATTATCGGTCGAAGCTTCAGCATGGACCTTTTGGAAGCGCTCGAAAACAAGCAGCCGGATGCAGCCCTTGACGCAGTCGAGGAAGCGGAGCGAGCTCACCTGCTGGCGCCTGATCTGGACAGCCGCGATGCGCGCTACCACTTTGTGCATGAGCTTATACGTCAGACTCTTTCAGAATCGCTATCGTTCCCCAGAAGACAGCGCCTACATTTGCGCATTGCCGAGGGTATCCAGAAGGTGCATGCGGGGCATCTTGAAGCGCAGGCATCGCAGCTGGCGCATCACCTCTATCAGGCGGGCGCCGCGGCAGATCCTGAAACAACCACAAAGTACCTGCTGATTGCAGCCCGCCAGGCTCGCGCCGGAGCCGCTTATGAAGAGGCCCTGGAATACCTGGAACGTGCACTTTCTCTGTGGGAGGACGATAACGGACTTCACACAGCAGAGCTGTTTGAGCAGAAGGCGAGTGTCTTACGGAGCATTGGCCGGACCGATGAGGCGATTACAAGTTATCGCAAAGCAATTCAGCTATTTGAAGCTGCCCAGAACCTTGAGCGCGTCGCCGATGCGAGCATTGCTCTAAGCTACCTCCAGGCGTGGGAGCGCAACTTTGAAGCCGCAAATCGCACGATGGAGCATGCTCATAACCTGATGCTGGGCCAGAATCTCCATTCGCTCAGCAGTGTGCTCTCCATGCGCGCGGCTATCATGAGCGCGAGCGGCCAACCGCAGGAGGCAGAACACATGTTCGACGAAGCACGGTGCCTTTCCGAAGCAATGAAGGCGCCGTCTCGCGGCCGCGCGGAGATGCTGGAAACAATTCACTACTACCAATCCTTCCAACTGGCAAAGGTGAGATTGACCTCTCACCAGGTCGCTAGCGCTTGCCAAGCCGCCGGTGACGCCTGGGACGCGTCATCGGTTGAGTTTTATGGGTTATGGGCAGACCTGTATTCCGGCAAGCCGGAAGCCTGCGCGTCGGCCTTGACCAACGCTGCACTACGCGCGGAGAAGATCGGACACCACGGTGCCGGTTGGGCACTGAAACTCGGCCAGTCCGTTGTGAGCGCATCACGCGGCAATTTGAACGCGTGCAGGGATGAGACTGTCGAAGCGTGGGAGTTCGGAGCCGCGCATGGCGTGGGCTGGAACTTCGCCACCAGCATACAACGCGGGCACCTGGCCCTCTGGTCCGGCGATATGGAACAGACTGAGCACTGGTATACGCAGGGGTTGGAGTTTGAGGGCAAATCGTACCTTTGCGGCCTCTCAGAGGCTTGTCTCTTCGCGGCGTACGCGGAATGCAGTGCCCCCCGGGCCGCTGAGACCTGGACCAATCGGCGTTGGCAATTGCCGGTTTCAGGGCAGTTGAACTCCTTGGGCGCATGGACGGCACTGGAACGATCGGTCGTCGGCCTCGCGCACATGGGAAGAAGCGAAGACATCGCAGCACTGCGGCCGCTGACGGAAGAACTGATCCTCACAGGAGCGTGGACCTATTCTCTGCTTTCGCCGTTTCGCACTGTGGCGGGAATTGCCGCAGCCTGCGCCGGGGACTGCTCGGCAGCCGAGCAGCACCATATCGCCGCCATAAACCAGACAGATTCGGCACCCTACCGGCACCTGCAACCAGTGGCGAGGGAGTGGTACGCAGCGATGCTACTAGCCCGGAATAAGGCCGATGATGCTGCGAGAGCCCACGTCTTGCTCCGCGAGGCGATGACTTTGTATGAGGTCATGGGTTGGCAACAGCGCGCACGACACACGCGCAAAATGCTTGGCATGCCTTGAAGGTCGAGAAGCGCACCGAGACCGTCAAACTATATCTGAGTGCGAGGCGCGTGACCTGCAAACAGATTGCGGAGAGGTTCTAGAAACCACGCAATCAAAGGTGGCGCTCTCTATGAACCAGCATTTAACACCGGTGTTCGGACGGAATCTCACTTTGTGCATCCATTTTTCGATCCCTTGGAAGATCACCTAAAAATCATGCAGAAATAACATCCAGACAATTGCTTGTGCCGTCCGATCTGAGCCAAAGTGTGTGCGATCCAAATTGAGGGTGCGAGAGCCATCCATCCTCAATTGAAGGAGGGCGCTATGCGAACGGCTCTTTGGGCGATCGCACCTTGTGTTTTGGCTTCCATGCTCGGCTGCTCCTTGAAAAAGGTTGCGGTCAACAAGCTGGGAAACGCACTTGCGGGTAGCAGCACAACATTTTCGTCCGACAACGATCCGGAGCTAATCGCGACCGCGGTGCCGTTCAGCCTAAAACTGATGGAAAGCCTGTTGGCCGAGAGTCCGCAGCACCGGGGGCTGCTGCTGGCAACCTCCAGCGGCTTTACCCAATATGCCTATCTTGCTGTTCAGGAGCCGGCGGATGAGGTGGAATCCCACGACATCGCCGGCGCAACGACGTTAAGAAACAGGGCTGGCCTGCTCTATTTGCGGGCCCGGGATTACGGCCTGCGCGGCCTGGAGACGAGGCACAAGGGATTTGCAAGCGCGCTGCGAAAGGACGCCAAAGCCACAGTCTTGCGCTGCGACAAGCGCGACGTCGCCTTTC
>Ga0326728_10026660_pt1 | contig 10196 bp, 12 predicted proteins | sample MB3enrmetagenome_FD_207602 | JGI IMG/M metagenome (GOLD analysis project Ga0326728, IMG submission 207602) | Lab enriched peat soil microbial communities from McLean, Ithaca, NY, United States - MB31MN | ecosystem: Environmental > Terrestrial > Soil > Wetlands > Peat | place: USA: New York... | reverse complement strand
TCCTTGATCTGGTAGGTTAATTTGCTGCCCTTGGACCTAGGGTCTATAGGCACTACAACTGAACCGGTCAGTGATGCTGCGACCAGGGTATAGAGGAATTCGGGATGGTTCCTCATGACCAGGCTGAAACGGTCGCCCCTGCCTATGTTAGCATCCTTCAGAGCCTTTGCCACCTTGCATCCGTTCAGGAACAGGTCTTTATAGGTTACGATCTCATCAGCGAGGTTATCTCCATTCTCAAATGTTATTATGGGAAAATCCGGCATCTCCTCGCACTTTTTCCTGATCTCGTCTGAGAAGAGTCCTGCTACAAAGTCACCACTCATGATTCCTCCCTATGCCTTAATATTCGAAGATCGTATGCTCTGTGGTTACAAAAAAGTAAGATCCCTGTAGATCGATGAATGTTGCTTCGTCCTTGGCAAGGGCCTGATTTGCTGCCTGACCCTCAGGCGTAGTGAGCGCGTTCATAAAAATATCAAGACTCTCCCACCACAATTCGGCTATCCCATCAAAAGCCTCCAGCATTCCTCTCGCTTGAGCTAGCTGGATATTCAATTCGGGCTCAACTGTGTGGCTCTGAATATATTTAAGTGCCTTCAAGTCCTTGGCAAAGGATCGCACCAGAGGTCCATGCTTCTCTAACCAGTATTTTCTAAACTCATCCACTGTGATATCTGAACGGCGTCGAACTATATACACGAGCTTAATCATATTCGGTCCTCCTAAGCACTTCTGTCATTTTTTTGATCAATTTTATTCGGAAGCCTTGCCTCCCTAATGTGGAGACCTATGTGAAAATGAACACATAGGCCCCGTTGGACTTGCAACACTACCTAGAAATTAGCCCTCATGCTTTCGCTGGCTCCCATTGATCGAGTATTCCTCTGAGCTCAGGATCTCTCGAATCGCTGGTTAATGAGGGTATCAGTCTTCTTTCAGGATGACTCGCCTGGTCCCGCCATATTGATATTCTCTTCTGTACAGAACCGGATGAAAGAGGCCCTCATACCAGTAAGAGAACTGCCTGGCCCATCTCGGGTTCATGATCCGGCAAAGCCCTGAGTAGACATGCAGTGCATTCCCGTGATGCTGGATATAATGAAGGAACTCTTTCATACCGCTCCCTCTCATCCTACTCAGGTCTTCTCGGATAGGTCTCGATGATCTTGTGTCCAGCTGCTATTGCCAACGTTTCATTTGAGCCGTCCTCGATCAGAGCTGCCCGTGCATCGCGGAAAAGTTTTTCTATAAGATATTCTTTGGACACGCCATTCCCGCCGAATATTTGAACAGCATCGTGGGTGTTCTGATATGCTGCATCTGTCCCTGTGATTTTGGCCATTACCGAGTATTCTTCGGCAGGTGTTGACGTGTTCTGGTTATAGCAAAATGCTGCCCTGCTTATTTGTCGGCTGATTTCAACTCTACGGAGCATATTGAAGAGTGTCATCTTAATATGGTCATATTCAATGAGAGGTTTCCCGCCTTGTACCCGCTCTTTTGCATAGGCAAGGGCTTCATCAAATGCTGCCCGAGCGACGCCGGTACCCAATGCGCCCATCCAGCCACCGGTGGTTGCGGAAAGGACGATCTCGAGCATTGCCTCATAGGAATCCGGGCCTGCAACCATATAGTGCTTCGGAATGCGCACATTATCGAAGTAGATCTCTCCCTGGTTTAAATCACGCTGGCCGAGTTTGTTGAGAGGTTTTCCTTTGGCAACACCCGGAAGATCCAGCGGTACAATAAAGATCCCGCTGCCTGCATGCCCCATGGATTGATCAACCATAGCAAACAATGCACAGTGGGTGGCAATGGTCCCACCTGATACCCATGCTGACTTCTGTCCATTGATCACCCATTCATCTTTCACTAATTTTGCCGTAATGTTGGATTTGATCTTCGGGTTCCTGAAACTGGGGTATCCTGGGATTAAGGTATCAGAACCATGATCGGGTTCCGTAATACCCCAACAGCCCCGTATGCTCCCATCCGTACATTCGCAGTAGGGGACAATGATGTCATTGATTATGTCGTCTTCCGGGATAAGGCTTCCCGCATAAGCAGCGAAAGATGCAACTCCAAGCTGAACGCAAAGGCCGGCACTTCCCCAACTGAGTTCTTCAACAATAATATTTTGTTGAAGTGTTGTTGCACCCATGCCCCCATATGTATCCGGCAGAAGTACGGTGTGATATTTCAATTCATAAGCCTTTTTCATAAAATCCCAGAGGGGCGATCCGGGAGCGATGACCTCTTCCGGGGTCATCTCATCGAGCTGCTTTGCAATGGGCCGCATCACCTCCTTGGCAAACTTGTGGGTTGTTTCCTTTATGGCAATATCTTCATCAGACAGATTGAAGTTCAGATCCAGATAACTCATAAATTATCTCCTTTTCAGCAATGGTAAGTTACTTCTTTTTGTAGCGGGCCTCTACCTGCGGGGAATACTTGACAAGGGCTTCAGGCACCTGCTCATAGAGGATCTTTTCCAGGGCAGCCATGACTTCATCCGAGAAACCGATGTTCAGGAAGTCCGGTGGCGCCCACCAGTCATCCTTGGTCTTGTACATGGGATTCCCGCCACCCGCGAAGGTTGCGAACATCGTAGGAATGCAGCGAAGCATATCCATCTTGTCCATCTCGTAATTCAACACCTTGTGCATGTCTTCGCGGCTGTAATAGACCATGTCCCTGGCAGGCCCCAGTGCCAAACCAAGCTTTACATTCGAGTTGGGCAGATAATTCAGGGCTCCGAGCGCAAAACCCAATGACCCCATGATCCGATTGTCGACCTTGTTTTGCCAGGCCGAAGCACAGGCCCAGTCACAGGCAATTGCATAATCAAGGATCTTCCAGTTGCAGCAGGGTCCGCCCAACTGTCCGCCGTCTACGGTTTTGGCATATGCATTGAATTCCTTGCAGGTGTTGAAACCGCACGCACCACAGTTCCATGCCAGATTGGAAGTATTCACCTTTGTACCTATGCCGATGACAACCGGTGATTCCCCTCTCTGATAGCACCTCTTGATTGTTTCATAATCCCACTGGACATAGCGCACTGCAGCTGCAACAGGCTCCAGTACCGCCAAGATCGGCTCCAGATCCTTTCCCCAGATGATCTCGACCTCGATTTCCGTCTTACCGGTAATCTGCGGGGCCTTATGGATGGCCAAGACGATATTTTTTGCTACTTCCAGGATGTGATCCTGAAGATAGTCTTTTCCAATCATATGTCCCATTATTCGTCCTCCTTACCGGTCTTCTGTCGCTTGGGGATCCATTTCCGGTAATCAAACCCTCGTATGATCCTGGTTGTCGCATACATCTTCCGTGCGCTGTCCAAGACCTTCTCCATGTTGATGAGGTGATAATCCGCATTTACGTCCACGTATGGGTTCTTGGCCTTTGCCGCCACCGGAACCCCGACAACCATGCCTGAATTAGGGCAGTAGCCAAGCTTCTGCCCGGCCATCCCGATACTGGCAAACGGCCTTGCATCAACCATCAGGGTATATGCAGTCCACAGGGCGCTTCCCACGGCATAGCCCAGGTCATCAACCCTTGCCGTGCAGAGAGGGCCGTCTATCATGCGGGTCGAAGACCGGTCAGTGATGTCCACGAGACCGTACTTGTGTTTCTTCTTTTCATAGAAATAACCGCAGTCAAGGGTTCCTCCGCACATGCCACAGCCTGCATCCAGAGGGGTTTCGTGACAACGGGTATTCCCGAGAAGGATGATCACGTCCGAGTCACGGACCATGACTGCTTCATACAGGAAGGGCTCCTCCCAGTTCTTGTTGGTGTGCGCGATCTCCTCCATCTTGCGGGCCAGCATCTCCAGCTCATTCTGCCCATAAATCAGGTGGGTTTCGATCTGTGGGACACCGCCTGCAAAGGGAGCAGTCAAGGCGGAATTGATCATCAGGCGGGCTGCCTCCAGCACACCTTTCTTCCTGCGGATATCCTGGGGCGACCAGAACGGCCAGTCACGGATGAACTCCTCACCCTCGAAATTCAGATCTTCCACGTATTTTTTCATTCCGATTCCCCTTTCGCTTTCTTGACCCTTCTTGTGATCAGATAGGGAGTTTGTGTTGCTTTGCCATTTCCGGATATTTCGCGAAGATAGGTTTCAGGTAGGGGAGCATCTTCAATACCTTGGGAATCGGACCCTTGGATTTGATCTTTTTCGTTGCCAATGCAACGGGGAGACTCAGCTGCTTGAGCCAGAACTTGTGGGCATTATCGCCGGAAAGTTCCATGGTAATGACGCCATCCTTGTCTGCATCCTTTCCAGTAAGGACAGTGTCATGACTGACCCATATGAATCCCTCCGGCTCATGCATGATGAATTTGTACGTTACATCGTACTCCTTCATTTTTACACCAAACTCAGTTTCCTTGAGGACAAAGTTGAATACCCCACCCAGAACTTCATACATTTTTTCCGCGTCTTTGAAGACTGCCATGAATACCCCCTTTTAGTTTATACTTTTATTTTGAGCGCACTCCACCGGCGCCACAGTCCTCACCCACGTGTTTTGGAAAAAGGCAAGGACATTCACTTCGCTGAGCTTCTGGTCAGTGTAATCAAGATCAAAACAGACAACATGTCATCTTATTGTATTACAGCAATATTAGAGCAACGAATGTGCCAGGTTGTTTGCCATGGTGATATGATCTTTGATTTCAGTATATTAAATGAACCGCGCTCAAGGGTATCCTATTTTCACGTGAGGTATTTTTATCTTTCCTGAAATAGAATGGTAAAGAAGGATATAACTAATGATAATAATATCTATAAGTTAAGTTACTTTTTCAATTCAGATAATAATTATCACAAATGAAAATTGCCCTAGGGGAGAAGCTTGTTCTTCTTGCGGTAGAGGGTCACCAGACTGAGACCGGAGATCGCAGTAGCCTGCTTAAGGTCATCGCCAGTGGATGTAAGCAATGACCTTAGATAGTTTCTATCGAACTCGTCCTTTGCTTGTTCATAGCTCACAAGCGACGATACATCATGATCGGAGATCCTATCCATGTGCTTGTACTCGGGTGGAAGGTCATCAAATTTGATGGCGCTTCCTTTTGATACTACCACGAGCCTCTCCACAAGGTTCCGCAGCTCCCTTACATTGCCTTCCCAGGGCAGACGCATGAGGTGTGCCATGGCATCAGGTGTGATATGTTTCTTCCTTATGTTATTTCGCTCACAGACCTCTTTCATAAAAAGCTCAAGGAGGAGCGGTATGTCATCTTTTCTCTCCCTCAAGGGAGGGAGCTCAATCTTGATGACATTAATGCGGTAGAAGAGATCTTTCCTGAACTTGCCTGCCTTAATAAGTGCTCCCAGATCTGTGTTCGTGGCCGAAATGAGTCTGAAGTCCACTTTTATGGGTTTCGTACCGCCTACCCGCATAATCTCATTTTCCTGGAGCACCCGCAGGAGTTTTACTTGAAACGCGGTTGATGTCTCGGCGATTTCATCTAAAAAGATGGTCCCACCTTCAGCTGCCTCAAAGTAACCTATTCGGGTCGAAGCGGCACCCGTAAAGGCCCCTTTTTCGTAACCAAAAAGGGCGGGCTCCAGCAAGGTCTCGGTAAGGGCACCACAATTCACAGAAAAGAAAAGCGAATCCTTGCGTGGGCTGTTTGCATGGATCGAGCGGGCAACGAGCTCCTTGCCGGTACCTGATTCGCCAAGTATGAGCACAGGCAAATCAATGATTGCGGCACGGGATATCAGGTCGATCACATCCTCCATCACCTTGGATACATATAACATCGAACGTCCGGCGGACTCTGAAGATATTTTATACTTGAGCCGTTCGTTCTCCCTGACTAGTCTACGCCGCTCTATCCAGTTATCGATGTCGAGCTTTATTTTGTCTACACTGCTGAAGGGTTTTACAAAGAAGTCATTTGCACCACGCCTCATAGCATCGATGACAGTATCCAAATCCCCAAAGGCTGAGATCATGACGATCAAGGTCTCGGTATCATGAGATCTGATCCGTTGTAAGGCCTCAATCCCATCAGTGCCCGGCATCCTTATGTCCATGATGATAAGATCAAAGGTTTCCTTGTCCCATTTTTTTAGAGCATCCTCTCCATTCTGGGAAAAACTTACCTCATACTCTTTATTTGAGAGTATCTCCTCAAAGAAAGCTCTCGTGTACTCTTCGTCATCAACCACCAGAATCTTCGGCAGATATTTTTCCATTTCGCATTATCCTTCCACAGGAATGAAGCTCGTGAAGATGGTGCCTTTCCCGGGCGTGCTCTCCACGCTTATTCTCCCCCCATGGTCCTGGATTATCCAGTAAGCGAGGCTTAACCCGATTCCTGTACCAACATCGGCATTTTTCGTACTGAAGAACGGGTCAAACACCTTGGGGATATCATCTTCAGGTATTCCGCATCCATTGTCTGATATGGACACTATAATCTGTCTGTCCATATTGGTAGTGCATTCCACACTGATGATGCCCTTGACGCCCACTGCCTGGGCACTGTTTATGAGCATATTGATAAAAGCCTGTTCAAGAAGAACAGGGTCTCCGAGAATCAAGGGAACTTTCTTATACTTTGTATACACAAGAACTTTCCTAAATTTAGGGTGTTTGGAAAGCATGTCTATACTGGTATCAAGCACTTTTCTGATGTCGATGCTGATATGGGTATTACCCTCCTGCCTTCGAGAGAAGCGGAGCAGATGGGAGATCACCTCTTTGCAGCTTTCCCCTGCATCTTTAATCATCTTGACATGCCTATATTTCTCGTCGTCCTTATCGATCTTATGAAGAAGAATATCCGCAAAGCTGACGACTCCAACTAAGGGGTTGCTCAATTGGTGCGCGAGTCCGCTAACCAGTTCACCAAGGAAATTCATCTTTTGTGACTGGATGAGATTCTTCCTCAGCCTGTTCCTCTCCTCCAAATCTACGGCAAGAAGTAATGTGGCGACTTCTTTGCCGGTCCTATCATCCTTAATCTTGGTGCTGTAGAGTTCGATGGGGAAGCTGGTCATATCTGACCTGAAAATGTGGGTAGTCCCATACCAGAGAACCTGGGCAGAGATGGCGAGGTCTATCTTGGGGAGCTCGTCCTTTGGGAAAAACCGGTTGACCGGCGAGTTGTACACCTCGCTAGCCTTAAACCCGAGAAGCCGCTCTGCTGTTTTGTTGAAACTTACCACTCTTTGTTTGTCATCAACTGAGATGACCATGTTCGGCGATGCATCGAGTAGCTGGCTGAGATACCTTTGAGACATCCTGAGTTCTTCTCCAGTCTTTTCAGCCTTCCGCTTTTCTCGGTACAATTCATCCTCTATCTCCACAAACAGTGCTGTCCTGCCATGTTCTTTTAAATTCCTCCCAAAAAACTTAACGATCATGTCTTTCTTGTAAAACTGAGGATAGTAGTGATCAATGGTTAGAGACTGTTTATGCTCTGTACTTTCCAAGGTATTGTTATAGAAATCGATAAATCCTGGATATCCGAAGACTTTTTTAAATGCTACCTTTGCGTCTTGGTTGATGATCAGCTCCCTGTTCATCCGGGAGTTTTCTTCCTGTTGCTTGTTTATATATTCGATGGTCCCATCCTTTCTTTGCAGTATCAATCCTATCGGAGCCTCCTCGATGATTGCCTCCAGGAGCTTAATGCGCTCCTCAAGCTCTTTGAGATCCTGTGCTGGAACAAGGTTCGACTCGAAAATATCATGGCTCTGGAAATAAAAGATCAGCTGATTATCTGAGGGAATGATCTGGACTGTAAATATCCTATTGCTTAGTACCAATTTTTCAATAAACCCTCCTTCAAGCAAGACCCTCTTTGTAAGGTGCTTCCTAAGCGTTGGGATATTCTTGAGAAGATTTTTACTGTTCCTTGTGGATTTACTTTTGATCAAGTCATGGTAGCCCGAGGTTGCAAATACAACGTTCATGTCTTTCGTAGTAATGACTACCTCATGCTCCATAACATCAACCCTATCATACGCCAAAGGCAATTGGCAAATGAGTGACAGTTGGTATCACTAGAATATAGAGAATACCTATAAGCATGAGAATGGTAACATTTGAGCTTTTATGTCCAATAATATAATTATGAAAAGTGAAGATTACATGTGCAAATCATCGCCTTGCCCATATTGTAGAGTACTTCGATAGATGGATACATTAGAACTGACCTAAAAATTAAATGTTCTCTGAACTAATCTACGCTTGTGAAAATCTCATATCAAAGTCCATAGTAATAGCGCGTTAGTTATACCCTCTTCTTGTTTTTATGAGCTTATAAGAACGTTATAAAAAGATACTCCCACCTGAAGATTGATTCTTATCTAACTGACACTGAAAAAACAATGAAAGCCCCCCTCCACTTGCTCATAAAGCAGCACGCCAACATGTGACCATGTTGTCATGCTGCTTGCAACGCTCCGGGTGTCCCTATGGTCACTGTTTGTGACCACTCCTTTATGGTGAGCCTTTCAGGCTTTTCTTTCTCCGGTCGTTCCTCCCTTCCCCTTCAATCATTTGTGAAAGGGGCAAGGGAGGAAAAGTTGGTTTTTCATTTTAAATGCACTGGAGGAAGGACACTTGGATACTACTATCAACTTGACGAGGAGCGCTCCCAATCACATAATATCTCACAATTGCAATGTGGGAGGTTTGTGTATGAAGGGGAGTATTCATCTTCGTTCAGATGTTAAGAAGCCTTATTGGTATATTGCGTGGTATCATGCGCCGGAGAAGAAGCTTTACCGCATTATAAAATATCTCGGTGAAACTCGACCGATGCATCAGACCAACCAGGATAAGGATTGCGATCTTGGTTATGAGAAAGCCAATAAGAGTTGTTAGCACTCATGCAAGGTGATGTCGAACGTGGTGTTTTCCGGATCGACAAGTATATTGGTCAGATATATACAGATGTCATCCCATATCTTAATGAATGGATAGAAACGAGGCGGGAGACATTAAAACCGGCTGATTATGGCAGCTATAAAAGGATAATTAAAAACCATCTTGTACCCTTTTTTGAAGAACATCATGTCCAGTTGCACGAAATCCGGTATGACATACTCGTTCAGCTCATGAATTCTATAAAAGCGTCAGGAAAGACAAAGAAAAATGCACTCGACTGTCTTAGGTCCTGTTTAAAATTTGCATGGAAATCAGGAAGGTTGGAGTCCATGCCAGCTTTCCCGGGAAAAAGCTCTTTAATATAAAACAGCATGCACCTGAATGGCTACCCACTGAGCGCTTCAACAATATAGTGAAGCATGTACCAAATGAGCATAAAGCTTTCTTCATGTTCCTATACCTGCACTTGAGGCGACCTGGTGATGCTATAGCTTTGCATAAAAAGGACTATGATAAAAGCCTCGATGCCTTTATTATTCATAGAGGAATAAGCGAAGGTGAACTGATAGAAAGTACAAAGACAGGAGCCGTGCACGTTGTCCCCTGCCATAGTGAATTCAAGCCCTATCTGGAACAAATGTTAAAACAAAATCCTTTTAGCCCATTCCTCTTCACATGCGAGGAAAGCCTGCAAGAAGGCAAACGTTACACAAAAAAATATACCTGCGACAATGGCACCTTGCACGTAACAAAGCCGGTGAGCTTATAGATTCATACCGTGGAACGAAATCAACCAGGGCAGGTCAGATGCTTAATGAACTTGGATTGTCATTAACAGACATCCAAACAGCAGGCGATTGGTCATCCCTTGAATCAGTGAAGGCTTATGCCAGAGCAAGCGTAGCCAGGAAGAAAGAAATCCTTGAAAAGAAAGTGATCAGTATCAAAAGGACAAAGAATCGTGAAAGTACATAAAAGTTACGTGAAAGCTTTATCGGCCCTGAAACCCTGGAAGAATCAGTAAAGAGGTGGTCGGGAAGCGGGGATTTGAATACCATCCATATGAGGCTGAGACTCATTTTCCAGTCTTTACAGGGTAGTTACGTGGCAACTATAAAATTCATTCAGCTGTTGAAGGTAGGGCTCCCAAAGAAACACACCTTTGGGAACCCCGGGTTAGAAGAGAGCTTTCCTTTCACCATCCTCTTGTAAAAATGATTGGGATCACTTCGCCTTCCTGATCCGCCTCTTCGTTGTGTCGATGCCCAGAAGCCGCCCCAGGTTTCCGCCGAACATCTTTGCCTTGTCCTCATCCGTGATGGG
>Ga0326728_10026659_pt1 | contig 10196 bp, 11 predicted proteins | sample MB3enrmetagenome_FD_207602 | JGI IMG/M metagenome (GOLD analysis project Ga0326728, IMG submission 207602) | Lab enriched peat soil microbial communities from McLean, Ithaca, NY, United States - MB31MN | ecosystem: Environmental > Terrestrial > Soil > Wetlands > Peat | place: USA: New York... | reverse complement strand
TTGTCATCCTGAGACGATCCGATAAGGATCGGCGAAGGATCTCAACATCAGCAATTCGCACGATGTGGACGTTGAGATCCTTCGGGGCGCAAACGACGCGCCCTCAGGATGACACTACCTTTCTGTACTTTCGTAACAGGCAAAACTGTATTGCATGAGAACCTTTGGCGGCCTGCGAATGCAAGATAAATCATGCAAAATGATCAGGCTTGGGCGCGCTGCGGCTTGGGCGGCAAATCGACGGCGGCGGGGCGAGGCTGCGGCCAGTATTTTATGGCGAGGCGCCATAGCAATAGAACCGCCAGGATTGCGCCGTAAGTGAGCGGGCGGAGCACCGCGGATTTCACCAGCCAGTAGTAGTGAATCACACCACAGATGGCGCTGATGTAGATGAGGCGATGCAGTTGCTGCCAGCGGCGGCCACCGAGGCGGCGGATCCAACCCGTTGTGGAAGTGATGGCGAGGGGAATCAGCAGCACGAACGCGGTGAAGCCGACGGTGATGTAACGCCGCTTGGCGACATCCTTCCACATTTCCGCGAGGTCGAAAAATTTATCCAGCCAGATGTACGTGGTGAAGTGCAGGCAGGCATAGAAAAAGGCAAACAGGCCGAGCATGCGTCGAAAGCGGATCAGATCGGGGAGGCGCAGGATTTTGCGCAGCGGGGTGATCGCCAGAGTGATCAGAAGGAAGCGCAACGTCCAGTCGCCGGTGGCGTGGGTGATGAACTCGATGGGATTGGCGGAGAGATCGTTATGCAAGGCCCGCCAGCCCAATGAGGCGAGCGGCATCAGGCACAGAAGAAAGACAACGACCTTGGTCCATTGGCTGGTGAGGAGTTTGCGCATGGGCAGGATGGGGGCTCAGTAGTTTTTGCGCAGGTCCATGCCGTTATACATGGAGGCCACCTGATCGCCATAGCCGTTGAACATGAGGGTTTCGCGCTTGAGGAATTCGCCGAGGCGGCGTTCCTTGGCCTGGCTCCAGCGCGGGTGATCGACCTTGGGATTGACGTTGGCGTAGAAGCCGTACTCATTGGAGGCCATGCGGTTCCAGGTGGTGGGCGGCTGCTTTTCGGTGAAGCGGATTTTCACCAGCGATTTGGCGCTCTTGAAACCGTATTTCCAGGGCAGCACCATGCGCACGGGCGCGCCATCCTGATTGGGGAGCGTTTCGCCGTACATGCCAACGCAGAGAAGAGCGAGCGGGTTCATGGCTTCATCGAGGCGGAGGCCCTCAACGTAGGGGAAATCGATGCCTGCATATTTGCCCCAGGGCATTTGCCTGGGATCGTAATAGCTCTCAAAGGCGACGTATTGGGCTTTCGGCGTGGGCTCGACGGCTTTGGCCAGCGCGCTGAAGGAAAAACCGATCCAGGGGACGACGATGGACCAGGCTTCCACGCAGCGATGGCGGTATATGCGCTCTTCGAGCGGAGCTAGCTTGATGATTTCGTCAAGGGTGAACTTGCGCGGCTTTTTCACTTCGCCTTCGACGGAAACGGTCCAGAGCGAGGTCTGGAATTTCTGGGCGTTTTTGGAGGGGTCGGATTTGTCCACGCCGAATTCGTAGAAATTGTTGTAGTGGGTCACGTCGTTGTAAGTGTTCTGCTTTTCCGTGGTGCTGAAGGGACTCTTGATCAGGCCGTCGAATTTGGTGGCGGCGAAGGCTGATCTGCGCGGAGAGGCCAGATCCCAGAGGCGCGTGCCGGCCAACGCGGCGGCCCCGGCGATGCCCATTCCGCGGAGAAATCTGCGGCGGTCGAGATAGAGCGATTTGGGGGTGACATCGGCGTAGGTCAACTCGGGTGCCTTGCGGATCAGCATGATGGTGCGTTTCCTCCTAGCTCGTGATTCTGGCCGACAGCGGCAGTAAGCATGATACGCCAGCGCACTCCTGTTGGATGCAGGAAGGTCGCCTTCCAATAAGCCTGAATTCCGAAGTTGGGATTTTCCACGTCCGCCGCCACCCAAAACTTGTCATTTCGACCGGAGGGACGGCGGTTTTGGCCGTCCCGGAGTGGAGAAATCTCTCCGCAACGTCGGAATTCAGGATAGGCGTGCCAGGCCGCAGCGCCAGTCACCAGGCACCTCCTGTAACAGGCGAGAAACGCGAAATGGTTACGGGCGACTTGCGCTTGGCAAGACGGGGCGGGACTGCCAGTATTTGCGGACACACCTGCAGGATGGGGCAGGCAGGGCGAAACGGCTGGCCGTGCGGTATCAACATACATCTCCTTATAAATCATAACGTTAGGAAGAAGGATCACTTGCGGGACATGGCCCAGCGACTGCAACTGCGACTGTGCCCGCCGCAGGAGGGGGAGTTTGCCATGAGAGAACTAGTGAGGAACTGGGTGGTGTTGGGTGCCATGGCCGGGGGGCTGTGGATGCCCGGAACTATTGTTGCGCAAGAGCAGAACGAACCGGCGGTGGCGGAACCGCAGGAAGCGGCGAAGCCTCCCGAAGGCCGTGTGGCCGATGGGGAACGGCACGGATTGCCTCTGGAAGCATATGGCGTGGTGCCGGGCACGCGATTCCTGGTGAAGCTGGAGGAGGAAATGACCACGCGGGCGGCGCGGCTGAACCAGGCGTTTCGCGTGCGCACGCTGGAGCCGCTGGAGGCGGGGCAGGGCATCTACTTGCCGGCCGGGGCGTTGATCACGGGACACATCAGCCGCGTGGAGCCGGCGGGACTCACGGGGCGGGCGAAAATCTGGCTGACGTTTGACGAGATCCACACGAAATTTGGGAGGCTGCCGATCGTGGCGGACGTGGTGGCGGTGCCGGGGGATCACAGCATCAAGCCGGGAGCAACACAGGAGGGCGTGATCGAGGGGCGCGGCGGCTCGCAGAAGGATGCCGGAGAGGCGGCGGCGACTGGCGCGGCCGTCGGCGCGCTCAAGGGCGTGAAGGACAAGAACGCGAAAGAGGGAGCGCAGGCCGCGGCGCTGTGTGCTCTGGAGGCTTACCTGGCAGAAGCGGGGCGCGGACAGGAGCTCGATCTGCCGAAGGGCGCGAAGCTGGAATTGGAACTGGGGAGGGCACTGTATTTGGTCAAAGAGTGAAAGCGTTTAAGAGTGGAAGAGTGCGAATTGAAGGAGATGCCAAGGAACGCTCATTGGGATGATCGCCACCCGCCAGCATCTTCAGTTTCTTCGCGCGGTTTCGGATTTCGCGTTCTCATTGTAGACTGGATTTATCACGGTTGAGGAGTATCGGTTGAGACAAAGCGTTTCATAATCTGTTCGTCGATCTCTGCCCTATCCCATAGTTCTGATTCGTAATCCGGCACGAAATTGAGAAGGGACTGAAACAAGAAATCGTACTCCGGTCTAGAATCATAACCGCCGACCTTCCGCATCAGGTCTTTTCTAGTCTCCCATGCAAGCAAGTCTGCTGCCTGTAATGGACAAAAGGCCTTTGGCTCCGCGATCGAGAAGCACTGGAAATACTTTCGCGCATGAGGATCGTGCTCGCGCACGCCGATAAACCTCTGAAATCGCGCTGGGGTGAACTCCTTATCGCAATCGAAATAGATTGATACAAAGTCTCTAGGTCGAGCGATTTTCATGCGCTCGACGACCATTCGCATGATACGCATGAAGCAAAATTCTTGAGCAGTCCCCTCTTTGTCAGTGACTTCCTTTGGAATTTCACGCCATGCATTTGCATCCAGGGCTACTCCGAAACCGATAAGATTAGCCGCCTTGATGATGTTTATGAACTCTTGCAGGATGGCGCGTTTTGTCGGCCAGTCCCAGGCGCGCCCAGCATATTCATCCCGGTCTAGCATAAAATCTTTCATGTGAAGCCAATGCATCTTGTGCTTGAGAAGACAGTGGGACCATCCTTCAGTGAACATATTCCAGAATTGGTCCACGGCTAGGTACCCAGCCACGCACACGATTGGGTTACTCAAATCGCTTTCTTTCCCGCTGTCGTCAAAAAAACACTTAATCACGAATCGTAACTCCAATGGTTCAAGGAATAGGTCTGGACAAGAATACGATAGGGCATTATACACTTAGCGTTTTGTGAAGTGCGGCGGGTGGCCGACACGGTAACCACTCAGACGATTTTGGGTGCCGCATGCTTTGCGGTTCCCGCAAAGCATGCGGGTTTTGAATTTTCTTGTCCGACAGCCCCACTCGTCCCCCGTACCAGTTTCGAAACTGACAGGGTTTTTCTGTCATCCTGAACCCGCGTTTTCTGCGGGTGAAGGATCTCAACACCCCCCCGCGCAGACTCTCCTCCAGTCTGGCAATTCAGATACAATACTCTTCATTTAATAGTAGACAAACGGTAAATAATGTGCTATGCTGTTCCTGCTATGCTGAGGGGACGCCGCTATTGTGCCAGTTCGGTCCGTCTCAAACTCTCGCTCTTCGCCTCGTCTTCGCTCCTGCGCATGCTAAGTCAAACTATTCCCGTACATCCACGAAATGTGCCCGTAAGTCCAATCATTCCCGTACTTACGCAAAAACAGGGGGGTGGGGCCTAGGAAATCCCTGCAAAAGATGCCCTACTCAACACAGTTTCTCCCTCTCTCAACCCCCGGTGATTTCAACCGGGTGGAGAAAAAGCGGCACGCCCAGGGGCACGATGGTTCGTGCCCCTACACGAACTGTGAACTTTCAACTGTGAACTGTAAACCCAGTTTGCTAACGCCTGCGTTTACTACGACATTAATTGACATTGTCGGCGCGCCGACATTTTCATTATTGTGCCCGACACAGGGCGAACGCAAGAACCGATCTGAAGATCGGCCACTACATAGGAAAGAATGCGGCGCGCCTCAGAAGGCGGGCCCTACAAAAGCAGCGCGATGCGGACTACTTCGGTTGCGCGATGGAGTTGCCCATGTCGAGGACGACTTTCCAGGTGCCATCCTGCTGCAGCTTCCAGATGCTGGCGTACTTGCCGTATTCCACGGTGGGCTTGCCTTCTTTGTCCTTGGAGTGGAACTCGTAGGTGCCGTAAGTGTAGCCGAGATCGCCGGCGGCGGAAATATCGGCGCCAACGGGCGTCCAGGAGAGGTGATTGTTCTTGTCGTTCAGAAAGCCCATGCCCTTGGCGATATTCTCTTTGCCCGGGATGATGGCTGCGCCATTGGGGAGTTCGACGGAGTCATCGGCATAGTAGGACATATAACCCTGGGAGCCTTTCTCGGCTGCAGCTTTCATGAATTCGCCTTCGAGCTGCTTCAAGGTGTCGGCGGTGGCTTTGGGCGAGGCCGAAGCGGTTGGGTGGGCGTAGGGAAAGATGAAAGTAGCGATAAGAACGACAAGAATGAGAACAGGCAGAAACGTTTTCATGCAGCCTCCGTGGATTGCGCGGGCGTTTTAGGGGGTCGGCTGGAATCCTTTTTTTACTGCGGAACGGCACTATTGTATGCTCATCTCGCTTGCTCGGGGCGTGCTCTGCGTTAATGCTCTTAAATTTGCCCTTGGCTATTCAACGGCTCGCCAGCGCTGCTCCCAACTCGCTCCGCGTCTGGATTACCCGCAAAATCGCCTCCCGCGTCACCATCCCGACAATGTGCGCGCCTTGTTCTAATTGCGTGACCACCGGCATTTGATTCACGTCCGCGGCGATCAGCCGTTCCAGCAATCGCTGCAGCGGCTCGTCCGGAGCGGCCCATAAAATCTTCTCCCGCGGCACCATCACCGCCTGCACCGAATTCATGTTCCAGTCTTCGCGCGGAATGTGGCTCAGCGCGCTCACATTCATCAACCCCACCAGACGGTCGTCCATGGTCACCAGGTGCACGCGCCGGCCCGTCCGCAGCACTTCCCCGCTGTACTCTTCCAGGCTCATATTCGCCGGAATGATCGGCACTTCCTGGTTCATCACATCGGAAGCGCACAGTCCCGCCAGCGTCTCCTGAATCGTTACCTGCGCCACGCTGGCCTGCGCCGCATTCAGCAGAAACCACCCAAGGAATCCTGTCCACAAAGCCGTCACCCAATCGCTGTGCATCGCGCTCCACACCCCGAAGGAGATCAACCCAAAGGCGATCAGCTTCCCGCTGGCGCCCGCCACGCGCGTGGCCCGCGCAAAATCTTTCGTCGCTCCCCACACCATCGCCCGGAACACCCGCCCGCCGTCCAGTGGAAAGCCCGGCAGCAAATTGAACAGCGCCAACATTCCGTTTGTCAGCGCGAGCTGGCTGGCCACGGCGCCCAACATCTCGCTGCCTGGAAAGAGCAGCGTCACGCCATAAAACGCGCCCGCAAGAAACCCGCTCGCCAGCGGCCCGGCAATGGCGATGTTGAATTCCTGAATCGCCTGGGAAGGGTCCCGCGCAATCCGCGCCAGCCCTCCAAAAAGAAACAACGTGATCGAGAGCACTTTGATCTTGTAGTGCTGCGCCACCACGCTGTGCGCCAGTTCGTGAAATACCACCGAACTGAAAAACAGAATGCTGGTCACTGCCCCCAGAGTCCAGTGTTGCGGGCCCGTCCAGCGCGGGTGCTGTTGCGCAAAAAAACCGGATTGCGAAAAGGTGATCAGTCCGAAAATGAGGATCCAACTCAGATCCAAATAGATGGGTATTCCCAAGATTCGGCCGATCCGAATGCCCTGCGATTGAAACATCAACGTGAGCCTCGCCTATTCACTGAACTCTAGACTACCGCCGAACGCCCAAGACGCAAAACCTCAACCCGCCTCAGTTCCCAGCACCGCGTCCCGCAAAACACGCCGTGTCACCCAACCCACGAATTGCCCGCCCTCCCCATATCATAACTCTTTATGCATCAGGTAGTTACGAACGGACTCCAATATGCCACTTCCTACTGCGAAGGCACCAAGGAGGCACAAATGGACACCTTACTCAGTTTCGCAATCGTCCTGGCCGCAACAATCCTGGCGCTGTTCGCCGCCCTCGGCCTGCACTGGCTCTTGCTCCGCGCCGCTTTTCTTCTGATGCAGCCCGCTACCGCCGGCCGCCGCGCGCAACCCGCCATCGAGCACGGCACGCGTCTGGTCGCCCACGCTTACGCGCAGCACCGTTAATCGCCATGCGGAAAGGAGCAGCACCATGTTCGCATTGCAGCTTTTCCTGATGGTTGCCGTCCTCGGCCTTTTCGGCACCGCCGGAGTTTTAGTGGCCTACGACGTCTACATGGCTACGCGCCTGCGCTGCCTGCTCCAACGAACCGGGCATGCGCCGGTGATGAGCGAAGAGATCGGGGAAGCGGCGCGAACCGCTTCCCACGAACACCGGCCAAAACCCCTGCGGGTGGCTCGGATCGCGTCGCTGGAAGGAGGAATGATCATGAGCAGAAAGCCAAGCACCGCCGCGCTTGATTCTTTCGGCCACAGGCTGTTCCCAACCCGGCGCCGCGCCCCGCGCCACCCGGCCGGTGAAACGACTACCCCAACGTTTGATCACGCTGCCGGAAAACCTCTTCGCTCTATGAGGCCGGGGCGTCCCGGTGCCTTTTACCGGGAAGCCCCTGAGGAAACTCTTTCCAGCCTTTGTCGGCAGACCGCTAAATGGACATGGAAGAGCCTCCCACCCTTCTCGGACCAAAATCAGTGTTAGCGTTCCAGAGGTTCATTGAGGTGATGCTTGCGGCGACTCTCCCTGGCAATTCTGTTTTTCCTGCTATCGGCGGCTCTCCCCGTCGCGGCGCAACCCCAATCCTCGGCCAACGATAAGCCCTCCATCTGCGACTCGCTTCGCGCCTCCAAATCCAAGGTTTACGGCTTCCATCCCGCGCAGTTGAACGAATCTCAAATCGAAGCCAAGGGCAAAGAGCTCGACGCCTTCTGGAAGCAGGTCCAGGCCGCCGGCCCCGAAGGCGCTGCGTGCCTGAAAGTTATGCTCGCCGCGGAAACCACCGACCACAATTTCCAATTCGATGCCGGCGAAGTCCTCTATCAGATGGACCCCTCGCCCGATTCCCTCAAGATTGTGCGCGACGCCATCGCCCAGGCCGATTTCCAGGAAACCGATCCCGCCAATTATCTTTCGCTCGCCCTGGCGCTTTCTCAGGCAGGCGTGGACATTCAGCCGCTCGCCGCCCGTCTCCTGCGCTATCCCAACGCCACTATCCACATTTCCGAACACGCCCTCGATCTCGATGCGGACACCGCCGCGCTATTCCTTTACGGCAGCATGCCCGCCGCGCAGGCCACCAACGCCTTGATCGCCGAATTGCAAGCCCCCGAACTTTTCGTGCGCTCGGCCGCCGCTCATCTCCTCGCCGAACAACTCAACGAGGACGCCTTCCGCACCCTCAGCCGCTGGGGCGGCGTGGACAAGGTCGAGGAAGAGTACCGCCGCAACGACATTCATACCGTTCTGAAATATCAGCCGCCCGATGCCGCCGAACTCGCGCAACCCAAATTCACGCGCGAGCAGATTTTGAAAGTCATCGCCAGCCTGCCCCACACCCGCAAGGAATTCGACGAGGCCATGAGCACGCGCGGCGCGGCCTTCGACAAGAAGCTTCACGACGCCAATCTCACCCCGGAGCAACTCGCCAAAGCCGTCGCCGACAGCGAACCCATTTACGGCATTGCCGGTCACACCGCCTTCCTCAACAGCGCCGTAGCCACTCTTCAGCCCGAGGACTTGAAAATCCTGCAGGACGCCCGCCGCAAAGCCATTTTCAACGTTTCCGATGAAAGCCTCGAAGAATATCTGGCCTTCACCCAATTGATGATCCGCCTAATCAACAAGCTCGATTTGTACAAGGACTACCGCACACACTAAGGCCTCAGCGAACGCACAGCACAAGGCGCGCGCGTGTTATCATCTTTTTAGAACGCCGTGCTCCCAAGATCCGAGAACTCTCGCCTTCGCCCGTTTCGCTTTTTTTTCGCGCTGCTCTTTCTTTGTTTTGTTTCCCCGCCGCCAATCATGCCCGCCGATTCCAATTCGCTTGATGATGCCGCGCGTCAACTCGCGGACCGCATCGCCGCCATTCCCAATCTTCACGGCCCCCTGCGCCTGGAGTTTCACGCCGACGCGAATCTCGCCGCCGATTCCTCTTGGCAGGACACCCTGCGCCAGGAACTCGAAAAGCATCAGTTGACCATCACCGAAGAGCCCAGCGCTCCCCTCCTGAAAGTGGGCGCGGTCGAGACCCCCACCCAATTGGTGCTCACCGCCAGCGCTCGCACTGGCGATCGCGACGATGTGCGCATCGTTGCCGTAACGCGCGCCGCTTTCACGGCCCCCGCGCTTGCCGTCGCTCCCGTGCGCATCGTGCGCCAGCTTGTGTACGAAACTCCCGACGGAATCCTGGACGCCTCCGCACTCGGAAACGCCGCCGAGGGTGGCCTCGCCGTCCTCCTCTACCGCAACGAGGATCTCGTCGCTCTTCGCCTCGATTCCAGCGGCGCCGTCAAACAAACCGTCTCCCTCACCGCAGCGAGTCTCCGCGCCTCGCGCGATCCACGCGGCGAACTCACGGACAAGGGTGCCACCGCCGAAGTGCTTCTCCCCGGAAAGCTCTGCGAATTCACCTGGGCGGCGGGCAACGAACCCCGCTGCCGAGCCAAGAAAACCGAATGGCGCCCAGCAACCGTGCTCACCTCTCCCTGCGACTCGAGCGACTGGAAACTCGAAGCCAGAGGCGATGACTGGTCCTCAGCCGATCTCCTTCAAATCGTCCCAGACGCGCGTTCCGGCAGCGCGGCACTGTTTAACGAATTTCCCGGACCGATACTAAGCATCAATGGCGAACGGGATCCCGGCAGCGCGCTGATTGTGGCCCGCAATTTGCACACAGGAAATTATGAGGTTTACAAAATCACTCTGGTTTGCGGGAATTAGCGCCGCCCTGCTCCTGCTCCCCGCGGCGAGCGCCGCCAAGCGCCCGCGCTACGGCGGAACTTTGCGCGTCGAAATGTTCGCCACCAGCGTTTCCCTTGATCCGCGCGAGTGGAAAAGCGGCTCACTCTCCGTGCGCGAAGACGAAAAACTCGCTGCGCTCGTTTACGATCGTCTCGTCACCCTCGACGATTACGGAAGATTCCAGCCGGCCCTGGCAATCGAGTGGTCGCATGACGCTTCCGCGAAAAACTGGCAATTCAAGCTGCGCCCGGGCGTGATGTTTTCCGATGGCTCACTCCTCACTTCCGCCGATGTCGTCGCCTCCTTGCAATCCGTGCTGCCCGCGGGCCTGCAGCTCACTGCGATCGACACCGCCATCTCCATCCACTCGCCTCATCCCGTTC
>Ga0326728_10026658_pt1 | contig 10197 bp, 8 predicted proteins | sample MB3enrmetagenome_FD_207602 | JGI IMG/M metagenome (GOLD analysis project Ga0326728, IMG submission 207602) | Lab enriched peat soil microbial communities from McLean, Ithaca, NY, United States - MB31MN | ecosystem: Environmental > Terrestrial > Soil > Wetlands > Peat | place: USA: New York... | reverse complement strand
CCGAGCGAGTTCATCGAGGTACCGATCCACCTGCCGCACCGACTCGGTCTGATCCGGCGCGCGATTTTTCCCCGAACCCCACCACATTTTCTGTGCACGACGAACAACTACGCCGTCGTGATGTGCTCCGAAATGGCCCCGTTCGTCGACAACCACGTCCAGGCGAGCCGCTGGTTCGTTGCCCACCCGGCTGCGGTGAAAAGGAGTGGTGAGCACCTCAGCGTCATGAATCGCACGCTCGCGTCCAGAACCTCGCTTTGGAAGAAGCCGGCGCGGCCCGCTCTGGTCCGCAAGTATCATCAGTACCAGAAACTCTACCGCAGGGCTCTCTCTCCTGAGTTGTCCTGGTGCGAGCAATACTACGCTATGGTGCGCGACCTCATGGACCAACTGCGACTCCGGGGATAGGCGCTGCCGTCAGGTTCGATCTGGAAATGTGGCGTCCCACAGTTCCCCAAAGTACTTGTCTGCAAAGGCGGTAAACTCTCGACCGTTAAGAGGTGTCGAGGAGAACTCTCCGAAGACGCATCCTCTGTCCGTTGCATAGAAATCGACTCTGACAAACGCGCCGTATGCGACCCCGAGCCTTTGCGCGCACGCCAGTATTTCCTCGAGGCACCGCGGCGGGTCGATGTACTCAGCCGGGGGATTGTGCGTGCTCATCTGGTCCTCAAAGAGGTCCCATGATGACGTGTAGAATCTGTGCCGCGCCTCATGCCCGGTTCGTTGAACGACTTGAATCGCCCCGACCGTCGCGCCAAAGGTATAGCACTTGTATTCGATTGGTAACGCGTGGTCGCCCATTTCAGTCTTGACGAACTCTTCGACGAGGATCGGGAAGCGCGAGACCCATCCCTGATCTTGCTGCACTTGTGCGCGCAACTGGTCCTTGGAGTACACGCGATCGTGCAGGAGATCACGGTCATGTGCCAGCACGTACACGCCCCTTGTCACTGTCCCCCAAGCTGGGCGGATGACGAAGTGGGTGGGTAGCGAATCGAGAGGCAAGGCGCCGGCACGTCTGCCGTACCAGTAGAGCGCCGGAACACGGCAGCCATACCTCTGAACGAACTCCCGCGCGTTCCATTTGTTGTTCAAAGCGCGTTGCCAGAGTCCGCAACAGTGCCATTTGTGCTCCGGATCGTCCTTGCTGCGCAGGGCGTGAGTCTCCTTGAAACGATGGAACAGGTGTCGATAGCTCTCCCGGTTGCGCCACTTGTTGGGTTTGGCCCACCACACCCGTTGTCTCGTGCGGATGCGCTCAGAGAACAAGCGGGGCTGCGCCCCAGCTGTAGGTTCGGCGGGAGCGCTCGCCCCTTCGACTGCGCTCAGGACACGCGTTGGCTCGTTCGGTGCCGCTTCCGCCGCGACTGGGGACGGATGCGGTGGGTTCGAGTTATCTAGGGTCGGCGCCATCGGTGCACAGCCACACGAAAGGGTAGGGAAGTTGCCCACCAGAAGAGCCAGGCGGCCGGCGTTGTATCGTGGACTCGCGCCGACCAGAGCTTGTTGCCGAGGCCGAAGCGGGTCGGCCGGAACTGCAGAGGTGATTTGGCCTGAGGAGGCGCCACGCGGCGATCGGCGTGGCGCTCGAGGGTGGCGCGGAGGCGCGGCGCTAGGTCGTGCGCATCGGCGACCTCGAGACAGAGCCCGAGGACGTTCACCAGCGGTCCGAAGGTGCCCTCGCTACGGCCGCTCTCCAGGAGCGCCTCCCAGTCGATTTCGGCGTCGGTCGCGGCTACGATCTGGATGAGGTCGACCACGTCCTTGATCTTCGGCCGCCCCCGCTCGAGGTCGCGGAGCAGCGAAAGCGCTGCGAACACCACCTCGTGCTCGTCGCAGAGCACAGCGTAAGATCGCCCGCCGACCGGATAGGAGCTTCGCCGCGCCCACATTGCCTGCTCATCGAGGTGCAGAGACGGATGGCGGGAGAGGCACCAGTGCAGGTCGACGTTGGCGTTGCCGGTGGCGAAGTCGAAGCCGTGCACGAAGAAGCAGGTGAGCCCCGCGCCGAAGAGCGAGCGCGACCGGCGACGGTAGCCCGCCGCCGCGAGCAGGCCGAAGGCGCGCGCCCGGTCCGCGCGCGGGACGAGCAGGTCAAGGTCGATGAACTCACGCCCTCGTACGTCTCCGTAAAAGCGGGCAGCGAGATAGAGCCCCTTGAGCAGCACGAAGGGCTGACCGGCGGCCGCGAAGCGCTCGGCGAGTCCCGTCAGCGCCTCAAGGAGGATCTGCGACCGCGTTTCCTGGCGACGGCGGCGGCCCTCCAGCGCCTCGACGTGCGAGCTGGATAACGCCGCACGCAGCGGCGAGCCCTCCAGCGCCCGGAGCAGCACAACCGAGAGACCGTGCGCTGTGGCGGTCTCGGCGAGCACGTCGAGCGAGGCGGAGCGGGTGCGCAGGCAACGCTCGACCCCAGCGACGTCCCGCCGAGTGAGACGTACGAGAAGGCGGATGTCTTCTGCCGTTGCAGCAGGCATGCCGACCGTACCCTACGGTTCGCGGCCGGGAAGCGTCAAGCACCGTCCTCTTCGCGCTCCGGCGCCTTGCGCGGGATCTCCGCCGCTTACACCTTCTCGATGACCCGCAGCCAATCCTCCAACGCGTCCTCGTGCCCGGGCACGAGCTGGATAGCCAATTGCTGGTACCCGGCGTCGCGCAGCACGCGGATCCTGCCGGCCAGTGCATCGCAGGTGCCGGTGAAGGTGAAATCACGGATCAGGTCGGCGGTAATCAGCGGTTGCTCCTCCGGCCGCAGAAACAGCAGGTGGCCCCGATGGAGCGTGAGGTAGCGCGCGTCTGCAGGTTCGTACGTCGCATAGATATCGCGATACTTTGCCAGCAAACAGTCGATCTCGGGGCCGAGTCCGCCGGACAATCGCCGCTCGACCAACGCGTGCAGCATCACGGCGGCGAGCGGGCCGGCCTGGGCTCTGGCGCGGGGGCTGTCGTACGGCTCGCCGTCGCGCAGCACGCAGCCGAGGGTGAACCCAGTCGTGTAGCAGGTCGCCGCGTCTCTGCCGGCCGACCGCCATTCCGCCAGCATGGCTTCGACATCCGCCAGCGCTACGGGGAGCGCGAAGAGGAAGTCGATCCACCCCCGTCCGATTTCGGCAGTGAGCTTCCGCGCCTTCGGCCCCATGGCGGAAAGGTGCACCGGGATCGGGTCTTGGATGTTGATGAGCCCCGCTTCGGGATTGAGAAACTGGATCTTTCTCCGTTTGCCTTCACACTCCCATTCGACCCGGTCTCCAGAGAGCAGCGCGCGCACGACACGCACGTACTCCGCCAGTTCGGCTAGCTTCATCGCGCCCAACCCCATGGTGAGGCGCCCGGTGAAGCCGGTGCCGACCCCGAAGACGATCCGTCCCGGCGCCAGCTTGTTGAGAGAGGCCAAGGCGTTCGCTGCCACCGGAGCGATACGGTTCGACGGAATCAGTACGCCGGTGCCTAGGCGAATGCGGGACGTGTGCACGGCCGCAGCCGCCATCGCCACGAAGACATCGGCGCAGAGCATCTGGGTGTCGTAGAACCACGCGTGCGAGAAACCGAGATCCTCGGCGCGCTTCGCCAGCTTCCACGAGTCCGCGCTCGATGCGAGCGCGATGCCATAGTCCATTTCTTCACCTCGCGAACGCCATCATTTTCATCGCGGCACGATCAGCCGCATCGGCCACTCCGCCAGTTGTCACCTCGGAAGGAGTGGCCTTGACGCGCTGGGTACTGCTTACTGACAGATGATTGCCAGGGGCCGAGCCGAAACGCTGCCGACCGCTCGCTTCACGACCGCGGCCGATAACGCTGCGTCTGCGAGCTTGGGTACACGCGCCGGCCTTGCGCGTAGATCTGGCCCAACATCTTGTACCGTGACGCCTGAACTTCTTCGGGCGTTGCCACGATGATGTCGATGGGCATCCTGATGTCAAAGAGGTGCGCGTGGAGATACCTGGTCAGCTCATGCGTATCGGGGACGTTGGACTTGATGACGAGCAGGTCGAAGTCACTGTTCGGCCGCAGTTGTCCGCGCGCGGCGGACCCAAACAGGATGACTTGGTCAGGCTCCGCAACCTCTACGATTCGACGGACCACCTCCCTGAAGGTCGCAATATCGCGCTGAACGTTCCGCTGTGACCACTGCCTACAAAACCGCCTCCACACTGTCAGTTCCTCAACCCTTCCCCGATTTCGATAGAACAAGGACATGTTAATCGGGCGCTCTGTAGCACAACCCAGGCCACTCTGTCCAACGAGAAATGCTCCCGCGCGGTGGTTGCCGTTTTCAAGCGTCATCGGGCCTTCTTCCCCTCATAAAGGGGGCACAGCGTCCTATGCCCCCAACGCCTGCTCACGGCTGCGTCTTCACCAGCCGGAACTCGCCTTTGGCGGCGTTCCGGTACAGGTTGATCTGCCCGATGTGGCGGTCGCGACCTTCCGGATCCCGCACCCCGAGCCCTTCCCGCGGTGCCAGACACAACACCCCGATCTTGCCGAACGCGAGGTTGTGATGGACGCGGTAGGCTGCCTCGCCTGTCAGCTCCAGCGGATAGGTTTCTGAGAGCAACGGGTGGATGGCGCGCTTGCAGACCAAGCGATTGGCTTCCCAGGCTTCCCGATAGTTGGCGAAATGCGAGCCGATGATGCGCTTCTTGTTCATCCAGAGGTAACGGTTGTCGTATTCGTGCATGTAGCCGGTGGTGGAGGCACAGGTGACGATCTGGCCGCCCGGCCGCGCGACGAAGACGCTGGCGGCAAAGGTCTCACGCCCCGGGTGCTCGTACACCACGTCGGGATCCTCACCACCAGTGAGCTCGCGGATCCGCTTCCCGAAGCGACGGACCTCGGCCACGTTCTGCGTGCCGTCGGGATTCCAGAACCGGTAGCCTTCGGCCTTGCGGTCGATGACCCATCGCGCCCCGACCGTGCGGCAGAGCTTGGCGCGTTCTTCGGAGGACACCACGCAGATGGGAAACGCCCCCGCGTTCAGCACGTATTGCAGCGCGAATCCTCCCAGGCCGCCGACCGCGCCCCAGATCAGCACGATATTCCCCTGCTTGATCTGGACGGCGTTGTGGCTGGCCAGCATGCGGTACGCCGTGGAGTTTACCAGTGGCATCGAAGCGGCCTCTTCCCACGTGAGATGCGGCGGCTTGGGCATGAGCTGGTTGGCGCGCACCAGCGTGACCTCGGCCAGGCCGCCGAAGTTCGTCTCGAAGCCCCAGATGCGCTGGTCGGGATCGAGCATCGAATCGTCGTGCCCTTCATGGGATTGCATGTCGACGTAGTTGCAGTGAATGGTGACCTCGTCGCCCGGCTTGAACAGCGTGACGCCCGGTCCGGTTCGCAGGATCACCCCCGAGCCGTCGCTGCCGATGATGTGGTACGGCAGATCGTGACGTTTGTCCCAGGGGCTGCGTTTGGCATGACGCTCGAGGAACTGGAAGGTGGGCAGCGGCTCGAAGATCGCGGTCCAGACGGTATTGAAATTGATGCTGGACGCCATCACCGCGACCAACGCTTCGTTGGGGCCGGGCTCGGGAATGGGCACCTCGTCGACATGCAGGCTGCGGCGCGGGTCCTTCTCACGGGAGTCGAGACCTTCGAACATCTTCACTTCGTCTTTGTGCGTGGCGACCACCCGCATCTCTTTCGGCACCGGTAGGTTGGCATAATCCTCCGGGCGGGCCTTTTCTGAGAGAATGGCGTCGAGCACCGCTTGCATCTCACGGGACATAGCGAGGGGTTCTCCTTCCTATCGATGGGGGCGATGAGCAGCCCGAGCCCAGCAGACACGGCGTGAAGCGTGAGGTTCAGCCCCACGCTGCGATGTTTCGCAAGCATCATGGCGATGCCGGTCATTATACCAATGACATACGTTGGCGCTATGGGGCTTGCTGCCGTGCTTTCACATGACAGGGCGCTGTGGGGTTAACGGCAATGCTGGTAGCTTGAAGTGGCAGCGCATTCCGGGAGCCCTTCGTGAGGAGCGCTTTCAGCGGGAGCTTGCCCGTTACGGCTGTTGCGCGGGCGAGACCATGGACTGATTGAACAGCGAATTGTCGGCGTTCGGCTGAACGGTGATTTCGGCAGGGGTGTCCATGCGGTTCGTGTCCGCCCAGAACTGGTGGAGCAAGTTGGGGCGCCGGAGGATGGTGTCGACGAGGCGGCCTTTCAGCCGGGCGGCGGCCCTGACGCGGCGCATGATGCGGGCAAAGGTATACACGTGCCGGCGCACCACCCCCGAGCGCATCAGCGCCTCGATCACCGGGCGCGGGAAACCGTGTACCGCCATGGCGTACACCTCATCCCAGTAGAGCGCCTCCGGCCCGCGTGTGTTGACGAGCGAGCCGCCCCAGGTGTGATATCCCTTTTGCGCCATGCACTCGACGTCGCTTCGCTGAATAAACCCGTCACGCAACGCCCGTTCCGTCAGGTCGACGCCGGGGAAATACGTCAAAGAAAAGAAATTGAAGTTGAAGGGTTTCGGTAACCGGGTCAGCAGCTCCATCGTTGCATGCCGGTCGTCGTCGGTCTCGTACGGGTTGTCGCCGATGAAGTCGAGGTTCAACCCCACGCCGTGACGGGCAAAACTCCGACACGCCTTGATGATGGTCTGGTCGGGCGTGGCGCGCTCGTAGCAGTCGCGGCGGATGCGCTCGGACCCGGACTGGATGCCGATGGTCGTATACCACAAGCCGGCGTCGCGCATGACGCGCACCTTCTTATCATCCACCATGGTGGGGAAGGAGAACATGATGAACGGCAAACCGATTTCGCGTCGGTATGCAGCGCAGAATTCCTCCAGCCACTGCGGCGAGGGGGCGAAGATGTCATCGCTGAAGGCGATCGTGCGCAACTTCGGGAACGCTGCCCGCGCGGCGCGCAGCTCTTGCATGACGTGCGGCACGCTGCGTCGCCGCACGTACGTGCCGCGGCCTTCGGCTTCCCTGCGGCTGTAATTGTGGATGCAGAACGTGCACCGGAAGGGACAGCCGCGCACCATCATGATGTCGTAGCTGACCGCCTGCCGATCCCAGTGCGCCACGTCACGCCAAGCGTTGTAGGAGAGGTAGTACTTATTGTCGGAGGACAGGTCCGGCTGCGGAAGCAGGTCCAGATCGGTGATCAGCGGGCGTGCCTCGTTGCGGACGACCTCGTCGCCCGCCCGTACCCAGCAGCCCCGGAGGTCGGTAAACGGCTGGCCGAGGCTCATGCGGTCGGTGAGCTCCGCCAGGACATACTCGCCTTCCGAGCGGCAGACGATGTCGGCGTGGCGCAGACAGTCGAGCGGGCGCGTTTGCGCGTGGATGCCGCCCCAGATGACCACCGGCTGCCCCACCGCCCTGATCCGCTGCGTCAGACGGGCCGCCAGCTGATAGTAGGTCGACCACACGCTCATGCCGACCAGGTCCGGCTTGAGCTGCGCGATCAGATTCACGACGAGCTGTTCGTCGGTGGCGGTGGGCTGGTGATAGGTGAAGTAGTTCTTGAAGAAGATCGCGTGCACCGTGTGGCCGCGCCGGCGCAGCAAAGGCTGAAAGATCCGCAGCGCGTGCGACTGATAGTTGTAAAAGGTGACCAGCACGACCCGGAGCGGCCGCCCCGGCGCGCGGGCACTGAGACTGACCTCCGGAACAATTGCAACATCCGACATAGACTGAGCTTGATGGAGCTTGCCAGGTCCGGGAGCTATTCGTCAAGGCGCTGTTTGCGGGTCCCCTCGCGTCCAGAGACTGTCGATGCTCTCCGAACCAGTCCTTCGAGGCGCGGCCAGAAGAGGGAGGCTCCTAAGTAACAACCGCCGGACTGGCTTGATTCAGCGCCGCCGCTGACGTAGAGGCAAGGCATGCGCTCACAAACGTTGGCAGCAGTGGCAGCTGTTTTATTGCTCCTCATCGCACCGGGCTGGGTTCAAGCCAAGGACCTGACGCTCCGGCAGCGGGTGACGACAACCGGTGTGCGCCCTGACACCCACGAGGCGACGCAGTATTGGACGGAAAACAAGATGGTGACCGACTCGCCTGATGACCGCACCATTATCGACCTCGGCGCGCAAACGATGACGGTCGCCGACAAGCGTCAAGAGACCTACTTCACGCAAACGTTCGCCGAGATGCGGCAGCGGTCCGAAGCGATGAGGGCGCAAATGCAGAAGCAGATGGAAAGCCTGCCGCCGCAAGCCCGCGAGATGATGGGCAAGATGGGCATGGGGCCAATGGCCGCCGAGGCCGAGATAACGGTGAAGCCGACCGGGAAGAGCGAGAAGATCGCCGGCTATGAGGCAAAAGAGTACGCCATCGAGGGTGGGCCGATAACCGCGTCGATATGGGCGACCGACGCCCTGCAACCTCCGGGTGGCGCGAAGGCGCGCGAAGCGTTGGGCAAGATGGTGGCAGGCGCACCCGGATCGAAGTTCGCGCAGGCGATCGGGGCGATCAATGGTGTGCCGTTGCGCACCATTATCCGCAGTGCCGCGGGCCCCGCGAAGGGCTTCAGCAGCACCACCGAAGTGGTCGAGGTCAGTGAGAAAGCTCCACCGGCTGACGCCATGGAGGTGCCGGCCGGCTTCAAAAAGGTCGCCGCGCCGGAATTGCCCCCGGTGCGGCACGGCAAGGAAGCGCCAACGCCCTGAAGCACGGCCGCAATCTTCCGCCCGCAGCGGAAGCACCGGTGACAAGCCCAGCGGTTACTGCGCCACCGGCTCGTCGGCGTAATCGTCGGGGTTGACGTCGGGGCCCGCAGGGAGCTTGGCCAGTTCTTTCTTCACCAAGTTCTGGTGCTCCACTTCCTCATCGCGGAGTTCTTCAAACAGCCGCTTCACGTTGGCGTCGGAGATTCCGGGCAAGGCGGCCACGAAGAAGCCGTACGCCTTCTCCTCGGCGCGCAGCGCCGTCTCCATCGCCTGGCGCGGCGTCATGAAGGCGCGCGCCTCGTCGTACTCGGGGGCTTCCACCTCCCACAGCATGTCCGACCTGACCCGCCGGGGCGCATCCTTGAACAGGCGCTGGCGGCGCTCACTCAGCTGCGCGCCGTGCTTGGCCTCGTTCTCCGCCATGTGGCGGAAGAAGGCAGCGGCCTCGGGCGTGTGATGCAGCTCCAGTTGCCGCGTGAACTCCTCGTAGCGAGCCTGGGCTTCCTCTTCCATAAGGATGGCGAAATCAAGCGCGTCCTGCATCGAAAGCTTGGAGAAGTCGATACCCTGTGTCGTCATTCGGTGGCTCCCTCATAAGAGATGCAGGCTGCCGCACCCGCACCCCGTGCATGTATCCACGAGGCATCGAGCGTTTGCAAGCGACGCCAGAACGTTCAGCGATCAGCTTCAGTCTGGATGTTGGCCGGCGCCGCCGGTGTCGGGTACACTTCCTGAGCAGGACAGCACTTCCTCACGACCAAACTAGCTGAGATCACGCTCGTTACCCCGCGCGGTGACATGGTAGAAGTGCCCCTAAGAACTGCAGCCGGAGCGGCCGCACCATAGCCTGCTCATCTGCTGACCCTCAATTCTATTATCCGGGTCTGACCCTTCGCCCGGGTAACGGCACGGCGCGCCCGTACTGCGAGCTTCAACCGCCCCCGGCTCATGTTTCTGCCCAGCGCTGCGGCGTAATGCACACACACTGATGGGTGCACCCATCAATCGTACACCGATCAATCATACAGGGATTTCCGTCATCGCAGCCTTGAGATTCGCCGCCCCGGCACCGTCCTCTTGGTGAGGCAGCCTTATACGCGACAGTACACTTCCTTGTTGGAGGTTTTTCTCACCGTTTGTAGCCCTTCCTAGATCAGCGAAAGTTTCTGTCCCGGTCTGCGTGCCGGTGCCGCCACGCTGCAACGAGGCGTCCTGGTAGGCGATTTGCTACTACGCTATCCGGTCGCACAGGGCGGCAACGGCGTGCGTTTGTCTTGACAAGGTGGCGGCAGCGCACGGCGCAACCCCCCGCCACGAGGGAGGAGCGAGGAGATGAAGGGGATTGTGTACGGGCTACTGCTGGGCATCACGCTGCTACTGCTGGGCATCGCGCTATGGTCGGCCGAGGCCATCGCGGGGGAAGATCCCTTCGCGGAGTTCATCAGCCCGGTTTCGAATCCAACGAATTTCGAGGACGCGCGCATCGAGAGTGACGTGCGACCGCTCTACATCTACCACAGCATCAACAAGAATTTTCTCGATGTGGTCAGGGCCGCCGGGTTGCAGCC
>Ga0326728_10026656_pt1 | contig 10198 bp, 18 predicted proteins | sample MB3enrmetagenome_FD_207602 | JGI IMG/M metagenome (GOLD analysis project Ga0326728, IMG submission 207602) | Lab enriched peat soil microbial communities from McLean, Ithaca, NY, United States - MB31MN | ecosystem: Environmental > Terrestrial > Soil > Wetlands > Peat | place: USA: New York... | reverse complement strand
AGTGTCGAAGATGTCGGCGGAAACCGTGTTGAAGATCACGGAGATGACACTTCCGTCCACGAGGTCGATACATAGTTGGCCGTAGAGAAGGTCTTGGACTAGCCTGATAGCAGCAATATCATTGAAAGCGATGTCCTGGCGAGATATTTCACCTTGCGAAAGGTTCAGGTAGACGATGCCATTATGCGTGACGGCGAGAAGCCCTTCGTAAAGATCATTGCCAGGCTTTGTATCGCGTCGCTCCACGGCGCGGGGAAGCTTTAGGATAAGGGTCGAGTCCTTGAGTTCCTCATACCAGGGATCGAAGCGCGGAGGCATCTCATCGGAGGCCCTCACAGAGTAGGCCCAGGGACCAAATCGATCATATTCGATGCGCTGGCGCTCGGTGACGACGGCGGGATGTTCGTGCTTCAACTTCATGGGGACGCTCCTAGCCCGGATTCCCGGTAGCCCAATACAATAATACTATGAAACCTGCGTCGGCTTTAGGCTTGTGTAACATGACGACGGTATCGACGGCCCAGAAGGAGGAATGCCGATGCGGCGAGACCTATCGCGCCGCTGAGTGCCATGCAGAAGGCAGGACCTGCTATCTCCGAAACGAGGCCGGCGTACAGGGCTCCGATGGGCGTGACACCGCCGAAAACCAAGGAATAGACGCTCATGACTCGACCGCGGTGCTCATTATCCGAGGCGAGCTGGATAGTCGCGTTGGTCGAGGTCGCGAAGGAAATCGTGGCAAATCCAGCGAGCCCGAGAAGAATGCAGGAGAGAAAATAATTGCGCTGAAGACCGCAGACGAGGATCGCGGCGCATAGCCCAATAGCGCCGCCAAAGAGCCTCAAGCGGCTGGGACCTGATCGGCTACGAACGGCGAGAGTGAGGGCTGCGATCAGTGAGCCTATGCCCATCGAGGTCATGAGGAAGCCGTAGCCGGATACGCTTCTTCCAAGAGATATCTTAGCGAAAGTCGGGACGAAAACGTTGTAGTTGATCACCACTGTCGAAATTATGGCCATGAGGATCAGTGGTAGGGCGATCTCGCTCCGTTCACGGATATAGGAGAGGCCGTCTCTCACACTCGCGAAGACATCGCGTGCGCTCATGACTGGATGGCTCGTAGCCATGGGCGGTGCATCGATAAAAAGCAGCGCTACGATGACCGCGAGGAAGGAAAGAGCATTCAGGAAGAAGCAAGGGGCGATCCCAATAGCTTCAATGAGGAGACCAGCGATACCAGGCCCGAAGATGCGAGCGGTATTGAAGGCTGCGGAATTTAGTGATACAGCATTCATGAGGGCGTCGCGACCCGAGAGCTCGATCACATAGGCCTGCCGGGTTGGGTTGTCGATGAGTGTGACCATGCCGAGGAGAAAGGCGAGTACGAGGATCATCCAGTATCGCACAATGTGAGTGGCGGTTATAAGGGCAAGTGCGAGGGCCAGGAGTGCGAGGGCGCTCTGCGTAAAGATAAGGGTTCGACGTTTTGGGAAGCGATCGATAAATGGACCGGCGAAGAGTGAGAGGAGCATCATAGGCAGGAACTGGATCGCGGTTACGACACTGAGCTTCGCGGCTGAGCCAGTGAGTTCGAGGACGAGCCAAGACTGGCCCACGTTCTGCATCCAGGTGCCGACGACCGAAACGAGCTGACCGGTCCAGAATATCCGGAAATTGCGCTGTGCGAGCGCTGGGAAGTAGCGTCTGCCTAGAGATCGAATGAAGGATTGTTTCATAGACCATGAGCCTTTTGTATTACTACTCTACCCGCCTCACATCGATTTGAGCAATGCAGTTCATGGGTGATTGTGGCTAGAAATGGACGGAAGCTTTCGATTTCAGGTTTCGTCCGTAGTGCATGTGAGAGACAGAAAGCCGCGAGAATTGCCCTGGAAGGCTCAATAGCGAGGCTAGCAGGTACTTTGCAGGTACACCCTATGTCTTTTCTTGGTCAAACGCCGTGGCGGTGAAGACCGAAGGCAGGCCCTCCCGAGGATGATGGCGGAGAAGTGGGAGCAGACGGGAGGGCCGAAGATATGAGGCTGCGCTATGAATCGACGTCCAGTCGGGTCAGGTCCGTCCAATAGCCGAGAGCCGGAGTCGTCGATAAGAGCGCATCGACGACTGCGATGTCGATCTTGTTGCTATTGATGGCCTCGATGTCACGAGCCTTGGCGGCGGCGGTGGCTAGAGAGCCGATGTGGTCCTGGAGCCAAGAGCCGCTGACGAGGGGACCGGCTTGCTCGATGACATTGAGCAAGGTGAACTTCATGGGGTGCTCCTTCAGCTAGTCCTCGTCGAAACGGAGGGCGGTCAAAACAGGCTTACCATCATCGCCGAAACCGCAGACTAGTCCGAGGCTGATCCAGACCCCTTCGGCCCGTATGCGTCTGGCCACTTCATATCGCCCTCTTCCTCGAGCAATTGCTTTGTTCTCACCACAATATTCTCGACCTCGCGGCGCCTCTCCTTGCCGGCCCGCCTCCAAGCTCCGAAAGACTCGAGTATCCGGGCATAGGCCGGGCTGCGCCGTTCGATAGTCTCCATCTTATCCCGCGCGTCGGCAGCCCAGGGACTGTCGGGATACTCTGTCACGACGAGGCTGAAATAGTAGTAGGCTCTCGGGAAGAGGAGGATAAGCTCGCCAACCTTCGCGCGCATAACCTCGTCCTCCCCTCCGTCGGAGGAGGGGTCATTAGCTAGTGTCCTCGCTCCCTGATCCCAGGCTGAGGGGTGAATTGCCATATAGAGCTTCATGCCGGTCCGGTATAGGGCATAGGCCGGATCGCCATGGGGCATCAGCGCCGTTGACGATGGCCCGGCTTTCGTGGTGGGTCGTGGAGGCTGCGTGCGAGGAGCAACAGTCGGACGCCGGGAGAGACCGGCCAGGATGCGCCGATAGGCTTGCGACAGCGCGATGAAGCGTAGGTGCCTCTCAAGAAGGCTTTCATCCTCTTCATCAGGATTAGCTAGGTCGGGATGGAGCTCCTTCGCCCTAGCTCGATAGGCCTCCTTGACGACCGCAGGGTCGAGTGTCCATCCAATGCCAAGGATTCCGAAATCGTCCATTGCTTCTCATTATACCAGAGGGAACTCGGGTTATCCTGATTAGAAAGTCTCTGGAATGCGAGAGATAGGAAACCAGAAAAGGTCTCACTAGAGTTGCCGTTGTCAAGAGGGAGCCGGAATGCTCGGTGACATTGATTAGGCTGAACTTCAGGCGAGGTCCTTCGGCTTGTTCTTAGAAGAGAGCCAGTCCTCGAGGTAGCGATCGAAGGTGGCGTGATGAGCCTGGGAGACAAGGACGGGAAAGCGCCAACCGGAGCGGTGCTCGCGGGTGAGTTCGTCAGCACGGCCAGTCAGAGAGGCCCACTCGGCGAGGCGCGCAGTGAGCCAGGAAGAGTAGGTCCCGTCTGGCTCATGGTGGGCTTGGAAGACTTTTCATAGCGGGTCATGGTGAGTCATTCAGAGGAAAGACGCGAATTGCGAGGAAACTGAAAACGTTTTAAGGGTTACGCGGGAGAGGGGACCCAATCGCGGTAAGGGTTGTCGCGGGAGGCTTGAATAGTCAGCGGAATGTGCGAGCCAGGAATGCGTGCGAAGATGCAACGTCCACGGAGACTGCGAGACAAGAAAGCGAGCGAAGAGATCGGACGGAAGACCAACCAGGACATTGCGGATGGCTTGAACTGGGACAGGGCGGCGAGGTGGCTGGTCAAGCTGGCTCGATAAATAGCTCTATGACGTCAATAGCGTCTGTAGCAGGTACTTTGTAGGTACACCCCGTATCTTTTCTTGGTCAAGAGCCAGGTAGGTAATGAGGATCGCAAGGAAGGTGGATAGGGGATTGGGCGGGACGAGGTCAGCGGCTATGAGCGAAGATCAAGTCGGCGTCGACTAGGAAAGAGTAGCGGCCCTTTAGGTAGGCGGAGTATTGGGCGGGAGAAAGAATGGCCTCGGGATCGTAGATCGTGAAGCGGCGGCCGAGGCGATGGTGGTCGACCTGCCAGACCGTGCAGATGCCGGTCGAGTAGGATTCGGAGATCTCGATGTGCATCTTCATGTGGTGCTCCTGAAGGCGTATTGACTGAACCATTGAGACCGGGGGTTCGGAGTGCCTGGAAAGTCGGCCAGACTATCCGGAACGGGCGTAGTGGCGGCCCGATGGTGGCGGTGGTAGAACTGCTGGATCATGGTAGAGAGCCAATGAAGATAGCCTGGATGTCCTTCTCGCGGCCGAGCGCCTTGGCGGCCTTGTCAGCGATGTCCTTCGACGCAACCTGAATGGCCTGGGAGAGACTGCTAGAGAAGAAAACCGAATAGCCTCCGCCAAAAGCGGCGCCGATGCGGTCGATTCTCGTGACGTAATCACCTTGCGCGCTTTTGAGAACGTACATGGGGTCCTCCTGGAAGGAATGACGGGTGGCGGGCGGTGGAAGGAACAATAGGCGGGAGCTGCGACTAGGAAGAGAGGATCAAAGCCACCGTGTGATGTTCTCTTGCAAGATGGATAGGAACCAGGACTTGGCGGAGTCGGACCAAAGGGAGGAGTCGGAGCCTTCGGAGGCGATGAGGTCGTGAACCTCATCCTTGAGTTCGAGCCATTGGCCATCGGGGAGGTCGTGGCGCATGGAGCGGATGAGGGAATAGAATTGCAGGGATTCTTCGAAGGTCTGAGGAATGAGTGCGAGCGACATGGGGTGCCTCCTTGTGGTGGGATGGGAGAGGGCGAGGGATTTACTCGATGTTAAAATAGGTAGCGGCGGTAGCAAGGAGGTGGGCGTAGGAGCCGGATAACATCTCGGTCTGAATGGGGAGCCAGTCGGAGACGGGAAGGTTGGCTTGGCGCCAAGCGGTGCGACAACGAGCAATGATAGAGAAGGCGTTGCCATCTTCGCCTAGAAGAGTGACGACGGGGCGAGAATCGAGCGCGGTAGTGGGCATGGGGGCCTCCTTATGAGAATGAGAATGGGGATGCAAATACGTAGGCAATGACGGGGCTGTTAGCGATCGCTGAGGGAATCGTAGTAGGAGTCCAGGGCAAGTTCACGAGAGAGCGGCAGCGGCGTGGGCGGATAGAGTCGGTCAAAGACCTGCACGCGAGCGTCTCGGGCTGCAAGACCGATCGTGAGAACTCCGAGGAGGGATGGACCGACGTCGACGAGGGGGTTATCGACTAATTGGAGAAGCTGTCAATACTCCTCGTCAGCGAAGCGGCAGGGGACGAAAGCGAGCTGACGCTCCGGTATGCCCAGGGATTTACCGTAATCGAGCATATCTTCCCAGAGCGCCCTGTCCGGCTTCGTCCTGAAGATCCTGTCCTTGAAGACTACGATGAGCTCGTCCTCGCGATAGAAATGGAAATAGAAGGCCTTGACGAAGGGGCCGAGCCCGCTTCTCAGATTAGCCTGAAGTTTGGCGATGGTTGGCTCCAGCGCGTCGGCTGAAACTCGCAGCTTGAGCAGTGACATGGTATTGAAGAAAAACCTCCGCCTGCCGATGACCTCGAGATTGCTGAATACCGAGCGCTTTCTCTGGCTCAAGTCAATGACGATGCCGTGGTACTCGCCCGCGCTTTCCAATTCACCTCCTGGTAGCCTTATCGGCCTGCCTCTGCCAGAAGGTAGAATAGCACAGTAGCTGATGGCTTTGCATGCAAGGTATTGGATGGGCGAGAAACACGCCCGGCGTGAGTAGGGAATGAGGCTGTCAGCGATCGCGAACAGAGTTGCAGTAGGAGTCGAGGGCGGCTTCCTCTCGATCGAGGGCGTTGGAACAGGTGAGCTTGGCGGCGGATAGGCAGGTCTCCTCGAGGAGCGACATGAGGGAAAGGTTGTGCTCGGCGTCCATGGGGGAGAAGACGTCAAGGAAGTCGAGGCCGGGGGCTTGGGTAGAGGTGATGGAGATGATCGAGAGCTCAGCTGCGGAGCCGGGATAGCCGGGGTCGGGAGAAGTCGTAGGCAATGTCGAGCGTGAGCGGGCCATAGGAAAGAGTGGTGGAAAGGTTCATCGGGCCTCCTGGGGAAGGTGAAGGCGTAAAGATGGTGGTCGAGATCAGAGGGGGACGCGTTAGCTGCTATATCAAGAAAAGCGGCCAGGGCCACCGAGTAGCACGCGAGGAGAAGCTAGGCGATTGAGGGCTTGGGTAGAAATGGAACGGCGGAGAGGGCAAGCGCGATCGAGGCTGTAGGCGACGGGCAGAATCGGAACCGAGGTTGCATTCCATCCGGGCGATTAATGGCCTGGAAGGCCCAATAGCGAGGCTAGCAGGTACTTTGCAGGTACACCCCATATCTTTTCTTGCCAAGAATGAGGGGCAGAGCTTGTGAGCGGGATAGACGACCAGGCACGGCCGGCCTCGATGAATCAGGTCTGTCGTAGTAGGTCGAGGAGGAAGCCGGGTTCGAAATGCAGGTCAATGAAGTCAGCTAGAGCATCGAAGACGCCATCAAGGCTTGGAGCGACGCGGCCAAATAGCGCCTGCATGATGGAAGGCTTCTCGAAGAGGCCGTGGGCGTACCAACCAAGAACCGGGCCGGCCTGCCAGCCGATGGGGACGTGGTCATCGGCGTATGCGGCGACGGCGGCTGATGAACCTGAGCCAGGAGATGTGCGGCCGTGATGGATCTCGTAGCCTTCTGCCTCGACATGGCTCAAAGAGTCCCAGGGCGGCTCGAGCGACTCGAAGTGTAACCGAGAAAAGCGCAGGAGCTTGTCCGTCTCGAAGCATGTGACAAGGGGTAGGAGCCCTAAGCCTTGGGCTTCGCCGTCCAGGCCATGAGGATCGCAAATACTTTCACCTAGCATTTGTAATCCACCGCAGATACCCAGCACGCGATTGCCCGACGCGGCATGCTGTGAAATTGCGAGGTCGAGTCCTTGCGCACGGAGCCAGGAGAGGTCGGAGGCCACGGCCTTCGAGCCTGGCAGGATGATCAAGTCGATATCAGCGAGCTGCGAGGGAGCTCGCGCCCATATAAGGCGCAGGCCGGGCAGGTCGCGCAGTGGCTGGAATTCATCAAGGTTGGATAGGTGCGGGTAAGCAATGATCGCGATGCGTGGATCGGGAGTGGTCGAGCTGCTTTTGGTAGGGGCGTCATCGAGGAGGCCGTCTTCTTCCGGTAAGCCGTGACCGCGCCACATCGGCAGCACGGCCACGGTGGGAATGCCCGTGAGAGCCTGTAGCTGTTCGGGGCCAGGGGCAAGAAGCGCGGCATCCCCACGAAAGCGATTTAGGACGAAGCCGCGGATTAAGGAGCGCTCGTGTGGGAGCAGGAGCGCATAAGTGCCGTATAGGTGCGCGAAGGCGCCGCCCCGATCGATGTCAGCGATCAAGAGGCAAGCGGCATTGGCCTCGAGCGCAGTACGCATGTTCACGAAGTCGCTGTCATGAAGATTGATCTCTGCCGGTGAGCCCGCGCCTTCGATTACGACGACATCGTTCTCCGCCAGTAGTTCATGCAAGGCGGGCTTGGCGCGCTGCCATAGCGTATCACTACGAGCGCGCCAGGGCGTGTGAGAAAGAGCTTCATCGACCTCGCCGAGCACGACTACCTGTGATGCAGTATCGCGTTCCGGCTTGAGCAGTATAGGATTCATGCGTGCGTCGGGCTGGCAGCGTGCGGCTAGAGCTTGGAAGTATTGAGCCGAGCCTATTTCGCCCATCTTTTGGCCCTCAGTTCGGAGAGGGCTAGGCCCTGCAGAGGGACGACAGGGGACTACGCGGGCGTTATTGCTCATATTCTGGGCCTTGAAAGGGGCGACCTTAAGACCTTGGCGAGCGTACCAGCGGCATAGGGCCGTAGCCAACCAACTTTTGCCAGCGCCGCTGGTTGTGCCCAACACCATAACGGCCTTGGCGCTCATGTCCGATGCTCCCCTTTCGCGATCGTCCGTTGAAGTGTATCTATGCCGAAGCTGTTGTTCATCGTAATTAGAATTGTAATCAGAAACAGAGCGGGTGTCATAGCGAAGAAATGGAAATGCCGAGATCAGTGGTGCTTGCCAAAAGGATCATGTGGCTGAAGGCAGCGATGACACCTTCGGTAGGATTAGAGGCCAAGTAGGCGTTGACGGCGTCAGGGTCATGGAAGAGAGCAGTGATGCGATGGAGGCGGCCGAGGCCAACTTGGATGAGTAGAACCTCGTCGGGCTTGAGCTGCATAGGAGCCTCCGGGGCTGAGAGGGAAAACAGGATGAATACGTATGGTGGTATCGCTGAATATCAGCTAGATCTATGGATATATTGGTATGGGTATTATCTGTAATATATATATTATACCCGGTGGCGGAAGATATGAATATATACTCTTGAGAGAGAGACCCTCTCAGCGAATCTGAATCAAAGTGGCAGGATTTTATCAATTTTTTTTGACTTTGTAGATATGGCCCTTTCGGATTGAAGAAGGTGATATCAGAGCAAGGACACGAATGCCAGCAGCGCTGATAATACTGGAGAGAGCTGATTACTGGGATTCAACCCAAAGGCGTTCGAACTCGGTCGTATAGCGCGTAGCAATGGGTGGGACGTTCCATAGGACGAGGGCGTTCTCGGCATTGTGCTCGATGGCGGCGGTCGTGTAGTTGAAGGAACCTGTCTCGACGGAAACGGAATCGATGACCACAAACTTGTGGTGGAAGATAGCGTAGTGGGCATCGAGACGGACGGGGATGCCAGCGGCCTTGAGGACGGTGATCTGGGAATAGCGATCATGGGCGGCCTTGTAGTCAGCGACGATGCGGACCTTGATGCCACGATGGGCTGCGGCTTCAAGGGCTGCCGCAATGTCACGGGAGGTGAACTCGTAGCAGGCGACGAGAAGCGTCGACTTGGCGGTAGAGATGGCCTTCAAGACTACATCGAGCGAGGAGCCACCTGGAGAAAAGCCGAGGTCGAAGGATGCTCCGGAAGGGATGGGAGTTTGAGAGACAAGAGGAAAGATGCTCGCAAAAAAGATCACACTGACGAGAAAGCATATTCTTGGTCGCATTACATCGTCCTATAACTTGCTCAGGTTGATGACAGCATGAAAGGCCCCCTCCGAAGAGGGGGCCAGGCTCGTTACTCGGCCTTGCTCAACGCCTTGAGGTCATCACGCGTACAGCCATTGGGGCAGAGGCGCGCACCTCGTCGGTACTTACCACCGTGAACGATCATTGCCCAATGCATATGACCGCAAACAGGGCATTCCATAAGGCTTGAGCTAGGATCGACAACGCGCATGATGGAACGAGTAGAAGCCATGTAGTTCTCCTTGGGGGGAAATATTCATGACCTTGCCACACCATGCCGTGCCATACCGCGCCAAAACCGTACCAAGCCAGACCGAAACGAACCACTGATAATGTATCTCTGGTAGGCCCAGGATTCAATATGCCTTTCTATAATCTATTTTTCCTACACTTCGGTGCATCCATCGCATTAACCGCGAATTATCTCACAATAGATCGTAATGAGGCTCCTAGTCATCGCAACCCGCTATACCCTTGGTTGTTGTCGAATGCGTTTGCCGAACGGGGCGAAGATTGGCCTGGGAGGCACTATAGCGTGGCTAGCAGGTACGATCGGGGGACAGTCCATATCTTTTCTTGATCGAGGGCGGGGGTGTATTGAGCATCGTTAGGTTGGGCCTTACTGATGAGTGGCAATGGCAGCACGCTTCACGGAGATGATCTGGCGGATGTGACGGACAAGATCGGGATCTGGGGTCTGGTTGGCGGCCAGTTCAAAGAGGGCGAGGATGGAATTGGTTACCGAGTGGTCGATGTCGGGCTTCCGTGTACTGGTGGTGACGGGTACGCCTTTCGCCATCGAGGAATGCGGGATATCAGATACAGGTACATCAGTTGTCATAGGGGCCTCCAGAAAGAAAGGGCCACCTTGAAAAGGCGGCCCTGTTGATGAGTTGGAGAACAACGAAAATTAGTCAGAGGGTGAATCGCTGAAGATGTCGAGAAAGCTGGAGAGCGCCCGCGCGACCGGGAGGTCCCATCGCTGTGGGGCCGATGGATCGGAAGGACGCGGGAAGAAGGGGCTGGAGCCGAGGCAGCCGCCATAGAGCCAGGAAGCGATGTCCATGGGGAGAGACTCGAGGGGATCGATGCCGACGAGGTCCTGTTCGAGGGTGCGGTAGAGTGTCATGAAGGACTGAAGGCGAGATTGCCGTTCGTGGCGATCCTTGGATGAGTCAGCGGCGGC
>Ga0326728_10026654_pt1 | contig 10199 bp, 6 predicted proteins | sample MB3enrmetagenome_FD_207602 | JGI IMG/M metagenome (GOLD analysis project Ga0326728, IMG submission 207602) | Lab enriched peat soil microbial communities from McLean, Ithaca, NY, United States - MB31MN | ecosystem: Environmental > Terrestrial > Soil > Wetlands > Peat | place: USA: New York... | reverse complement strand
CTAGCGACAATGCTAACGTACGTTATGGTACTAACCTGCATCAGCATGACAATAGCAGTAAACTTAAGGCAACGCGAATTGACTATCAGTCTAGAAATAATTATTCCGTTCTTCTCAGGCTTGATTTTTGCCATAAGAATGTTAAGCCCGCATTTTATTGTCTCCGGCTCTGAGCTTATTTTGGAGACCCGCAATGCCACTAAGATTTATTGTATCGATTCAATTGATAAATTCTCGATTATATTTACCGTAACTATCGTTATGACGCTTGAACTCATCATTCACAGTAGAGCATCCGATGAACTCTTGATATATAAGACGGATTTTGGTAACACGTTAGGAGCGTGCCGTAGATTCGCGAAGCGACTCGAACGCGCGACAGGCCGTGACGTCCATCTGAAGGCGTACTTAATGGGAATAAATGGCAAACTTTACGAGTATCCTGATATACCGGAGTCAGAAGTAGTAAAGTACAATCTACTTGTCGGTCTATCACCATATGCATGCCTTATAATATCTGCCATTGTCTATCGAATTCAACTGGATCATACGCTCCGACGATTCATCTCGTACGCAATCGTATCTGTTATGATCTCTTTATCTCTAACTGTTATACTTCAATTAAAGTTAAACAATAGAAGGAATGATCTAACAAGGACCGGCACATTCGGCTGTGTGGCACTTACCTTAACCTCATTGGTTCCACTTTTTGCCTTTTTTGTCGCGTTAACCTTCGCGATCATGGGATTTCAGATTCCATTCGATTATTGACATTTCATACCATCTTGCGTTCAAGATTGAACAGGCTGGTGCAGGCTGGAAGTTACTCTTTTGTCAATAACTACAAGGGGACGAGGGCGGTCAAGAACGGCTGCAAGAAATGCGAATGTCCCCCGACCCCATTTACGGAACCCAACTGAGCCAGAATTCTCGGCAGTTACAAAATCCTTCACTGAGACTGAACTCCATTCGGCGCCGATATGCGTTCTGCTGGGAAAAGTCTTTCGTAACGCAGAAAAGCGCACAACGCATGTTGCACGTAGTCAATGCGGATATGCGCCGCATTGGCATCGGCCGGTGTGGATCGCGCGCTGCTGCCAATGATGCGTCTGGGCAAACCGCCCGAATACGATCCCGATTGGATTTGCGCCCGCAGCAGAAAGCCGATGGCGCGGCAGACAGTGTCTCTCATAGCACCAACTAGTTCAGCAGTGTACTCAGCGCCGGGCGCCAACTCTAAAGCCGCCAAAAGTCCTTCCAGGGAAGTGGCGGTAGGAGTCGTGCGGCCTTCACCATCCACGCTCCCATCCAAAATCGGATCTTTGTCTATACCAGGAGCGAGGCGCTCCAAGAAAGCATTGGCGACCTGAATCGTGTGGTGCTGCAATTCCCGGCGTGTGGCGGGGCATTCGCTTTGCTCGTAATGCGGCAGAAACCTTGCCGTGGCGATCAATGCCCAATGATCGGGAGGAACCGTCTTCTGACCGACGCGGCTTTTAGCCAAATAAGCCAGTCCCTTTCCCGCAGCAATCAGCCATTGCTTCTGATGGTCCACCTCGTACAGCGAGAGCAAGCCGAGAATAGCTTCGCCCGGATAGTAAAGGTTAGCGACCTTACTTTGTCCCTCAAGGGGGCCTGACGTCGCACGGTATTCCGTAAGGAAGCTCCCGTCGCTTCTTTGCTGAAAGACCAGGAAGCGTGCCATCCCCTCCAGGTCCGAATAGGAAATCGTATTCGGATTTGCTCGTTCGATTTCGCTCAATGCCACCAAGCCGAGCCCTGTGGCGCCTAACGAGGCATGATCGGTCGGCTTAGTCTCAAGCGGCACTGGCCAGACAATGCGCATCCGACCGCTGGGGTCGTCGCACACATAGTTCTTGCACAGAAAGTTTCCCGCGCGCGCAATTGTCGCGAGTGCGTTCTTGTCCGGATGCAAGCGGTTGAAGAAGGCCAAGCTATAGATCGCGCCGGCGTGACGGACCACATTGTATGCTCCGAATTGCTTGCCCGTGCGTGGATCAAGCATATAAATGAATTTGCCCTCTGGCTGGCATGAGCGTTCGAGGTAAGCGATGGAAAGGTCGATAGCGTGTGCGACAGAACTAGCTGAGGGCAGCGCGACCCGATGATCGGCGGCTGGAAGTGATCTGTTCCCTTCGAAGTCCACCGGGACAACGTACAGGAAAAGGACACACAGAATCGATGCTATTGTAAAGATCACTCTCAATTGAACCGCGCTGCCTTTTCTGTCACTTTGAAACCGGAGTTCCGTTCTACGGAAAAGAAGGGGGTCACCTATCAAAAGAGAAAATGCAGTATGGGTCTCCTCGTTGGGATGAACTGCATATATTTTCCCTTTGGCTCAGCATTGTAGACATCGGCGGCGCCCGTGAAATTATGCGTTTCAGTTCTTGCATTATAGCACCGTTATGCCTTCGATGACGAACAGAAATGGCCAGGTTATGGGCTACGACAACGAAAACAGGCTGGTGCAGGCTGGAAGTTACTCTTTTGTCAGAAATTGGAAGGGATGCCCATAGATATCCTTGCCGTAGGATTCCGCCGGCGGAACGTATCGTGGGAATTGGTTTCGGCAACCCTTGTTCGTCTGTTCGCTCCGATCTGTATCTACTCCTCTGTTTCCCTGTTCCCCAAGACTCTCATCTGGCATTGGCTGCCTGAATCAGCAGGTATCCATTCGTCCCGATAAATGTGACGGTTGCCAATACCGCTGTCCACAAGTCCACTTGTCGCAGTCGGTGATCGCTGAACCGCCGGGTGATCAAAGTTCGAGCAAGCACTGTAACCAGCGCTCCCAACAATATGTAGAACAGGACAACTATATGCACTTTGTCAACCAGCGTGATCCTATCCTCTGATCCCAAGTGTACGGCTGGCCGAGTTCATGTTTATGACCGTGGCAAACAGTGCTCCAGCCAGGAGAGCTATCCGTGAGTCCAAAAAACGAAAACCACTGTCCTGATGGAGGAAGAAGCTCGCCAACATGAGGAAGAATGCCATAATCTCTTTTCGCTCAACCGAGATGCGGAGTATGATACCCGCATACTCGTTACTATTGCCCGGTTGTAATGCCGAATCGCCAAAAGTGGACAAATGAGTGACAGGATTATCGATGATCTGGAAATCTGTGATTTTCAATCCATCGAGCTGAATGTCATTGGCATAGGAGGTATTCCGCGTGTCAGCTTCATAGGTCAAGGCGGTAGTATCATTTATTGCTTCTTCAATGCGGATTTCGATTTTCTGACGGTCGAACGGAAAGTTTCGCAAGTCCCAGTGCTGTCTAAATGTACCGCATATCTTACGTCGTCCCCAACGTATTCCATTTTTGATTACGTCAGAGCCCAAGGACAAAGAAGTGTTCTTCGCATTGGTAAATTGCATCGTTTCCAGTGGCTTGCGTTCAAGTTCCGAAGATGTGTGGGTCCGGAGCCACACGTCGGCGCCGAATGTTTGACCTGAGAGGTTAAAGTCATATAAGGATGTCAGATATGAGCAAACCTCACTGCTCTCACGGCGTTATCGTCATGGTATAGACGAATTTCCCGTTCTGAACCCTATTGATAACCATGTTTTTTACAGGGTTTCCATCCGGACCCATCGTCATGGATCCCGAAACCCCCTTGAAATCCTTGGTGTTTGAAAGAGCGTCCCTGACTTTCGGTCCCTCGAAGGAACCCGCCCTCTTCATCGCATCGACCATCAGAAAATAGCCATCGGCGCCCAAGGCCGTGAAGGCGCTCACTTCCTGGTTATATTTATCCTCGTAGATCTTGTTGAATTTCCTGGCTCTCTCGCCCGTGGCGGCATCCTTATGAAAATGGGCCGTGAAATACATCCCTTCGACCGCCTTGCCTCCTATCTCTATCAACTGGTCCGCCTGCGCGCCGTCCCCGGTGAGGATCGGTGTAGTTATCCCAAGATCTCGAGCCTGCTTCGCCAGCAGTGCGTCCTCGACGTAATAGATCGGCGCGTAGATCAGGTCGGGTTTATTCGACTCGATCGAGGAAAGCTGAGCCGAAAAATCCTGGTCGCCGGTCTGAATGAATGTTTTCGAAACAACCTTGCCCCCGAGGTTTTCGAACTCCTTCTCGAAGTAGCTGCCCAGTCCCACGCTGTAGTCCTGGGAATGGTCTATGATAATGGCCACGGTCCCGGCCTTCAGATGTTCCACTGCAAACTTTGCCGCAATCTTACCTTGAAACGGGTCGGTGAAGCAAACACGGAAGGCGTACTTTTTGCCCTGCGTTACAAGCGGGTTCGTTGCCGTGGGACTGATGCTGGGGATTTGAGCCTTCTCCGAGATGGGATTGCCTGCCATGGTATCCGCGCTGATGGCTTCCCCTATTATGCCCGCAACCTTCATCTCGGTCAGAAGCGATACGGCGTTGGATGATTCGATCTGATCGCTCTTTGTGTCCATGAGTATCAGGTTGATCTTTTTTCCCTGCACTTCGGGCTCCATGGAGTTGGCCGTCTGTATCCCCGCCCATTCCATCTTCCCGTAGGCCGCTACCCCGCCCGTCATTGGCAGATAGACGCCGATTTTTACCGCATCTTCATCATTGCAAAAGGCTCGCGGCGAAAAACCTGGTAGTGCAAACGCCAAAACCGCCGCGACTAAAAAGATCTTGCATCGCAACATTTTAATTCATCCTGCTCCAGGGTTAAAAACGAGCGCAAAACAGGGCCTCATCCCGATGATAAATATCCTTCTTCAAGAGTTTGCGCTATTCAAAAGATATGGATTCCGTGATACTTTGCATTGACGGGCTCTTATTGTAAAGGGCCGTATCATAGATCCGGACGATGACTATGAATCTTTTCTGTGAAAATATCGTACTCGAAGGGCCGCTCGAACCACGGGAAATCGCGGGCTTGACATTCATCGGGCCAGATTTTTTTGCCAAGGACGAAAAAGGAGAGCTGCTAAGCCCGATCGCCTCCGTTTTTCCTAAATACAACACCATAGTCACTGTGCGGGGCATCCATGCCTACCATTTCCTGATCGTGCTCGAATTACTCAAGCGCAACCGGCCGGCAAAAGATCTTCCCAACATCGAGGAACTTGAGCGTGAGATATGCCGGGACGCAGTCTCCCTGCTCCTGCGCCGCTCGCTGATTCTGGTCCGTTCCGACCCGGCCGATATGGAACATGTTTTCGCCGCGGACCGGATACTGCAATCTTTTTTCCCTAAAGAGCAAATTCAGTTCACCGGGCTGCACATCCCGGCGGTAAGAGAGAGCCTGCGGCAAAGAGGTGAAAGCTGGCGCGTTTCTCCGACCCCGAGGTCCGTACAGGAAATTTCCTGTTACGTGCGCACAAGCCAGGTGCAGGTCGGCACCGGATTGACCGTTTATTACAATGCGCCCACCGGCGGCAGGTTTTTGACCTACGATGAATTCATGCGCATCAGGCCGTTGTTGGAACTGGACCGCAAAGAGGCGCTCGCACGTCTCAAAGAGATGTTGAATCTTTTCCAGCGCGTAAATAACCGGGGCAGCCGTGAATTGAGCTTCTTTCTGCCTGCGGGCGTAAGTATCGATTTCTCGGACCTCGAAGAAGTTGCTTTTCTGCTCGAAGTGCTGCCGGCCTCCGAGCCCGCCTCGCAAGTCCTAAAGGCATTCGACCGTTTCGCCTCCTGTTTCGCCGGTTCGGCCGGCCCCGAACTCATGGTGGACGACTATCAGAACCCGCTCTGGCGTACGACGATGTTCTGCCGCCTCCTGGACATCAATGAAGAAGAAATGCAGGAATGGGCCCTGGACCTTAGCCCTGAATTTCATCTGAATGTGAAATGGTTGCCCGGGGCATCTGTTATCGGAGATGAACTCAGGTTCGATCTGGGCGTGCATCGGCGCGTACAGGGCCTGATCTCTCATTTCTGGGAAACATCCGGCGGACTCGTCTCAATCAATGTCGGGCGTATCGAAGAGTCCCAAACCTCCAGGGATATTTCCGGAGAGGAAAGGGATGTCTATCTGGTCGTGATGACAACCAGGGACCGGCACGACTCGATTCGACTTCTTCGGCTCATGAAGTGGGACGCCATTCACTGGATAAAAATGGGATTTTCCCTGGACCAGGCCATTGCCGAGACGCTCAAGTACCGGAACTTTATCTTCGATAGACTTCGTGCGGCGGCCCAGCTCGGGTTCCAAATCCTGTCCTATAACGAGATAAGACTGGACGAGGAGGTCCCGGGACTGGGGACGATCCCGGCCTTCTTCTTCGAAAGGAAGTATATTTCCGGAGTCGTCACCGACAAAATCCCGACCTCCTGCTACAAAAATCCGGAATTCGTAAAAGGCCTTTCCAGGCAGCTCGGCTCCGCCGCCACTTTCACTCTTGTACTCGGAAGGGCCAGCCCGCGTAACGGCAAGATCTTCTACGATGACGGCGATGAACTCATTCAGTTGGATTCCATGTCTATCCCCGTTCGGCTTGTAATAATCGAGACTACGGGGTCGTTCACCGACTGGACAACCCCGCTGCTCTCGCTGCTTCCACAATGCCTTGCGCGTTTTAGAGCACATCTGGATAAAGCACGCGAAAACGGCGTGCCCCTCGAAGTGATAACGGAGTCGGTGGCGATATTTGCCGAGGCGCTTAGAGACAGGCTTCGGTCCATCCAGGAACTTACTTTTGCTCCTTCTTCGACGATACGCTCCCTGTTCGCCGACAGGCCCCTGGAACAGGGAGGAATAAGAAACAGGTGGGAGGGAATACTGGCTCGCCTGCTCGCTGCCGATGCGCAGGAAATGCACGATTATATAATCAACAGCCGGGAACTCCGGATGGAGCGCTGAGCAGTCGTGTCTTGAGAGGAAAAAGGATGCCTGTAGCCTTTATTACCGGTGCAACGGGATTTATCGGACATCACATCGCGGCTGCCCTGATTCGCAGGGGCTGGAGCCTCAGAGCCCTGTGCCGAAAACATCCGGCCGCCTCCGCGGATCTCCCCGGCATTTCGTGGCATACCGGGGATATCCGCAATCCCGGCGATATTATGAACGCTATTTCCGGGGCGGAGGCCGTTTTTCACGTCGCGGCCGACTACAGGCTATGGGCGGCGAACCCCGGCGAAATCTATGAGAGCAATGTGGCGGGTACGCTCAACGTCCTGCAGGCCGCCCTGGCTGCCGGAGTCACGCGGTTCGTGCATACGAGCAGCGTTGGAGCGCTCGGACTTCGCCCGGATGGAACTCCCGCGGATGAAAATACGCCCGTCTGCCTGAACGATATGGTCGGACACTATAAGAGGTCGAAGTTTCTGGCCGAGCGCGAAGCCGAAAAATTCCTCGATAAAGGGCTGCCTGTAGTGTTCGTGCACCCCAGCACCCCGGTAGGCCCCGGAGACTTCAAACCAACCCCCACGGGCAAAATCATCGTCGATTTTCTGAACCGGAAAATGCCCGCTTATATCGATACGGGTCTCAATCTGGTCGATGTCAGGGACGTTGCCGAAGGCCATTGTCTCGCTCTGGAAAAAGGCCGAATCGGTGAAAAGTACATACTGGGCAACCGCAATTTGACTCTGGCGGAAATTTTTGAAATACTGGAGACAATCTCCAAAATCCCGGCGCCCAGGGTGAAACTGCCCTACACCCCCATACTATGGCTCGCTGGAATCCTCAGTTTCATCTCCAAGTTGACCGGGCGCGAGCCGCTTTTCCCATACGAGGGGGTAAAGATGGCGGCCAAATGCATGTATTTCGACCCCTCCAAGGCAGTTCGGGAATTGGGATTTCCGCGGACACCGGTTGAGACGGCCTTGTCCGACGCCGTTGCCTGGTTTAGACTAAATGGATATGTCAAATCGTAAAGGGATAAGCGGAAACCCGTGGTCTCCGCTGTGCGGTCCCCACTGAATAGAATCGAGGTCTTGATGCGTTTTCCAATCAGTCTTTATATGTCGATGACCCGTTATCTGCTTGGCAACAAATTGCATGGAGTCGAGCGCTTTCCGCTGGTGCTGATGCTGGAGCCGACTCACAGGTGCAACCTGACCTGCGCGGGCTGCGGCAGGATTCGAGAATATCACGATACGCTTTCCCAGGAAATGTCCATCGAAGATTGTCTGAAGTCGATCGACGAGGCAGCGACGCCGGTGCTCACCATTACAGGTGGTGAACCGCTTCTTTATACTAATGCCCCGCAACTGGTCCAGGAGGCCCTCGCGCGGGGTAAGCATATCTATTTTTGCACCAATGGACTGCTGCTGGAGGAGTCCCTACAGCTTTTCAAGCCGACCCCGCATTTCACCTGGAACGTCCATTTCGATGGGACCGAGCCGGTTCATGACGTTATTATCGGCAAGCCCGGAGGCTTCAAGACGGCCATGGCTGGCGTCAAAGCCGCCAAGGCGATGGGGTTCCGCGTAAGCACCAACACTACTGTTTACCGCGAATCTTCCGTTAAAGACATCGCCATGCTTTTCGAACAGCTTACAAAGGCCGGCGTTGACGGCATTCTTGTCGCTCCCGGTTTCAGCTACGAAGATGTCGGCCAGGATGTTTTTCTCACCAGAAATGACATAGTGAAAAAATTTCGTGAAATCAGCTCCTGGGGACGGCGTTTCCCGATTACAAGCACTCCGCTCTACCTCGAATTTGTGGCTGGGGCAAAGTCTCTGAAGTGTACCCCCTGGGGCAATCCCACACGCAATCCCCAGGGCTGGAAATCTCCCTGCTACCTGATTACGGATACTCACTACCCGACTTTTGCCGAGATGATGGCGCGCACCGACTGGGACCATTACGAATCGGGCGCCGACCCCCGCTGTTCCCAGTGCATGGTGCACTGCGGGTTCGAACCTACCGTAGTGCGCCAGATGGGTTTGCGGGATACCTTTCGAATGCTCAAGTGGAACCTGAATGCATGAACTGCTGAGACTTCTCTGGGGGACCGTCCTCCTTCGCCCCTACGTTTTTGCATTCCTTGCCGCCTACATCGTCGCAGGCTGGCGGCATATCGGCTGGAAAAGGACCCTGGCCTACATTCCGGCAGGCTACGCGCTGGCATGGGCTTCCGAATTCGCCTCGATTCACTGCGGGTTTCCCTATGGTGATTATTTCTACATACAGAGCACCGCCGGCAGGGAGTTGTGGGTTTTCGGGGTCCCATTCATGGATTCGCTTTCTTATGTCTTTCTTTCCTATTGCAGCTACTCGTTGGCCGCTTTTCTCATGAGCCCGGTCGCCTTCCGCTCCGGAAACCTGATTACGCTCGAAACACCCCGGATACGCCGTTCGTGGCAGACACTCATCCTCGGCGCATTCCTTTTCGTCTTGCTCGACATCGTGATCGACCCGGTCGCCCTCCTCGGAGAACAGTGGTTTCTGGGAAAGATTTACGGCTACCATCACGAAGGGTTCTACTTTGGGATCCCGATGAGTAATTTTGCCGGCTGGCTGTTGGTCGGCGTTGTGCTCGTCGCAACCCTGCAGGTGCTGGATGCCATACCGTCACTGGACTCGAATCCGAACCCGTTGCCGGCCCGCCTCGCGAAACATCAAGCTCAAGGGTCCCCGGCTTCGCCCGCGATGACACGCCCCGCCGTATCGTCCTGGCTAAGGGCCCTTGGCCCCGTGCTTTACTTTTCGGTCCTGTCGTTCAATACCGCCGTAACTTTTTACATTGGCTCGATGCTGCTCGGACTCGTGGACCTGCTGCTTTTTGCCGTCCTGCTCGTCCCGATGGTGTTCTTCACGATCTACAAGAATTCGAACGTCCCCAGCGAAGATGCCTATCTGCATCTCTCGCGGCATTCCTCGATTGCAGGAAATCGGATGTCAACGCTCGATCCTGATTTCCCTCGCCATTTTGATTAACGCATCGGCTGGATTCCCCACAAAAGCCGCGACCGTCCTGCACAGGTTGTTTGCCGCCACACGGGACCTGCGCCATGACAGGTAAAAGGCTTTCAATACCGAAGGCCTTCTTAAAACTGTCAAAAACACGCCCCAAAGGCTCACCCTGCCGCGCTCGTCGCAAATATCGCTCAAGCTGAACCCGAGTTCGTGGTCGAGGCAGTCGCTTATGGCCCTGAAACAGACGAAGGGCACTTTGTTTTCCAAAGCTATCTCGGCGACCCTTGCCGTTTCCATGTCCAAAACCGCCATTTGTCCGGATGCAAGGGTGGAAATGGCCTTTTTATGATCAGGAAACTCGGAGC
>Ga0326728_10026653_pt1 | contig 10199 bp, 10 predicted proteins | sample MB3enrmetagenome_FD_207602 | JGI IMG/M metagenome (GOLD analysis project Ga0326728, IMG submission 207602) | Lab enriched peat soil microbial communities from McLean, Ithaca, NY, United States - MB31MN | ecosystem: Environmental > Terrestrial > Soil > Wetlands > Peat | place: USA: New York... | reverse complement strand
ATCCCCGATCCCTGTTCCCTGTTCCCTGTCTTCAAAAGATCCTGTAGCTCAGGCCGATGCTGCCGCCGTAGGGGTAAAGCATGGGCGCAACGCTCCATCTTTGGTACTCGAAATCGCCGGCGCGGACAGTAAACCTGCGGTTGAGGCGGTAATCGACACCGCCGCCGAAGGCTAAAGTGCCGGGGCGGCCGTTGAGCCACGTGCTCCCGGTGCTGAAGCCGACGAGGAATTTGCCGTAGGGCGTGAAGCGATGAAAGGTATGGATGGGGACGCGTGGGCCGACAAGGTAATTATCTTCACCGATCCCGAAGTACTCGTTGAAGCGCAGCCAGCGGCCCTCGGCTTCGATCTGGACCCAGCGGCTAAAGCGCACATCGACGTAGGCGCCGAGACCGAAGAGCAGGTAAGGGCTGGGCTCCGCCACAAGATTATCGGCATAGTCGGGCTGGTAGACGGAGCCGAGAGCGCCGGCGCTCAACGAGAGGCCGCTGCGCGAAGCGGATGGAACGGTCTGCGCGTGCGTGGAATGGCTAGTGGCGGCGAAAGCGAGGCAACAACAAAAGAAGACGAACAATCTCATGGGGGCCAGGCTCATTCCGTTTCGATGAATTCGGTCCCGCGGCGCAAGCCGGAGATCCGCAGGCGCGGCTGGTTGAGGAGACCCAAGCCAGCCTCGCCTGCGCGGCCGGGCTTACGGATTGGTTGCCGAAGGGGCAAGCGGAGGCGCAGGCGGAGTGGCTGCGCCGGTTGTGGGTTGAGACGAAGGCTGTGAAGGCGCCGGCTGCAACGGCGGGGTCTGCGCAGGAGCAGCCTGGTCGGGCTGAGCCGGCTGATCGCCGGCACCTGCTGCACCGGGAGCACCGGCCGGCGAGCCCGTGCTGACCACCTCGTAGCGCTGCAATTTATAAAAAATCGGGGTGACCTCAAAAGGCATCTTGTCGCGCGCGTTCAAGGGTGCGTAGCGCTTGGCGTTCAGCATGTGGACGGTGTCATCCCAGGGGTCGGTTTTGAGCCAGCTTCCCAGGGGCAGCGCGGCAGTCTGGGTAAGGTCGTCCCAATTGATCTTGGGCGACATCTTGTAAAGGTCGCTCATCCAAGGGGTGCCGTCTGTCTTCAGCAGCGAGTCTCCAAGCTTGGGGGTGTTGAGCGCTTTGAGGACTTTGGCTCGATCTGCGAGTTGCGCATAGTAAAGGCCGGCCGAGGCGAGGCGGTCTTTATACATCGACGCCTGCAGGTACTCCGTTGCCTTCTTGGCGGCTTCGGCGTTGTCGTGGTCGGAATGGAACATATCGATGCGCTGGAAGCTGGATTCGTCGGGGAAAAGCAGCCGGTCGTTGAATGCGTAGCGCGTGTCGATGTGATGGCCCATAGCGATGTGAGCCAGTTCCATGGCGATGACCGAGGCGATTGCCTCCTCGCTGGGCAGGGAATCAATAAGCCCCTTGCTGACCAGGATGGTGTTGCCGACGGTGGTGGTTTCGACGGTGTCGGTAAGCAGGACGCGGCAGCGGATCTGATCGGTGAAGGCAAGGTTATTGGGGACGACAAGATTAATGACAATCTGGCCGAGAACTTTCTCCTCGTAACCGCCGGAGTTGAGGGGAGCAACGAGGCCTGCTTCAACCAGCCGGTCGATCACGTTGTTCTCAGCCTGTGTGAGCCACATGCGGGAAGCCTGCAATGGGCTGACATCCTGAGAGTCGTCGCTCTTGTCGACCGCGTCATCAACCTTGACGGATACATTCTCGCTATCGCGTGTGGGCAGCTTGAGAGAGTAACCCCAGAAGTGAGTCTGGGCCTTCAGGCCGACGCTTTTTTCGCCTTCTATGCGCTGCGTCTCCTCAACGTAAACGGCCACCGGAAGCCATATGCCGGGCTGAACGTTCATGCGCCAGCTGTCGAAGTGAAAGTAGTATTTGGAGGAGTCTTCAGTGGTGGGACCGGTGTAGGTGCCGTTGAAGCGGACCACGTTGCCGTCCTGGTCCTCGATCCAGATGCGGCCGTAAAAGCGGCCCATACCGGGAACCTTGGGATGAACATCGAAAACCCATGTACGGACTGAGCCCAGGAACTCGCGCCGGACGTAGCTGAAAACATAATGCGAGGTGTCAAAGCCTGTGGGATCGAGGAACATCATCTGCATGAAGCCCGTGGGCGAATAGGTGAAGCGCTCCAAACCGAGCAGTCTGGTGAGACCCGTGATGGACTCGAGGGAACTCTTGAAGAAACCGTGCTTGGCGGCGGCGGAACGAGGCTCGTAGGTCTTGTCGAAGAAGGTCTTGCCGAAGTCGACGCGGCTGAGGACGTATTGATCCTCGACGGGAACCTGATAAAGCTTAATGTCCGGGCGGGTGTCCTGGATGTAAGTTTCGACCAGGGGAGTACGCCGCTGGATGTCTTTGATGAGTACCTTCTCGCGTGCGACTGCCTTATCGACGAGAGCGGCCTGTTCGGGGGTAAGCTGGTGGGCCTGCTCGTATTTCGGCTGCGTCTTTGCATGTGCGCAGGTGACGCTGAGAATGGAAATGAGGAAGGTTAGGGGGATCTTCCGAAACGTCATGTCATGCTCCTAGCGGCTTCTTGAGACTTGGCCCGGGCCGGATTTGCCCATTTTATCCTGATTCGGGACCGACGTCAGGCCAGTTGAAAGGTAATGATGATGTTGGTCGTTAAATCGACTGCTTGTCCGTTGCGCGTAGCGGGGCGGAAACGAATCTGTTGAGCAACGCGGCGCGCCTCTTCGTCGAGGCCGTGGCCGAGGCCGTGGACGACACCCTGAACGACCACCTGCCCGGAGGCGAGAAAAGTGACGCGCAGTACGACATCGCCCTGCACCTTGAATTGACGGGCCTCGGGCGTGTATGCGGGAGATGGCTTGGAGAGCACTTCCAGACTGGTGACAACCGGCTCTGCCACAGGAACCGGTGCGGCGGCGACCTGGGCAGTCATAGCGGGGATGCCTGCGGAGGCAACTTTGCCGACGTTACCGTTACCGTTACCGGTCTGGCTGGTGGCGCCGGGAATGCCTGCCGAAGCCACTTTGCCTACCATGCCGGCGTTCGAGCCCAGTTTGGTTCCGTTGCCAATGCCAGTGGAACCGACCACGCCATGGGGCGCGACCGATGGACCCTCCATGCCGCCGTATGGATTGCCGATGGCAGCCACGGTAGCAGGCCGAGTTGCGTTGGGATTGGGCGTAACGCCGAAGGTCTCGCCCAGGTGAACCGGCGCCGTGGACGGCTTGACTTTGTTGTCCTGCGCGGGCATGGCGGCAGTTAGCGCGGCCTTGGGCTGAGGGGCGAGCACGACGGCAGGATCTTGCTTTACCGCCGGAAGGTTAACCTTAGCCTCCATCTCGATGGGCTTGGGCTCCGGCTTGGGGAGAGGACGCTCTATTTTGGGCGCTTGCATCTGGAGCTTGGGCGTCTCCCGCGGCGGAGGCAGCTTGGGCTGTGCCTGCTTGATCCTGGGCTGGGGCGAAGGCGTAAGGGGAACGATCAATTCCGTCAGTTCGTACTGGTGCTGGACCAGAACGCTGTGCGCGGTCATTCCAAAGACAATGATCGTGACCAGAATGACCGAGTTGACGATGGAACTGGTGATGAAAGAGGCGGAGCGGCCTTCGGGCTCAGGGAGCAAGCCGAAGGCGATGTTTCCGGGGGAGGAAGTCATCGGCATCTCTGCAGTCCTTGTTTTAGCCTGCCACAATGGCGGCTTATATCTTCGCCTCCGCTGGAGGCCTACTCAAAATATGCCCGAAGTTGGACCGTCCCTCAAAGTTCCGGGCCGGCCAAAACGACCGGGCGACGCGGAGAGACGCAGAAATGGAGGCACCAGAGTCGGGTCGAAAGAATCACAGTCATACAATCGGCCGGCAACCGCCGGGCGCACAAAACCTCGGACATTCGAGCCTTCCATTCCCATCCAAGGCATTTTGAAAAAATCCTACTCCCACACCGGTGACAGGCAAATCCCCAATCCGGGTTATGGGTGCCTGGAGTACCTGTGTCCGGTCCGACTTCGATCCGATCCTGAATCCGACCGGAAAACCAGCGCCTAAGCAAGACAATCGGCCCCGGTTCTCCTTGTATTAGACTCAGGATAACCAGACTCAGGTTAGCTCAAGAGCATACGAAAGGACAGACTTTTTTCGTGAAGATTCTAGTCACAGGAGGCGCGGGGTACATAGGAGGTACCGTTGCGGAGGGGCTCGTCCGAAATGCACACGAGGCGGTGCTGTTCGATAATCTGAGCCACAGCGGGAGAGAGCTTGCTCCGGCAGGAATGGAGTTGATCGAGGGAGATGTTTGCGACGGGGCGGCGCTGAGAAGGACTTTTGCGGCAGCCGAAAGTGAGGGGAAGCCTTTCGAGGCCGTCATGCACTTTGCGGGGCTGATCGAGGCAGGCGAGTCGATGGCCCGGCCGGGGATCTACTTCCGAAACAATACGATGGGGACGTTGACGCTTGTGGAAGCAATGGCCGCCAACGGACCAAAGCGATTGGTTTTCAGTTCTACAGCGGCGGTCTACGGCACTCCTGAAGCCGTTCCTATTCAAGAAGATGCGCCGGTGCAGCCGGTCAACCCCTACGGAGAGTCCAAAGCACTTTCGGAGCGGATTCTGGAGTGGTTCGGCAGGATCCATGGCCTCCGGTTCGCGGCACTGCGCTACTTCAATGTGGCCGGCGCGCCGGCAGGCGCCGGCCGTGGCGAGGCACACGAGCCGGAGACGCATCTGATACCGCGCGTACTGGATGTGGCCCTGGGAAAGCAGGCAGCCGTGAAAATCTACGGCGACGATTATCCGACTCCGGATGGAACCTGTATTCGTGACTACATTCACATCTCCGACCTGGCCGAGGCGCACCTTCTGGCCTTGAGTGCACTGGAAAATAATGAACGGCTGATTGTCAATCTGGGCAATGGCCGGGGTTACAGCGTTCGCGAAGTGGTGGAATCGGCGCGGCGAGTGACGGGCCATCCAATTCCTTCCGAAGTGCATCCCCGGCGTCCAGGGGATCCGGCCGTGCTGGTCGCGAGCGCGGAGAAGGCTGGCCGGGTGCTGGGCTGGAAGCCGCGGGTTCCCGAGTTGGATGCAATCGTCGCGAGCGCCTGGCAGTGGCACCGGAAGCGGTACGGCGGACAGCAATGAATCGGACCGTCTATCGCCGGCAGCACTTTTGCTGAGGGAGAGCCGATGCAGCGCATCTACTTGCTTTCGACGGGCGGAACGATCGAGAAGGTCTATTCCGAACAGAGCGGCGTGGTGGAGAACCGCGCCGCCAAACTCGACCGCTATTTGCGGATGTTGCGACTTCCCGATGCCGAGATCGTGACCGTCCAGCTGATGAACAAGGACAGCCTGGAGATGACCGGCGCGGACCGCGTCCAAGTCCGCGACCGGGTTGCGAGCATTCTCGGCGAGGGCGCGCCCATCGTCATCTCGCACGGCACCGACACCATGGTCGAGACCGGCCGTTTCCTTGAAGGCGCATTTGCCGATCTCAAGGTTCCCATCATTCTTACCGGCGCCATGACGCCGCTGGGCTTCGAAGGCAGCGACGGCTTGCAGAACCTGACCGAAAGCCTGTTGGCCGCCCGCCTGCTGCCGCCTGGCGTCTACGTGGTAATGCACGGGCAGGTCTTCCCTGTCTCACGTGTCCGCAAGGACAAGGAAAGGGCCACGTTTGTTTGGGCGTAGGCGGCCTGCGTGAACTCTTTTCCGGTGCGGTCCTGCGGTTTCTCTAGTTCTCTTTCCTAAACGGCCTGCGGAAAGCGAGGACGGCCTTCGCTGCGGAGCCGCCGAGCAGCCCCATGATGCCCGCAGGCACGGCAGCGCAAGCTGCCCCGTCGGCAAAACCGCGTGATCTTCCCAAGTCGGTTTTGCATCCGATGTGACGCCTGGCTCCTCAAAACAGAGGGGGCGCTGCTGAACTTCGGCGGGCTGCCTTCGCGAGATATCCTCCATGAGCACCGCGGAAGAGAACGAAGCAGGAAAACGAAAGGGAGTCCTGCGCGCTCTTTTGGATTTCTTTGTTTTGTTCGGCGGCATTTCGACGGCCTCGAACCTGGCTCGAACCCAGAGGCGGCCGCTCAAGACGAAAGGACTGTTTCTTTTTCGTTCTCCACAGGACAAAGACGCAGAGAAAGAAAAGAACGATCAGACAACTGCCCGCAAATCCTAAGTTGCTAGAATCGGAGTATGGCGATCTCGCGCGCGCAGGCGCTCGACTATTTCCGCTCTCCCGACCTGATCGGCCTGGGCTTCGAGGCCGATGCGGTGCGGCGCCGGCTGCATCCGGAAGGCGTGGTCACCTACATCATCGACCGCAACATCAATTACACGAATTTCTGCACCGAGTACTGCAGCTTCTGCGCCTTTTACCGCCCGCTGAAAGGGCCGCGATCGGACGAAGGCTACGTGCTGGACTTCGAGACCATCTACGAGAAGATCGCCGAAACGGCAGAGATGGGCGGCACAGGCGTGCTGATGCAGGGTGGAATCCACCCTGAGCTGAAGATCGACTGGTTCGAGCGGCTCTTCCGGGGGATCAAGGAGAGATTTCCCCAGATCTGGCTGCACTGCCTGTCGGCAAGCGAGGTGCTGGCCATCGCCGAGTATTCCGACCTTAGTCTGCGAGAGACGATCATCAGGCTAAGGGAGGCGGGCCTCGACTCAATCCCCGGCGGAGGCGCCGAGATTCTGGACGACGAGGTCCGCCAGCGCGTGGCGCGGCTGAAGTGCTTGACGGAGGACTGGGTGAGCGTGCACCGCACGGCGCACGAGCTGGGCATGCGCACCACAGCGACGATGATGTTCGGAGTGGGAGAGAGCTTCGAGCAGCGCATCAATCACTTCGAGGTCGTGAGACAGCTTCAGGAAGAGACGGGCGGATTCACGGCCTTCATCCCCTGGAGCTTCCAGCCGAGGAACACGGCATTGGGCGGACGCGGATGGGATGAGGTTACTTCTGTCGAGTACCTGAAGACGCTGGCTATTTCGCGGCTGTACCTGGACAACATCGAGAACGTGCAGGCCAGTTGGGTGACGCAGGGGCTCAAGGTGCTCCAGATGGGGCTGCACTTCGGGGGAAACGACGTCGGGTCGGTGATGCTCGAAGAGAATGTGGTGCGCGCGGCCGGAACCTCGAACTCGACCACCGAAGAAGAGCTGCGCAGGATCATCCGCGATGCAGGGTTTAAGCCGGTGCAGCGGGACACGCTGTACCGGACGATGTTCCTGAACTGATCATTCCCCGGCGCACTGCGCGCACGAAAGCTTTTGCCGGGTGACGCAAAGCAAAAAGCCCCGGCCGCGGCCGGGGCTTTTCTGGATGAGGAAGCCGGGACTTACATCGCGGCAACAAAGTCAGGCACCGCAACCGCAGCGTAACTCTGCAACAGCTGGGTCGTGCGCGCGGCCATGCCGGCGTAGTGGGCGGCGGCGCGATAGGCGTTGATCCGTACGCCCTCGCTGGCATGCTCGAACGCATACTGACAGAGAGCGATGAGCACGCAAACGCGAATCTGAATGGCGTCGCTGTGGAGGCTTTCGATCAGGATGCGATCGACGCCCTGGCATTGATTGGCGGCGTAATCAGCCATTTCATTCATGACGCGAGCATTTTGATACATCACACAGAGGCCGCGGACCCCCCCCATGCGTTGCCAGGCGTCTTCGGGGGTGGCGTCAAGACCTTCTCGCCAGAGGAAACGATCACTGAGCTCGCGCGCACTCCAATCGCTGCGGAGATCGGCGATGAGACTATCCCAGGAGCGTCCCTTACGGCGCCTGACGGTCCTGCGCCAGTGGTGCAGGTAAGCCGCGACTCCGCCAACCGCCAAAACTTGAAGAAGCAAGGCAAGCATCGTTGTACATCCCGAACCAAGATCCCCTTAAGGAGGGCCCTTGACCGTGGCAAATCTCTGTCATTTAAGCAAACAGAGCCTTGTCGTAAGTGTAGCCAAATCTCTCTAATTTGCAAAGCATTTTTATAACGAAGGACATGTAACCGAAGTCTGTAACACTAAAGTAACCTTCGACGGAGGCCAAGAGCATGAGACAGGGAACCAAATCCGGGCCGCTTAGGCTGCCAGTGCTGAAAGCGGGGGAGGCAGGAGGGTGCAGAGGGCATGGGCCTTCATGGCTATGGTTTTTGCGTCTGCCCGGAGCCGGAGAGGGCAAGCCGCGCGCTGCGAGCCGAACCGGCAACAGCCAGCAGGAAGCTCTGCATCTGGGGAGTGAAGGGGCGGCGCTCGGGCTCCTTGCGGGCGAGGCTATATATCCAATAGAAAAGAGAACACGTAAAGCTGAGGATAACGATGCGGTTGAGATGGATGTAGGCAGGACCGAGCGCTATATGAGAAAGGACCATCTCGAAGGCAAGATCGACGAGCGAGAAGAAACCGAGGCCGGTGGCGATTTGTAACTCGCGGTCGCGCCAGCCGATGGAAAGCAATTGGCTGCACCCGGCCAATGCAAGGAAGAGAAAAACCCGCAGGATTGCGGAATCCTGCCGCAGATGCACGAAAAGCGAATACTGCAGCGAAGTGTGGAAGGTTCCTGAAAGATCTGTTAAGGGCCAGATCGCCGCGCCTATGAGCAGAACCGTTCCAGCGAGGACGAAGGGAGTGGCACGCGGCAGCAACGAGCGGTAGGGGCGGAAGACGGACCAGGCAAGCTCGACAAGAACGCCGAACTCAAGGAGCGAGCCAACCGCGATAGCAGTCAGATACGCGATCGCATAGAGGGACGGAAAGCGGCGGTAAATCAGCATCGTGCCGATATCGCTGGCGAGAGACCAGAGGCTGTAGAGGGAAAATGCAGGAAATGACCGCCATGTTCGACGATAGAGAAGCACGCCGAGCAGTACTGCTTCGGCGGCGATATCCGCCGTCCAAATAGCATAATCGAGACTCACAGTCTGCACTCCAAGTCTATATGGCGGATCCAATGCGGTGCCCAAATCGAACGCTTTAGGGCATGAGCCCATGCTTCCGCGCCCGCTGGATCAGTGACGGGACGGGGAAGGAGTCGGCTGTCCGGCTCTTTCCGGGCAAAGCTAAAGGTCCAGTAAAGCAGCGCGCAGATGTAGCCGGCGATCGAGATGCGATTGAGATGGGCGAAGAGCGGGTTGAGAGCCAGGTGGGAACAGATCATTTCAACGACAAAAGTGACCAGCGCGTAGAAGCTGAAACCGGTAACGATCTGGCGCTGGCGGCCGCTCCAGCCGAGAGGGAGCAACTGGTTGCCGCGAAGCAGCGCGGCTAAGCAGAGCACTCGCAGAATGGAGGAATCCCGCCCCAGGCGCACAATCAGACAGTATTGAAGGCACCTGTGGGAAAGTCCGGAAAGGCCGGTAAGGGGCCAGATGGCGGTTCCGAGAAGGACGATGCAGGCAGCAAGCGCGAAGGGGGTGGCGCGCGGCAGAGCGGCGCGGAAGGGGCGCATGGTCGACCATGCAAGTTCGACGAGAACGCCGAACTCAAGGAGCGAGCCAATCGCGATGTCAATCAGATACGCGGTAGCATATACGGACGGGAAACATCGATAGATCGCTGTCGCGCCGAGGTCGCCGGCGAGGGACCAAAGGATATTGAGGGTGAAGACGGGGAAGAGCCGCCAGGCGCGCCGGACGAGGAGCGTTCCCAGAAGGGCTGATTCCGCGGCAATGCCTAGCAGCGTGATCGCATTGTCGAGATTCACGAAATTAGCACCCAAGTCCTAAACGCGAGCGCGTTCGAGTCTAACAGAGTGTTTTGGTCATCGACCCTATGAAGTCGTGCCACATTCGGATGCATGCAGAATGGGAGGCGGGCCACTTGGAAACGAGCTGGCGGCTGATTCATGCAGAATGGGAGGCGGGCCACTCGGGAACGAGCTGGCGGCTGATTCATGCAGAATGGGAGGCGGGCCACTCGGGAACGAGCTGGCGGCTGATTCATGCAGAATGGGAGGCGGGCCACTTGGGAACGAGCTGGCGGCTGATTCATGCAAGATGGGAGGCGGACCACTTGGAAACGAGCTGGCCACCTGCGCGCCTGTGGCGGCGGTAGCGGTGGGTGCTGCAACGGCATAGCCGCCAAAAACGATCAGTCCGAACAACAAGACAAAAGAGAATGCAATGAGTGAACGTTGCATTGAAACTTACCCCTTTCTTGGATACTTGCCCCAAGCGTAACCCCAAAAGTACCATATTG
>Ga0326728_10026652_pt1 | contig 10199 bp, 10 predicted proteins | sample MB3enrmetagenome_FD_207602 | JGI IMG/M metagenome (GOLD analysis project Ga0326728, IMG submission 207602) | Lab enriched peat soil microbial communities from McLean, Ithaca, NY, United States - MB31MN | ecosystem: Environmental > Terrestrial > Soil > Wetlands > Peat | place: USA: New York... | reverse complement strand
AAGTTCCCGGTAGGGAAGATAGAGGAACAGTTGTGAGACACGCAGAGATCATTTCCGCAATGTTCTGCCTGGTGTTGTCTCTGGCGGGAACATCAGCAAAGGCCTCGCCATGGCCGGCGAATGCAGATGCCGAAGCCGGGCTGACGCGGAATTTCTGGTCATCAGCGCCCTTGCTTCTGGCCCAGTTCACAGTTCCATCGAGTCCCGCGCCCGTGGTTCAGCCGATTACTCCGGCACCTGTTCAGCAAAGCGCGGTACCTCAGGATCCGAATGAAATACGAATCACGGGGCTAGGCAGCGGCTCAGCACAATGGACGATTCTCGTCCTGATGACCTTCCTGACCTTTGTCCCGGGTATCCTCATCTGCATGACGCCGTTTGCGAGATTGCTGGTGGTCTTTCATTTCCTCAGGCAGGCGCTCGGTCTTCAAACTACGCCATCCAACCAGACCCTCATTGGCTTATCGATGATCATGACTTTCTTCATCATGCAGCCGGTTGGTCAAGTAATCTATCACGACGCGGTGATGCCAATGCAAGCAGGCAAGATTACGGCGATGGATGCGCTGGCCCGTGCAGGCACGCCGATGCGTCAGTTCATGTCCCATTACGTTCGAGAGAAGGACGCAGCGCTTTTTCTTGATATGGCCAAGGAGCCTCGCCCCAAGAACATCAACGATCTGTCGTTTCGCGTCCTGCTGCCGGCTTACATCCTATCGGAGCTGAAAGCCGGCTTCCAAATTGGTGCCGTACTCTTTCTTCCTTTTCTTGTTGTCGACATGGTCGTCGCATCAATTACAACCTCTGTCGGGATGATGCAGTTGCCACCAGTGGTGATTTCCACTCCGCTGAAGCTGCTTCTGTTTCTCATGGTGGATGGCTGGCACCTCCTTATTGGAGCCTTGATAAGGAGTTTCAACTAATGAACGTAGATCAGGTAGTTCTATTGACCAGGCTGATGTTGCAGGAGGTGCTGATCCTGATTGCGCCGATCATGATCGCCGCCATCGTCGTGAGTCTGATCGTGAATGTCCTGCAAGTGCTCACGTCCCTGCAGGATCAGACCCTTTCACTAGTGCCGCGCCTGCTGGTCACGGGGGCCGCTATTTTTCTGACCATGCCCTGGATGTGGCGGCACCTCGCGAATTACACCGTCAACCTGTTAAGCGACTTTCGCGCGGTGCTGCAATGAACATATCTCTGGTCCAGATCTTCGGAGCTTTTTTGATGATTGGCGTTCGGCTCACAGGCATCATGCTCTTCGCGCCCTTCTTCGGCAGCATCGTGATTCCGATGCGCGTGAAGGCTGTGCTGGTGATGACCTTGACGGCGCTTCTCTATCCGATGATTTCAGCCAGGATACCGCAGATCAACATCGGCCAGTGGCCCATGATGGCCTTCGGTGAGTTGCTGATCGGAGCTGCACTGGGAATCGCCACGAACATTGTCTTTGACGGCGTGCAGATGGCCGGTCAGGTACTGAGCATCCAGATGGGCTACTCGCTGGTCAATATCCTCGATCCGCAAACACAGGTGGAATCAACGGTGATGGCCTCGTTTCATCAGACCGTTGCCATGCTCATTTTCCTGCGTCTCAATGTTCACATCTGGATATTGGGCGCGCTGGCGCGCAGCTTTGACTATTTGCCGCCTTTCACAGGCCATTTTGGGCCTGCGTTCACGTCGGCCTCGCTGGAGGCATGTGCAAGCGTATTCGTCATTGGCATCCAGATTGCCGCGCCGGTGCTCTCTGCCACGCTGCTTGCCGATATCGCCCTCGGCCTGCTGGGCAAGGCATCTCCAACACTTCCGCTGATGCTGATGGGCCCAGCTATAAAAAGCGTCCTCGGAATACTGATTCTGATTTCTGCTCTGAAGTACTGGCCCGGAATGTTTGAAAACTTGTTTCTCAACTCGATGAATAAGGCCGACTCCCTTCTTCACTTGGCTCGATAACCGCAGGATGTGACAGAAACAGATGGCTGACAGCAGCAAAACCGAAGAAGCGACGCCGAAGAAACGCCTCAAGGCGCGGGAGCAGGGGCAGATTGCGCGCTCACGCGAACTCCCGGGCATTCTTGCTTTTGCCGCTGTGCTTGGGGTCATCGTGATGATGGCGCCAAGCGCGGTTACTCACTGGATGGCGCTCTACCGCAACACGCTCTATACTGCGGCCTCGGGCGATATCGAGGCCAATGGGCCTGTACTCTTCTGGAGCGCAGTCGAAGTGATGCGCTGGATTGTTCCCGCTTTGCTGGCTGGCACGGTACTCTCTATACTCGCTGGATTTGCACAGGGCGGAGTGAACTTTGCACCAGAAGCGCTGGCATTGAAGTTCAATCGAATGAGTCCTGCCAGCAAATTGTCGCAGCTATTTTCACCGATGGGGCTCAGCAATTTGCTGAAGTCGCTGCTGCCGTTTTCCGCGATGATGTGGATCGTCGTAACAGTTATGCGCAGCCATTGGGGGGCAATGGTGCACGCGTCCAGCCTTGGATCGCGGATGTTTACTGACCTTGTGGGGTCGATGGTCTTCGAGTTGGTATGGAAGTCGGGGCTCGTGCTGGTGGCGTGGTCCGCGGTCGACTATCTGTTGACGCTGAGGAAGATCAACAACGACCTGAAAATGAGCAAGCAGGAAGTGCGGGAAGAGTACAAGGAAACGGACGGCAACCCGGTCATCAAATCGCGAATTCGCCAGTTGCAGAAGGCAATGCGCAGGAGGAAGTCCCTGGCCGCCGCCGCGACCGCCACGGTGGTCGTAACGAATCCAACTCACTTTGCAATTGCTCTTCGCTATGAGACGGATATGCCGGCGCCGATAGTAGTCGCCAAGGGAAGAAACCTGCTGGCTGAGAAGATCAAGCAGTTGGCGCGCGAAAACGGAATCATGCTGGTGGAAAATCGCCCCCTGGCACAAGCTCTTTACAAGAGCGTTGAGGTCGGAGATGCGATCCCTGCGAAGTTGTATCAAGCGGTGGCCGAGATTCTGGCCATGGTCTTCCGTGCTGAGGCAGAGGTCAGGCGAAAGGACGCAGAGCGGCGCTCCAGGAATGCATCTGGTGAAAAAATCGATAGTCCATCCACTTCATCCGCACAGCGGCCGGGGGCAACGTCATGACGGAAGAAACCACGTCCATCCTCAAGAAGTCCAGTGAATGGATAGCACCCGTCGCCGCTGTTGCGACTGTTTTTGTGATGCTGGTGCCATTGCCGGCCTTTGTCCTCGATCTGTTGCTTACCGTAAGCATTACACTGTCCATCCTCGTGTTGCTTACGGCGATCCAGATTCTGCGCCCGCTGCAATTCTCGGTATTTCCGAGCCTAATATTGCTGCTCACTTTACTTCGGCTGTCGCTAGACCTTGCCAGTTCGCGCCGGATTCTGCTGCACGGCAATGAAGGAACGACGGCGGCAGGGAAGGTGATCGAGGCCTTCGGCCAGTTCGTGGTGGGCGGGAACTACGTTGTTGGTTTCGTCATTTTTCTGGCCCTGGTTGCGATTCAGTTTCTTGTCATCAGTCACGGCACGGTGCGCACTGCGGAGGTTACGGCGCGTTTTACACTCGATGCCATGCCTGGCAAGCAGATGGCAATTGATGCCGATCTGAATGCCGGGCTCATCAATGAACAGCAGGCTCGCGCAAGGCGGCAGCAGGTAACGGCCCAGGCGGAGTTCTGCGGCGCGATGGATGGCGCTGCCCGTTTCAGTCAACGCGATTCTCTGGCGACCATACTCATTGTGGCCATCAATATCATCGCCGGGTTCCTGATCGGAGTCTTTCAGCAAGGGATGCCTTTTCAGGATGCCCTGCAAACCTACACCATCCTCACGGTGGGCGATGGCCTGGTGTCGATTCTGCCTTCCCTGCTTGTCTCGGTTGCGGCGGGAATTGTCGTTACCCGTGCTTCGTCGAAGGAATCTCTCAGCGTAAATGTGAACAAGCAGATCTTCAGTAGCCCGCGCTTGCTGTGGATCGCGGGCGGCGCACTGGCGACTTTGGGAATCATTCCGGGCATGCCGAAATTTGCTTTCTTCGCGCTGGCCGCGGGACTGATGTTCGCGGCGTCGAGGATGAAGCCGCAGATTCTGAAGGATGAAGCAGACGAGCTTCTCTCCACGGCCAAACCGGGGGTAGCCGGGGCAACGGCTGCGTCGGCAGTGGATCCTATGGATGCGGTTCTCAAGCTTGACGACCTCATGCTCGAAGTGGGCGTAGGCCTCGTGCCCCTTGTCGACGCGCAAAAGGGTGGGAAGCTGCTGTCTCGAGTCAAGTCGATGCGCAAGAATCTTGCCCAGCAGTTAGGCTTCCTCGTTCCGTCGATCCACATTACGGACAACCTTTCACTGCGGGAGCAGGAGTACGTGATCTACCTGCGTGGGGTCGAGATTGCGCGCTGGGAATTGCAGCGGAACAGTCTGCTTGCGATCAGTTCAAATCCCAATCCTTCCGCTCTGCCGGGGCAGGACACCATGGAACCGGCATTCGATTCGCCGGCAAAGTGGATCACCCCGCAGGTGCAAGGGCAAGCCATTGCGGCTGGCTACACCATTGTGGATGCAACCTCGGTGCTTGCAGCTCATCTGACGGAAGTGATTAAGCGCAACGCGCATGAACTCTTGTCGCGGAACGAGACCAAGAGACTGATTGACCGATTGAGCGAGTCGTATCCGAAGCTGGCCGAGGAACTGATTCCCAAGCTCATGAGCCTCGGTGAAGTGCATAAGGTCTTGCAGCAATTGTTGCGCGAACAAGTTTCGATCCGTGACCTGGGAACAATTCTCGAAACGCTCGTTGACACTGCTTCAGTCAACAAGAACCCGATTGCTTTGGTCGAAGCGGTTCGCCGGACGCAAGGGCGCGCGCTGATTCAACCGCTGTTGAACGAGAAAGGCGAATTGAAGGTCGTCACTCTCGATACAACGATCGAGGATGAATGTCAGCGAGGATCGAATTTGCCGCAGAACCAGGCTATGTCGACTCCACAGCAGGTGACATTGGCACGTCGCGTGCTTGAAGGATTGAGTAAGGACTTTGGAAATGGACTTGCGGCGGCGCCACCTGTTCTGTTGTGTTCGTCTCCAGGCCGGTATTACCTTCGCCGACTGCTGGAGCCGTTTGTTCCCAAAATTGTGGTGATCTCTCCTGGAGAGATTCCACCGTTGACGCCTGTACAGGCCGTGGGGGTTGTGCATTGAGATCGTTGCAAGGAACGACCTGAGAGGTCCAGTTGGAAGCTCTGAGTAGAAAGACGGATTAGCTGAAGGCGCACTAGAAGCGAGTGCCCAGTAAACGGAGAAATGCAATGACGACGGCAGAATCGGCTTACCGTGCAAGTGGTGATTGCATGGAGGAAAGAAATGAGATGGTAATGCGCGAGTTGCCGCAGGTCTATTATATTGCGGCGAGAATTCGCGATCGGTTACCCAAGAATGTAGAAATTGAAGATTTGGTTCAGGCGGGTGTGATTGGATTGATCGATGCATGCCGCAATTACAGCAGTGCCAAGGATGCAGAATTCTCCACATTTGCGAAGTATCGTATTCGTGGCGCAATTCTGGACAGCCTGCGAGTGCTTGATTGGGGATCGCGCCTTTTGCGGAAAAAGGGGCGAGAGATAGCCACCTGCATCGCCAAGCTTGAAGCGAGGCTGGGAAGACAGCCGCTTGAAGAGGAAATCGTTGCTGAAATGCAGATTAGTTTCGATGAATTGCACAGCACGCTGACACAACTGGATGGTCTATATCTTGTTGGGCAGCGATCTTCTCCTTCCAGCGACCGTCCTGAGTCATATGACTTTATCGAATCGGCGCCGAGCACAGGCGAGGATAATCCCTTTGATCTTTGCCTGAAAGGCGAAAAGAAGGAGCGTATTGCCGAGGCTGTATCAAAAATGTCAGAGAGAGAACAGCTAATTCTTTCTTTGTACTACAAGGAAGAGTTGACCATGAAGGAGATTTCGCAAGTGGTAGGTATTGCGGTGTCGCGGGTCTCGCAGATCCACGCTGCCGCGATGGCGAAACTGCGTGTTTCGCTCAGGTATCTCCACGAAGATGCGACGTCGCCTGTGAACCGCATGAAGCCAGCTTTTCAGATTGCGAATAGCCGCGGGTCTGGAAGGTAGTCATGGTCGTATCGGCTGGATCGGAAGAAGCAGTGAAAGCAGAGAAGAGAAGTGAGCCGCAGCCGAAACCGCGTTCCGTCCACGGCTGCGACTTCCGTTATGCTGGCAGGCTATCGAATGAGAATGCGCGAACGCTGACCAGCCTGCATGAGAAGTTCGCCCTGAATGTCAAGACTGCGTTGGAACTCAATTTGGGCGCGACTCTGCAACTGAAACTGCAGTCGCTGGAACAGATGGCTATTGCAGACTACGTAAGCGGCATTGCTTGTGTCCTGCGCACTTAACGTGATGGAGAACAACTTTCTTATTGAGTTGGACAATGCGCTCGTGTTCCCCATTATCGACCTTCTTCTGGGTGGAGCTGGAACTGCGCTGGAAAATGCCCGCGAGCTTACGGATATTGATGAAGAGATCATGCAAAGTGTAACAGTGCTGATAGTGCAGCAGATCGAACGCGCTTGGCAGACGCTTAACCTTTCCCTGGCGCCGGGCCGCTGCATCAAACCAGCCATGATCCAGCAGGTCTTTCTCATGAACGAAAAGCTTGTGACGTTGACGTATGAGATGACGGTGGGGGAGACAACAGGCGCTTTCAGAATTGTTCTGCCAACGTCCTTTGTGGGCTTTCTTCTAAGGCACCTGAAAGCTGCGCAATCGAAGAAGGTATCGAGTTTCCGTTCGCTCCGGAGCCCGAGTCTTCGGGAGCGGATTCTTGACTGCGATTTTGTTGTGTCTGCAGATATAACAAAGGTGCGCGTTCCTGTGAAGGATTTGATTGACCTCAAGCCGGGAACGATACTGAAGATGACAGCACCGGTAAAAAGGCCGGGGCGGCTTACAGTTGAAGACGTTGAGATTTTTGAGGCGCTGCCGTGCCGCAATGGCACCCGGAAGGCCGCGCAACTAACAGCAAAACTGCAGGAACCGACTGCGGCAAAGGAATAATATGAAAACCGATCTGACGGCAAAGAGTAACGATCAGCTTTTCTCGAGCACTTTTTTCAATACCCTGGCGGAGGTGCTAACCGAGGCATGCGGAGCTCCGTGGTCAATCACGTCAGCGCCAAAGGCCGACGTGGCCGAGGATGAATCAGAGCCGGTGCGGCAGATGCTTACTCTCGACGGCAGTCTAGCTGGCGAGTTACTGCTTGAGTTCGATCGTCCAGAAGCGTTGGCACTCGTGTCGAGTCTGGTTGGCCATGGCGCCGATGAATTCGGAGATGAACAGATTGAAGCCATACGGGCATTGACAGAGAAGGCCTCTATCGCGTTTTGTGGGGTGCTGGAGCAAGAGTATGGAAAGTTCGCGATCGAGGTCTCTTCCGCTTCGCAGCAGGCATTCAACAGTACGAGCGCGGTGCGGGTTGCGGCTGCCAGCAATGATGGCAGTCGCCTTTCAGTCGTGATGCATCTTAGTCCAGCGTTGACGGAATCACTTTCGAGTCAATGCTTGGGGGAGAGTTCGGTCGCGGGCCCGGGAGACTCCGCGGGAGGGGACGTGGAAAAGAAGATTCCAGAGCCGGTCAATCTGGATCTGGTCATGGATGTTGAGCTCAATGTTACGTTGCGCTTTGGCAAACGCCATCTCACGCTGCGCGAAGTGCTTGAGCTGACCAGTGGATCTGTTGTGGAGCTTGATCGTCAGGTGGACGAGCCAGTTGAACTTCTTCTCAATGGCAAGGTGATCGCCAAGGGAGAAGCGGTGGTGATCGACGGCAATTACGGCCTTCGCGTGTCTGAAGTGGTGCAACCTGTGTCATCCCTGGTACTTGGTTGAGCGCCTCGATGGCGGAAACAGGCTGGGGAATGGAAAGGAGCGCAGGAGAATATGAAGCTGATTCACTCGATTTTTTCCGGGAGTTGGGCTGCAGGTCTTAAGGTCATCACGATCCGGTGTGAGAGCTGTCAGCGCTCGCTCACGCTGCGACATGCGTCGGCCCATAAGGCCGGGATCTGGATGCGGGAGCATTGGTATTGCAGTTCAGCTTGCTTTGCGTCGGCAGCAGAAGGGGAACTTGCGGGATTGGTGGCCTCAAGACGCGAGCAGTCGAACCGCATCGAGCGCATGCCGCTGGAGTTGATGCTGGTCAGCCGCGGATTATTGTCCAGTACCGAATTCAGAGAAGTAAGGGACGAACAGAAGGAAGCTGGGGGAGAAATTGGCGAACTGCTGGTACGGCGTGGCGCTATAAGCGAGAAGCAGGTGACAGCTTTTCGGGCAACCCAGTGGGGGTGCCCTGTATATGCGCTTCCGGAGAATGTGAAGGAGCCCAGTATCCATATTCCCCGAACGCTCATGCAGTTTTACTCGATGATTCCGCTGCATTACGCGGCCGCTACGAATCTGCTGCTCGTTGGCTTTGTCCGTGGCGTCGAGTACGGTTTGCTCTATGCCATTGAAAAGATGACTGGATGCAAGACAGAACCATGCTTCGTGACGCCCAGCGATTTCCGAACGCAGATGCAACAATGGCAGCGGATGGAGACGGACTATGGAGATAAGCCTCTGCGCGAAGTGAAGTTCGACAGTGTCCAATCCTCCGCGGAGATGGCGCGGATCCTCTCCAGTTATGGCGCCCACCTGGAGGCGGAAGAGGCCATCATAGAGAAGTGCAGAGAGTACTTGTGGGCACGCCTAAAGTGCGGCTCCAATGACGTGGATCTTCTTTTCAAGGCTGGATGAACGTCTCCAGGGCACAATCGGCTATAGGCAAATGGCTGAATCTAGATGCGTTACAGAAAACGTCGGACAAATCCAAGGAATTTTCGTTTTGGCATGCACAAATTGTCCTCTCGTGCCGATAAGTAGCGAGAAGGTGCAAAACAGTGCTCAATCATGCAGTTGACTCGGTACCTGGTTATGCCGGCATTTCATCGTCCACGCTGAGCCTTTTCGAATCTTTTGAGCGGAATGAGCTTTTGTCGCAGGAGACGGAGTTCCTGGACGAAGTGCCGGTGATGCTCGCAACGGTATTCGGCCTTGACATGCTCCTGCAGGAGCCGAACATTGACTTGCGGATGGTCTCGGAGCTTGTCCTGAGCGATGTGGGAGCGACGATCCAGACTCTGCGTCTGGTTCGCAGGGAATATGAAACCGCTGCGGAACGCCCGAACCGGATGTGTGAATGTATAGCCGGTCTGGATGCAAGCCTGTGGTTCGAGACATTGTCTACTCGGACATTTGTCGGCGATAAGGCGCATTCGGCTGTGACTGCGGTCTGGAAGCATTGCCGCTCGGTGGCGCAGTGCGCGCGGTTTGTTGCGGAGTCGATGGATGATATTACGCCTGACGATGCGTACATGGTTGGACTACTTCATGGAATTGGGGCAATTCCCGCAGCACTGAACTGGCCAGAAAGCCAGCTGGGGCGCGCGATGTTCGCGATGGAAGAAACGTTGCCTCCCTTTGTGCTTGCGGCGATTGGAAGCGTAGATGGACCCTCCTGCTCGTCAGTGTGGCGGTTTGTTCTTACCGCGGCGCACAAGCTTGCTGGTGCCCAGGCGTATCCTCATGTGCCTGTTCCCTACCAGATGAGTTCGATGGCAATGAGCGCACAATAATAGGGTTGCCGATTGGTGAAGGACTACGGTATTCTCCGGAGCCCAATAAGGGCTGATGAGCACTTCGTTTCCGTACGAGGCCCATGCCATGGCGAATTCAATATAGTGAAATCGAGATGCAAGATTCCAAGCGTGGTGCCTTCCTGATGACGGCGCATAGAGGCGGTGTGGAATCGGTAAATGAAAAGGATTCATCTGCTCCTCATGGAATCCTCATCGACGGCGGAGTCGTCCCCGCGAATATAGAGCGTTAGATACTCAATAAAAGAGAAATATGGGATAAAACATCCACAGCCCGAATTGGCTATCGGCGTGCAATGTAAGTGCCCGAGGTTCCAAAATGAGCAGTGGATACTATGCCGCCTGCACCGGGCTAATGTCGCGGACCGACGCGCTCGATACGATAGCCCACAATGTGGCGAATGTGAGCACCTCGGGGTTTAGGGGAAGCCACAACGTCTTCAGCTCTGTTCTGGCCACAACCGGCGATTCTCAGCTTTCTGTTCTCAACCA
>Ga0326728_10026651_pt1 | contig 10199 bp, 5 predicted proteins | sample MB3enrmetagenome_FD_207602 | JGI IMG/M metagenome (GOLD analysis project Ga0326728, IMG submission 207602) | Lab enriched peat soil microbial communities from McLean, Ithaca, NY, United States - MB31MN | ecosystem: Environmental > Terrestrial > Soil > Wetlands > Peat | place: USA: New York... | reverse complement strand
CTGTTGCAGGTCGAGTCCGCTTAGCCCGGGCAGATTCACATCCAGAACTAAACAGCTCGGTATTCCGGCCCGAGGAGTCGCCAGGAACTCCTGTGCTGACGCAAAGGTCTTTGCCATCAGTCCCGCGGAGCGAATCAGACCTGATACACCTTCGCGGGCCGACGGATCGTCATCCACCACGTAAACCAAAGCTCCAGTGTCACTCATGGGGCCTCCTAGATCTAACTATTATGGTTTTTGTGACAGTTATGGTTCGATTTCAATCTTGAAGCTGCTTGAACGGCATCGAGCAATTCATCTTCACTGAACGGCTTAGTCAAGTACGCGACCGTCCAATCCGAGGAAGCCTCTGATCTTGCCCGGTCGTCAGACGCGTGCGCGGTAATGAAGACCGCCGGCACTTTACAATTGCTGGCCAGCAGGTGACGGTGAAGTTCGATCCCGCTCATTCCCGGCATGCGAACGTCTAATATGAGACAGTCCAGCTTGTTCGGTTGGCCCGAGTTCAAAAAATCCTCCGCCGAGACGTATACTTTAACCGCCATACCGACGGACCTGATTAGGCTCTGAAGCGATTCCCGAACCGCGACATCATCGTCTACCACTGCGACAAGAGGGATCATCGGTCCTCCATACTCTTAAATAGCAGCGGTGGAAAAGGAAATCAATTACACCTTAGCACTAGGTCCCGTTCCGGTCGAAATAGGACTTCCGTTCCAGGGAGCCGCTGTGCCGCAGCCCAAAGGGCTCGCTGGCTTCCTGGCATTCCGATTGCACACACGGAATAGCGGGAGAAGGGGAGATGCTAACACAGAGTGATTTAGGCAACATCCGCGAAGAGAACGAGGCTGAAACCATCTGGCGTAAGTATTCGTGTCATATTATCGCAGACCTCTTAGAGGGTTGCGCCATCTGCGGGACCATCCGCCAGAAGGGATACTTAACCCGCTGCCGCTGGTGTGAAGACGTCTACTTCTGCAAGAACGGCGTTTGCTCTCAGCAGCACAACGCTGAGATGCACCCTGCTGTCGCATTTTGGACTTGGTAAGCCGGGTCACACTGGTGGGCGATGGAGTTTCTTCTCACGCCCAATGTGTCCTCGATAGATGACAGGACGGGACCGGCTCAGCGTTGATCTCCGCCCGACACTCCAAAGGCTTTCAAGCGCCGAATGCCCAACTTATCTGCCATCCTTACCAGGTCTGCCAAGGAATCGGCGCGCATTTTGCGCATCACCTGCCCACGGTGAACCTTGACCGTAAACTCGGTTATCTGTAGTTCAGCAGCCACCTGTTTATTAAGGCGCCCGGAGACCACCTGCTGCATGACTTCCTGCTCGCGCGCGGTCAGCAACTCATACCGGCCTCGCAAATCACTAATCTCCGCATGCTGCTCTCTGCTGCGCCGATCACGTTCTATGGCTTCGTGGATTGCCTGTAAGAGCTTCTCATCATCGAACGGCTTGGTCAGAAACTCAACTGCCCCCGCCTTCATGGCGCGCACGGACGCCGGGATATTGCCATGGCCTGTGAGGAACACAATCGGGATCTCCAGGCCGACGTCGGCCATCCGCTTCTGCAGGTCGAGCCCGCTGAGACCGGGGAGTTGAAGGTCTAATATCAGACAATTTGGCGCGTCAGCATGAGGGCGGTCCAAGAATTCCTGCGCGGACGCAAAGGTCACGACCTTCCAGCCCGCAGACCGGATCAGACTCTCAAGTCCCTGCCGAACCGAAGGGTCGTCGTCCACGACCGCGATAACTGCATTAGGGTGCCGCATGTAGCTCTTCTTCCTGGTACTTGGGAAGGCTGAAGTGGAAGATGGTGCCTGGGCCGTCCTTGGCCGCAGCCCATAGCCGGCCGCCGTGGGCTTGAAGAATGGAACGGCAAATGGAGAGCCCCATGCCCATCCCGTGGGGCTTCGTCGTATAGAACGGGTCAAAAATCTTATCTAGCGTATTCGGGTCAATACCCGGCCCTGAGTCTTTAACTGTTACCTGCACCTGATCGGCATCGATGTTCCGGGTGGCCATGACCAGCTCGCGCGGCCGCTCACTTACGCTGCTCATAGCCTCCATAGCATTCATCGCCAGGTTCAGCAGCACCTGCTGCAACTGCACCCGATCACCTGAAACGGGCGAAAGCTCATCCACAAACTGCGTGCGAATGATGACACCCTTTTTTCTCGCTTCGTCCCCGACGAGGGCGAGGACGTCCCGAATGATCTCATTCAAGTCCAGCTTCTCTCGCGGCGTTGCGGCCCTTCTTGTCAGCGTGCGAATCCGGGCGATCACTTCACCGGCCCGCTTGCCGTCGCGCACGATGCGGCGGGCGGCTTCGCAGGCTTCCTCCACGTTCGGCACGTCTCCGGCCAGCCAGCGCAGGCAAGCGCTGCCGTTGCTCACTACGCCTGACAGGGGCTGATTAACTTCATGCGCAATCGAGGCGGTGAGTTCCCCCATCATGCTCACCCGGTTTATGTGGGCCAGATCTGCCTCAAGTTGCCGGAGTCTCTCACGCTCTTGTTCGACACGCTTCTGTTCCGTCACATCAATCGCCGTACCGACGTACTCAGTCACTTGCCCATTATTGTTGAGAACCGGATGGCCGATCGCATGGATGTGCTTGACTGTCCCATCGGGCAGCACGATGCGGTGGTCATGCTCGTACTCCGTCTTTTGGTCCGCCACCCTCAGCAGCAGCTCACGAACTCCGTCGAGATCCTCAGGGTGGATTCGTTGCCAGAATGTTTCAGTGGCGGGCGGCCCTTCCTGCGGGTTAAAGCCATACATCCGGAGCATTTCCTCGGACCAGTAAAGCGACTCGCGAGTGGCAGCGCTCCAGGCAAAGCTGCCGGTGTGTGTGAGCCGCTGCCCTTCGGCAAGGTAAGCTTCGCTGCGCCGCAGAGCTTCCTCGGCACGCCTACGTTCTGTGATGTCGGTGCCGACGCTCAGGATCTCTGCCACCTCGCCCTTGGAGTTCAGGATCACTTTGTTGGTCCAGGCGATCCACACATGCTCACCGTTGCGACGCATGTTCTCATTGATGTTTTGCTCGAACGCCGACGGGTTGGCACAAATCTCCTGCATGAGCTTCTCTAGGTCCCTGCCACTGCTTTCGGTTTCGGGAACAATGGTGCCGATCACGTGACGGCCACGTATCTCGGATTCCGTGTAGCCGAAGAAGCTCTGGCCAAACTCGTTCAAGAAAATGATCCGCCCGTCGCGCTGCCAGTGCAGGATAATACTGTTGGCATGCTCCACCAGTTCGTGATATTTCCGTTCGCTTTCGCGCAGTGCCTCCTCAGCCCGGATGCGGTCACTGATGTCCCGCGCCACCTTCAGCAAAAAACGACGGCCGCCATACCAAAACTGGCTGGTGTGGGCTTCGACAGGGAACAGCGTCCCATCCTTTTGCCGATGCGAGTGCCTGTCGATCACGGTTTCACCCGCCGCCGCCCGCTCCGCCACTGATTGCAACTGTGCTCGCTCCGACTCCGAGTGAAATCCAAGCGGCGCCTTCCCGATCAGTTCCTGCCGGGTATAACCAAGGCTTTCGCAGGCCTGCCGGTTCACATCAACAATGATTCCTTGCTCGAAGTCGTAAATAAACAGCGCGTCCGCCGCGTGGTCTACAAACGTGCGGAAGCGCGTCTCGCTCTCGCGCAGCGCTTCCTCGGCGCGCTTGCGTTCCGTGATGTCGCGAGCGGCGGCGAATACGCCAACTACCTCGCCCGACTCGTCCCGATAGACTGCGGCGTTGTACGACACCGACATCACATGCCCGTCCCGGTGCCGAAGGTCCAGCGGATAATCTCGCACCAAACCTTCCCGAAACACCTGCTCGTAACCAGCGCGGGCGTTTGCCGGCTCGGTGAAGTAATCGCAGAAATCGGTGCCGACGAGTTCGCCGCGTGAACGCCCCGTGGCCGCTTCGGTGGCGGCATTGACGTCCGTGATCTTGCCGTCTGGGCCGATCGTCACCAGCGGGTCGAGACTGGCTTCAATGAGGCCCCGGTTATAAGCGTTGGCCAGTCGCAGAGCTTCCGCGGCCCGCTTGCGTTCTGTGATGTCGACCGCAGTGCCCACAATTGTAACGACGTCTCCCGCGCCATTTAGAATAGGGTGCCGGATCACCTGAATATGTTTGGCCGCTCCGCTGGGCGGCACGATCCTGAACTCGCTCGGGGTGTCTACTTTTTCGCGGAGCAACTTCTCAAAGTCCCCCTGCACTCTGTCCCAATCCTCCGGGTGGATGAATCGGGAAACCGTTTCCCTGGGCGGTAGACTCTGTTGGGCATCGAGCTCAAAAATCCGGAGGCATTCCTCCGAAATGTAAACGTACTTGTTGCTGGCCACATCGAAAGCAAAGCTGCCTGAGTGGCTTAGTCTTTGCGCTTCCTCCAGATAAGCTTCGCTCTGGCGCAGCGCTTCCTCAGCATGCTTGCGTTCCGTAATATCGATCGAGGTTCCGACCAGTTTAACGACATCTCCCGCACTATTCAGGACAGGATGCCGGATTGTGTGAATATGCTTGACCGTTCCGTCAGGCAGCACGATCCTGTATTCATCGAAGCTATCTACTTTTTCGCGGAGCGCCCTTTCAAAATTCTCCTTCCACCTCTTCCGATCCTCCGGGTGGATTCGTCGGGAAACTGCTTCCCCTGTCGGTAAACCCTTTTGCGGATCGAATCCCCAAATTCGGAAGTCTTCCTCCGAAACGTACACATAATTCTCACCTGCCAGGTCCAAGGCCCAGCTACCTGCGTGGGTCAGCGTTTCTGCTTCCGCCAGATAAGCCTCACTCTGCAACAGAGCCTGCTCCGCCCGCTGGCGTGCAGCGCGGGAACGCAGGGTGACGATGCCGAACGCCAGGTCGGCAGCGAGTTCCTCCAGCAGCCGTCTCTCTTCCGACGTGAAAGCACTTGGCTGCAAGGAATAAACGTTCAGACTTCCGAAAGCGTTAGCCTGTTCGTCCTTAAGCGGCAGGGCGATGGCGGAACGAAAATCGTACTGTAAAGCGTTCTCCTTCCACAGCGCGACTTCAGGATCAGTTGCGTAATCCCTGACGCAGGAACTTTTTCCGGTCCGGATGGCCGTGCCCGTGGGGCCGCGCCCACGCTCCGTGTCGGCCCAAGTAATGCCGAGGTTTGCGACATCCGCCTCCCCGATCCCGGCCCACGCGACAGGGCGCACGCTTTTGGCTTCGTCATGTTCGGCATAGCCCACCCATGCCACGCGGTAGCCGGCCTCCTCGCAGACGGTCCGGCAGATTGCTTCCAGCAGGTTCTGTTCGTTGGTGGCACGCAGGAGGGTTTGGTTGCAGTTGCTGATGGCGCGCAGTTCGCGGTTCAAACGGCGCAGTTCCTCCTCCGCCCGCTTGCGCTCGCTGATATCCCGCACCAGGGCTAAGTTGTAAGCCCGGCCTCCATATTCGAAATAGTTCGCGTTGACCTCGACCGGGAAAATCCGTCCCTCTCGGGTTCGGTGGCGGCTTTCGAAACTCAGCGAGCGCTGCATCTTAAGGTCACGCCAGTGGTCCGACCAACGCCCTGCCGGGAACTCAGGGTCAATATCCGGTACACTCTTGCCAAGCAGTTCCGTAGGGGTATAACCCAGAACCCGGCAAGCCTCGTCGTTGACGTAATGAAATCGCGCTGTGTCGTCCATCAGCAAGGCGGCTTCGCGGACGTTGTTCAAGGCGAAACTAAGGAGGGCGACTTCCTGCTCTGCCCGCCCGCGCGCGGCTTGGGAGTGCAGGGTGACGATGCCGAACGCCAGGTCGGCAGCCAGTTCCTCCAGCAGCCGAATCTCTTCCGGCGTAAAAGCATTGGGCTGTGCGGAATAAACGGCAAGACTGCCGAAAGCGTTGGCGTGTTCGTCCTTGAGCGGCAGGGCGATGCCGGAACGAAAATCGTGCTGCAAAACGCTTTCCTGCCAGGGCGCCAGCCGAGGATCCGTGGCGAAATCCTGAATGCAGCAAGTCTTCCCGCTGCGGACGGCTGTTCCAGTAGGGCTCCAACCACGCTCGGTGTCGGCCCAGGTAATGCCGACGTTCGCGAGATATCCCTCCTCGGCCCCGGTCCACGCCATAGGGCGCACGCTTTTGGCCTCGTCGTGTTCAGCATAGCCCACCCATGCCATGCGGTAGCCGGCCTCCTCGCAGACGAGGCGACAGATTTCCTGGAGCAAACTCCGCTCGTCGGTGGCGCGCAGGAGGGTTTGGTTGCAGTTGCTGATGGCGCGCAGTTCGCGGTTCAAACGACGCAACGCCTCCTCCGCCCGCTTGCGCTCGGTGATGTCGTTGTTGGTCTCCAGGATTGCCACGGGTGCACCCCTCTTGTCCCGCTGCAATGCCCAACGGCTCGCTACGACAACCTGGGTTCCGTCCTTGCGGGTATGCACAAGCTCGCCTTCCCAACGGCCTGTGCGCGTCACTTCCGCTTTGATTTGCTCCAGCGGCGCCGGGAAGACGGTCTTCAGCAGATCATGAACATCTCGGCCCACCGCTTGCTCGGGGGTCCAGCCGTACCGCTCCTCGGCGCCACGATTCCAGTACTTGATCGCCCCCTCCATACCCATGGCAAGAACGGTGTCGTGCGTGAGATCGAGCAGATCTGCCTTTTCGCGCAAAGCCTCCTCGGCGCGCCTCCGAATCTTGCTGAACCATGAGATGAGCGCAGCGAAGCCCGCAAAAATGATGAAATACGGGATCTCGGATGGGTAAATGTAGATGGTGCGGACCGGCTCCACGAAATACCAGTAGAAGCTGATAATCGACAGGATAGCCGCCATCGCCGCAGGTCCTGTCCCTCCATACCAGGAGCTTATAGCCACAGCAAACAGGAGCAAAGGCACCGAGGCGTCGCGGAAGTGGAAATGCTGAAGGAGTAGCGACGCCCCCAATGCGACTCCGACGGATAGAATCGCCAGCCCGTAGCGTTGGAAATCGGTGCGCAAGGGCTGATGGATTCGAGACTCAGTCGCGCCGATAATTGGCGGTTTCATGTGCACCACCTCAGTTTCTGCGAGCTCCGATTCGGCACATCTCAGGCCGAACGGCTTGTTTCAGACAAAGCTATCTGCTGCAATGCCTGCGCGTGATATTTTACCACCGTGTACCGCAGACTGGACTGCAGGGAATTGGTGAGTGGGAATCGGTGCGAAACCCGGATCGTCGCCGCCATGTGGTTATGGGTCGCGAAACAGAGTCGGCTGCAGATGGTTATGGCGAATCACGCCTGAAGCCAGAGCAGTGGTATGAGACCTAGCGCGGCCAATCCTGCCAAGAGACTCAAGCTCTGAATGCCTGTTTTGTGATCGGCCATGGCGTAGGCATAGATTCCCTTGACCAGGTTGTTACTGGCTGCTGCAATAAGAATGCTTGCCGATGCCATGGCCAAAGGAGTAATTGTGGGCGTCGCTTGAGTTATACCCATGATGAAAGGATCTACATCAGTAACTCCCATGATCGCCGCCAGCCCGTAAACGCCGGCTCTACCCAGGTGCGCAACCACCAGGTGAGTGATCACCAGCGTGGCGAGGAAGAGGACTGCGAAGAGAAAAGCCGCACGCAGCTCGAGCGGATTTTCAGGCTCGAACTCTCTCTTGACAGCCTCAGAACGGTCGTCGGGCCGGCGGGACCAAAACCAACCAGCTGCGAGGGCCACTGAGGCCAGCCCGAGGAATGATGGAGCCAGTCTGATGATCAGATTCCGGTTGAACAGACCCACCAGGATAACCAAGCGAAGATACATGACACCGGAGGCCATCAAGATGGCACCCGAAAAAAGGTGGGGCTGCTGTTCCTGCGAGGCTCGCTTGGCCAAAGCCACGGTAGTCACGGTCGAGGAGTAGGCTCCGCCGAGGATCGCTGTGAGCAGCACTCCGCCCTTTGGCTTCGTCAGCTTTTGCAGTACGTAGCTCCCGTAAGACACCGTGCTGACAGCGGCGACCACGAGCCAGGTCTTGAAGGGATTGATCTGGAACGGACCAAAGCCCTGATTAGGCAAGATTGGTAGAATGACGGCAGTGAGGAGGAGAAACTTGGTGAAGGTAAAAATCTCTTCCGGAACGATGCGCTCGGTAAGGCCCTCTAGAGCGGCCTTCAACTCCAGCAGCAGGGCGCTGGCGACGCTCAGCGCGGTGGCAACCCAGAAGTGTCCCTGATAAACGAGCCCACCCACGATGTAGATGGTCAAGGCGGATACCTCTGAGGTGATGCCTGCGGTCGCGGAAGTGGTGAGCTTGTGCCAATAAGAGAGAAGCAGAAATCCTCCTACGACGGCAAAGCCCAAGGTGAGCGGCAGGAGTCGCCCGGCCCCGAGAAGAGCCATGGCGTAACCGATCAATCCAATCAGGGGGTAGGTACGCACCCCGCCGAAGGTCTTTTGCTCAGTACTGGCTTTGTGTTCCTCCCGCTCCGAACCGACCAGTAGCGAAAGACCTAATACCAAAAGGATTTTTATCGATTCCGGCGGGAGCCACTGGAAGAATTTCGATAGCATCGTCTCAGCATACCTCTTAACTATTGGCTCGACTTGGCCCTCTTCCCAGCAAACTCAATCACTTAATCCTTAAATGCAAGGCTTATCCGGGTACGTTGACATTCGGGGGTAGGTCGTAACGTTCCCGAACTAAAGTTGCAAGTGCATGTCTGAGATCACGGATGTGACCCAAGCGATACTGCTCCTCCACTTTGCGAATCCTTGATGAGAGCGGATGATCGCGGAATACGTCCAAGATCCAGCGCGAGAAGTCTCCTCGTTTAGCGTGGCCGTCGAGTACTTCGGGAGGAAGACTTGTTACGGCGCATACAAACTGCCTTAAACTGCATGCCCGAGCCCCCACCGGATTGCCCTTGTATGTGAACACGAATCCTTGTCCTTCGCCGACGGATACGTCGAAATACTTGATCCGGTGACGGACGTGCTGGGTGAGCCGGGGCAGAAGCTTGAATGGCAGCAGCTTTCCTCCGGTAACAGGCCCCGGCAGAATAGCCGCCTCGTTAATGGCCAGGCCTTCGATGAGCGCCTTTAATTCAGCGCTAGCGCCGCAATGAGACATTGCCAGTATCGCCTCAATTGATTGCGGATCGCTCATGCGCGTGGTGACAATGATGTCAAAGGATCTACAGAGGTTCGGATGCAGATCCGAAGGACGGTACGTCACAAGCGTGTAAGCGCCTAAATCAAGATCCAACAACTGAGGAACATTGGGTTCGTTGAGAAAATAGTGAGCTTCATCGATGACGATCGCGTGCGGCAATCCTGTCGCTCGACGGTGAGAAGCCAGCATTGGCAAGAGCGAGTTCAGATATTCGCGTTTCTCCCGGAACGGCACGCGCGACAGGTCCACCACCACGCTGACATCAGGATGTCGCAAAGCTTGTTCGAGATCGCCAGGCGCGGGAGGAGACGCACCACCTCCTATTACGACGACCCCGGGGAGGGCTTCCAGGGTGCTGTAATCCCCTTCGGGGTCTACTACCCATACACAGTAGCCCTGGAGAATAAGCTGTTCACAGAGAAGCCCCGTACCCCAGGACTTTCCACACTGTGGGCCTCCTGTTATCAGGACGTCATACCCGCGAATTGGGAACGTGACCGCGTGGCCGTCAACGGTTGAACCGACCGTTACGGAGCGACGGCTGAGCCGGTCAGGCGGCAACCTGCCTTTTCTAGAAGCTTCCCGAATGTACGCTGCTACGGCGCTTGGGCTGTTACCGTGGAGAACCTCTTCCGCCACAGCCTGGAGAGCTCGACTGCCCCAAGCCACTGCTACGCCCAGCTCGCAGGCCATTAACAGGTCATGATCGTTCTCGGCATCGCCGATCGCGATGGCGTTGTGAACCGACAAGCGGAGCGCGCTGAGCGCAGCCCGCAATCCCGTGGCTTTGCTGATCGACTGGGGAAGAACCATCAGGCGGCTTCGATTGAACAACAGCACGAGTGGCAGTTCGAGTTCTCTAATGACAGCCAAGATCGACCGAGCGAGCAAAGCGTCTGCTTCCACGATGCACTGCCCGGTCGAATAAGCGATGCCGCGGCGCTTCAGCTCCGCAAGGAAGAATGCGGGCGGGGGCGGACCGAGCAGCCTCGAGTGGTTGTTGGGGAAGAAGAGAACGGCGCCGTTTTCCGCGACCACGGCATCGACGAATCCAAGATCTCCAGCCACGCGTTGCAAGTCGGACAGGGTGCGG
>Ga0326728_10026650_pt1 | contig 10199 bp, 10 predicted proteins | sample MB3enrmetagenome_FD_207602 | JGI IMG/M metagenome (GOLD analysis project Ga0326728, IMG submission 207602) | Lab enriched peat soil microbial communities from McLean, Ithaca, NY, United States - MB31MN | ecosystem: Environmental > Terrestrial > Soil > Wetlands > Peat | place: USA: New York... | reverse complement strand
CGAAGTAACCGCCCTGTCCCGCAACCGACATCCAAAACCGCGTCAGGCTTACTTCCTGTCTTGACTAAAGCCAAAACGTTCCTCTGCACCCTATCAAAAAGGTAACCCTGGCGAATAGAAGTCTCATAAGTTGTTGCCCTACGATTGAAAGCCTGAACGTCAGCATCATTATGGTTTGATTCCACTCCGACTTCTTCTCCCATGCCCGCATTTTAGTATTATTTTACTTTGCTTGTTGTTAATTAGCCTATTTCATTTTAATCAAAAATTGGAGTGCCCAACGGTGAAAGCAGAACTCACTCGCATTTCTTGCCTGTGAAAAGCCTTGACTGCATTTCCACGATTTCAGCACTGTCCCTCGCCATTACGTAATTGTCAAGCAACATCGCATTTAACTCGAAAAATGTGTGCCCCCACGTAAAAATCGACAAAAGCTCTTCTGACTCTTTAGTAAATCCTGCAATGAACAGGGCAGCAGCGATCGCTTCAGCAGTGGTTAGCTTTGTTAGTTTGCCGTAGTTGACTGGGTTGCCTGCGATGAGGATGGGTAAACAGCGGCTGGTCCCTTTAACGTGTTTTCCCATAACTTTCTGAGCATATTCCCAACTGCAATCCAACGCTGCCAACCCAAATTGCAGAAGTCTTTCCTTGTCTGCCGGCGAGAAAGCGATTTGACCGAAAGGGTTTAGCACGATGGCTCTTTTGGGCAAAAACCTTGCCTTAGTAACAATTCTGGCAAATCCTCGCCGCTTCAACCGTAGAGCTGTGTTTTTTTTAGGGTCATCCTGTGCGGCATGGTAAATGGTTATTCTCACGGGTAAGGCCGGTTTTTGGGTTTCGGAGTCAGCTTCCAATTTGGCTACTCACCTTTATGTGGCTCATCGATCATCGAAAACATTCGGGATCCAATCTGCAAGGTCGGTCGCAACTAAGTTGAAGCCAAGCTCGCTCGCGGCAAAGTCGCCCGCCGCATCATTAATGCCTAAACCGCCGAAAACCGCAACTCTTCTACCCACGGGAACCCGTGCAGCCACTTCTCGGGCAATGCCGCTTCCGGCGTTCTCCATGAGTTGAAGCATGCTTACGCCGTAGTATTCGACGTTAACTTCCAGGGCATGCATTTCCCTGCTTGTAATTAGCTTATTTTTAGTTTGCAATCCGATGCCTCGTATTTTATTGATTCACTTTAAAAGATAAGGCTTACTAAACTGTATACAAAAGCATCACCAAAACCCATCAAAAACCAGCCAACCTAACGATTTCGCCAAAGTTTCCCGTTTTTTCACGCATCCCATTCCGCAAAAGGTTTATCCAATAGTTTCACGCTAGTTATTTTGAATTCTAAACCCAAAATCATTTTATGAGGTATCCGTTTGAACAAAACCTATAACATAACAAGCTCCGATGCCCTTTTGATAACTGACGTCCAAAACGATTTCCTACCTGGCGGCGCCCTTCCTATTCAAGAAGGCGACGAAATCATCCCAGTTCTAAACGAGTACGCCAGCGTTTTTTCAGACGCCAAAGCAAATGTTTTCGCTTCCAAGGATTGGCATCCGCCGAACCATTGCTCCTTTAAGCAACAGGGCGGGTCTTGGCCTCCGCATTGCGTTCAAGACACCAAAGGTGCAGAGTTCAGCCCAGGCCTCAAACTACCTGAGGACACAGTTGTTGTCTTTAAAGCCACAGATCCCATGCGAGAAAGTTACTCAGTTTTCGACGGAACCACTTTCGCCAAAGAACTAAAAGAACGCGGCATACAACGGCTTTTCATAGGTGGATTAGCAACTGACTACTGCGTCCTAAAAACCGCGCAAGACGCAAGAAAACACGGTTACGAAACCGTCGTTCTGATGGATGCAACCCAAGGCATCAATGCCAAACCCGGAGATGTTGATAAAGCCATTAAGTCGATGCTGGAATGCGGAGCTGCCCAGGCGACAACAGCTGATTTCCCAGATGCCGTCGACAAATTACCGATCGGAGAATCCGAAGCCGACACGTTTGAAAACAAGCCTGAGGAAAGAGCTGATGTGAAGAGGAAAGCTCGAATGCGACCTCGAGGCACCTCAAAAAGGATTCAAACTGAGAATAAAAAATAATTCTGTTTCGAAATCCAACGAACCTTATATAATCATGGCGCGGAATCATGCAAAACTGATAAATGACGTATTGGATTAATGGTTTAGCCTGAAAAAAAGTCAAACTTTGAGCTTTTCTGCTTCTAAAAGAATAAAAAATGCCCTAAACAACTCCTTTAGCAGTGTCTCTATGCGCTGACTAAAACCAATTTCGGCTGCAATCTTCTCATTATGCCCTGTCTGAAGACTCTGCTCTTCAAATGCAGCTTGCGAAAAATCACCGAATGGACAACTTTTACAATAAATAGTTAAAACAGTTAAATATTCATGCACTCAATTGAATCCAATACTTAAAAAATCATGGACTTAAACGAGCCTAGGTATCGGCGACTAGCGAAAAAAACTTTCAGACTTGACGATAAATGCTAAAAACGCGACCATTGATTGCTTCTTCATTGTTCGCCAATGACTTGAATGATTACGGTGCGTTTTCTCGGATAGACATCGGTTTCCACAAAGAACAACGATTGCCAAGTCCCAAAAGTGACTTGACCGTTAACTATCGGCAAAGTTTTGTCAGGGGGAAGAAGCATGGAGCGTAAATGGGCATAAGCGTTAGACGGATGCCGGTAACCAGCGTTTTTCGGCACAATCTCTTCAAGGAAAAACTTGATGTCTTCAAGCAAAGAATCATCGTTCTCAGTTAAAACCAAAATGCCTGTGGCATGCGGGGCAAACACATGCACGATGCCGTTTCTGACGCCTGATGCCGAAACCTCCTCCTGCACCTTCTCAGACAAATCTACAAAATCTATCTCGCCCTTAGTCGTGAAGCTGAAGCTGTAATTTGCAACTTTAAAGTTTGACATACCTGCCCATCTTCCCATCTTTAATTGGTCCATTACTGCTGAAAAACATTGCGAACGCCCGACATTAATTCTTGATTGCATCTTCTCAGGCCAAATAGACCCTTGGGCACTTTCTTGTCTGACTGACAAGGGCGGACAGGCGTTCGGCAACCGAAGCTGACAAAAACATGGAAACATTCTCACAATTTGTTAGAAACTTGTTTAATTATTCATTACATAAGAGGCCATTTTAACTTTATTTGTAAAAAATAACCATTCAAGACTTTTTTCGCCGCGGAAAATTGCTAATGTTTCCCAAAATAAACGAGCAAAGACAGGAGAAACATCCGTAAAAGTTTGAAAAAAGGCAGGTTCATCGCAATCCAAGTCATTTTCACATACGGCTAAACATGCTTCCTGCTTAATTAACCTACGTTCAGGGTCAAAGAACCAGTTTTTTCGGCATTTGACGGATTTTTATGCAAGTTTAGGTCAAAGTGAACCATGTATATTTAAGGTTCGGCGAGCTTCGAGATCCTGAAGCCCCAGGCTGCCGAAAAAGAGCCAGCATGCCTATTTCAAAATGGGTTCTGTTGATGCTTTTGTATACGAGCCTGTCCAATCAACTTGTTCAGGCAATCTATCTGATGGGCAAAAGGTCAAGAAACTTGCTCCTTTGTCGGGGAGACACTATGGCACTTTGCGCACAGAAGCTATTCAGCAACACCCCTGTGTAGGGGCGGCAAAGACCATTCGCTTTTTTTGTAGCTATGGTTAGAAATCGCTAAAAACACAAACTAAAGTTCCTTTGCTCGTGAATCTGCATTTAAAGGCGCAAAGCTTAACCTTAGTTTTTTCGAGGAGTAATCGTGTTTCGTCAGCTAGACTGCCGCCGCATAGACGCTTCGCACTTTTTCAACTACCGCCAACTATCCTCTGAAACTTTGGAGCCACAAGAATTCTTTTTTCTCCTCTGCCGGTTGAACCGGTGATGGTGAGGCTGTGGCATAATGCCTAACTCACCAAACTCACGTACGCGAACTTTTGCATTGAACCGTCAATCAAATTTGGCACTATGTTAGCTGGCTTAGCGCTTACAAGATGCCAACAGTGTGAAAAACAATAAGGAAAAAAGCCTCTCACATGGGGAAAAACCCGCCAGTTCTGCGGCTGGTGAAGCGCCTGATCGGCCTAAGAGCTTCCAGCTTAAAGAGAATTACAAGTGAAAGCAGTAACCCTAAACAGGATTTTAAAATGGCAAGGGCGCAATTGCCGTTTGAAGGGATAAGCTTAGCGAAGGGTATTCTGTTGGAGATCTATCAGGAAATACAGGTCTTTCTTGGTCCTTAGAGGACGATCCGAAAGTGAAGATTAGTTTGCTGACGATCCAATTTTCGTAAGGAAAAACTCGCACATACGCTGAAGCTTGTCAAAGCCTAAGGCGGAGCGGGCAACTCCCATCGCTATATAGTCCTCGTTTGCGCAAAGCAAATTCCTAAAGCAACTCGAGCGCGATCGCTTTCTTATGGGCTGAAGATCGGAGTTTTTCTTGTTCGGCAAATGACCGTCGGCATCGAAATTTATTTTGGGATGTGGTGAGAGTTTTTTAAAGCGCTAGGACAAGATGCTTGAAGGTTTGTTTGGATAGTCAATAGGAGGTTTCTTGATTTTGGTCCTGTTTTTGCGAGTGACCCTTTTTGTCTTGGTGATGTTTGCAGGTTAGTAGCCTGACTTACCTGTTTGATATTTTTCACTTTTGCATCAAATAGTTCAAAACAGATAATTCCGCATTTTGTAAATACTCGTAGCCGGCTTAGGTTATCCCTCTTGGTAAATCGATCTCTGCTCAAAGAAAAAGAGCCTGCTCAGACAGAAAATCTGCTAGTCGGCGATGATCCGAAATTTGAGGCGCTTAACCTTTCCGCTTCGGTCCTTCAGAAAATCCGATGAGAGTGACCACAGAACTTTGCGATGTTTTCGTCCTATGAAGATTTCGTTGCCCCGTTATCTTAGACTGATCACTAATTTTCGCTCGGCACCTTTCAGATTCAAAACTAACGTTTATTCGCATGCCTTCTTTTCCTAGAATAACTGGTAGAATGTCTTATTTTGCGATAAACTTTGCCATTTTCAGCTGTTTTTCTTCGTATTCCTTGAGATAGAAAAACACTCAGCTTTTTTGAATGGGAACGAGAATTGAACGGCTCAATTTGAGCTCAAAACCCAGAAAAGCCCATGATTTAGCCTTTTCAATGGTCCCCCTAGAGACGTGGCATGGGGAATATCGTGGCCTCATATAAGTACCCTCGAAAATCTCCATGCGAAGCAAAACGCGCTTTTTTCGATTCCTCTTCGAGTTTTTACGCAATTTTTTTACAAATGTACGAAACTTCGTATTTTGGCAAAAAGATTTGCAAGATCAAATTTTTCGCTCATGCGCTCCATCGTCGGCAAAATATCTGCGCTTTCCGCAAGAAGCCAGGTTCCCAATTTTGTAGCCGACCAGAAATCCAAATTTTGGCTACGAGAAATTAAAGCTAGTAACAATTGGTCGCAGTGAGAAAAAAACTTGAGGCGTACTGTCTTTTCGTTATTTTCTGGTTTGATTTTTCCGCCTCTTAGCTTCTCGTTTTAGGTGGTTGCTGGTTGCTCTTGCGATTTTTCTGTGTTCACAGGTTTTTGGCATCAATTCTTTGCACCCAGTTCATGTTAAGGCCCATTGCTTTTTGGGTCAAGCGTTAACTTTGTAGCGGCGGATGTAGTCTAAGCGTGCAATATTTTTGTTGCGTTGATGGAAGCATTTGCGTGTATAGTTGTTTTGGTGATTAGCGTATTCCTTGAATCTGCTTTCGTCACCAGCAAGCGCCAGAGTGTCACTGCCTATCGCAAGGTATACAAAAACATCGCCTCAACCCATTTTCAGGCCGTCATGGGGCAACATTTTTTATCCTTTGACCGTTGAATAAACAGTTAACGCTAGGGGAACGGCCGTTTGAGTAAAGAGTTCGACAGGGTAAGACTTCGGCGTTGGCGCAAAAGAGGCTTCTACAGTGAAACTGTGTTGGTTAAACTTTTGCAGAAGAAGGGTTACAACGCCGTTCGGATTCCGGTAAGTAACCCGAGTCTTAACCCTCTGCCAGACATCATGGCGAGAAGGAACCTACATATGTACGCTTTTGAAGTGAAAAACGCCACCTACTACGCCTACTTTCCCAAACAACAAGTTGACAAACTCTTCAGATTCCTCAATGAGCTCATTCCTGCCGACAACGCGCACAAACATGCTGTAGTCGCAGCCCATTTGGGCAAGAGGTGGCTTTTCAAAGAAGTCAACTGGGCGGATTGGGAGAAAAACAAGTTGCCTGAAAAAATACGCATACTTAAACGCGACAGAGGAAACCTAAATCTGGACACAACCTACGTCTGAAGAAAGAAAGCAACTTAACCTCAACATATATTATTTGCTCATGTGCAACTCTTTTTTGCTTGGAAGAGGCAAAGATAAATGCAAACGCAAGAAGAAGAGGTTGCCGTAAATGCAGAGGCCCTTGGAAAAGCCTACGAGATAGGCACCGAAAAACTCGAAGTGTTAAAAGACATCACCTTTTCAATTCATAAAGGGAGGTTTGCAGTAGTCAGCGGCGCTTCAGGCTCAGGAAAAACCACGCTTCTTAACATCATAGGCGGAATTGATAGACCAACCACAGGAAAAATCTTTGTAAACGGCCAAGACCTAACAAGCCAAAATGAGGACCAACTGTCAGATTACCGTTGCAACAGCGTTGGCTTCGTTTTTCAAGCGTACAATTTGGTTTCAACCTTAACCGTTGCGGAGAACATTGCTTTTCCCATGGAGTGGGCTGGTAAACTTCCTGAAGAAATAGAAAAACGCATAGCGGAACTGCTCGAAACAGTGGGTGTAGCCAGCAGAGCGAACCATTTTCCGGCCCAGTTGAGCGGAGGAGAGCAGCAACGTGTCGCTTTTGCCAGAGCATTAGCTAACGACCCTGAGCTTATTCTTGCAGATGAGCCGACGGGTAATTTGGATGAAAAGAACGCTCAGAAAATCGTGCAGGTGCTTCAGCTACTTAAGGAAAAGGGAAAAACAGTTGTGGTGGCGACTCATGATGTTCAGATAAAGCAGTTGGCTGATCAAGTTTTATGCCTTGAAGAAGGCGTTTTGGCGGGTAAAAATGAGTAGTGCGGCTTTCCCAGTTAACGATTTGCTTCGTAGGAGACTTCAAACAGGGTTAGCCATTGCAACTTTAACGTTTAGTGTTGCTTCCACCATTTTCTTGTTGCTGTTCAGTAGTCAGCTGAGCAGTTTAACGTCGTCCACGGAAGTTTTTACCATTGGAATAAGCGTGTTGTTTTCCCAATTTATTTCATTCATCGGTATTCTTATTTTTGCTGTAGGTGTAATTCTGACTTCTTTTATCGCTTTCTCTATGATGACTCAAAGAACGCGGGATTTCGGATTGATAAAGGCAGTTGGATGCCCAAACAGTCTTGTCGCAGGATACTTCATGACGGAATTGCTAACGGTCACTGTAGCGGGGTGCGGTTTAGGCACAATTGCTGGTTTTTTAATGGATTACGGCATTTCAGACTATGTTTTCTCATCCTACAAAATGCCTAATCTCTGGTCAGGACCCGAGGTTTTTGCCGTTTTCTTGGTTTTGGCACTGGGTTTTGGCATTTGGCCCCTACTTAAAGCCTCAAGAATGTCGCCGATAAAGGCTCTTTCACCAGTAACCTACCACGGTTTAACTGTAGCCGCAAATCGTAAGCCGTTTTCAAAATCTGGGATAACCTGGAGCATCGCCAGCAGAAGTCTCCTTCGCCGTAAATCGGCAACTTTTCGATTGGTGATTTTGCTGTCAATAGTCTTCATCCTGTTAACGGTTTGCGTTGGAGGAGGGATTATTGCGGGAAGCACAACCGAGGCTTGGGTTCAGAGCAGTGTGGGCAAAAACACCATTGCGATAGCCTCAAACAGCATGGGGGTACAGTATGAACAGTTGCTTTCAAAGTTTTCAGGCGCCTCAATTACAGGCGATTTTGACTATTACAGCCTAAATCTATCGATTCCCAACTCAATCATAACCCAGTTAACCGCTTTGCCAAGCGTGAGTGTGGTTGACACTCGCTTAGTTTTGAGCGGGCAGATTCAGGAGGATGCAAACTTTAGCTTTAACGGCGACACAGGATCAGTTGGTTACGTCGGCGGTAACAGAACAACCGACTCATTAGTTGTCGGTGTCAATGCCGCTGAGCTTGCGAGCAAATGGAATGTGGAAGGACGATTCCTAAACAATGGTGACCAATATCAGGCTGTTGTCGGTGACTCAGTTGCGCAGACAATATACACTCCTGATTCAAGCTTAGGAATACCTCAGGCGAACCCGCTTGTTGAAGATATGACTTTCGAAAAGACCACATACAACATCGTCGGAGTTTGCGTTGACCCAGTAAACAACGGATTCGTCACCTACGTGCATATTCAAACCCTTGAAAACGCTAGTGGAATTCTTAGCCCAAACCTGCTCCTAGTCACGTTCAAAAACTCAGCGGAAACATCAACCGCCATTGCGCAAATCAAAAACCTGCTTCAGAATGTAGATCCAAACTTGAATGTTTTCCAGCTAAACAGTGTTGTTGAAAAAGACACGAGTTTTCTATCGTCAAATTGGCAAACAATAATGATCCTGCCCTTCTTTACTTTGGCTGCCGCCGCCCTTTGCATGGTAAGCTACATGATGATTGCAGTTGATGAGCAGCATCAAGAATTCGCTATTTTGCGTTCTATCGGAGCGAAACCACGGTTTGTCACATTGGTTTTGGCGGTTCAAAACACAGTTTTGCTTCTTTCAAGCTTCGGCATCGGAATATCACTCGGCACAATCATTACTTTTCTTATTTTGATGCCTCAACCGATAGTTACCCCATTCACAGTACTGGAGATAGCGGGGTTGCTTTTCGCCGCCTTAGCCGGAATCCTGCTTCTGAGCCTTTATCCAGCTTTCAGAGTGGCAAGAGCGTCAATTTTGATGATTTTGGCTTAGTTTGTTGAAGGTTTTGTTGAAAAACAAAAGTTTTTCTGTGCAGGCGGAAAACCGGTTTAGGAAATCTTGCAGCTGAAGAATGGGAACTAACGGGACTTCGTGATAAAATTTGAATGCGCTGGGTAAAAGAGACAGGATTGCTGGCATGAATTTGGCGCTTCTCCAGTGAGTACATTCAAGTCTAAGCGAAGGGTTGGGCAATATATCTGCCAATGCGTGTGTACGTTCAACCTGTGAATCAACGATTCTCTTTAGTGTATACGGCGCAATGGCATGTTGCCAGTGTTTGCAGTCTATGCAAACCACGAGGGGTTTCTTGCAACCAACAACGTCTATTTCCCATCTTCGATTTGACTGCTTGAAACGAACGTTATTTGAAACTGTGTAACCGTTGTTTTTCAATGCGAAGCCGGCGATTTCCTCAAATTCTTGCCAGCAAAGCAGATTGCTAATATCTTCGATGTCTGCACCGAGGGAGAGGGCTTGGACGGCAAGTTTTATTCTTCCATCACATTCAACTTCAACGCTGCCTTGTTTTAGATAAACTATACCATTGCTTTGCAGTTTTCCCAGCAATTTCATCGTAACCGCCGAGGGTAGACGTGCATCTTTTTTAACGAGTTCAGTTAAAACAGAGCCTTCTTTAGTCAATTTTAAGAGAGAAATTGCTAGATTACGATCAAAACTCATAACTAACCCTTAACAGAATTGACGATTAGCGAGCAAATCCACGCGAAATCTAGAAAAAAGCGAAATCAAACAAACCCTCTTCAAATCGGTATACAAAAGCATCAACAGCCCTCATCTTCTGGACCCCCAACCAACTTGCTGGCTTCAACCATAACCATTCATAGCTCACCTGATTCCACCGTTTCGTACATTTGCTCATCGCTGGAGAAATACCGCCAGCCGATTGAAATACCTTAGCCATTTTTCCAAAAAGCCAAACAGGTCAAGACTTCGCCCAGCGAACCGCGTACAATTAAAAACAGGCATGGAGCCTTTATCAAATTATTGCATTTTTTGCGGACGGCAGAACGACTTTTTTAGCTTTTATATGTAAAAATTGTTGATTCGGTTGTTTTCGTCGGAGAAAAAATGACCTAAGAATCAAACCGCGGTATGTCAAGCGAATTAAAATAGCAATATCGCGCCTAATCAGGACCAGAAAACGGAAAAAACACTCTGCAAGGATCGAAATTGAA
>Ga0326728_10026648_pt1 | contig 10200 bp, 8 predicted proteins | sample MB3enrmetagenome_FD_207602 | JGI IMG/M metagenome (GOLD analysis project Ga0326728, IMG submission 207602) | Lab enriched peat soil microbial communities from McLean, Ithaca, NY, United States - MB31MN | ecosystem: Environmental > Terrestrial > Soil > Wetlands > Peat | place: USA: New York... | reverse complement strand
CGGCATTGTGGCTGATCTCGCCGATGGTGGCGGTCATCTCCTGGGCAGCGGCGGCGATCTGGTTGGTCTTGTTGGACTGGGCGTGGGCGTTGCCGGCGCTCTCGACAGCGGTGGAACTGATCTCGGTGGTGGCCGCGGAAAGGGTCTGGGCGCCGTGAGCGACGGCGAGCAAAACCTCGCGTATGGCGGAGACGCCGGCGTCAAAGGCTTCGGCGACACGGCCAATCTCGTCGCTTCCGGTGGCCTGGATATAGACCGTCAAATCCTTAGCGGCCAACCGCTCCAGTCCGGCAAGAAGGCGGACCAGGCGCGGCGCGATCACCCGCGTCAGCAGGGAACCGGTGAGAGCGCAGAGGCCGATGATCAAAAGCGTAGCGGCGGCATTGATCCAGGTGGCGCGGGTACTGGACGCGGTGGCGGCTTGGGAACTCGATGTGGCGGTCTCGATCTCCTTTTTGGCATCCTCCGAGACACCTTTGAGTGCTGTCTCCAAGTCGATGCGCAAGCCATCGGAGAGGAGCAAATCCAGGGCGTCGCCGGCCCTGGAGGCGGCCAGCATGGCGACGGCGCGGTTGCTGCCCTCGACATAGGCAGAAAAAGCCGTCGTAATCTTTTGAAAACGCTCTCGTTCTTGGGGAAGTTCGAGGAGCGGCAGGTAGGCCTGGGCGTTCTCGTTGAACGCGTCAATGGCTTCCTGGCGCTTGACGCCCTCGACCTTCAGGCATTCGGGCGTGGTGCAGAGCAGCAGGTGAAGATCTTCCCGCCGAAGGGTGCCGATTGCCCCGCGCATCTCTGCCAGATGAATCACGGAGGGGAGGTAGGTATTGCTCAGTTGGGCATTCTTCGTGGAAATGCCGCGGAAAGTCATGGAAGTGAAGATCCCCAGCACAAAACAGAGACCACAAACGATGCCAAAGGCATAGAGGAATTTGCGAGCGACGGGGAGGTTGCGCAACCAAAGCATGGACAGCCCTTTCTGGATCGATATTGTCATCATATAGGCGGGGCGGCTGGAAAATTGAGGGGTAAAAGACATTCGGGGGAAGGGCGAAACTGCTTTGGGAATGGTTCAAATCGATTTGGTCATGACGATGCAGTGGCAGGCGGCGCCGGTGTCGCCGTCCTTGAAGGTGCGGGGGTAAAGGAAGGGCTCGATGGCGGTCTCGACGAAGCCGAAGCGGCGGTAGATGGGGAGTAGTTCGGGGCGCAGGCTGAGGACGGAGATTTCGATCGCGGCCAGTCCGGCGCGGCGGAAGCGGTCTTCGACGGCCTCCACCAGCCTCCGCGCCAGCCCCGAACCCTGCGCGCCGGGAGAGACGGCCAACATGCCCAGATAGCCACGATCGCCACGCTGCTCACTGTAGACACTGGCCAGCAGCTGGCCTTGCGGGTTCTCGATGAGCAGGATCTGGCCCTGCTTCATCGCCGCGGCCAGATGGGCGGCGTCGGTGCGCGTGCCCTCCAGAAACTCCTCGATGGCGAAGGCGGCGTTGATCATCTTCACCAGCGCGGGAATATCGGCGGGGGTGGCGAGACGGATCGAGGATGAGAGGGGTTTCTCGTTCATGGGGAAGGGGCTCTCTTTGTGGGGCCAGTAATCGGTCTTTTGCGGTTTCCTACCCTCGCGGTCATTTCCTCTGTGAAGCGGCGCAAGGATGGGGGATGATGTGGTTTCCCATCCTTGACACAAAGAACGCGTCAAGGATGGGGCACGGGGCTCGGTTTGGCTAGCCGACACGGCGGAAATAGCGTTTCGACCGCGCCACATCCTTCATGATCTGCGCCTTCAGCGCCTCCGGCGAGGGCCAGGTTGACTCGCCGCGCAGGCGGAAGAGAAACTCCTGCTCGATGGGGGTGTTTTCGTCGATCTCGAGGGGCTCGAAGTTCAAAATGTGCGATTCGACGGCGAACGAAGCGGCGCCGAAGGTAGGGCGGTTGCCAACGTTGGTGACGGCCTGGAAGCTGCGCCCGGCGATCTTCATGCGGGTGACGTAAACGCCGAAGGCGGGGAGCAGGCCGTCGTAAGTGGCCAGGTTGACGGTGGGAACTAGCAGGCGGGTGCCTATGCCGCGCCCGCGGGCCTGGGTGGAGAGGACGGCGAAGGGCCGCCCCAGCATCCAGCGGGCGCGGGTCAGATCGCCGACCGCCACACGCTCGCGAATCGCCGAGCTGGAGACCTCCAGCCCGCGCACCGTAACCGGCTTATGCACACGCACAGCAAAGCCAAATTCCGTGCCGAAGCTGGCCAACTCCGCTACGCCCGCCTGGGCGCGATGACCGAAGCGGAAGTTGCCGCCCTCGTGGAGGCTGCGCACCTTCAGGCCGGCGACCAGAATCTGCTCGACGAAAGCGCGCGCGGGCAGAGCCGCCAGAGCCGCATCGAAGGGCAGCGCCAGCACCGCGTCGATGCCCGTGGAGGCCAGCAGGCGCACCCGCTCGGCTAGCGGGGTCAGGATTGGCGGCGCGCTGGGAGGATGGAGAAAGTGCTCGGGATGGGGCTCGAAGGTGACGGCCACGGACTTGATCCCCTGGGCGCGCGCCTCGGCCACCACCGCGGTGAGGATCTCGCGATGGCCCAGATGCACCCCGTCGAAGTTGCCGATGGAGAGCACGCTGGGCCCGATGCCGGCGGCGGAGCGAAAGACGGGGATGGGCGACGAGGAATTCATTGCTGCGGAGCCACGGCTTTCTGGTGATACCGGATCATCTTCAAGTGCTGCGCCGACCTTCCCTCAGGGGCTAAAGCCCTCTTGTTGCCCTTGCTTGTATGTACGGGCTAAAGCCCGTACCCTTCAAAGCCCGTACCCTTCAGAATCGGAGCGGATCGCGGCTTTAACTGGATGGAAGGGCCGGAGTCAGATCCACGGTCAGGCTCAAGCCGTCGTAGGCCAGGCGCACATTCTCGGGCAGCGCGCGGTTGGTCTCTTCGTGGCCCAACTCATGCGCGATGTGGGTAAACCAGGTATGCCGCGCGCCGATGCGACGGGAGTATTCCAGCGCCTGCGCCAAGGTGGAGTGGGTGGGGTGGGGTTTGTGGCGCAGGGCGGAGAGGATGACGTGATCCAGTCCTTCGAGCAACGCAAAGCTCTCCTCGGGGATGGCGCTGACATCCGTGAGGTATGCGACCGAGCCGATGCGGAAGCCGGCGATCTCCATTTCCCCATGCCGCACGGGAACGCGTAGAAACTCGACGCCGTGGACGGTGGTGCGCGCGGTGAGGGGATGCAGTGCGACGCGGGCGCGGTTGGGATAGGTGGCGTCAGGGGAAAAGGTGTAGTCGTAGACCCTGTTGAGGACTTCGGCGGCTTCCTCGGAGGCGTAGAGGGGGATGGGGCCGCTTTCGCGGTTGACGACGAAGCTGAGGGGGCGCAGATCGTCCATCCCCAGGACGTGGTCGGCGTGACCATGGGTATAGAAGACGGCGTCGACGCGGGTCAGGCCCGCACGCAAAGCCTGTTCGCGGAAGTCGGGGCCGGTGTCGATCACCACCACCCGCTGGCGCTTGGATTGCCCGTCCTGGTCGGTAGGGAAGTCTGGAACAGATTCCCCATGCCCCATTCTTGCGCCGCTTTCCTGGCGCAAGGGTGGGAAAGCGACACTCTCTTGCCAGCGCAGCAGCAGGGAGGGCCGCAGGCGCCGGTCGCGGGGGTCCGCGGAGGTGCAGACCGCGCACCGGCAGCCCAGCGTGGGAACCCCCATCGAGGTTCCCGTACCCAGGAATGTGAGCTCTCCCTGCATCGCCTAGCGCTTGCCGGGAGGCGGCGGTTGGGGCGGCTGCATGCCCTGCAAGCTGATCATGCTGGTCAGTTCCAGGAAGGCCATGCGCACGTCGAAGAGCACCGTCTGCAACATGCGATCTTCGGCTTCGGAGAGGTTGCCACTGGTCTTCTCGGCCAAAATGCCGAGCAGATCGATGGTGGTGCGGGCGCCCAGAATGTCTACGCGGGGACGCTGCCCCTCCTGGCCGCCGGCGCCCATCTGGATCATGGCGGAGATGTAGAACTGCTGCACCAGGTTCTCAAAGCCCATCGGCGGTTGTGCGCCCATGGCGGGATTCTGGGCGCGGATCAGCTCCTCCAGCCGTTGCGAGGCCGCGTCGTAGGCCAGCTTCTGCTGGCGGATCTCGTCGCCGGTGGGTGCGGGCGGAAGCTCCGGCGCACCTTCTTCCTCGGTCTCCAGTTCGGCTTCGGCCTTGGGCTCGGAAACCACCAGGCGCGGCCCCGGCGCAGGCGCCGCGGGCGCTGCCGGTGGGGGAGGCGGTTCCGGCACGGAGACCGGCTTGCTCTCCTGCTCTTCTTCCGCCTTCATCCTGCGGCGGTCAATCACTTCGAACTTCGGTGTATCGCTCATATCCTTCAGCTTCCCATCTTTTGCGCCGCCCTGCAACGGGGGGCGCATCGATCTCTCATTTGCGTTACAAACCCGCGGAAAGAGCCGGCGGCGCTTTCAGCACCGTGGCGGAACCGGCCGCTTCCTCCGCCGTGTAGGAAAAGGGTTGGGCGCGCAATTCGGCTTCGGCGCGGATCATGGCCAGGGCCAGGCGGCGGCCGCCGGGCAGTTCCACGGCGCTGGTGATCGTTCCGGCCACCGCCTCGGATCCGGCGGCATTGGTGAAATGAAGTTCTGCGCCCGGCGCGGGCAGAGGCCCGTCCAGTTCCAGTTGGCGGAGATGGCGGTGCACGCTGCCGCGGGAGCGAATCCGCTCCACGATCTCCTGGCCCAGGTAGCAGCCCTTGGTAAAGTGCAGGGCGCGCATCTGTGCCGTCTCCTGGGGCAGGTCGCGCTCCACCATGTCGATGCCGTAGGCGGGAACGGCTTCGGCGATGCGCAGGGCTTCCAGCCCTTCCACACCCACGGGCGTGGCGCCCGCAGCCAGCAACGCCGCCCACAGCGCAGGAATCGCCCCGCTCTCCACCCACAATTCATAGTGCTCGGCCAGCAAGCCGTAGCCGCGCCGCAGGAGCAACGGCAGGCCGTTCCACACCGTGCGCAGGCTGGTGAGCACCACGGGCAGGGGCAAGCCCATCTTCTCAAGAACCTGGGACGCGCGCGGGCCAGTCAATCCCAAGGCAGATTCTTCCGGCAGTGCAAGCAACTCCACATCGTCCATGATGATGAAGCGTTCGAAGTGAGCGAGTAGCTTCTCATATTGGTCGGCGGCGATCTCCAGTTCCAGCGCATCGCTGGGCTGCCCGCGGCCCTCGCGCCACACATAAAGTTCGCCCTGAATCCGTCCCTGGGCGTTGAGCACCAGGTTCCAGGCGCCGGCGTTGGCGGGCAGATCGTTGACGGTGTTGGTGACCATGCCGCTGAGCCAGCGGAAGCGGTCGTCTCCGCGCACCGCGATTCGGCGCATCCAGCCCAGATCGTGCGCCGCAGCTCCCGTGGTCAGCGCCGACCATTCCCGCTGCGGCGCGTCCAACCGTTGCGCCGAGAGCGCGCCCCGGCAGGCGGCCAGCGGAGCGTTGCCGAACGAGGCGGCCAGCGGGGTGACGGGGAGTGTGTGGGAAGGCGTGGATGCAGTCATAGAAGTAGAGATTCCGCTGCCCGAGGCGAAGATTCCTGGGAAAAGATCGCATCGAGCCGCATCCTGATTATAGCCTTGGAAGAAACAGCGCGGCGGAGACGGGAAGCCGGCCTTGGCGGGCCGCGGTCCCCTGGGAACGAGTGGAGAGACGATGAGCGAAGGATGGATCTGGTTCAGGAGTGGGCAGTTCGGGTCTCCCACCCTTGCCTCCAAGAATGCGGCAAGGGTGGGGCACGGGGCTTCATCGTTTCCAGCCGGAGCGATGCGTTGCAGCTTCGGGGACGGGCTCGGCAGCGGTATTTTAGCGATAATTTTGAGCTTTGCAGTCGCGGCTTTGGCCCCGGCCCAGCCGGCGCAGGCGCCTGCTTCGGCAGCGACGCCCAGCGCGAATACCGAGCCCATCGCCAGTCGGGAAAAGGCCCGCATCACCCCGCAGCAGGCCAAGGAACTCTTCGGCCTGATCGACGAGTTGCTCAAATTCTCCTCGCAAGAGACCGGCCTGCCCATCAAGCGCGGCGTCAAGCACCAGCTCACCAGCCGCGATGCGGTGGAGAGCTACCTCAAAAAGAAGTTCGCTGAGGACGGGGACGCCAAGCGCCTGCAAAGCAGCGAGATCGTGCTCAAGAAGTTCGGTCTGCTGGACCGCGACTTCGATTTGCAGCCCTTTCTCATGGCCCTGCTCAAGGAGCAGATTGAGGCCTACTACGACTCCAAGACCAAAAGCATCTACCTGCTCGATTGGGTGGATCTGGAACAGCAGAAGCCGGTGCTGGCGCATGAGTTGACCCACGCCTTGCAGGATCAGCACACCAATCTGGAGAAATGGGGCGATCAGACTCCCTCCAGCGTCTCGCGCAACGCCGCCGAAGACTACGACCATATCTCCAGAGACGAGATGGACACCGCCCGCGAGGCCGTCGTCGAGGGTCAGGCCACCGCCGTCATGATGGATTACATCCTCAAACCCATGGGCAAAAGCTTGATCAAGGACCCCGAGGTGCTGGAGGCGCTGCGCGACAGGATGGATGGCCCCGGCGACTCGCCGGTGTTGGCGCGGGCGCCGCTGCTGCTGAGCGAGTCGATGCTCTTTCCCTACCGCGAAGGCCTGAGCTTCACCCAGGATCTGTGGATGGATCAGGGCCAGAGCGCGGCCTTTGCCGGGGCCATGGACCACCCGCCCAGCTCCAGTTGGGAGATCATGAACCCGCGTGAGTACGAGCGCCGCCGTCCGCCCGCCGTGCCGATGCTGCCCAACATCCATCCCCTGGTGGACCCGCTCTACAAGCCTTACGACATCGGCCAGATGGGCGAACTCGACGTCCAGATCATGACCACCCTCTTCGGCGGCGAGCAGACGGCGCGGGATCTGACCCCGGCCTGGGACGGCGGCCTCTACTGGGCCGGCCAGTTGCGCTCGGCCAAGACCGCCGCCGCGCAGGCCGAAACCAAGTCCATCGCCATTTTCTATCTCTCCGCGTGGAAGAACGCGGCCTCGGCGCGGATCTTCGCCCAGATCTACGCCAACAATCTGGGCCGCAAATACTCCGGGCTGAAGGAGCTGAACGAGGAGAACCCCGCTACCACCGGGGAAGAAGACGAGCAGCTCTTCAGCACCAACGAAGGCCCGGTGCTGATCGTCACTCGCGGCAAGCTGGTCTTTGTGGCCGAGAGCTTCGACCTGCCGCTGGCGCGCAAGCTGGCCGAGTTGCTGCTCGACGCGCAGGGCACGGGCGAATTGCAGAGGGCGCGGACCATTTCACCTAAACCCATGGGTGCCCCCGGTCTCGCTTCTGAGACCGGGGAACCACTGACGGCGGGTCTGGTCCGCTTCTTCTCCCATTGCGGAGTCATGAAAGCAGCGGTGGATGCAAGTCTGCGAGTCTCCAGATGACCATGGAGCATCTGCAGGACTCAGTTTCAAGTAAACTGTCATCCTGACCGAGTCGAAGGACATGTTTTTCCGGCTAGTGCAAACGCAGATCCTTCGCTGCGCCCAGGATGAAAATTCTCTCTCTTAAAAAACTTCAGACTTAGGACATTGGGTCATTGCAAGCTAGCGGTCGTCCCCGCCCAGCAACGAGCCGACGATGCCGCCCAGCAGCGCGCCGCCGGCGACTGGCCCGGCCGAGCGCGACTCGCCGCGCGGCAGGTACTCGGAGATCTGGTGCGCCAGACGGCTGATAGGCAGGGTTTGCAGCCAGACCGTGCCGGGGCCTTGCAAGACCGCCAGGAAGATGCCGTCGCCGCCGAAGATCATGTTCTTGATGCCGGGAACGGTCTGGATCTGGAAGGAAACCGAGGCCTGGAAGGCGCCCACGTGGCCGGGATGCACGCGCAGCACCTCGCCCGGCGCCAGATTCTTCTGAATCAGCTCACCGCTCAGTTCCAGCCACGCCGTGCCTTGGCCGGCCACCTTCTGCAAGATGAACCCGTTACCGCCAAAGATGCCCGCTCCCAGCGATTGTTGAAAGCCGATGCCTATGGTGACCTGCGGGGTGGCGCAGAGAAAGCCGTGGCGATGCACCATGAACTCCTGGCCCGGTCCCACCTCGATGGGCACGATGTGGCCCGGAACTTTGGCGGCGAAGGCCACCTGGCCGGGATACTGCAGGGCGCGGTACTCGGTCATGAAGAGGCTGCCGCCGCCGGCCACGCGCTTCAGCACGCCAAACAATCCGCCGCCCCCGCCCATCTGGGTGTGGGTGGTCATCTGCACCGACTGGGTCATCCAGGAGAGTTCGCCGCTTTCGGAAAAGACCGAGTCGTTGGGATCGAGTTCCACTTCGAGCACCGGCATAGTGGTGCCCAGAATCCGCGTCTGCATAGATTGCTCCTCCTTCACCGCAAACAGTGTACGCGAGGATCGGGAGGTTCAGCGTTACAATCGACGGACCGATTCGGTCGAATAGCGATAGCCGCCAAGCGCCGCATCCCCGCTGCGTTAAACTGGGTCTTCGAGCCTTTCCGGCGTGCTGGGCCGTCTATGGATGGGAAGCGCCGCGCCAAGGACGAGCATTTCCGTAGCCAGCCGCGGCGCCGGCGCATCTTGTATAAAGGGACGCAATGACCGAGAGCCACGAGGACCGCCAGACGCAGGAGCACCGCGATCGGGCCCGCCAGGACGCCTTCCACGAGACGCTGCTCAGCGCCCGCCGCACTATGCTGCTGAGCGAGATTCTGAAACTGGCTCTGGACAGCTTCCGCGCCTCCAAGGTGCGCTTCATGCTCACCGCCCTGGGCATGGTCATCGGCACCGCCTCGGTGATTCTGGTCGTAACCATCGGCATGACCGCCAAACAATACATCCTCAACATGTTGCAAAAGCTGGAGACCAACTCGGTGGAGCTGGAATACTCGGGGGGCGGCAGCACCGGCGCCGACAGCGTGATCTACAACGATTACCTGACCCTGGACGACGTGAAAGCGGTGACCGCCAAGCTGCCGGGGGTGGTCTACGCCTCGCCCATCCTGGAGATGCACGACCGCATCAGCTTCGGCGGCGGCATCGTCAAGGACACGCTGGTGCTGGGCGTCAGCCCGCAGTACCGCAACATCCGCAACCTGCTGGTGCTCAACGGCCGCTTCCTCGACGAGACCGACGACAGCGAGCACATCAAGTGCGCCGTGGTCACCGAACTCTTCGCCCGCGAGCGTTACGGCAGCAACGACCGGGCCGTGGGGCAGAGCTTCGAGATCAGCGGCATCCCCTTTGCCATCATCGGCGTCTTCAAGGAGAGCGTGGACGATATGGGCAACTCCGAGCTGGCCGATCAGACCGTCCTGATCCCCTATTCGGTGGGCAAATACTTTACCGGCACAGAAAACGTGCGCCAGGTCTACTTCTCCATGCGCAGCATGGACGAGGTTCCGGACGCGGCCAAGGAGATCGTGCGCATCGTGCAGGCGCGCCACCGCGCGGGTTCGGTCTACAAGGCGCAGACGCTGACCGAACTGCTGGCCACCGCGGCCAAGATCGCCAACGCCCTGACCGCTGTCCTGGTGCTGGTGGCCGCCGTCACCCTGGCGGTGGGCGGCGTAGGTATCATGAACATCATGCTGGCCACCGTGCGCGCCCGCATCCGCGAGATCGGCATCCGCAAGGCGCTGGGCGCCACCTATCGCGAGATACGATTGCAGTTCCTGGCCGAGGCGGTAATCATCTCTCTGGCCGGGGGCATCGTGGGCACCTTTGTGGGTTTGGCCATGCCTTTGTCTGTGCGCATCTTCACCAACTACGATCTGCCCATCTCCATGTGGTCGGTGGTCATCGCCCTGACCGTGGCTACGCTGGTCGGCGTGATCTTCGGCACCGTGCCCGCCACCCGCGCCGCCCAACTGGACCCCGTCGAGTCGCTCAAGTACGAGTAGCAAGATATTCCGAAATCGGGAAGTTCATTCCAGCATGAAATGGTGGGACACGAGTTGGAGACTCATCGCGGCATTCCCTTTCAAGAATCGGGAATAGACTGAGATTGGCAAAGAGTTTTTGGCGATGTCCGCTGCAGCCACATCTGAATCCGTTTTCTATGCCACTGTCTTACCCAAGGGAAGAATCACGATTCCTGCCGCGATGCGCAGATCGATGGGCGTCTCCCCCGGCGATTATGTCCGCTTTGTTCCGGAGGAAGGTGGTTTCCGCATCCTCCGGGAAACGGAGGAGATAGTTCCCAAAT
>Ga0326728_10026647_pt1 | contig 10200 bp, 6 predicted proteins | sample MB3enrmetagenome_FD_207602 | JGI IMG/M metagenome (GOLD analysis project Ga0326728, IMG submission 207602) | Lab enriched peat soil microbial communities from McLean, Ithaca, NY, United States - MB31MN | ecosystem: Environmental > Terrestrial > Soil > Wetlands > Peat | place: USA: New York... | reverse complement strand
CGCACCGGTTGGATGCTCTGGCTCCAGCGCATCAACTCCGCTTCTCGCGCTGCCTGGCCCAGCAGCCGCAGCCGCCGCGTGGTGTACATCGACGACGAAGTCGTCATCTCGGAGTAGCGCGTCATCTGGTCGTCGCTCGCGACCTCCTGCTTCAGCCACTCCTCGATATTCACCATCTGCAGCAGCCGCGCCGAGCGAATCGACCACGCCAGCAGCACCCGCCGCGCCAGCGCTTCGTCGCCCACCGCCATCAATCCCGCGCGGTCAGCGGAAATATCCGACTGCCGCGACCACGCCATCAACGGCATATCCAGCGCGCCCTTAATCAGATGCGAGGGGCTGATGGCATTGATCAGACCGTCGGAAAGTATGCCGCTGTGTACGCTGGTATCGCCAGCGATGAAACGCGTCACGGTCTTCCACAGCGCATGACCGGCGCGGCAGTGGCCCATCTCGCGCGCCAGCACAAACAGCAGTTCATCGCCGGCGAAGTTGATGAGATGCGAGGTGCCCAGCACAATAAAAGAGCTGTTTTCCGTGCCGTAGGTGTAGGTGTTCCACATCTGATCGCCCGATATATAGACGTCCGGCATCTTCGGCAGGCCCAGGATGCGCGCCGCCAGCACCGCCTGGTTCCAGACATCGGGAAACTGCCTCGGGCCGAGTCGAATGGCATTGAAGGTCGACTCGATCCAGGGGCGGCCCACTTTGTCGGAGACGTTGCGCACCACCGCATGCAGCGCAGGCATACTCTGCAACTTCGCCATGGCCTGCCCGTCCTGCGCCCACAAAAACACCGACCGGTCGAGTTGGTACCCCGGCGTCAACGGCCGCAGCCATCCGCACTCCGGGCACACAATCTCCGCGGCGGGCAGTCCCGCTCCGTTCCCACCGCACACTTTGCACGGCGGCTGGCCGTTTGCTGCAAGCGGAACTCCCACCGCCACAGGCTGCGGCGGCGTGGCCTGCGACTCGGCCACCAGCCCGCTTCCGCACATCGTGCAGAATCGCGAACCGGGCACTCCGGGCCCGTGTCCCTGCGGACAAACCAGCGGTCCAACGACTGTGCCGGCCATGGGCTCTCCTTTTCCCCCGTGCGTGCGTTCTCCGCCCACGCGCCGCGCGGTCGGGAATCTGCGCGGCCGCACACGGACCCGCTGACTCGCCAACTTGCTGACTCGCTGACCGTAGGTTGCTTACAAATGGGGCCCGGAGTTCTCTTCGAATAGGGGGAGCAAAATTGCGGCAATTATAGCCAACCCGCTGCACAGAAACAATGAATGACGGAAATAATCTGCGATCATGCGCCAATTTGGGGGTTTTGATCGTGGGGAATTTGAAACTTTCATGAAAGCGCGCAACTTCGCTTGGGTTGCCCCATCCTTCGCGCTGTCTCACCGCGCGAAGGGTGGGATCGAAGACTGACTTGCTCACTTGTTCCAGCGCCTGCGTCCCCAGTCCCCAGTCCCTAGAACTGGTTGCACAAATGCGGTTTTGGAAGGGCACGGCTTTAGCCGTGCCATAAAAGGCGCATAAACAGCGGGGCTTCAGCCCCTGAGGGAAGTTTCTTCACCACCTTAAGCTATTGATGCAACCGGTTCTAGTCCCTCGTCCCTGCCTCCCCGCCTTTCGCATATACGCGGTCCTTCCAGCCTCCGCCGCGGCCGGCGTAATGCCGCACCGCCGACGCCACCGTCGCGCCCAGATAGAACAGCGCGATCCCGGGCAGCGCAGCGCCCCACAACGGCCATCTCCGGTAGCGGCGCAGTGTGGGCCAGAACGCCAGCGCCATCATCAGCCATGACCCCAGGCCCAACAGGCGCGGCAACCCGCCGGCAAGCAGCGTCAGCAGGGGCGGGGTCAGGAAAATCACGCTCATCCCCGCCACGCAGCCCAGCAGCATCCACGGCGAGTTGCCCAGCTGCACGTAGGCGGTGCGCGCAATCATCTCCCCCACCTCCCGCCAGCTCGCATACACGCGCAGCGACGTCGTCCCCTTGGCATGGCCCAGCCAGATCCTCCCTCCCGTTTTCTTGATCTCCCTGGCCAGTGCGCAGTCGTCGATCAGCTCTCCGCGAATCCGCATCACGCCTTCCACGCGATCCAGCGCCGCGCGGCTCACCAGCATTGTGCCTCCCGCTGCACCCGCCGCGCGTTTCCGCGGGTCGTTAACCCACGCAAAGGGATACAGCATCTGGAAGAAGAAAACGAATGCGGGAATCAACGCCCGTTCCGGCGCGGTCACGCAGTGCAGGCGAACCATCTCGGAAACCAGATCCAGCCCATCACGCTCGGCCTTGGCAACCAGCATCGACACATGGTCCGGCGCATGCTCGATATCGGCGTCGGTCAGCAGCACATAATCGGCGGCCTTCGCCGTCTTCTGTGCCAGGCCCTCGTGCACGGCCCACAGCTTGCCGCTCCAGCCCTCCGGCAGCGCCGCGCCTCTCACAATCGTCAGCCCCTCACCCGCTCTCAACGCCGCCGCCATCTCTCCCGTGCCGTCCGTGCTGTTGTCGTCCACCAGCACGATCGCAAACTCGCCTTTGCAATCCTTCCCACTTTGATAACCCTGATGGAGCAGCGACTCCAGGCTCCGCTCGATCGCCTCCGCTTCGTTGCGCGCGGGCACAATTACCGTGACCTTCGCCGTTCCCCGCGGCGCGATTTTCTCCAGCACCGGCCGCGAGCTCCAGAACCTCCCGCGGAATCCCAGCAGGTACACCCACGCGGCGAACGAAATCAGCGAAACGCATCCCACAAAGCCGTTCCATGCGGCCAACGGCACGAAAGCGGTGAACGCCACCAGGCACACCGGCCAGCCGCAGGAGGAGAAGACACAGGCGATCATATCTGCATCGATTCTCCCCCATCCGGCCGGCTTGCCGGCTCGTTCCCTCGGTTCAGCCCTTCACTTCTTTACTCATTCACTCTTTCACTGAACTGAAAACAACAAGCGCCCAACCCAGTCGTCCCCCGACTCTGAGTTGGGCGCCCCAGTTACCCGAGTCTCCGGTGCAACCCCGGGCAACCTCTTCGGCTTTCTCCCGCCGGCGGGGTCGCCTTCTGCTAACCGCACTAACTGCGCTAACTCCGCTAGCTCCGCCAACCCCGCTAACTCCGCTGACTCGCTCCTCACATCCCGCTCTGCGCGTTCTCCTGCGGATGCACCACGCGATAGCTCGCGCCGCCGTTCGACCACACCAGCAGAAGAACGTCCTTGTCCTGCGGCACGGCGTGAATCTGGCTCACGAAGTTATCGGCGTCCGTGACCGGATGGCGATTGACTTCGAGAATCACGTCGCCGGGCGTCAAGCCCGCATCGTCGGCCGCACTCCCCGGGCGCACATCCTGGATGGCCGCGCCATGCACCTGCTCCGGCACGTGCAGTTGCTGGCGCACGTCAGGCGACAGGTCCGCGACCGTCAGTCCAAGCCTTCCGTGCTGCTCGCCCGCGCCCGTGTTGCTGGCCTCTTCGCTCTTCTCTTTCTGGAACTCGCCCACCGTTACGTGAATGCTCTCGGGCTTGCCATCGCGCAGAATCCCCAGGTCGATCGCGGTTCCCGGCGCAGTTTCGCTCACCGCAACCTGCAGCGCGCGGCCGTCCACAATCTTCTTCCCGTTCAGTTCGCGCAGCACGTCGCCGTTCTTCAGTCCGGCGCGGCCCGCGGGCGAGTCGGGCGTCACTTGGCTGACGATCGCACCGCTGGCGTCAGGCAGGTTGAAGAACTGCGCGTTGTCCGGAGTCACGTCGTTCATGCTGATGCCGAGGTAGCCGTGATGCACCGTGCCGGTCTTGATGATCTGCTCTACCGAGGCCTTCGCGATCTCCGACGGAATGGCAAATCCCGCACCGGCAAACGAGCCGCTGTCCGAAATGATGAAGGTGTCGATGCCGATCAGCTCGCCGTGCGCGTCCACCAGCGGCCCGCCCGAGTTGCCGGGATTGATGGCCGCGTCGGTCTGGATAAAGTCACCCGGCTTGCGCGGATCGTCGGTGTACGGGTTGGGCCGGTTGAGCGCGCTGACGATGCCCCGCGTCACCGAGAACTGGAAGTAGCCGAAGGGGCTGCCGAAGGCCAACACCGTTTGCCCGGGGTGCAGCTTGGTCGACTCGCCCCACGGGATGCTGGGCAGATTGTGCGCGTCGATTTTGATAACCGCCAGGTCGTTCAGTTTGTCCTCGCCCACCAGCTTCGCGGTAAATACCCGCCGGTCGTTGAGTGTGACCCGCATCTCGGTCGCGCCGTCCACCACGTGATCGTTGGTCACAATGTATCCATCCGGCGAAATGATCACGCCGCTCCCCACCCCATGCTCAATATGGGGCTGCGGCTTCATTCCCCGCCCGCCGGGCCCTCCCCCTGGCCCACCTTGCCCGAAGAAGAATTGCCGAAAACCCGGCGGGAGATCCTGCGGGTTGATGCCGCCGAATCCATGACCGTGTCCTTCGCCGTCGCCCTCGGCTTGCTCCTCGGGCGAAACACGCGAGGTGACCGAGACGTTGACCACGGCAGGCGTCACGCGTGCGGCTACGGCTTCCACCGCGTTGTCGAGCGCCACCAGCGAAGACACGCTCGAATCGTCCAGCGGTCCGGCCGCGGCTGCCATCGCCTTGTTGTGGTCGATGAAGAACGCAAAGACAAACAGAAGCGTGGCCAGAATGCCCGCAGGCACCGCCAGCTTCTTCGCGCTTGCTACTAATGAATTAGTTGTCGTGGACATATTGATCTCCATTGGGGTTGAGATTTCTGGTTAGAGTTGGAAGACCAGCCAGCCGCTCGAAGGTAATGGCGCGGGAGGCCGGCCAGAATCGGAACCTGTGGGGCGCACGGGGCGCGCGCCGGGCGCAGGGCCATACACCGCAAAGATCAGCCGCGTCACCGTGATCCGCGTGACCGTCTGCCCGCCGGCTGGGTACGCGGTATGGGCAGATTGCGCCGGCGCATTTACGTCCGTGTCGTAATCGGAAACCCGCCGGGCAGGTCGCGGCGCAATTTGCACCTCTTCCCAGGCGGTCAGCACGACGTACCGCGTTTCTCCGGCGGTGCCGAAGTTTGCATCCTGGCCGGCCGGAGCGGGCAGAGCATCCGGCATATCAGCCCGCAACAGCACCTCACGCGGCGCTTCGCTTGACGACGCAACTTGGCGCTGCGATTCGTCTGCCAGCTCGGCCAATGTCATTACGCCCCGGTGCGATGACGCGTGAGCAATCGGTGCAGGACCGTGCCCAGCAGGCAACATCGCCTTGATTTCCACGGCGCGGAAACCGGAATTGCCGCGCGCCGCCTTTGTCTGCCCGAATGCGCGATCTCCATCGCGCCGCAAGGGCGCCGCATCGGCCCGCGCCAGTTGAGTGGACTGCGTTGCCGTCCGCGCGGCGGGAACAAAAGCCACCATCTGCGGGCAACGCGCCAGTTCCACGGCTGCAATCAGCAGGCCGCACCCGGCCACGCCCACCAGAGCCCGCGCCGCCACGGGATGAAGCGGGCGTTTGCGCGCAAGAATGCCGTAAACGCGGCGCACCAGTTCGGGACGGCGTTCGAATGCGGCGAGCGACAGCGCATGGGCGCGGCGCCTTTCCAATGCGCGCTCAGCCAGGCTGGTGAGGCAGGCCGCGTAAGCGCGCGGCGCCTGCGTCCGGCGCACCACACCTTCGTCGCAAGCCATTTCGCGCTCGCGGCACAGGCGGCCTTCGATCCAGGCCAGCGCTGGGTTCAACGGGAACAGAACCAGGGCCAGCTTCTGGAAAAGATTGGTCCAGTCGTCGCGGCGGCGCAGGTGTTCGGCCTCATGCAAAATCACCTGTTCGAGCTCGCCGGGCGTGAGACGGGCAAAGAGCCATTCGGGAATCAAAATGCGCGGCGCAAAAAAACCGATAACGCTGGGGCGGTCGAGCTCACGCGTCGTGCAAAGCTCCACACGACGCCGCGCCGGAGAGACGGCCGCAAGCCGGAGGCACGGATTCGCGTCTGCTGCCACCGGCGAAGCTGAATTCCACAAGCGGCGCAGGCGCAGCGAGTGAATGGCAAGGCTGGCCGCGCGCACCAGCGATGCCACCAGCCACAGCGCAGCAATCGCGAAGGCCCAGCGCTCGTCGATCCGGAACCAGGGCGCGGAATCCGATCCTCCGGGCAGTGCGTTGGCCGCGATTGCCGCCACTGTGCCCCGTGCAAACCAGGGCAGAAACTGCAGACCCACCACCGCCGCGAAGGCGGCAGCCCAGACGGCGAAGCGCTGCGCCGACGTAATGCGCGGTGTCAGGCGAAGGCAAACCCAGAGAACCAGTGCGATCGCCGCGCCCTGCCACAGGGCCGCAACCGCCACCGGCGCAGCGGTCTGCGCAAAGCCAGCCAGCCAACCGCCGGCACTTGCCAGCGCCGCGTGCGCTCCATCGGCCATGAGCATCTGGAACATCCCTATTCCTCGCTCCCTTTATCTGCGCTTGCGCCGCGAATGGCGTCCTTCAGGCGCTCTAACTCTTCGGCGCTGATCTCCTCATCGCCTAAAAGTGATAACACCAGTTGCTCGCGCGAGTTGCCGAAGAACCGCCCGAGCACGTTGCGCACCTCTGTGCGGCTGGCCTCGTCCTCCGCGACGCAGGGCCTGTACACGAACGCGCGGCCCTCCTGGCGGTGCGCCACATAGCCCTTCTGTTCGAGGATGCGAATGGTGGTCAGAACCGAGTTGTAGGCCAGCGGCTCGCCTTCCGGCAGTGCGGCCACCAGGTCGGTGACCGCCGATTCGCCACGCCGCCACAGGATCTTCATCAGCCTGAGTTCGGCTTCGGTAAGCGTATTGGATCTTCTTGGTGGCATCGCTAACCTTCTGATTCTGCTTGCCTATTGTCTGACTCGCGATGGTGCTTGCATTTCAGTAGACGTAACAACTAAAGGATTAGTTAGCAGTTTCTCCAATATTTTTCGCGTGTCACGGCACGTCGCCGCCAGGGCACCGCTTCCGGCCTCCACCCTGTGCTACGATCCGTGGAAGCGTTCACGAATTCGATTCTTTGCGCCGAATCGTAGCCGGAAAAATGTCTTTCGGCACGGCTCACGACGAACGCCTTTCCCAAAGCAGCAGCACGGACCGAACTAGAGGCTCCGTGCTCACAAGGGGTGGTATGGACAATCCGTTACGGCCTTTGAATCTCGGTGAAATTCTTGACCGCACGGCACAACTCTACCGGCGTAGCTTCTGGCTGTATGTCGGAACTGCTGCACTGCCTTTGCTGTTTGTCCTGGCGCTCGCCATTCCAACCGGAGCCATCTTCATCATTCCGGGGATTGCCGGGAACGGCGCCTGGGAGGATAATCCCCTGGCGGTCCTTGCCATCGTCCTGGTTTGTCTCATCGCCGTGCCCATTTACCTTGCCGTGTACGTTTATTCCTACGCAGGCATCACGCAGGCCACGGTGAGCGTGCATCTGGGCGAGAAGCCCACGATCCGCGCTACGCTCAAGAGCGTGCGGCCCCGGTTCTGGACCTATTTGTGGTACTTGCTGCTGCAGGGATTCTTCGCCTTCTTCGTCCCCACGGCCGTCGCCATTGCTCTCGTCGCGCCGCTCCTCTATTTCATGTCCCTCCCCGGCGTTGAGTTTCCATCCCGCATTGCTCTTGGTTTCCTGGTGTTTCTGATAGCGGTCGCGGCCTTCGGCGTGATGCTCTGGTTGACGTTCAGTTACGCGCTGGGCATGCCCGCGTGTATTGTGGAGAAAAAAACCGCCTGGGAGTCGCTGATGCGCTCGTGGAAGCTGAGTCAGGGAACGCGCGGCCGCATCTTTGTCACCTATCTGCTGGTGATTGCGCTGGCATTTGCGATATCCATGGCCGCAGCGATCCCTTTGGTGATCGTGATTTCCTTATCCACATCCTTCGGCAATGGCGCCTCGCATTCATCGACGGCATTCGTGGTCACCGAAATCGTGAGGGTGGTCATGAATTTCGTTTCCCAGGTTCTGCTGGCGCCGGTCTTCATGATCGCTGCCGTCCTGTTCTACTACGACCAGCGCATCCGCAAGGAAGGCTACGACATTGAGTGGCTGATGCAGCGGGCGGGGCTCGCGCCTTCGCAATCCCAGGCCGCACCTGCCGGATTCCTGGGATTCGTACCGCCGTCTTCCGCGGCGGCGCCCGGTGCGAGCACAGGAGAATTCCCGCCGGCTACGCCGCCTGATAACGTGGAAGGGCGATGAGTTCGATGCGATTCGGGTCGCGTGGGGGTAACGGTGCAGTCTTGGCGAGGCTGGCCCCCGTTGCCATGCTTTCGCTTGTCGCCGCGTTGCTCGCGGCCGCGTCCGTCGCGTCGCATGCGCGCGCTCAGCAATTCTCTTCCAGCTCGGGCTGGCGCGATGTAGATCTTGCCGCGTACCGCCAGCATCTGCAAGCCCTCGACGGGGTGGTTGCCGATTGCCAGGCGCAACTCAAACGTAAAACCCAGCCGCCTGCCAACAAGAACGCGTGCGATGCCGATCGTGTGGGCCCCAACGACCGCGTGCAGTGGCCGGGCGCCGCGGCATCGCAGGCGCGCGAGGTTCGCTACGACTGGCTGCGCTCTGTATTGAGCCGCGCTGGAAATAAAGACAGCAGCGCACCCAGCGCTGCGTCGGGAGCGTCTTCGAACGGTAAAAGCCAGCCAACAGACGCAAGCGAATTACTCAACGACGCGCGCCAGCGCATCGAGATGGATGAACGGCAGGCTGAAAGCCCGCTCGCGGCCAATCCCGCCTACACTGACGAACGAAAGTCGCTCGACGCGATTCTGGCCCAACGGGAGTACCAGGGCGTAACCAAGGTTTCGGTCAGGGACCGAATCGTGGAATGGTTCGACAACCTGCTCGACAGAATCCTGATGAGCCTCGCGGGAATGGGCGCGCGCGCGCCTTGGGCTGCGCGTTTGCTCGAGTTCTTGCTGCTGGGCGGAATCTGCATCCTGCTGGTCTGGTTTTTCATCCGCATCGAGCGCAGCGCACGCGTGCGCCTGATTCCCGACGTCGAGCCCGGACCGGGATCGCCTTCGGCGCGCGAATGGCAGTTGTGGTACCAGGAAGCAGGCGACATGGCCGCGAAGAGCCAGTGGCGGGAGGCGATTCACTCTCTCTACTGGGCCTCGATCTCGCTGCTGGAGTCGCGGCGTCTGTGGCCGCCCGACCGCGCGCGCACGCCGCGAGAGTATCTCGGCCTGCTGCGCGGCAATGACCCGCGCAAGCCCACCTTGACGGCGCTGACGCGCAGCTTTGAGCGCACATGGTACGGCGGGCGCGAGGCCGCGGCGGGCGACTTCAACGTCGCCTTGCATCTCGCCGCGGAACTGGGAGTCGAAGCGGAATGAAACTCTTCGCCTCACTCGACGCCAGGGATCGCAAGCTGCTCATCGGCTGCATGTGCGCAGTGGCCGTGCTGGCGGTGGTTACGGCATTCTTTGCGCGCAGCGAAGACCGCGACGACAACCCGGTGCCCAGCACCTATCGCACGGGCAAGCACGGAGCCCGCGCCGCCTACGAAATGCTCCAGGCGAATGGCTATGACGTGCAGCGGTGGGAACACCCGCTCAGCGACCTGGCAGCGCAGACCGACGAGCAAACGGTGGTCATCTTCGCCGAGCCCAATCCCACCTCGACCGATGATTTCAAAGCCGTGAAGGACATTGTCGCGCGGGGCGGCCGCGTGCTGCTGACGGGTTGGGGGGGCGGCGGCCTGGCGCCGAGTGGCAACATGCGGCCGTCAACGCAGTTCGGGGCAGCCTGCAAGCTCACGCCGCAGGGACTCGACCCATTGGCCTCTTCGGGTGAGGTGTGGATGGCTCCCGAAGTCGCATGGGGACTGGACCGGCCGCTCGACCGCGTCGAGTACAACTGCGCTGGATCGCCGGCCGTGGTCGAGTACACGAGCGGCAAGGGCGAGGTCATCTGGTGGGCCAGCTCCACGCCGCTTGAAAACGGCTCCATTCAGCGCGGCGACAACCTGAATCTGTTCTTGAATTCCCTGGGCGCGCCCCAGAACCGTCATTTCTATTGGGATGAATCGCTGCACGGTGAAGTTTACTCTGACTGGTTCTATGCCAGCGGCGCGGCACTCAATTTGCTCAAGGCCGGCCTGCTCGGAATTGCATTGCTGGTGATCTTCAGCTTCAGCCGGCGGCGCGGGCCCGTGCGCGACCTGCCGGCGCCGGTGCGCGCCACGCCGGTGGAGTTTCTTGAGG
>Ga0326728_10026646_pt1 | contig 10200 bp, 10 predicted proteins | sample MB3enrmetagenome_FD_207602 | JGI IMG/M metagenome (GOLD analysis project Ga0326728, IMG submission 207602) | Lab enriched peat soil microbial communities from McLean, Ithaca, NY, United States - MB31MN | ecosystem: Environmental > Terrestrial > Soil > Wetlands > Peat | place: USA: New York... | reverse complement strand
AAGTTTTTGGCCACCTATATATTTCATCGGGACCGTTGAAGCGAACCTTGTGAGCCGGCTGCTCACACGCCTTATCAGGTCCAGCGTATCGGAGAGTGAAGCTTCATACTCAGGCCGGCCTGCTTCAGGATGATAGACGGCGCCAATTGTGCGTAGAATATTGAGGGATCTCTGGTTGAAAACGTCAAATCCAAGCTGAAGCTCACTTTCCGGTAGTTGCCATATCTCCTTCCTCATGCCTGCGATAATGTCCAGCGCCTTCTGTTCCAACTCTCCAGGCGAGGGCAGCAGATCCAGTTCGTGATCTTCGGCGAACTCGTTTTCCAACATTTCCCGCATGCGCATTCTCACGTACCGTCTCAACACAAAAACGATGCAGATGGTCGCAAACGAGACAAGTATGAGAAAGGCGCTCAACCAATGCTGATGAATCACGTATGAAAATGCGCTTAAGTCTATCCGGTTCATCAACCCTCGTTGATCCACTTCTGAAGTTGCGCGAGAGTGTCCGTTTCCCACCCCGAGGTGAGCCTTTCGGTCAGAAAACGCGTGTAGAGCGCTTCGAGGACCGAAAATACCTCCTCGATAAAATACATCTTCTCAAGGAATCGGCCGTCGGGGTCTTCCCGTCCGTAGTCCGGCAACTGTCTGGGGGTCTTAAGCCCTTTTACGGCCCAAAGCGAGCTGTCCAATGTCAAGAGGTATTCGTTTTCGCCGACTGTGATGTAGAACTGGGCCTCGTCGACCACTTTGCCCTGACGCAAACCGGTACGGGCTTCATGGAGAAAATTTGTCTGTGTGGTGCATACAATCCGCTCTTTCCTGTCACCGGGCAGAACCAGGACCATGCGCTCGCCAAGGTGTATGTTTGCCACCCTTTCGCCGGCCTGAATCGTGCCGCCCAACCTTTCCAGGTAAAACCAAACCCAGGTCAGAAACTCCGACCCCAGAAATCGTCCGTCATGCAGAGCGGAAGGGGATTTGAGCGAAACAAGCGAATCAAGCACTTGCTTTTGGTCCGACGTAAGCGGAAGCATGTTCATAGCCCAGGCGACATGGTAAAGAGGAACCGGATAGAGCTGGAATTGCTTTTCAAAACATTCCAGGAACGCATCCATCATCCTGGCGCCGGCAGTACCGATGATCATCCAGTTTCGCGGTGTATTCCAAACTACCTCGGATGCGCAGGGCTGAGGAAAGGAACGACCTAAAAGATACTCCTGCATGCTTTCCTGGATTTGCTGCCTCTCGGCCCGGCTCGGCCATTTGCCGTCGTGCTCGTCTCGGTATTTTTGGACGGACTGCCGGACGAACTGCTTAAGAACCACGCCGGGGACCTTCTTTTGGTCCAGCCGGAAATTGAACGCCACGTATTCACCCTTGCGATAGGAACCATATGAGAAATTCGGATCGAAAAAATCCTCCCATGACGAGAAACCTGCGGCCTCGGTCTGAGAGCCGCCCGGGTCTGCAAAAGCGCCTCCACGGATCTTTTCGTCCACGAAACTCCAGAAATCTGCAACCTCGTTTAGTTCCGGAACCAGGAAACGGGCAAATGTAGCTGAAGAAGAAGTAATGGCCATACAATCTCCAATGAGAGTTTCACAATTTGAGCGATTTAGGGATTGATGGAATTTCGTTGAATTTCGGAATCGGGGGATTGAAGAATCGAGGAATTTGCCTCTAATCCCCGGATTCCTCAATTGTTGATTCCCTAATTCGGATGTCAGTGTCTATCCGAAACGGCCCCGCAAGTCAAACGTTAGTTTCGTAAGACCTTGTTCCAACGGAAAATCAAAACTTTACGGTCTTCACGATCATCTCGAATTCCTGGACTTCTTCGGGGGTCAGCTCCACGCGGAGCAGCTTTTTGTGGACCCAAATAGAACATTTCTCGTGAAGGGCCAACGCAACGGCGTCGCTGGGACGCGAATCGAAGACCACCAGCTCGTTGTTTATGCGAGCGTAAATCTTCGCATAGAAAGTATTCTCGCGCATCTCGGAAATTTCTATCTTTTCGAATATCACGCCGGCGCGTTTCAATATTGTAAGGTAAATGTCGTGCGTAAGAGGCCGCTTGGGTTCGACAAGGCCTTTTTCTTTGGCTATCGCCGTGATCTCGGCGTCGCCCACGAACATTAAAAAATAATGACTATCTTCCTCAGAGCGCTTCAGAACGACCATATTTCCCTGAGTTCTGTCGGTTTTAATGAACACTTCTCCGATCTCGACATGCTCGCTGGAATCCATCATAACCCTCCATATAGTAACATTCCATTGTCGTCCTATTTACATTATAACTTTTAAAATACTTTTCAAGGTCGGAAAAATGGCTGCAAACGAAGAAAAACGTAGGATATCGCAAAAGACCTCGATATCAACGGACCCGATTTCGTCGTCCATGCCCCATGCTTCGCCTCCGCTAGTGAATTTTCACTGTCAATCTGGTAGAATTATTGGTAAATTGGAGATTGTTCGACCCGGACGGGCTTAGGCAAAACCTCCCGGTGCGGTGCAAAGGACCGTTGCAAGAATGGGCGTGATGACTGAAACAGAGCTTAACGAAAAGAACGCAAAACCGGATTTGGCCTTCCCGGCAATCGCCGGAGAGACGACCTTTTTCGATCTCGCCGAGTTTCGAGCCCGCATGTCCAAGAGCATCGATCCCGCAAATATCGACAACTCTATCTTTTTCGAGGCGCTCGATTTTGCCTCAGAGTTGCATTCGGGGCAGAGGAGAAGATCGGGGGCTCCTTACATCAGCCATCCGTGCGCGGTGGCCGAAATCCTGGCCACAGAGATGCGCTTTAAGGGGCCCGTGCTGCTGGCGGCGGCCCTTTTGCACGACGTCGTAGAAGACGTTCCCTGGATGTCCGTTGAAGATATCGAAACCCGCTTCGGACCTGCAGTAGCGGAATTGGTCGACGGGTGCACGAAATTGACGAGGTACCATCTTGACCGGGCATCGCTCAAAGACCTGACACACAGCAAATTGTTTATAAGGGCAAGCCGAAGACTGGGTGTGCTCATTATAAAACTTGCAGATCGCCTGCACAACCTGAGGACACTCCACTATCTCCCGCTGACCAAGCGGCAGCGCATAGCCCAGGAAACCGTCGACGTTTATGCCCCAATCGCTGCGCGGCTCAATCTGTACCCCCTGAAAAGGGAACTTTATCATCTTGCGCTCTCTTTTCTTTATCCGAAAAAGAGTAAAAGGATTTTACATTTTACGCGTGAGATGCTCAATTCGCCCGCCGTTGCGAGTCTCGAGACCACCCTTTCGAGAGTGCTTGCCGACGCCGGGATATCAGCCGATATCCGCACGCACGCCAAAGGACTCGGAAGCTACTACAACCCGATGAAACGAACCCTGGATCCGGCCTATCCCGACAACTACGTTGATCTTGTCGTTGTCCTTCCCAGGGAGGAGATCACCGATTGTTACAAGGTGCTCGGGCTTGTGAACAACAACCTTGCCTCAATTCCCAGAAGTATGCGCGATTTTATCGCCAATCCGAAGGCAAATGGGTACAGAAGCCTTCATACCAGGGTCTATCTTAGCGGAAATAACTATCTGCTTAAGATACGAACTGCCGATATGGATAGTTTTGCAAGTGGTGAAAATCTTCGGGAATGGGAGAGTCAGGAGGGTCTTACAGACGATCACTGGCAGGAAATCAGCCAGCTTTTACGCGACATAGGCGAATACGGGGGCGCCGCCACACATCGAAAGGACCTGATTCGGCTCTCGGAATCGGATGAAATCTATACCTACAGTCCGGCAGGAGATATTTACTACCTCCCCAAGGCCAGCACCGTACTGGATTTTGCCTATCGCATCCACTCCGAACTGGGAGATGGCTGTGACGGCGCGCTGGTCAACGGAAAATGGACGCCCGTTACCGGGCAGCTCAAAGATGGAGATACCGTCGAAATCCTCACCTCACCGGAGTCACCGGACGTCGATACAGACCTGGAGACTCTCTGCAAAACCCCGAAGGCCCGCACCGCTATTAACAAACGCCTGCATCAAAAGCGGCTCCGCTTCGCCCAGCAGGCCGGCAGGGACATTTTGCTCCAGGAAATCGTGAGGCATAAGCTCTCTTCATCCGTCCTTGAAGGAGAAAACATTCGTCTGATCCTGGAAATACTGAGCGTAAAAGATCTCCAGGAATTATACGTCCACATAGGCCAGGACCTTGTTTCCCCGCAGCTTGTCCTTTACTACCTCGAAGGACAAAGGATCGATGAGTCCAGAAAGCAGGGCGACACCGGCCCTCCCGGGCGAAATACGCTTTCGGTTTCCAGCCTGGACAGAGCCGTTTTCAAATTCGCGCGCTGCTGCAATCCCTTGCCCGGGCAGGACCTTGTCTTGGCAACTCTCAGCGAAAGGGGCGTAACTTTCCACCACCGGGATTGCTCTGACCTTCACGAAAGGCATTCACTTCTGCTTCAGCAAATGCTCCAGGTTCACTGGGACCTTGGCGCGCCTTGGCGCCACCCGATGCTGTTCCGGATTCAGGTTGTCGACCGAACGGTCCGGGACCTGCTTCCGGTGCTGGCCGGCATCCCTGAGACGGTACGAATACAGGGCATGTCGAGCGGCACGGATAAGCACGGAAGAGAGTTTGTATCTTTGGACGTGTTGCTTCATAATTTCGGCGAGGCAAGAAAATTTTTCAGCAGATTGCCCACTGAAGAGACCATTTTGGAGGATTTCGGGAACCAGGAATCTGGACTGAGGCCTCAGGACTGAAGCTGGATCAGTGAATCAGTTTTTTCTCCAGGCTCTCGCCGAAGGCTTTCCTGCTCAGTTCTTTGAGCTTGTCCTTCTGTAGCCCTGCGACTTCCACCAGTAGAAACTGCACCCACACGCCGCAAAGGAAGCTCACCACATTTTCATTGCTGACGAAGACCTCCTCTCTAAGATTATCGTCCCGGATCGCTTCCGTGGCAAGGCTGATGACGCCGTTGCGGAGCCTGCCTTCCCCGAGATCCTGTATCCCCTTGCGGTAAAGCCTGTCCATCTCCTGGGCCTGGATGACGATAGTGCAGGCGCGGTCACAAGCTTCGATCAGGGTCATCTTCTTTGCCTTCATCAGCCTTCTTGGAGCCTTCTTCTTTTAAGGTAAAATCGTAGTTCTCAACCAAGCAGGAAGTGATTATTGTAATGTGCCATTTTACCACGTTCAGACGTTGCCTGGAAACACGGAAACCAGCCTACCGGCTGAGAAGGCTGCTTTTTTTGTTGACAAAATGGTTTACTATTAGCTTATTATAGTGGTTTCCAATGCTTAGCCGTAGCCAGAGAAAGGAGTTTTCATGCGAATTCATTCGGGAAGTTTTTCAGGAGCCGCTAAAACTGCATGCCTTTCGATCTTGATGTGGTCGATGCTTCTTTTTTGCGGGGCGCATGCTCATTCGGCGGCCACGCCCGCGTCCTTTGCGGACCTCGTCGACTCGGTCAAAGATTCGGTGATAAACATCTCGACCACCCAGACACTCAAAGAAAGTCCAATGCAGCCTTTTTTCGGGCCTAACTCACCTTTTCGCGATTTTTTTGGCGATGAATTCAAACGCTTCTTTGGCGACGGGCCTCAGGGGCAGCAGCAGCTTAAGACCCACGCCCTCGGTTCGGGTTTCATAATAAGCGATGACGGGCTTATCCTCACCAACAACCACGTTGTCGAAAAAGCGGACGAGATCAAGATCAAAACCCTTGATGGTAGCGAATACGACGCGAAAGTAGTCGGGCGGGATCCGAAAACGGACATTGCCCTGATCCAGATAAAAGTTAAGGGTAAGTTGCCCAAATCGGCAAAACTCGGGGACTCTGAGGCAATCCGGGTCGGTGACTGGGTCATCGCCGTGGGGAATCCTTTCGGATTGGGCAATACCGTTACTTCAGGCATAATCAGCGCAAAGGGTCGTGTGATAGGGGCCGGGCAATATGACGATTTCCTCCAGACGGATGCGGCAATAAATCCGGGCAACAGCGGAGGACCCTTATTCAACATGAACGGAGAAGTGGTCGGCATCAATACGGCCATTGTCGCCCAGGGGCAGGGGATAGGATTCGCAACGCCCATAAATATGGCTAAAGATATCCTTGATCAGTTAAAGAGCGGGAAGGTCGTAAGGGGATGGCTCGGAATAATGATCCAGGACATCACCCCCGAACTTGCCGAGTCCTTCGGCTTAAAGGAGACCAAGGGCGTGGTGGTGGCAGATGTGATGTCCGATAGCCCCGCTGAAAAGGACGGTCTCAAAAGAGGGGACATCGTTGAGAAACTTAACGGCAAACAAATCGAAAGTGCCGGTCAGCTTTCACGCTCCGTCGCCGCAATGAAGCCGGACAGCCAGGTGACTATCGACCTGATCCGGGACGGCAAACCTCTTACAGTCAAAGTGACTATCGGCGCCATGCCCGAAGAGGTTGGGGAGAAGAAGGGCGCCGCTCCCAAGACGGAAAGCGCATGGGGCATAACCGTCCAAAACCTCACTCCCGAACTGGCGCAAAAATTCGGCCTGGATGAAAAAGAAACCGGAGTGGTGATTACCGAGATCGCCGCCGGGACGCCTGCTGCTGAAGCAAGGCTGCATCCGGGGGATCTTATAAAGGAAGTAAACCGGCAGAAGGTTCAAAATGTGCGCGACTGGAAACAGATGACGGAGAAGATGCAAAAGGGCGAATCCCTTCTGCTGCTCGTAAAACGCGCGGGCAATACTTTCTATGTGGCCATTAAGGCCTCGAAGGAATAGAGGGAGCAGGGAACAGGAACGGGCGGCGGGTATATTGCCTGCCGCCTGAGGAAGAGTCACTACGGGGATCTGCACCCGATCCTGAGAGGAGCTGAAGGTGGACGCGGTTGAGATCAAAGGGCAATTGTTCACTATGTGCGTATCTCCCGAGCAGCTCCGAAAGGAGAAAGAGAAAGCAAGGGAGCTGCGCAGAACGCAATGGTGGAAGCGCCAGGTTGCGAAGGGGTTTTGCCATTATTGCCACAAGAAAACTTCCCCTGCCGATCTGACGATGGACCATATCGTCGCCCTTGCCCGTGGAGGCAAATCCACCCGCGGGAACACCGTGCCTGCCTGCAGGGAGTGCAACAGCCGCAAGAAATACCTGCTTCCAATCGAATGGGACGAATATATCGAAAGTAAAGGGTGAGGGGTTAGGGGTGAGGTACAATGGAAAGATGTAGAGAATGCGAATTGGCGATCTACTGTTTTTCCGATTCCAGTTCCTGGATTTTCAGAACCACGCGGGAAATGGGGGAAAAAAAGGATGCGATCTCCAACTGCCCGGTGCGCGTTCAAGTGGAACAGGAGCGTGCGTCGCAAATAAAAGAGAAGACCGAATCGGGTAGCGTGAAATGAGGCGAGTGGACATAAACAGTGAAAATTAGAAATCGGTTTTACTTAGTTTGAAATTCGTAATAGCCGATAACTCCATGCTTCGAGCTCACCGATTCCCGCTTCCGCCCTACGTAAACATGTTGATCCCGCAGTTGCGCGCGTGCTTCAGGTATTCTTCCGCAGTTTGAATCTTGACGCCCTCAATGAAGTCTTCCAGGCGTAAACCCATCATGTCCATAGTCATTTTGCAGGCAACAAAGCCGACCCCTTCGAGCTGAGCCATTTCCATCAGTTCATCCAAGGCGGGAATGCCGGCCGAACTGATTTTCTTGCGCATCATCCAGGTCGCAAAAGCGGACATCCCCGGGATCGCCCCCATTGTTCCACCGGGAACAAACCTGCACCTCGCGGCGCCGCCTTTGCGGATTACGTTGATCCCCATGAAAGTATAGAAAATACCGGCATCCATGCCCAGCCTTCTCGAATTTACAGCCAGCACCAAAGAAGGGTAAGCTGCGTCCAGCGTGTCGCGGCTGCAGATATAGGTGCAGCACGTACGCTCGGCTGACGATTGGGCGCCGGGGCCGGCCATTTGATCCGATGCTTTCGAATCCGACATTGCTCAATCTCCTTAAATAGTGTTGATAAAGGGTGAAACGATGCTTTGCCAACGAGAAGCGTGATGATGGAGCGATCTAACCGCCCTTGCAGCAGTTTCGATTCGCGGGTCCCGACTGCCTGCTGCGAGACCTTTGCGCTTTTGCCTTCGACGGGGGAAGTTCTTAAGGGGTCGCACTCTTCCGCACGGTATCATAAGAGCGGGATATGCAAAGTCAAGCTGCAGTTTGGCGAGGTCCGACTTTACCCAGCCTGCGGAAGCGATGCCCGCAGTTTCGCCGGAATAGAGCGTCGCTGCCCTTCCGATTTGCCGGATGTAAGGCTGCGGTCGCCAAAACCCCGGGGCGAGAAGTTGATTTTGCAAAGCCCCTGTGGTAGAAGAGGTTCGTCCGGGCCGGCGTAGCTCAGTGGCAGAGCAGCTGATTCGTAATCAGCAGGTCGCGGGTTCAAATCCCATCGCCGGCTCCAGTAATTTCAATTGGTTATTGCTTACAATTATTTTCTCAATTTTGTTGGTGTGCATATAGTGTGCACGGATGGAATTTGAACCCCGTCTTTTGCTGTCCGAATCCGTCTTCTGTTCCCGGTGTGCCTGATCGGATAGCCGGCTCGTAGCCTTCGATCCTACGGCAGAGATAAAGGCGGCCCCAAAAGGCCGCCCCTTTGTCACAACAGAAGATGAAAAACGGATGAGTCAAGGCGCCAGAATTACGGCTTCACCACAGCCTTCAAAGCTAGGCCTCTCTCGGAGTCCTCTGCTGCTTTCTGAATATCGCTCAAGGGGTAAAATGTGATCATCTTGTCGAAAGGGAACCTCCCTTGAGAATAAAGGTCGATCAGTCTTGGAATAAATATATCGGGAATTGCGTCGCCCTCAACGATTCCTCGGAGAACCCGGCCGGGAATAATACTGTTCATGTCAATCTTCGTCTCGGTCCCAAGCGGAGCAAGTCCAACCACCCCGCATGTGCCCGTGGGCGTTAGACTGTCAAAAGCTTGGCGAGTGGCGGTTGGGTGGCCCGCCGTGTCTAAAGAATACAGAACTCCTCCGTAAACAATCGATTTCGCCGTTAAAAGGCCGCTTTGTCCTGGCCCTTCAGCTGCAGAAACTCCCTGGCTTCTTCCGGTGCAGCGGCCTCTTTTCCCAGGTCCTTGCAAATGCGTCTCATTTTTTCCACCAGTTGGGCATTGCTCTTGGCAAGTTCCCCATTGTTAATGAAAAGATTGTCTTCCAATCCAACGCGAACATGCCCGCCAAGCGTCAACGCAACAGCTCCCAGGCGAAACTCCATAGGCCAGCCAGCTGCAATGACGGACCAGGTGTATTGGTCGCCAAAAAGCCTGTCGGCTGTGGTCTTGAGGTGTATCAGGTCATATGCGGTTGCCTGCGACCCTCCAAAAACCCCCAGCACAAACTGCATGTGCAGCGGAAGTTTAAGAAACCCTTCCTGGACGAGAAATTGCGTATTGTATAAATGGCTTGCGTCGTAGATTTCAAGCTCCGGTTTGGTGTTGTTTTGGTTCATGATCGTGGTGATTTTTTGCAGTGAGGCGAATGTATTCGGGAAAATAAAGTCCAGGCTGCCATAGGCCCATTCTCTTTCCCATTCGAATTTAAATTCTTGGATGCGTCTGGCAACCACCGGAGGCATGGAAAAATTGATGGACCCCATATTCAGGGAAGCGAGTTCAGGTTTGAATATGGAGACGGTGGCGGTCCTCTGCTCGATAGTCATGCCTGACCCGGCCCCTGTCGTTATACAAATGACGACGTCACATCGATTCTTTATAGAGGTGACAATCTCCCTGTAATGATCGATGCTGGCGGAAGGGCGCCCGTCTTCAGGGTCGCGCGCATGGATATGCACCACCGCAGCGCCGGCTTTCCAGGCGTCTACGGCCTCATCTGCTATTTGTTCAGGAGTTATGGGAATGTAGGGACTCTGACTTGGAACTGTAGCGGCGCCTGTAATAGCTGCTGTAATGATGATCTTTCTCATGGTTTTCCTCTCTCATACGTTGAATTGTGGCATTTACAATGACAACTTCAGAATGATGTCCGCACAAAGCATGGCGCTCCTGGCGGCGCCGTTGGCGGCAAGTCCTCTTCCAACGTAAGTATCCCCCGCAAAGAACAGATTGGGGATCCCGGGGGCCATAAGCCCCGGTTTGAAATTTCCGACCAGTCCAGGTTTTCTCGCAAGTCCGTCGCAGCCGTCC
>Ga0326728_10026645_pt1 | contig 10201 bp, 6 predicted proteins | sample MB3enrmetagenome_FD_207602 | JGI IMG/M metagenome (GOLD analysis project Ga0326728, IMG submission 207602) | Lab enriched peat soil microbial communities from McLean, Ithaca, NY, United States - MB31MN | ecosystem: Environmental > Terrestrial > Soil > Wetlands > Peat | place: USA: New York... | reverse complement strand
GCCGAAAATCTCGAAATCAAGACCGCGTTGCTCCAGCGCGTTCTGCCGCACCTCGGCGCTCACGCCATCCTGACGACCAACACCTCCGGCCTGCCCATCGCCCGCATCGCTGCCGCCGTTCCCGGCCTTGGCCGGAGATTTTTCGGAACGCACTTCTTCAATCCGCCGCGCTACATGCGCCTCGTGGAAGTGATTCCCACGCCGGAAAGCGATCCCGAACTGGTCGCCGCCTTTTCCGCTTTTGCCGATCGCACGCTCGGCAAAGAAGTCGTGTTTGCGCACGACACGCCGAACTTTATTGCCAACCGCATCGGCATCGCGGTGATGTTCAATGCTGCGAACCTGATGCTGGAGCGGGGGCTCACAGTTGAAGAAATTGACGCGCTGACTGGCCCCGCCGTCGGCTGGCCGCGCACTGGAACCTTTCGCCTCGCCGACCTCGTGGGCATCGACATCCTGGCGCATGTCGCCGCCAACTTTCCCCAGGGCGTGAGCGGAGGAAAGTTCGCGCCGGTTCTCGGTGAGCTGCTGAAGCGAAGTTGGCTCGGCGATAAGTCCGGACAGGGTTTCTACAAAAAAGTTCGCGGCGCGGACGGCAAAGATGAGCGCATGGCTCTCGATCTTGCGACCTTCGAATACCGCCCTATGGCGAAAGCGGCGCTGCCCGCGCTGGAAATGGCGAAAAACGCCGCGACGCTGCCCGAGCGCCTGCGCCTGCTGCTCGCGAACGACCCCGCCAGGGACAAGTCCGCGGCGTTTCTGTGGCCGTTTCTGGCGTCGCTGTGGAACTTTGCCGCAGAGCGCATCGGTGAAGTCGCCGACGACGCGCCCGCCATCGATGCCGCGATGCGCGCCGGCTTCAACTGGGAGATGGGCCCCTTTGAAATGTGGGATGCGGCGGGCGTAGCCGAGACCGTGAGCCGCATGAAGGCGCTGGGTCTTCCGGTGAGCGCAGCCGCGCAAGCGCTGCTGGCGGCTGCACGCACAAGCTGGTACGCGCCCGGCAAGGATGCCTGCTTCCAACCGTCGACCGGGCAGACTGTCCCCATTCCAGCGATCCCCGGTCACGCGCGCGTGGCCGATTTTCGCCGCGCGCACGGTGTTGTTCGCAGCAATTCCGGCGCGTCGCTGGTCGATCTCGGCGACGGCATCGGCTGCATCGACCTGCATTCGCTCAAGAACGCCATTGGCGGCGACGTGCTCTCGCTGATTGCCGCGGTTCTCAACCCTGGTTCGGATGCGGTACGAGACTTTTCCGGCTTTGTGATCACGGGCGACCGCGAAAACTTCTCCGTCGGCGCCAACCTGATGCAGCTCCTGCTGGCCGCGCAGGAGGGCGAATGGGACGAGCTGGCCGGAGTCATTCATCACTTCCAGCAGATGACCGCGGCCATCAAATTTTGCCCGCGGCCGGTGGTTGCCGCGCCCTTCGGCCTCACGCTCGGCGGCGGCGCGGAGATTTGCTTGCACGCCACGCGCCGCCAGCCGCACGCGGAGACCTACATGGGTTTGGTCGAGGCCGGCGTGGGATTGATCCCGGCCGGCGGCGGGACGAAAGAAATGTTGCTGCGCGCTTTCGATGCGGCCGCGGCGCTGGCCCCGCCCGATCCCAAAGATCCTCCATCGCGCTTCGCGCAATCCGCCGAATTCGCCACGGCCCTCCGTCGCGCGCTCGAAACTGTCGCCATGGCCAGGGTTTCCACGTCGGCCGCCGAGGCGCGCTCGCTCGGCCTGTTGGCGCAATCCGATCGCATCACGATGAACCGGGAGCGCCTGCTGCTCGACGCCAAAGCGCAAGCCGCGGTGCTGGCCGAAACCGGCTACGCGCCTCCGCAACCGCGCACGCAAATTCCCGCTCCGGGAATAGCTGCGCTTGCCACGCTCGAGGCTGGTATTTATTTAATGGGCGAGGCCGGCTATGCCTCAGAGCACGACCAGAAGGTTGCGCGTTGGGCGGCGTACATCCTTGCCGGGGGGCGCGTGACGCCCGGCACGCTTCTGAGCGAACAGCATGTGCTGGACCTCGAGCGCGAGGCATTTCTCTCGCTCTGCGGCGAGCGCAAGACGCAGGAGCGCATCGCATTTACCCTGAAAACCGGCAAGCCGCTGCGCAATTAAATCCCCTGCGCTCTGCGCAGTTGCGGTTCTGCAAGACTCGGCATAGAGTGCTGGTGAGAGTTTTCGATGGTACGCGCGCGTTTCAAATCGGGGCTGCAGCGGTTCCAGAATTGCTGTACCCGGAAGCATGGACGCCAAGTGGCGTTTTCCTCAAGAAAACGCCACCTTTCACCGAGCTATATGGGGCACGAGTATTCTGGAACCGCTCTTGCGCTTGCTGCGTTGCTACTTTTTTGCTGCCCCTCATGGATTCGGCCGCAGGACTCGGTCACGGACCCGCTCAATACCTCCGGCCAGGTCACGGTAGCCGGCCGGCCCACCCCCTATCTCATCCGCCGTTTACCGATTAACGCTTTTCCCCAGTTGCCGCCCGCCGTGCAGGATGTGCTTCTGCGGCGTGGATGCCTGATTCCGCAGACCTACGAGGCGCACCAACCGGAAAACGTGGTCCATGCCAGCCTGGAGCGCCAGGGCTCATCGGACTGGGCGGTCCTTTGCTCGGTCGACGGGAGAGTCTCGCTGCTGGTTTTCTTTGCCGGCGGGGGCGATCCGATGGTGGTGGCCTCGGCGCCGGAGACCGATCGTCTGCAGGCCCACGGAGCCACCGATGTGCTCGGCTTCAACTGGGGCATCGATCCCGCATCGCCGGAAACCGTCCATGAAGCGCAGTTTGGCATGAGTCATCCTCCGCCGCGCCTCGACCACGACGCCTTGGCCGATTCCGTCATCGACCGGCGAACGATTTATCGCGTTTTCGCCAAAGGCGCCTGGACGGTCATCGATACACGGGATTAGCATCGCCAGCAGAGCCAGTGATTTTTGCCGACGGGAGTTTCACGTCCACCGCATCTCAATTTCTTTGCGACGGATGCGATACATCGCTGACTCGCTGACTTGCTGACTCGCTGTTCACTGTCTTTGGAGCCCTCCATGCCGGAAGCCGTTCTCGTCGCCGCCGTTCGCACGCCCGTGGGGCGCGCGCCCAAAGGTGCCCTTTCGACCACCCGCCCCGACGACCTTGCCGCAATTGCCTTGCGCGGGGTCTTGGAGAAGGTTCCTGCTCTCGATAAAGCTGAAATCGACGACGTGATCCTGGGCTGCGCTCAGCCCGAAGGCGAACAGGGCTGGAATATCGCCCGCATGGCTGCGCTGCGCGCCGGGTTGCCGGTGGAAATTCCCGGCGTCACCGTGAACCGGCTGTGCGCCTCGGGACTCGAGGCCATTGCGCTTGCCAATCAGCGCATCCGCTCCGGCGCGGCGGAAGTGATCGTGGCCGGCGGAGCCGAATCCATGAGCCTAATTCCCATGGGCGGCAACAAGCCCAGTCCCAATCCATGGCTCGCGGCGAACTACCCCGCGTCGCTGCTCACCATGGGCCTGACGGCCGAGCGCATCGCCCGCCATTACGCAATCTCGCGCGACGACCAGGATGCCTTTGCCCTGGCGAGCCACCAGAAGGCGGTTGCCGCGCAGGCCGCGGGGCGCTTTGGCGAAGAAATCGTTGCGGTGCGCGTGACGACCAGCGCGCCGGGAGCGAAGCCGGGAAAACCGGAGATCAAGGAAAGGGAGTTTTCCGCCGACGAAGGCCCCCGGGCCGACACCTCCGCCGCCGCATTGGCGCAGCTCAAGCCGGTCTTTCACGCGCAGGGCACGGTCACCGCGGGCAATTCCTCGCAAACCTCCGACGGGGCGGCGGCGGCGGTGCTGATGGAAGCGCACCGCGCGCGCGATCTCGGCCTTCAACCTCTGGCGCGGCTCGTGTCCTACGCCGTCACCGGCTGCCTGCCCGAGGAGATGGGCATTGGCCCCATCACGGCGATTCCCAAGGCCCTGCGCTTCGCCGGCCTCACGCTCAACGACATTGCGCTCATCGAATTGAATGAGGCTTTTGCGGCGCAGGTTCTGGCCATCGTCCGCGCGCTCGACCTGGACCCCGCGCGCGTCAACGTCAACGGCGGCGCCATCGCCCTCGGCCATCCCCTGGGCTGCACCGGTGCAAAATTGACCGCAACACTCCTCCAAAGCTTGAAAGCGCGGAGCGCCCGGTACGGCATGGTGACCATGTGCGTGGGCGGCGGCATGGGCGCAGCGGGCATCTTCGAGCGGCTTTGATCGGCGGCCTCATCCCCGACCCCTGAAACCCGAAACCTGAAACCTGATCCCTAGTTCTTGAAGAACTCCCCATGCCCTCCGTTTGCCCACGGATCGTACTGCTGCGCGAACTGGGCGCGGTGTTGGATGCTGGGGTGGTCGTAGAGCCAGAACACGATGAACGCGTTGGGATGGGGGTCTTCGAGCCACGCCGCTCCCAGATCGTTGAATGCCGCCACCGCGGTCTTTTGCGGATCGGCCACGATGCCGTGGATCGCCTCCTGCCCGTAGACATCGGCCTGGTGCTCAAAGTAGCGGCTAAAGGCGTTGCCGGCGGGTTCGGTAACGAAGCCCACAATCGAAATCGCGAACAGGAGCACCACGAATCCCGTGCGCGACGCGAGCGGGGGCTCCGGCTGAACGGAACCCTCCGGTTTGAGGCCGATCCAACGCGCTCCATAGCGCTTGACCAGCCACGCAGCAAACCCCGCGCCCGCCCAAAACACAAAGAGAAGGCCGGCTGCGTCGCCTGCAAATTCCTTGGGAATGTGGTGCAGCACGTAATGCCCGCTTTCGTGGCCGAAGATGAACAGGACCTCGTCGTCGGGAATGCGTCCCGCTGTCGTGTCCCACACCACAATGCGCTTGGTGGCGCCAAGGCCCGAGACATACGCGTCCAGGCCGTTGGTTTTCACGCTGGCCTTCATCAGGTACATGCGCGAGGGAGGAATGTTGGTTCCGGTGCGCGCCACCACGTTTTCGAGTTCGGTGACAAGAGCGACGTGATTCTTCTGGAGGGGCTCAAACTGATAGAAGATGGGCTCGAACAGCGGCTCTAAAAAGATGGAAAACACGAGGATCGGCAATGTGAGCACCCAGGCACGCAGCCAGTAGCGCCGCGGCCAGCGCTTGACCACCCAATGGAAGAGCAACAGGATGGGCACGCCGAGCAGGAGCATGAGCCCCAGCGCTTTGGCGTCGTCGCCCAGCCAACTGCCCCATCCCTGGACGCTGATTCCGTAGGCGCGCTCATAATGATGCGCGATGCCGCCAAGCGGCAAACCGGCCAGCCTAGTGAGAACGAAGAAGCAGGCAAAAAAGACCAGCCCTTGCACCCATCTGCGGCTGGAGATCCGCTGCGCCCAGCGCTCCAGCGCGGCCCAGCCGCGCGTGGCCAGCAGCAGCCACAGAAACACAATGTCCCAGATCGCTCCGGCAATGCCCAGAATGATGCGGATGTGGCTGAGCGCGATGGCCCTGGCCAGTTTGTCGGGCGGCAGCGTGTAAGCCTGCTCGGGAGCGGCCGGCGCGGGAGCAGCGGACACGGTTGCGGCGGGAGCTGCCGGGGATGCGGCCGGTTGCGCCGCTGAAGGAAGGGAAGCCAATCCGGCAAGCAGCACCACAGTGCACATCGCCAGCAGACCTTTGTGTCCAAGTGTCATGGCAGTTCCCCTGAGGGTTAGCAGACCCTAAGTCAGTCAGCTTTGAGACAATCAAGTATACAGATGCTTTTACCCCAAACCCTTCGTATCAGGCCAGACAAATCTTCAGCTTGCGCACCGCGCCGGCCGGTCCCTCTCCCCCTCCTCGCACCCACAGTCGCCGTGCTCGCCCTGCTGGCGTTGCCGTACGCGGCGCGCGCCCAGCAGCCGGCTCCAGCTCATGCGACGGCAAACACTCCGGTGCTTCTCGATGCCATGAACGCCGAGTTGCATCGCGCCTACACGTCGTTGGCCAAGTCGGGTGCCCCATCCTTGGCGCCTGCGGCAGCTGGCGCCAAGGGTGGGATAGCGGACGCTTCGTCTGCGCCTGACGACAAACAGCCGCCGCCGTACTTCATCAGCTACTCGGTGCACGACACCAGCATGCTGACCATCAGCGCACAATACGGCGCGTTGACGGGAAGCGACGCTTCGCACGAGCGCATGGCCGACGTGCAGGTGCGCGTGGGCAGCCCCAAGCTCGACAACACGCACGGCGAGCACCGCAGCTCGGCAGTGAACAGCATGCCGCTGCCACTGGGTGACGATCGCGAGGCGATCGCGCGCACCCTGTGGCTGGCGACCAACACGGGGTACGGCAACGCACTCGACAACTACCTGCGCGTGAAAACCGAAGCCCAGGTGCGCGCCAAAGAGGAAGATACCTCGCCGGATTTCAGCCAGGAGGCGCCGCAGGTGTATCTCGAAAAGCCTGCGCCGCCGCTGGTGGTGCGCAAGGTGGAGTGGGAGGAGCGCGTGCGGGCCCTCTCGCGCATCTTTCGCGAATTTCCCGATGTGTACCAGAACGAGGTGGGATTCGCGGCGCAAAGCTCGACGCGCTACTTTGTTTCGTCGGAGGGTGCGGAACTCGTAACTCCTTACGTGGCGTCGGGATTGGTGATCGTGGCCGTCACGCGCGCCGACGACGGCATGGATCTCTTCCTTGCCCGGACCTTCGAGGCCGATACGCCGGAGGGGCTGCCCGCGCAAGCCGATCTGGAGAAAGCGGTGCGCGAGATCGGCGCGCAACTCGAAGCTCTGCGCAAGGCGCCGGTGACGGAGCCGTTCGACGGGCCGGCCATTCTCTCCGGCCGCGCCGCCGCGGTGTTCTTCCACGAGGTGCTGGGCCATCGGCTGGAAGGCCAGCGCCAGCGCGGCGACGAGGAGGGCCAGACCTTCACCAAGGATCTCGGCAAAGAAGTGCTGCCGCCCTTTCTTTCCGTGGCCGACGATCCCACGCTGGCCAGCTTCGACGGCATTTCTCTCGGCGGCCACTACGAATATGACAGCGAGGGCGAGAAGGCGGAGCGGGTGGAGCTGATTCAGGATGGCGTGCTCAAGAATTTCCTCATGTCGCGTCTGCCCATCGCGAGCTTCAGCGCATCCAACGGCCACGGCCGCGCGGAATCGGGATTTGTGCCCACCGGCCGCCAGGGCAATTTGATTGTGACTTCGACCAAGACCGTCTCCGACGCCGAGCTGCGGAAGGAACTGATTGCAGAGGCGAAGAAGCAGGGCAAGCCTTACGGTCTCTACTTTGAAGACATCTCTTCGGGCTTCGCGGTCACGCAGCGCAGTTCGCCACAGGCGTTCCAAGTCATCCCGCTCGTCGTGTGGCGCGTGTATGTCGATGGCCGGCCCGACGAACTGGTCCGAGGCGTGAGCATCGTGGGCACCCCGCTGGCGGCGATGAAAAAGATTCTCGTCACTGGCGACAAGAGCGAGGTGTTTGACGGCGTGTGCGGCGCGGAGTCGGGATCGATTCCCGTCAGCGCCGTGGCTCCCGCCATGCTGCTGAGCGAGATCGAGACCCAGCGCCAGGCGCAAGGCACGGCGCGGCCGCCGATTCTGCCCATCCCCGGCGCAGATGTGACGAAGGAGGCGAAATGAATCCGCTTCGTTCGATCTTTTTGCCTGCCGTTTTAGGATGCTTGGCTGCGTGCCTGTGCGCGCCGCTCGCTGCCCCCGCGCAGCCCACCCGCGCCGACGCGGAAAAAGATCCAGTGCTCAAGGCCATGCTAGCCGAGCTCGACCGCAGCATGAGCCAGTTGCAGTTGCCGGGCTTTGCCAAGCCGTTTTTCATCCAGTACCGCATCGAGGATGTAGACGACTTCCAGACCAAGGCGGAGTTTGGCGCCAGCGAAGGCGCCGGGCGCATGCGGCAGCGCGTGGCGCGCGTGACGGTGCGCGTAGGCGACTACAAGACCGACAGCTCCGGCGGCCGGGGCGACGGCTCGGTGGAATTGGCTGGCCTCGACGACGATGCCATCGCGTTGCGCTCCGCGCTATGGCAGGCAACGGACCAGGCCTATAAGAATGCGCTCTCAGCCTACGCGCAAAAGCAGGCCGCGCTGAAACAGGTGCAGACGCAGCCGCAAGCCGACGACTTCAGCCAGGAGAAACCCATCGTGTCTCTTGCCGATCCGGTTGCGTTGCAGGTTGACGAGAGCGCATGGACGGAGCGCGTGGCGCGGCTGAGCGGCCTCTACCGCACCGACTCCGCGGTGAGCGCGACCCAGCGCGATGTGGAGTACGCGGAAGCGAGCTTTCGCGCCCGCGCTACGACAACATGGATTGTGACCAGCGAGGGAACGATCGTCCGCAAGTCGGAGGCGCAATACGAGGAGTCGTTTGCCGCGGGCACGCAAGCGGCCGACGGCATGAGCATCGACCGCTCGTACGCATCGACGGGAACCTCGGCCGCGGACCTCGACACGGAAGCCGCCTTCAACAAGCACGCCGTCGATGAGATCGCATCCCTGGCCGAGCTGCGCAAGGCGCCGCTGGTCGAAGAGGAGTATCACGGCCCGCTGCTGATGAGCGCCGACGCGGCAGCCGACACCCTGCGCTCGCTGCTGGCCACGGCGGTAACGGCCACGCGCCCTCCTTTGGGTACAGAGGCGCGCACCAACGGCCCTTTTGCCTCGAGTTACCACGCGCGCATTCTGCCCGATTTCATGAGCGTGATCGACGATCCCGGACTGAAGACGGCTGAGGGCAAAGGCCTCGTCGGCGCCTACGATGTGGACGACGATGGCGTGCCCGCGCAGGCGGTCAAGCTGGTCGAAGCCGGGCGGCTCGACAACTATCTCATCGGCCGCCAGCCGGTGCGCGACTTTCCGCAATCGAACGGCCACGGCCGCGCCGGCGTCACTGGCCCCGCGCGTCCCACGATCGGGGTGCTCAAAATCAGCATGACCAGCGCGGACAGCGGCCTGACGGATGGCGAACTGAACCAGAAGTTGCTGGACTTGGCCAAGGACCGCGGCCTCAAGAGCGTGTATTTTGTCGAGACCATGGGCGGGCCGCGCACGCCGCGCCTGCTGTATCGCATGAGCTCCGACGGCCAGCGCGAGTTGGTGCGTGGCGCCGTCCTCGACGACGTTGACGAGCGCGCCCTGCGCTCCAGCATCGAGGCCGCCGGCAAAGACCTCTTCGTGGCGAATTACTATGGAGACGTGCCGACCACGGTGATGGCTCCGGCGCTGCTTTTTGACGACGCGACGGTGCGCCGCGCCAACGCCAAAAACGAGAAGCTGCCGTTTTATCCCCCGCCGCAATGAAAGACAGGGATTAGGGATTAGGGATTGGAACTCACCGCTTTGGGGCGAATTTAGCGGTCGGCACAGCGATCATTCTGTTCCCTGTTCCCTAATCCCTAATCCCTGCTTTTTTCCACCCGCCCACGATTGCGCCCATCAGGACCATGGTCAGCAGCCAAAATCCGAGATTGATGGCGAAGAGCTGGTAGCCGCGTACCTCAAACACGCTTTCCGTCGCAAACGTCGTAAGCACGCAACCCAGCCAAAGACCGGCGGCAACCTTGATGCCGCGCACTGCCGTCTGCGCGCCGGTGAGTTGCGTGAAACTCGAGATGCAGAGGGCGATAAGCGCTGCCGCCAGCAGCGCGGTGAAGCATTGCACGCCCAGGCTCACGCCCGTGTTTTCGAGCCAGGCCGTGTCGCGGCCGATGCCTCGGAGCCAGGCCTTCAGGAACATCGAGTACCAGAGGGCTTCAAAGAGAAAACTTGCCACCGCGGCTACGGCGATGGCCAGATAGTTGTGCCGCACGTGCGGCGATACCAGGGGCATTCCGTCCTCCCACTGCTCTTGCCGTGCGGCCCGCGGCTCCAGGTTCCGAGCGCGCGCACGCGAACAGTTCCCGCGGGATTGTAGATCATCTTTCGCCCGGTTGTCGAAGGGCATTATCCTTGAGGGAAAGCTACACCATGGAACCAGAGGCCGGCCAAATCCCGACGGGCAGCTCCGCACTTGAGCTTTGGCTCGCCTACCCCGGCGACCTTGCCGAACCCGCGGCCGAAGCGGCGTGCGCAGCAATCCTCGATGACGCCGAGCGCGCCCGCGCGGCACGCTTCCGCTTTGCGCGGCACCGCCGCGAATTCCTGGCGACACATGCTTTGACCCGGGTGGCGCTCTCGCACGCCCACCCCTTGCCGCCGCATGCCTGGAGCTTTTCGGTCAATCAGTACGGCAAGCCGTCTCCCATTCCG
>Ga0326728_10026644_pt1 | contig 10201 bp, 10 predicted proteins | sample MB3enrmetagenome_FD_207602 | JGI IMG/M metagenome (GOLD analysis project Ga0326728, IMG submission 207602) | Lab enriched peat soil microbial communities from McLean, Ithaca, NY, United States - MB31MN | ecosystem: Environmental > Terrestrial > Soil > Wetlands > Peat | place: USA: New York... | reverse complement strand
CTGGCATTCGCTTGCTTTCAATCACGTGGCTCTCAGCACACGCACCTACGATTGGGGAACCGGATTTGGGTTCTCCCTTCTCTGGGAATTCAACCTCGGCTGCGTGCTCCGTATCTGCAGGGAGTAATCTGACGATTCACGTTATAGCAAGCGGAGTTCCTGTTCAGGATGCGGGAATACTTCTGAACGGCACATATGTTTGTAATGGTGAGCTTTTTCGATCCGTTCTCTACGGAACCACCAACTCGCAAGGGAATGCGGTTTTCGCCGTTGTTCCCGGAGCGTATTACATGATCATTGTCACTCCTCCCTTAAGCATTTCTGGGGCAAGCCCCGTGGCACTTCCGATTACGGGTCCACCTCCAATGACCTTCACTACAACTACGGTGTCCTTGATCGCTCACTCATATGCGACTGGAATGGGCTCTGACGAAGCAATCCCAGTCAGTCTCGGTGCGATCATTCTGTTAACCGGCCTACTCGTTGGGGGGGTAATGAGTCGGTTCTTCAGAGAGCGAAGCAGAGCCAAAGAGGGCGAGATGCGATGGAAGGTCTTGGAACGCGTCGCTCTCGCTCTGAAGATTTGTGTTTTCATGATTTGCTTTGCTGTCGCATGTTGCTTGGCTTTCATTATTTTGATAACACTGCCTTGGTCAGGGGGCGATTGTCCAGCGTGTTGGCCTCCGAGCCTGTCCTACCTTGACCTCTTCATCCTACCAGTGGCTCTCATTATCGACGTTGTGGTATTGGTCTTAGTTGCGAGGTCGTTGAACAACGCCTCAAAGCAATCACTCCAAAAAGCGGGTGGAACACTTGGTTGACATTACACGGCCGCTTCGAGTTCTCGTACTACTCGCATGTGTCATTGTATCATTCTTAGGCATTGCTGGATCATCGGTCCCAGCCCATGGGTGTGTTAGTTGTGGCTTTCAGCTTTCATGGGGATCGAGCGGTCGAGACGGGGGCCAGTTCTATTCTCCGCAGGGTGTTGCGGTTGATCCGGCGGGGTTTGTTTACGTTGCTGACCAAGGCAATAACCGGATTGAAAAGTTCACGGGTGCGGGCGAATTTGTTTCGGAGTGGGGTGGTCTTGGGGTTCGAAATGGGAGCTTCAGTTACCCGTACGGTATCGCTGTCAGCCCAACCGGACTCGTATATGTCACTGACTACCGGAACGGACGCGTTGAGGTATTCACCCCAACTGGCGCGTACTTTGCACAGTGGGGTTCTGAGGAATCGATAAGAATGGGATTTCTCGTCGCCCCCACCGGAATTGCAATTAACGCCTTAGGAGACGTATATGTCGCTGATTTCTACTATGATTTCGTCCAGAAATATGATGGCCTAGGAAATTTCGTTTTGGCATTCGGAGACTACGGGTCTGGTCAAGGTCGGTTCAACGGGACTGGCGATATAGCTGTAGACCTGTCTGGCAACGTGTACGTAACCGACGTTGGAAATGATCGCGTTGAGAAATTCAACGGCAATGGCAATTACATCACCCAATGGGGGCATCGAGGGTCTCGTAACGGCGAATTCAATTTTCCTCTAGGAATCGCTGTTGACTCAACTGGAAGCGTGTATGTGGCAGACAATGGGAATCGGCGTATCCAGAAATTCACCAGCAAAGGCGTGTACGTTTCGCAATGGAGCCTTACGATTCCCGGTAGTGGACAACTAGAGAATCCAGAAGGATTGGCCGTTGACTCGTTGGGCACAGTCTATGTAACAACTTCGGAGAATCACGTCGAACGATTTGGCGAGTTTCCAATAACAACATTCACTTCAAGCGAAACAAGCGCCTCAACTACGACCTCGGCTGAGTGCTTATCGACCAAATGTTCGTCTGCCTCTTCGTTTGCTAATTCGACACTCTCTCGTCCGCTAGGATTCTATCAAAATGTGAATCTAGGTGTCGCTGCGGCGATTGTGGTTGTTGTCGCCCTTTCAGGTCTGCTGTATTCTCTGGGTAGATCGAAGCGCCAAAGATAACCTTCGAATTTACTGTGGCACATCGTTCTGGTGGCGAGTCCGGTATTCGAGAGAACGGAGCTTCTGCGGATATTCAGCGGACAATCCTTCCACTCTTGAAAAATGTGGAATCCAATCGTGGAAACCGATCTAATCCCCTGCTTCAACCCTGAATGCCATTGTCTCCTTTCTCGTTGCTTAACGCATCGAGGTTTACTGTCATTAGGCTATGTTCCACAATCACGTTCTTGGTAGCAGAGCTAACCTGCCTAGATGGTGTGAGCTTACAGCTTGGTAAGCAGTCACCGCCTGATCAAGTGTGAAGGTCTTGCCAAGATGTACTTCGAACGCGCTCGCTTCGATTAGTTTGTTGAGTTTAACGACTAACGCTCGATCTATGTTCGCATTGTAGCCATGGAGGCGAACGGTCGACGGCGCTTTCGGAGCTGGCATGACGTTGTTTGACCAAGGATACGCGACGCGTCCTCCTTCACGCATAGCGGTGAGCGCGTCTTCACATGCCTTAATCTCTTCTGGAACCTGTCCACGAACCGATATCAGGGCTGCGTCAAAACCATTTGGAGCAAACTCGCGAGCGGAAGCTGCCATGTCGCCACTATGCCCTTCGACGACGGCATTAGCGCCCAACCGGCGAGCGAACGCCACACCGTCTTCCTGCGAAGCTACTGCAAACACTTGAGCTCCCATTCGCCTAGCAAGCTGGATTGCCAAATGCCCAATGCCGCCACTGGCGCCGAGGATCATCAGCGTTTCGTCCTGTTTCACGCCCAGCGTGTCATCTAGCCCTCGCAGAGCAGTTGCTCCGTCTATTAGCAAGGCTCCCGCTTGTTCGGTCGTTACTGTGGAGGGAATCAGCCAAGCCTGATCCTCGTTTATCGCCGTATATTCAGCGTAAAATCCTGCCTTTGGATTTGTTGCCCACATGTGGCCGCAAACCAGATCGCCGTTTCGAAACCCGCTAACTTTGTCTCCGACCGACATAATTCTGCCTGCGCCTTCTGAACCGAGTACCCAAGGGAATTTCGGTTGAATTGCATACCTTTTGGCGATCATTCCCTCGCGTTCCGCAACGTCCCAAATCCCAATTCCTGCAGATTCAACTTGGATTAGGATCTGACGTGGCTCGGGTTCCGGCATAGGAATATTTCTCACTGAAAGAACTTCAGGACCGCCGAAACGATCTATCACGACAGCACGCAACAAGAATCACTTTCAAGCCCGATCGACATGGCTTGATATAATGCTCAAGTGAAACACAACATAGTCAATAAATGAGGGAATGAATTGAACCGCATAGCTTCAATGCGTCGTCGCGGAAAGCACATGTTTCAACTATAACGGGGAACATGCCCCAATGATCCTACGTAACCTGTTCGGTTGACTAAGAGGATTGAAACTTCAATTAAGTAAGTTCTCTCCCGGCGCGAGCATGCATCTATACTCGTGTAGGCTAAGTCCGAGTGGTTAGGCCCCTAAAATGATGGTGCGCAACGGGTATTCACGAGTGGAGTATTTGCGGATTCTTCGCGGACAAAACCTCCACTCCGACAATTTCGTGGAATACAAACGTGGAAACGAAGAATCCGACCGCCATTCATGAACGGCGCAGTGCACACATGCTGAGAAGAAGTGGAATGAAGTGCAGGGTCCATCAGCACCCTTCGCGTAATGTAAACGGACCCGTTTGCACATTTTACTGGAATACAACACTGTCAGGATCTAGCATGAAGGGGACGCCACGAAACTGATTGAGAGAGTTCAGTACCGTGTCAATGCTTTCGTTGAAGTATCAGGCCAACTATCACCGATAAGTAGCCAAGCGCTCGAAGTGGAATTAGGATAAGGGAGTTCCCGATTCCCACAATGGTCAAGGCGTATGACACGGCGAAGAGGAGAAAGGCAACAGCAACCCAAAGCGGTAGAACGTTCTTCTTTTCCTTGTATACAAGAAGACCCAGAAAGAATATAACGAGATCGAACAGCAGATTCAACACGATTACAGGATCCATACACTGCTACACCGTACAGTCGATCTTGCATGACTGCCCAAAAAGCGTTGTCTGACTCACTGTTCAAACCACTAGAACTCTACTGGGAGTATGCGACTGCGCGATTCCGTATGTCATCGCAACAAGTTCTTTAGAACTAGGCCAGGTGTGTTACTTGATGCTAAATATCCGTGAATAGCTCGTATCCAACGTTGCTTGTTGAATCGCCCCAGGTTTCTGAAGTATGCAGGTGCAGCCGCGATGCTTGCAGTAAGGGGGAATCATTACAGACGAACTTTGGTTAACGTTTTCCCCTGAACAAACAACTCTAACATACACATCACAGATCACACAAACTCCACAAGAGAATTTCCAGTTTTCAACTGTGAGCACCGTACAGAAATATGATGTTGAACTTACTGCCTTTTCCAATTATCACGCCAACGGAAAGCAGAACTCAGACGAGGTGAGTACTACAGACGAGTTGCAGCTTCTTGATACGAGTTCTAGCAACCCGTGGATCAAATTCGAAGCCAATAAGGATGATCATCACAAACTGAAAGACTTTCAAGCTCAAGTCGACTATTCGATAAATTTTCAAGCACGTCATTCGGGGCTGTAAAGCCGTAAAATTCGAATGTTGTCAGTCTGAACAGGTTTCGTTGGAGAATTGACGATCCTGACGTTGTTCCAGTTAACAAAGACATCAAAACATATGACGGATTCAGGATGAATATCCCCACCGACAACCTTCAGGCGGCCTTCCGATTCAATCCATGTCTCAAATGGACATTCAATGGTAGCACATTCAAAGCAGCTAACTTAAAACTAAACGTTGCATTATTTAGCACTCGCCTGAGGAGATTTTGCGGATTCTCCGCGGACAAAACGTCCACTAATGAATATCGTTGAATCCAATCGTGGACACGGTTCTAATCTCCGGCTCCAAATCAACTACTGGGTGGCCATGACATAGGAAGACACTAGCGTTCTCGCGGAGCCACAATCCAGTAATGCTTGCTCCCACGGTTCGCATCATTGTCTCTGATGGGGTAGGTTGTTGTCTTCCTATTCGGTTGGTTGAGTGGAGCAGCAACAGGGGTTACTTGCGTAATCTTGTGACAAAATCGCGACTTTCGTTGATTGTTTTGCATAAGTTAGTCAAACGAGCAAGAAGTCAACAAGTGTCAGCTGAAGATACGCCCTGCTGATCTTCCGGTCTTCTTCATGTTTACACTGTAAACATGCGCTCGAGGTGTAAACGTCCTGGCTTTACGGTTAAGGTCACAGAGCGTGTTCCGAGGTCATGGTGATGTTCTGTCAAGTAACTAAGTCAAGTGGGCGCCGGTGTCGCGTTGAAGGTTGCCAAGAACTCCTCCTTCGTGACGATATGGGCTACTATTACTGCCCAGAGCACGGCTATCACATGTTCAACCAACCATTTCGGACTTGAGAAGAGACTATGATCCATTCTCCCGAATCAGGCGAGTCATTCACCAGCACGCTCGTTAAAGCCAGCGCAAGCCACCGAGCTCAGAACGACGACAACCGTCACCGGAATGCGCCTTCTATCGAAGTCGCCGACGTTACGAAGGTCTACAATGTTGGCCACGCAGCCTATCCTGCTCTCAGAAACGTGAGTTTGAAAATTGAGCGTGGAGAATTCGTCTCTATAATCGGACCTTCAGGTAGCGGAAAATCCACTCTCCTTAACATCATCGGAGCTCTTGACCGGCCAACTTCGGGACGAGTCAAAATCAACGGAATCGACCTGAAGCGCCTCTCTGACGATCAATTAGCGAGAATCAGGAATCGAAGAATTGGTTTCATCTATCAATCCTTCAACCTGATTTCGCGACTAACCGTTCTGCAGAATGTGCAGATGCCACTGATGCCAAGGAAAATGAGTCAAAGAGAAAGAGAAGATCGTTCCAAACAGATGCTTGAGACGGTTGGATTGGGGCGAAAGCTCAGAAAGCATCCAACCGAGCTTAGTGGAGGAGAGCAACAAAGAGTAGCCATCGCGAGAGCGCTCGTGACCAAACCGGAGATCGTGATCGGCGACGAACCGACGGGCAACTTGGACACGAAGACAACCCACCAAGTTATGGACTACATGGCAAAGGTCAACCGCTCAGGAATAACTGTTGTGATAGTCACTCACAATCCCGAAGTCGCTCAGTACACTCCCCGAATCATAAGCGTACGTGACGGGGCGATCGAGAAGGATCAGGTCGTTCCGAAACTCGACTCATTCTAGAGATGAACCACTTTGGATGTCACCAATTACTTCACGTTGGCGCTCAATGCGATGTTGGCCCGCAAGACCAGAAGCGCGCTCACCATTGTCGGCATCATTATTGGCGCCTCAATCATCTTGGCCGTAGAGTCTAGTTCAGCAGGTATGAGTTCAGGTATCTCCGCGGAAGTCTCTAAGATCGGCGCGAATGTCTTGACCATTAGAGCTGGAGGTGCAATGTTCTCATCAGGCAGTACTTCCACCTACAAATTATCCTCGCAAGACGTACCAACCCTCGAAGCCATGAGCCATGTTGAAAGAGTGGTTCCGTACTATTCAGACCCTGTTACCGTGACTGTTGGCGGAGAGTCGATCTCAGGCACCCTAATCGGAATCGATCCCAGCGCCCTATCGTACATCTACAACGGGCTATCGTTGGCTGAAGGAAGCTTCCCGACCGCCTCCGATTACACGTCTGCAGTTGTCGGAGATAGCATCGCTCATCCCACTTCAAGTACGGTTGATCTAGGGTTAAACCAAGCCGTGCAAATGAAAATCAGTGGCGTCACATCGACCAACTTAGCTTTTCTTGTGAAAGGTATTCTCAGCCCCTATGGGCAAGCGCTGTTCAACAACATCGACCAAGATGTCTTCATCAGCCTTCAAGCGGCGGAACTCTACTTCAAGACCCCGGACTATAGTGGAATCTACGTCATAGTCGATTCAGCGAACAACATCGGGACCGTGCAGACAGCAATCAAGGCAGCATATGGATCGGACGTGTCTGTGATGAGTTCAGGCTCAATTGCTAGCAGCATTTCCTCGATCACAGGGTCCCTGTCAATCTACGAGGAAGGAATCGCAGCTGTTTCCCTATTCGTGGCGGCGATTATGACCGCCAACACGATGTTTGTGACAGTGATGGAGCGAACGAAAGAGATTGGGGTCTTGAAGGCAATAGGTTTTCGGAGCCGGGAAGTTCTAACCATGTTCCTCGCGGAATGCGTGCTCACTGGATTAGTTGGGGGCGCCGGTGGGACTATGCTCGGGTACATTCTAGCCTTCGTTATCGGCGGAGGAAATTCCTTCGGGCCTCCCGGCGGAGGAAGCAGCGGAGGCTCAACTCCTGTCTTCACCACAGGGTGGATCTTGTTCACCCTGTTCTTTCCGGTCGTAATTTCAATTGGAGCAGGGTTATACCCGGCTTGGCGTGCCTCGCGCATGAACCCCATCAGCGCTCTGAAATACGAATGAAACTCCAGGTGACGGAAGCGACCGCACGAGTTTAGAAGGATAATCAACTAGTCTTCCGCTACCTTGTGAGACTGTTGCTTGCAGAAGTTTCGATCCAATGAAGTGCACCTGGCAATAGGATGTGACTCGACGTGCGGTAGCATTCATGTGTTGCTGATTATGACGCTTTACGATCTTTCGCCCGAGATGACAACCGATGCAGGAGTACTTGAATGTGACAGAATCTTTGCGGGAAGTTCTTCCAGGAGCCCAACCACCGCATCCTCTAGAAACTGAGACCATTTCTTGCCAAAGGTATGGTAGAAGGTTGCATTGAATCGTTTCTCATCCGTTCTCAATTCCGTCCGGAACAATCTGCCGTAATTCCCAGCGTTCTCCAAAGCCTGCCACAAACTATCAAGACTGAATTGTCCGAACGTGAACTCAATCTGCGATCTGAACTCTTCCGTCATAATGGGAAAGACTCTCTTGAGATTCTCATCTGACGCAGCGTCGAGGAGATGTGTGACCCACTGCTGAGGCATCTGCACCGAGCCCATTCTCTCACTGGATCTGTCGAATGCGACGTACTTGATGAATATTGAAGATATCAGGCTCCCTACGGTAATGCCCTTCGACTCTGCCTCCGAGGCAAGGAGTTGATCTAATTCCTCCGTGATGCGAATCGCTCTGACGACAGTCTTCTTTCTTCGAGGCGTTTGCATGGGCGAAACCACTTTTTCGCGTCAAATCAAACTAGACTTCACGCAATAACGATTCCTATCTTGGGCGTCAAGAATCGAGACCTGCAACAGGTTCTCTTCCCCAATCGGTGTAAAGGAGGACGAAGGCCAAAGCAAGAAGAACGTACGACGCAAGCGACGTGAACACCGGCAACGCCAAGGGGGCGATTCCATTCAAAGCAAGTGGCATGACCAGCGCTTGCGCAGTGATCAGCAAGAACGCCAATTCTAGGGCTCTGAAGAAACGTTTGAACATGCCCTCTTTCATTTCCTTGGCGATACGAAAGACGATCGCTAGAACAACGAGAGGCGGAACCACCGTGACGACGCTGGCCATCAATACCACAAGAGATTCCATCCGTTGCAACCCTCAGCCTACTTCCCTCCTCAGTTCGATAAATCGACGATGTTTACAATGTAAACTGACAGATTGCTCTTGTCCGCCAGTCGCCCTCATAGAGCTGAAGTCAATTTGAGAAGAACAAGCGAGCGGATGCACTCGCGATTCTCGATCGGCGGCACCATGATCCCAGGAATCCCTTGAGCTAAGCTGTGCCTCGAAACCTCACAGACGGAGTTTTTGCGGATATTCTACGGATAAAACCTCCACTCGGGAGAAATGTGGAATCCAATCGTGGAAACCGATCTAATCCCCGGCTCCAAAAATCCGCGTTTTGAGGATCTTCAGCGTACTTTTCACGTATTTCGTACGGATTCTTTGCGTATGATTTGCGGTGCATATTGTGATTCAGGGGTATCTTGGGCGTTGAACTTTGGTTAAGCGCCCTCCGTGGGGGGCATAGCGCCGGGGATGAGGTTTCAACCAACGACGAATTCCGTCACTAGGCTGATGAAATCGGAGCGATCACACGTCTCTAGTAATCCGCAGCGTTTAACCACGTTAAGCGCTCTCATCCGGAGTTTAATCTCGAGTTCGTAAGCAAGCAAAATGGTTCTTGAATTACCGCACGATGGTCGCGCACATCGGTGGCGGCTTGATCCGCGGACAGATGACCGACATGTTGTGATTCTCAGGCGCTCTTTTTTATTGTAGGGCTAAGCTTATTCGATTAGTTCTCGACACGGACACTGACTCGACCATGGTTGAGAAGATATTGGTTGCCGTTGATGGTTCAGAGACGATGGAACGGACGGTTCGATTCGCATGTGACCTCGTTAAGGTGTTGGGCGGATCATTAACTTTGATTCATGTTGTGGAAATGCCAGTTATGATTCAGCCCGATCTGATGTTTGATTCTGCTCCTCTGACACGGGCTGGAGAAATGATCTTACGGACTGCTCAGAAACAGGTCGAACAGAATGGTTTGAAGGCAGATATAATTCTGAAGCATCAGGGCGGGAATTCCGGTCACAAGATCGTGGCAGTTGCAGAAGAGAAAGGCTTCACGCTTATCGTGATGCACGCCAGGGGTCAAAGCAAGACCGCTACCATACTACTGGGAAGCGTCTCTCATACGGTCGCGCATAACGCTTCGTGTTCAGTATTGATTCTTAGGCCTTAGCGAGAAGATATGTTCCGATGAGTACAATGTTTCAGAGAGCTCTTGTTCCCGTTGACGGCTCGCGCTATATGTCTGGCGTCGTGGCACACGCCATAGCGATCGCAAAAAAAACGGGCTGCTCATTGACTTTCTTATATGTGGTGAACGTGGATCCAGCTGCCACATTAGAGCTAGAGAAGCAGAAGGAGAGCAGCACGAGGATTCCGGAAGAGTGTAGACGAAAAGCTGCTGCCGAAGATGTCTCCGCTTCGTCGCGAATAGAGGTGGGATCACCTGCTGAGACTATAGTTGAGATATCTGTGCGTGAAAGATTCGACCTCATCATCATCGGGTCGCGAGGCTACAGTCGCTTGAAAACGCTATTCGTGGGAAGTGTCGCCGACGAGGTCATGGAGCAAGCATCCTGCCCCGTGTTACTCGTCAAGTGACCGCGGTCCTATCGGCTCGACCTCAGTCAAGTATCATTCAAGGTGACGCTTGATG
>Ga0326728_10026643_pt1 | contig 10202 bp, 22 predicted proteins | sample MB3enrmetagenome_FD_207602 | JGI IMG/M metagenome (GOLD analysis project Ga0326728, IMG submission 207602) | Lab enriched peat soil microbial communities from McLean, Ithaca, NY, United States - MB31MN | ecosystem: Environmental > Terrestrial > Soil > Wetlands > Peat | place: USA: New York... | reverse complement strand
ATCAGCTCGATGAAGTTGTCATCCAAACCGATCTTGCGAGCTGCGCCTCTCCATTGATCCTCGGAGTTGAGTTTCAATTCGGCCAACATAGCGACCATGGTGTTGCGAATGGAAATCTTCATGGCCTCGGGCAGTTCTTCCATGAAGTCGAACTGAAATCTGTCGAGTTCCTTCTGGATTTCCGCTTCTGCTGCCAGGAGCTGATCTTGCGGGATCAGAGTGTTTTCAGGCAGACCCATGGACGCACGTGTGGGCATGTCTTTGGGTGGGTTGAGGAGATATCTGCGGTGAAGCTTGATGCGCTTCAACTGGCTAACAGCATAACCACTGAATGTGTGTTTGACCCTCTTGGACAAAAACTTGTGCCTGTTGTCCAGAATGACCTCTCCAATAGGATCCACTACAAAATGGTCAGATGGATCGGTATGCAGCACTTCCACGATGTTGGGGTTAGTAGCAGCTGCCAGGTTGATGAACTTGCGGATCTCATAGATGACAGCATCAGGCTCATGTAGCTCTGCTTGCTCGAACCTGTTCTGGGAACCGAGGAAGTATTGCTTGGGCGGAATGGCAATGCCCTTGAAGTCCTCATCACTGGTGGCAACGTTGGTGCCGTAAGCATGGGAACCATGGCGCACCAAAAGAACAGTATTGTCCCTTACCCAATCCAGGTGGGGGCTTTTCTGTGCGATGGTGTCTAATACGGGGTGCTTGCTCATTTGACTATGTATAACTCGGGGGTTGAGGCGGGGAGTGGCCCATAGACCGTCTCATATATGACAATGATTTTCTTCTGACAAGCTACTACCTCTTTGAGATCGGCTATCTGCTCTTCTTGTAGCTTGATGATCTCTTTTCGTAGCTCGTTCTGCTTGAAAACTTTTTGTTCTGGGGTCAATTTTTTGCTCATTTGACTATTCGTAGTGTTGGTTTTGGTGGCGGAGGAAGCGGATTTTCTTCCTCGTAAATGCTGATTATCTCTTCGTAGCAGGAGACCATTTCCCTGAAATCAGATACCTGCTCTTCTTGTAGGCTAATGACTTCTTTGAGAGTGCTAACCTGATTTTTGAGTGCTTCGATTTGATTTTTGAGAGCTGTGATAAGAGCGTCATCAGTAGCAATGATATTGTCGAGCACTTCGATTTCTTTGCTGTGGCCACAGAACCGAGAGGCAAGTCTTGAATACCAGCTCATATGTTTCTTTCGGGCGCTCTTACCCACATCCACAACTCATCCCACTTCTCACCTTCGGCCACTAGATCATGGTTCTCGAAGGAGGTCAGAACAGAATAACCGTTCTTGGTCTCCACCTGGCCTATGCCAGTTTCCCAACCGTGTCCAGATGCACGTGGGCGTAGAATGACAATGGTAGCTCGTTTGTAGATGGTGTTTCGGGGATCAGCGTTTGACCAAATAGGAGCGACAACTACAGTACTTGGTTCATTGAAAGGATCATTATCTGGATCAGGTATCAATGTCATTCTGCACTCTTTTCTGATGGCTTCCAAATCTCTAACTCGGCAGCCAATTCATCGGCCCTCTTGGTCTGCTTGGCAACGTCTTCCAACGCAGCGGCTAACTTGGTTTCCAGATCTTTGATCTTTACCCGGAGGGACTTCAATTCTTTCTGATCAGAAGTATCATCTTGCCATGACAAAGAATGTCCGTTGGGGCAAAAGAACTGCTTGTGGCTATCTCTCCATGCCTTTTCGGCTGTTTTGGAAATGGCAAACAAACAGTCGCAGGATGGACAATGCTGGATGTAAAGGTCTTCGTTGCTCATTAGTCATCTACTTTCCCATCTTCATACGGCACACTTCCTGATAGTGGTGCCTACTTGGATCCATTGGCGCGTTGCATACTTCTTGTTGGCACCACTCACATATCACCGTATCTGGCTCAATGAACTCTACATCTTCTGCATCCCAAGTGATGGTTTGTAGCATCTCACCAGAGGGTGTATCACGATAACCAGTATAGCCCTTGCGTATGCACCCGCAGTGATCTCTTCGTGGGCTACCGGAGTCGTAGCCAAACGCTACAACCTCTCCGGTATGCTTGTTTCGCATCTTGGTGCCCTTTGGTCTTTGATAGCTCATTTTGCCAACGCCACTATAACCCCGAAAATTGTTTCGTCAAGGCAAGCTTTCAACTTGCCCTTCAGCCTGCAAACGGCGAACATACTCCCACATGACAATTCCCGAAGCAGTTCCGCAGTTTAGGGAACGAACGCTCCCGAACATAGGGATCTCCACCATGTGTTGGCATAACTCTTGCATAGCTGGTGTCAGTCCTGTTCCTTCTGATCCGAAGATGAACAAGGGGCATTCCGGCATAGCAAATGAATGAAGGGGAACAGCCCCAGGAAGGTTATCACAACCAACAAAAACATAGCGCTCCTTCAACTTGACCAACTGGTCGATATCAGATAGCCACTGCACTGGGGTGTAGTTATACACACCCATGGCTGCACGCCTATCCCACTTCTTGTCGCCTACATAGAAGACTTCCTTGGCATTGAAGGCATTGGCGTTTCTGATCAGTGTTCCGAAATTGAAGTCGCCAGCCCAATTCTCCATGCACACGGCAAAGGGGTAAGCCGAAGCTTGCAGCTCGGCCTTGATCTCTTCCTCGGACTTGTCCTTGAAACGATCAATGACATTACGTTCCCACAGACGGAAGTCTGTTTCCTTGCCAGTGGATAGATCAGGTTGTGTGCGAAGCTTGGCCTTCATTGAGTAGTTCTTCCTTGAAATCGAAGGCTCTTTCAGGAAGATTGACCTGAATATCCTTTCGGCACTTATCGCACAGGTAATGTGCGTGACCTTCGGTTTGGTAGCCCACGATCCATTTTCTCTTGATCTTGTATGTGATCCTGACAGTGGCCGGCTCATCACAATCAATCCAGTAGTTGCAATGTTCGCTCATTTGATTTCTCCTTCGAGCTTGAATGCCTTAATAGCTGCTTGCGTCATGTCATCGGGTGTTGGAATAACGAAGGGGCCGCTATAACAAGTGTCCATGTAGGACTTCTGGTTTGAGATGGGCCAGTCGGTTCCAAACAGAAGCTTTTCAGTTCCGGCAATTTCTGCAAACTCATTCACAACCTTGCAAAACTTGATCTCATCTTCCCGACTAAAATCTCCATACACGAAGCCCGAAATGTCAGTATAGACATTGGCGTTCTTGTAGCATACCTCGGCTGCATCTCGGTGCCAAGGAAACCCCATATGTGCGATGATGAAGTTCATGCCAGGGTAATCCACAGCCACATCATCAATGTTGAGAGGGTGAGCATACTTCAACTTGGCGCACTTGACGGAATTGAGGCAGTCGCCACAGTGGAAAATGGCCGGACAACCTACCTGTTCCAATTTCCACAAAACGTGGGACAGGCTGGAGGGCATGTAGTGGTAGTAGCCGGTGTAGAACTTTACAGCTTTGATTGCGCCCGATTGGTATAGGTTAGCCAGATAAACCGCCTGGGGCTTGAATAGCTCGTCCTTCCAGTTGAAGTCATAGGCTGCTACGCCAATCAGCCTGTCTCGATGGGGAGCAATCTCCTCCAACATGGCCTCATTGGATAGGTCATTGAGCCCACCAGCAAAAACCATGGACTTATCGATCTTGGCTTCGTCCATAGAAGATAGAAGCTCTTGGACACGTGCACGGACGTGCTCGTTTCTGCCCAAGTGTGTGTGCGTATCGATGATCATTTTTGACTACCACCTGCCCATGAAAGAACTTTTCCACCAAGCAAATATGTCATCCTCCCCGCAAAATACGAGATTACCGGAATAGATAGTGTCAGAACACCAAAAAGCCATCCCAAAGTTTGCGGAACCCCACCGTCATGTCTCCACTCGGAGCTGGTCATAACTGCATCATACACCGACTGTCCAAAAAGAAACTGGTAGGAGGCATTCCCCAAACGTGTAATGCCTGGAAAGATAAGCCACAACGCAGCTGCGCCTATTATGAGAGACAAGATACCAACCACCGTCCGTGCCAAAATCTTTGCTCCCTTGCTCACAAAAACATTAGGGAGTTTGGGGGATTTGATGGGTAGAGTTTCAGCTTGGGCAGGTGCGCTTCTGTATGCGCCTGTGCCCGTGTCTTCTTGATCCATACCACAAAACTTGCACTGGGTATTCATTTGTCTTCCTTGTATGGCTCTGGGTCAGGGTAATACTCCTTGCCCATGATGGAAAGGGTTTCGCGCCACCTAATCTCTCTGACACAAACTGCGGAGCATACTCGAAAACCGAGAAACTGCCCGCCCATCATCTGATTGATGGTGCAGAACATTTCCTTTCCGCATGCGTTGCAGAAGAACTTTTGCTTGGATAGGGTCATTCGCTATCTCTCTTGGGATATTGCAATGGTCAATTCCAGGTAATCTTGTCCCCTTTGGGATCGTCCCAACCTTCATTCACTCGTTTCAATTCCTCTTGGTCGAACTCCGTAGGGCTCCATCCAACCGAGGCCAAGAATGACACGTAATCTTCCCAATACTGCTTCATAGCATCCAAATCAGTTGCTTGGGTCATTCTGGTGAAGAGCTTATCCGCCTGTTCGGCTATTTGCTCGTAGGGTAGTCTGGCCATGACTATATGCGGTTCAGATGGCAGAAGCCATCCTTCAGTTGATAGAGGTCGGTTTCTTGACCGTTTCGACAATGGGTAGGTCAAAATTGGGGCCCGACCACGCCACATCCGAAGCCAAAGCGACCACCAAAGAATAGGTGCGGGCTCCCACTTCCACCAATACCTCACACACATCCTGATGGATCTTGTGGGTATCAATCTCTTCCTGTCTATAAACGCTCAATGCCAACAGAGTGCCAGCATTGCCGCCCTCTGCGACCACCTTACCATCCTTGGAGGCTGGCCCCACCATATAGCCCTTCTTGGCCAAGCCAGTGATAATGCCGTCTTGATAGTTGGGGATTAGGGTGGTGATGAAGACGTTGAAGACATACATGTCAGAGGCCTCCCAATTTTGCTGTCATTTGTGCTACCATATCTTGGTGGTCTAAACACAGATCATCCCAGCTACGATTGCCAAATCCCAATGCAAAACCAGTCAGCAGAGCAATCTCTACATCAACATCTTCTACCACCTTTTTGGGGCGAGGATGAAGGGTCTTGGGGTTGGTTGGACAATGAGCCCAGCTGTCGCAAAGCAGACAACTCATGACGTTTCCTTTGGGTTAGAGTTGAGGCGTTCCACAATATCACGCATAGTTGCGACATCGAACGCAAGGTTCACGCCAAATGATATATATCCAGTATGCCATACTACGTCTATAAAATAATCAACAAACTGAATAACAAAATCTACGTTGGTAAAACTACCAAAATCAAGAAGAGATGGAACCAACACAAAAATAATGCCTTTTCTGATAATCCTAAAACACGAGCACAGTGCCCAAAGTTATACAACGCTATTAGAAAATATGGCACCGACAATTTCGCGTTCTCAATAATCAAAGAATGTATCTCTGATGATGAAATGAGCAAAGAAGAAATCAGGCTTATTGCAGAACTTGATACTATCAAATGTGGCTACAATATTACAGCAGGTGGGGACGGGCCCTCTGGTATCCATCATCCGTGGTGGGGACGCAAGCACACAGAGCAGTCTATAAAGAAAATGGTGCAAACGCATACAGGAAGGAAATTGGGGCCGGCTACTGCCGAGCGAAAACAAAAAATATCTCAAGCCTTGATTGGAAAAGAAAAACCGTATCAAAAAGGTGAAAACAATTGTGCTGCCAAATTGAAAGATGTAGATATACCAATTATTCGCAAACTACATAAAGAGAATAAGTCGTATGTTGATATAGCTAAAATCTTCAATGTGTCTGATGTAGCGATCAGATGCATAATTGTAGAAAAAACATGGAAACATGTCAGATAACTGAGTTCAGCCTTTGCACTATGTCTCTCATTTGATCTACTGAAAATGCTAAATTCATTCTGATATAACCAGGCATGCCAAATAGTTCTCCGCCAACAACGTTGATCTTGGCCTTGTCGAAATCGGCCTTGGGGCCCACCTTGAACCAACCAAACATGCCATTGGTCTTTTCCACATCCCCGACTTCCAGGATTTCAGGATTGACTTGCTTGATGATAGCTTTGGCCGTGTCCAGAGCCAGAGAAGATAGCCCCTCAAATCGCCCTGTCAAGGAGGGATAGTTTTCCATACGATCCATGAGGCTATACAGGAACATCTGCGAGGTAATAGAAACGCCCACAGTCATGTGTTCCATATAGTTCAGGATCAGCTTGTAGAACTCTGGATTGGGACATACCACGAAACCCAATCGCAATCCTGATAGGCCCAGCATCTTGCTGATGCTGTATATCTGCACGTCTCCAATGGGCGGCAGAGTATGCACGAAAGGAAGGTATGTGTGCGTGTAATAGGCCGCATCATGAATGAAGGGGATACCTTTGTCCTTGTATTCCTTGGCCGTATGGATCAGTTGATTTGGACTGTCGCAATGACCGCAGGGATTGTTCGGGGCCAGCAAAAGGTAGGCATCGTGCCACTGCGGAAGCCTCAATTCCTTACAATCGGGCTGGGCGTTGAGCTTGGTAAAATTGATGTCTGGGTCAGCAAAAGAACATTCCATGTCGTGCATCTTTGCCAGCTGGGGAAGTAAAGCCCAATAGGGAAGCTTCATGCCCACTCGCTCTTTGCCCATTTGTTTCAGAGCATAGAAGCACGCTCCCAATGCCTGTTTAGCTCCATTGGTGATGATGACCTGAGCTTTGTATTTGCGCTCTAACAGATCCACTAGCGGCTTATGACCATTCGGAGGTGGATATTCCCACATGTGCGTTTCCTGTGGCAGATGATACTCCGAAATGTCGAAGGTCTGCATCAGATGGTGGCGCACAATATGAGGCTCACCTACACTGGTATCCAGATATCCTGGTGGAAGAACTGGTTTAGACAGTAGCATATCCATGAATGACTTTCAATAGTGAATGAAACTTGGTGGTCAGGGAGGGACTTGAACCCTCACGTCCGAAGACGGCAGATTTTGAGGCTGCTGCGGCTACCAATTACGCCACCTGACCAAAAACTGGGACAGGACTACCTTTTCGATTATTGAACGGCGATAGGAGGGATTGTGCAACGTTCAACTTGATAGCCTGTCCCTTACCTATATCACTCGTTATGCAGTGTTGTTAGCAGCTCAATGAGGAGGTCTGCCAACCAACCTCTTCCATAGCGTCCATCAAAGGACTGACAGCTGTCAGATATGACATGTCATCCAGGCCAAGCTTATTGGCAACCTTGTGGGCCTCCAAAATCGCCTTGCTCGCTGCCTTCATTTTGACCTCGATACCTTTGGTCAGTTTGTTGAACTCCTTTTCCAAGACGGCAATCTGTTTGTTGGCCTTGGCTTCCAGGATCAATTCAGAACTTTCCACAGCCACAGGATCATTGTATCCCTTCCAACTGACCAACACCCTGCTTTTGCCATCCCGCAATTCTTCTCCAACGACAGTGCCCCTATCGACAGTGCCCCTATCCACATCGTCCTCAAAAGCGAACGCCTGCATGACTTCGGCTCTGCTGAACTTTCTAACCACTCGCGTTCCAACATCGAACTTAGTTGCCTTCTTCTTGGTTTTCATTTGATCACTCCTACCTTATTGATGTGTCTTGATAGCTTGCGCCAGTCTTTCTTGATTTCTGCCAGGCTATCCCAGTTGTGATATGCTAGGGTATCTTTCCATGGCAGCTTCAACATTCTCTCCCAATAGATACCGAGGGCGCTAGCTTTCCTCTCGATGGCCCTGCATTCGTCGTATGTATAGATGGGATCCATAGCATCGTAGGTGTAGCTACCATGCTTCGTATCAGGACCGGCCCCTAATCCATAGTCCAAGGATTTCCGAGCCTTCTTGGTAGCCACAGCATAATGGGCAATGTCATGAACGATGTTGCTGGCGTCCTGATCTTTGCAGGCTACGCTTTTGCCGTTCCATTGAACGCCAGGAGCACGGTTCCAGTTGAGGGGACACCCGACCTTCTTGGCCAAATCATCGATCCTTCTGCGCCTGATGAGCGTGATCTCGAAGCCTTTACGTTTATGAGCCATGTGTTTTCTCTCGTTGAACGATAACCTTCATTCGCATCTCAAAATGTTTGCGCTGCTTCTCCAGCTTCTTTATTCGCTTGTTGATGCGGTTGAGACGATCTTGAATACGCTTCTTATTCTTGACCCAGTCTTGAATGATGTTATCTGATAGCATGGAAAATGTGCTCATATTTGTTGATGATGGCTCCATATTTGGAGTTGGCATCATGTGGATTGAGCTTACGAACTCCATCAACTTTGATCAGTTCGGCAATTTCATGTCGCATATGATGAAACACTAATTCCAATGCTGTGCGTTCAATGTCCTGTTCAGAGGCAGTGAGCACATCTATACACACATGTGTCTGAATGCACTGAGGACTACTGTTATGCGGTGCATCTATTAGCCGACATACAGTTTGTATTCTGATAGCATATGGTTGTTGGTTGCTTGGTCTCAGTTGTTCTTTTATTTCCTCCCACTTGACTAATGACAACATTGCCAAGAATGGGAGGGCACTGACATCGATTTTAGCCACAACAGCCGTTGCCTTTTTAGCAGCCTCTTCTAACGTCCAAGTTTTGATGGCCGGCAACATAAGCTGCTCAGCTTGTTGAATGGCGGCTGCAACTGCACTCGCATCAGCAGCATCGGCTAACGTGGTCATGTCAATACCGCAACACCTTCGGGAGTGATTTCCAGGTTAGACACTTGTGCCGTAAAGAAGGCTCGGGGATTGGTCTTCTTCTCGGGCTTGAACTCCGACTTCATGGGCACACGGCATTGGATTTCCGACACCACATAGCAGGTGCCACGATGATGCACCGTCCAGGGAGTGCCCTTGGAAGCGGCCGGTTTGTTGAAGTGCATGATGGTCTTGTAGGTCTTCATGGGTTTGGCCCTTTGTTGATTAGCGAATACATTACGATCAACTGTTGCGTTGCCTTTTGGGGAGCAACCACAGCTTCATTGATAAGCTGTAAGCACTGTCCAAACATATCACGGTAGAAACGAAACTCATCCAGGGTTGTAGAAGAAGCCATTTTGACTCGAAGTATTTCCTCTACTCCCAGCACTTCATTCCACACAGCCCCTGACCACAGGTAGTTAGTAATCTCTTTCATCTGCGGATACACTCCATCAATCTCACCCATCAGAGTTTGCTTCTCTTCATCTGACAGGATATGAGTTTGAGGAAGCGCCATCTTTTCGGTGCATGCGGGCGGAGATGATGGCAGCTGTTCTGGCAATTCTACCACAGGGGTCGTGATAGCTGGAAGGCATCCCATCAGGAATGCCAACAGCAACCATCTCATGACTTGTCCTTGAAGAAGGAAAAGCCAGTCAGCCCCTCCAAACAAGTATCCGCCACGAAGAAAGGAGCGAGCACTATGAACATGGTGATACCAAGCCAATAGGAAGCTGGGTCTGCCTCACGGGCTGGTTTGATCAACTCGTGATTACGGAACTTGACAGTAGCGTAGATGTTCAGGAGGTATGAGAGAGCACAGAAAGAGAGAACAATGGTGATGATTAGTCGGAGGATCATGGGGTGCTCGGGTAGGTGAATGGGTGTTTTGCTAGGTATCTCATGGCGCGGCCCATCTTCTTTTCGGAGTCCGCTTGGCCACAATCACATCGACCGCAGGCATATGCCGCTAGCCTATCACGAAGTGGCGAGTTCTTGCAGTAGTCGAAGGAGATATTGACGATCTTGATAGCCTGTCGCAGTGCTGAAGCTCTATTGTTGCAGGTAGTAGATCGTGGCGTTTGCGTTTGCCACAATCCGAAAGAGATGCCGTTATCACCAACGCCATTACCAGTGCAAGCATCCGCATTCCTAGCGAAGTGGCTTTCATAGGAAGCGATAGAGGCCATCAGCAAAGCTGACTTGACCATGGGGTTATCGCCAGTGATTGGGAGCCTGGTGAGAGGATCAGTAATGACTTGCACAATGGTCTTGGCAATGTCTTGGTGGTGAGCCGCCACAGCATCTTGACAAGCCTGATACTTGTCCTTATTGGGATCCCAATAGCATTGCGAAATAGGTGGAACCCACTCCTTCATGGCACCGAAGATATAGTCGATGAAGATGGG
>Ga0326728_10026642_pt1 | contig 10202 bp, 8 predicted proteins | sample MB3enrmetagenome_FD_207602 | JGI IMG/M metagenome (GOLD analysis project Ga0326728, IMG submission 207602) | Lab enriched peat soil microbial communities from McLean, Ithaca, NY, United States - MB31MN | ecosystem: Environmental > Terrestrial > Soil > Wetlands > Peat | place: USA: New York... | reverse complement strand
GAAGAAATAAAAAAGAGAAAACAAGTAAAAAAGTCTTACAGATAATAGTTTGGATTCTAAATGCCCTTAGGGATTAGCCATTAGTTTTGACACAGTCTGAGTTGGGTTCAAACCACAAAGGCTCTTTTTGCTAAAATTTGCAAAATCAGACTATTTTCGCAAGTTTATACCAAGGTTTGGGGCTGCCCGTCCCCATACCCAAAAAGGTTCAAAACCTTAGATAACAGAAAAGAATTAATCCGCGTTTCAAGCGGTTGGAAAGTATTTTCACCATGTTATTGGAGATATTCAGCTAGTGTTGGGAGGGGATCCCCGTGTTAATTTGCTATGAAAATCGTTGGAATGACCCAATAAATTTTCATGCCACTTCCGTCGACGCTTGTGTCATAAGCTTTACCAGTAAAAAACTATTGAGGCTGAGTCAGACTGGGCTTACCTCCAAAACGCTCTGAGTCCATTTGAATTGATCAAGAGGTTTTCCAGCTAAGGGGGGATGTCCTGGGGCAAGTTTAAATGAGACCTGTTCGAAGAATTTCGAACCCTTCATTGCTGAGAAAAAGATAGGCATTGGGCGCTAACCAAGTTTGCATTCGAGTATTAGGAAGACAGTAAAATGGTCACATCATAAGAATATTTTTACATTGCACATTTTTTAGTTAATCCAAACGTAAAAGTGCCTTTAAGTTATTTTCGATATTCATATATACGTTCACCGTCAAGTAAAGATAACCGAAAATTTAGGGGAGCCCGTTTTAGATGACAGTGCTGAAAAAGAGATGTATCATAATTTCAGTCGCCGCAATTTTGGTAATAGCCATTGTTTTAAGTTCATTCGTATACATAAATTCTCAAAAGCCTTCCACAGGCAGCACTCAATCGATTACTCTTGGAGTAATTCCTCTTGAACTCAACTCACTTATTTACGTGGCTGACAATCAAAACTACTTCGCAGCTAATGGTTTAAATGTGACTTTCAAGAGCTATGATTCAGGCTTCGCTGCAATGCAAGGGATGCTAGCGGGCCAAGTAAATATAGCCTTTTCAGCAGAATTTGTCGTTGCCGAAGAAGCATTGGCAAATATGAGCTTTTGGACGCTTGGAAGCATAGCAAAATACAATTTCTATAACATAGTGGCTAGAACAGACCAGGGTATTAGCAGCCCTCAAGACTTGGCAAGCAAGAAAGTTGGAGTCGCTTTTGGCTCAATTGCAGAATTCTACTTAGGCAGTTTTCTCGAGTTGAGCGGCTTAAATCAAAGTAGTGTAACACTCGTCAACGTGCCAAATTCGCAGACGGAAAATGCGCTTGAAAATGGAACAGTTGACGCCGTAGTCACTTACCCGCCAGTTATCAACCAAATTGAAAGCAGTTTAGGAAACGACACTGTGGTCTGGTCGGCACAAGCAAATCAACTAGGTTACTGGGATGCAGTGTGCACTCCAAGTTGGGCGCAGCAAAACCATAACATAATCGTTCATTTTCTAAAATCACTTATCGAAGCCCAAAACTACCTGATGAGCAATCAAAACCAAGCCATGAACATAGTGACAAAAACCCTCAACTATTCAAGCACTTACCTGCCTTCAGTTTGGTCTGATTATCAATTCTCGGTTTCTCTTGACCAAGCACAAGTCTTGGCCATGCAAGAGGAAGCACAGTGGCTAATAGCCAACAAGTTGACGGACGCTACCTCAGTTCCAAGCTTCACCAACTACATTTATGCAAGCGACTTGGAATCAGTAAATCCAGGGTCCGTGAATCTATTCGGTTGATAGGACATGCGAATAAAGAATCAGCTGCGCTTAAGCATCGTCATATTTGCTGTGATACTTATAGCCGTAGCTGGGTCGATAACATTAACTGAGGCGCAGACTACAAGGTTAAATGGCCAACAGACGCTCGCCCAAGATGTAGCGAACAGAGCAGGCAACCTCGCCGTCATATCCAATGAGTACTTTCTCAACAAACAAGAGTCTCAGATAACTGATTGGCAAATTCAGCTTTCAAACATTACAAATGACATGTCGCAATTGCGAACTGACAGTCCAGCAGAAACAGTGCTAATTAGTAATGTCCAGACAGATGTCACGAACACTGTGGCGATTTTTAATTCCTCTATAGCGTACGTCCAGAGTGTTCAAAATCAAACGGGCACTGTTCTTCCGCTTATCCAGACAGATTCTAACCGACTGGCGATTGCGATTCAAGCACTCGGCTTTGACGCGCAACAGTTGTCGCAAAACATTCATAAGCAGATTGACCAAGTTAACTTTGAAAATCTTGTTTTGATTGCGGCATCACTTGGGCTGTTTGGCGCATATTTTATCGTAAACTACTTTGTTACGTATCGAAGGACTTTAAGATCAATTTCTGACCTGCAAGAAGGCATAGGAGTTGTCGGTTCGGGAAATCTCGATTATTCCTTAAAAGCAAGCGATAACGATGAGATAGGCGAAATCTCAAAATCCGTCAATATGATGGCGAGCAACTTAAAGACGGTAACTGCTTCAAAGTTGGATTTGGAAAAAGAAATTGAAGAACGCAAGAAAGCCGAAGATGCGCTGGCGAAAAAGCAAGATGAGCTGCAGACCATAATCGATTCTTCTCCGGTTTGGATTTACTACAAGGATTGTGACAACCGTTTCCTCCGTGTAAACACGTCTTTAGCAGAGGTTCTAGGAGTGCCTAAAGAGGAATTGGAGAATCGTTCACTCTTTGAATTGTATCCCAAAGAGGAGGCGGAAGCCTATTGGGACGAGGACAAGCAAGTTATTATGTCAGGCAAATCGAAGCTTGGCATGATTGAACCAATGCACTCAAGTAAGGGTCTGCGATGGGTTCAAACTGACAAGATTCCTTACCGCGACTCTCAAGGCAAAATAATCGGCGTAATCGGCTTCTCAGAAGACATAACAGACCGCAAGCAGGCTGAAGAGAAACTTGAAGATTACAGTAAAAACTTAGAAAAGCTTGTTGAGGAACGGACTAAGCAGCTTAAAGATGCTGAGCGTTTAGCTGCAATCGGAGCTACTGCGGGCATGGTTGGGCATGACATCCGCAATCCACTTCAAGCTATTACAGGTGACATTTATTTAGCTAGATCAGAGTTAGATAACTTGCCCGACGGTGAAGAAAAGAAGGCAATTCTCGAAAGTTTGATTGAAACTGAAAAGAACATTGATTATATTAACAAAATAGTGCAGGACCTGCAGGATTACGCCAGACCCCTTAACCCACAATCAGAGAAGGCAAATCTTGAAGAAGTTTTTGAAAAGATTTTGACAAAAAATGGGTTGCCAGATAATGTCAAGGCAAACGTCAAACTGGATGATGATGTTAAGGTTATCGGCGCTGATTCTTATTACATAAACCGCATAATGTACAATCTGGTTACTAACGCAATTCAAGCCATGCCAAACGGAGGCAGACTAACAATTCAAGCTTTCAAAGAACATAAAGATACGGTTATAACCATTAAAGATACAGGCATTGGTATTCCCAAAGAGGCACAGGCCAAAATTTTCACTGTGATGTTTACGACAAAAGCGAAAGGTCAAGGATTTGGTTTGCCCGTAGTTAAACGCATGACCGAATCTTTGGGCGGCACAGTTTCTTTCGAGAGCGAAGAAGGAAAAGGCACAACCTTCACAATACGTTTTCCTCCCACTAAAGGAGCTAAACGGTAAATGAACCTACAAGTGATGAACTTTATTCTTCCCAAAATCAACTAAAATTTGTACTCCGGACTGACCCTCTTAACTCAAATTGCATTGAATTAATACACATATCCGTCTGTTTCTTTCAGATAAAGGTCATGTTTTTTCAGAATTGGCTCGATGGATTGCCTTGGTTTAGACCGCGTTATGGACCGGGCGGGATTCGCATAAAAGTTTATTCTGAATGGATTTGTTTAGACTCTTGGCACGATTGGTGGGACTCTCCAGCCCCACCACTCCAGAACTGAATAAGTACTATTTCCTCAAACATTCCCTTTTTTGTAGTTTGACATGGGTTCTGGACCAAACCTTGAAAGAGCCTTAGTTAAAGTGCTTCTAAGAAAACGGTATACGAGAGCATGCACAGCGGTAGCCCGGGAGAGACCTATGCATATGCTCACATATACCATTTTTTTGAACCACCTAATTTCATTATTCCGTTTCGATTCTTGGCGCCAGGAAGAAAGTTAGTTTTCCTCCTTTCGTCTGTTGAAAATCGATGAGCACTGGCATGTCGGTTGAGAACTCTAGTGTAGCGATGCCGGATGTGGCTGAAGCCGCTTTAATGATTTCAGACAGGTAACTTAGGCTAAAAGTTGCCTTTGAAGCTTCTTTTACCTCCAAATCCAAAAGAGCATCATTTCCCTTCTGCAGAGTAATCGTAGCACCCATGAGATCACCCATAGCATTCAAAACCAGCTTTTCCGGGTCCGCTTCAAATCTAACATGGTCACTGACTAGCCCAGCATCTTCAATTGCTTCGCTCAAACCGTGCGTTGTAATCTTCGCCTTTACGTTGAAGGTTATCTTTGGCGTTGGCACTTCTTCCTCCGAGGCTACCAGCGTGGGCATGGTGAAGTCTCGGTTGTACTTCCCTGTTATCTTAACCTGCAAACGTCCAGTCTTTTCATCAAGCAACAATTCCACTGCTTCGTCTTTCCCGGCTCTCTTCAGCAATTTCAGCAGTTCGCTTATTTTCATGCCTATTTTCATGGGTTCAGTGCAAACGTATTCTTCGAAGATTGTTTTAGGCAATTCAAAATCGATCATAGCAACGCGGGAGGGGTCCATAGCCCGAAGTTTCAAGCCGTCGGGTTCAATTTTGAAGGTAGCTTCATCTACGAGCATTGAGATAGCTGCAACCATTTCTTTTAAGAATTTTGAGTCAGCTACTTTGAGCTTAAACATTCCAATCTTCCTCTTTGTATGCATACCCTATTGTGTTATAAAGATTTACGAAATTAAGCGTGATGGCGCCAAGTGGTATCCTGGCCTCGTATTCAGCTCCAGCGCAGTGAGTTCGGGCAGCCCCACCACACTAGAACTGAATAAGTACTATTTCCTCAAACATTCCCTTTTTGTAATTTAACTTCTGAACCAAACCTTGAAACAAACCATAGTCAAAGAGCCCCAATGTCCCCGAAACGATGTAAGAGAGCATGTGCAGTAGTAGCCCGAAAAAAGTGGAAAGTACATATTAGCCCCATTGTGTCGAGTCCCGTCGGACCCGCCTTCCCACGTACACTTTTATACTGAAAACACTACTTTCCCTTTTTCTTTTTTGGGAATTTCAGTTGTTTTGTCGCAGGTTTGGCAGGATACCTACGAAACACCATCATCGCCCAATTGAGAGTGACTCCTCGCAACAATTTTAAAACTCAAATTGTTAACCTCCTCTTATGCGAAAACAATCAAACCACCGGAAAGGGACCTTTGAGCAAGCATGACAACACAGTTGCGCCTTTAGCTTCAAAAACAGTCAACATTGCAAAACTGAAGGATTTTGTTGTGAGAAACTTTCCACCTCGATCGCCTCTTCAAGTAATTTTCGTTGACGAAGATAACGAGTTAAGTCCTACCCTTGGAAAGATTATTAATTGTAAGGCGATTTTTAGAAAAATTACACATGTAATAATTTAAGCCAAAAAATAAACGGATATGTTGTCAAACCCCTAATCAAAATCCATAAGGTACAAAGTGAAAAAAGCAACACCCGCTTGCTTATGTCCATGTAAATGATTTTCTATGGCTTTCAAATCGGGCACCACCAAGATTTCATGCGAAACCAGCTTCAAAGTGACTGGTCAATTTTTCTTTTCGTTAACCTTTGGAATGCTTATGGCAAATCTTGCTCCTTTGCTTGGTTCGCCTTCTTCGGATATTTTCCAGCCGTAGACTTCAACCATTTTCTTTATCAGGAACAGCCCAAGTCCCTTGCTTTTTCCTGTTGTGAAGCCTTCCGTAAAGAGTTTTTGCTTGTTAGCTTCAGGTATGCCGACTCCGTTGTCTTCATAGAACAGCTTTATCACTTCATCCTCTTTAGTGAAGTGAAGCCGAATCTGCGTGACTTTTCCCCCGTACTTTAACGAGTTATCGAGCAAGTTGTGAAAAAGTTTCTTAAGCAGCGAATCAGCCACAACCTCCAAACCTTGGCAATCGTTAACGATTTTTATAGGACCCAAGTTAGGCAAAAGTGCAACAGCTTGATTGAAACAGTGGGCAACATCGATTTTTGAGGGTTTTTCTACCCCAATTTTCTCGTAAAGACGGCTAAACTCAAACATCTCATCCGATTGGCTAATTGCAGAGTCAATACCCCCAAAGTATTTAGCTAATTCTGGATTGTCGCCAATTTTATTCTTAAGCATATGAATATTGGATTTTACAACCATGAGCTTGTTTCCCACATCGTGCCTAGTCAAACCGCCAACGACCTGAAGCTTCTCATTTATTAATTCGTTTTTACGAATCCTCTGTCTTATCTTGTCTTCGTTTTTCTTGCGCTCAGTGATGTTTCTGGCTATGCTCAAAATTGCTTGTTCTCCTCGGTAGGTTATGAAGCTGGAGCTAATCTCCACTGGAATTTCTGACCCGTCCTTGGTTATGTGCACTCTTTCGAAAACTGTAGTCCCAACGGCAGCCATAGCCTTTAGGCGGTTCTTAAATTGTTCTTCGCTATACGCCTTTTCAATATCTATAAGTCCCATAGTCAGCAACTCTTCTTTAGAATAGCCCAAAGTTTTAGCAGCTGCGGCGTTTACTTCAACAAAGTTTCCGTTAAAATCGGTAACCCACACCGTTTCGTTCATGCTATTAATCAAGTTTCTATAATTTTCCTCGCTTTCAATTAATGCCTTTTCACCTTTCTTGCGTTCAGTAATGTCGGTAACTGTACCGAGTACAGCCTTCTCTCCCTCGTATTCTATCAACTTCGTAGTTGTTATTGCATTAATCCTCTCACCCCCTCGGGTGACAAGCACGCACTCGTACGAAGGAACATCTTCACCTCTCATTTGTTTAGCGTAAAACGACTTCACTTCCTCAATATATTCTGGTGCGTAGAGGGAAAGAAAGCCAAAGTTAGGAGAATAGAACTCCTTTTTTGTATAGCCCATAGTGTTTTCGCATTTCTTGTTGGTGTAAACCACTCTGCCTCGTTTGTTTATGAAAATCATGTTAGGTGATTGTTCTGATATGGTCCTGAATTTTTCTTCACTTTCTTTCAAGGACTCTTCAGCTTTCTTTCGCTCAGTTATGTCTATTGCCAGCCCTCTAAGTCCTGTCATTTTGTTTCCGGAAATACGAGGCGTTGCAGTGATAAGTGCAGGAAAAGTGGTCCCGTTTTTCCGTATGAATGAATATTCAGCAAGAACATAACTGCCTCCTGCTAACAACCGCTGAATGTTTTTCTTTGCTTTTTCACGATCTTTTGGTGCGAGGAACTGCAGGATATTTAATCCTTTTTCAAGCTCCCCCTGGGAATAGCCTGAAATTTCAGTGGCCCTTTCATTCGCAAATTCTAGTTGCCCATTTAAGTCAGTTTCAAAGACAATGTTTGGCAAACAATTTGCCAGTTCTCGGTACCTCGCCTCGCTTTCACGCAGAACCTCTACGGCAATCTTGCTTTCATTAACATCTAAGAACATGCCCTGCACCGCAGGCTGTCCATCATAGTCAACTCGATTTGCGAGTGAACTCAACCAAATTATCGAGCTATCTTTTCGCACCGCACGAAACTCGAAGCATGTTTCTGCCGCTTCGTCCCGCAAACGATTTTCCATACGCTTAAAGAAAACAGCCCTGTCCACATGATATACTAAACTCATGATTTCTTCGGGCGAAAGCGACGTTACCTCTTGAGACGAATATCCTAAGATTTTTCCAAACGCGCCATTTGCAAAAACTATCCTAAGCGGATCGGCTATCAGAATTGCCATTCCTTGAAGTGAGTTCTCGACTAGTGCGTGATACTTTGATTCTGATTTTGCAAGCAGTTCTTTTGACTTTTTGCGTTCAACTGTCTTTTTTATTGCGTCCGCTAATTCGCAGTAGACTGTTTCTGGTGAACCATTCTTGTTGATGTAGTTGTCAGCGCCTAAATTCAAAGCTTTGACAGCAACATCTTCTCTGCCTTTTCCCGTGAATAAGATATATGGAATTTGATTATCTTGGTCTCTGAGTTCTTTCAAGAAGTCTAATCCGTTTTTCTGGGGCATTTCGTAGTCGGAAACTACCGCGTCATAAGTTTGCCGTTCCATTTTTTCGAAAGCTTCATCGACAGATGTAGCATTATCAATTTCAAAGTTGTTTTCCATCGTAAGTATCTGTTTTGAAACTTCAAGAAGGCAAAGTTCATCGTCAACATGCAAAACATGAATAACACTCTTTTTGTTTGAAGCAGCTAAATCAGGTACTTCTACAGCTATTACATTCTGGTTGAGTTGTTGTATTAGCTATGCCCTAGTTTGAATAATTGATTTGGTTATAAGTCAGTTATGAATTCAGAATACTGAACACTTGTGTTTAGTCGCTTCTGATACTACATATGCTATGCCTTGACCTAATGTGAAATGCATATGCCAAACTGAGTAAACGCCAGCAACTTTTTCTAAAAAAACCCGCCTTTTTCCGGTTGGTTGGATTAAAATCTAATTATAACTTTTGACATGTTTTGCAAGCAATCAAATCAGCGGTGTTGTTTTCTTAGTTCTTCGGACTCACTCCAGACAGTCTCAAAGTATCTGTTTAACACGCCGATAAGGTTGGTGTCGGTTGTCCACAATGAAGTATCTTCAGAGGCGCCTTTTCTATTGGTTGAAATCATGGCTTCTCTGCCATCAAATACCGCGAATCGGCTCAGGGCTACATAGTGAAACCTAATGTTAATAGACTCGTTGTCTATGGTGTGTTGTACTTGTTTTGTTTGGATTTCATCATCTTTGAAATCCTCAATAATCACTTTAACTTCCACTTTGTTGTGAATTGCTTTTTTAATTTCAGCGCCAAGAAGGGATGTGACATGTGAAATTTCTTTCAGGGTGTCAATCCAGAAAACATTAATTTCAGAGCTTGCGACCAAGCTGGTTAACTTTGCAATGACTGCTTTGCCTTCTGGTAATACCGCGTACTGACCTTCTCCATCATCTTCAACAATAGTCCGTACCCACTTCGCCTTAGATAGTTCTTGGAATTTCGTTTTCATTGCTGCAATTTTTTCATCAGATTTAACTTTTTCATCAATTATTAGCGAAGTCAAAGCACCAGCCACAGGAGTCGCCCGAATCATTGCTGGTTTACCGAGCAGTTTTTCTATTAGTCCCATCTTTTCGAGTGCTGGCAAAACCTTGTATACGTCTTCTCGCCTTACTGAAGAAGATTTCGCTATCATACCAACTGGAACATTGCCAAATTTAAGTATGGTTTGGTACACTTTTGCCTGATTAGGACTTAAACCCAGTCCCATTAACAGGTCTGTTTTGTCCGATTCGGACAATTTTCATGCATCTGCCTCAAGGGAAAACTAGACTCGCTAATGAGGATAGTCTAAAGTAGTATTTAACATTTTTTAAGGCGTATTAAGTTAAATTAGCCATAATCTGTAGGAACAATTCAGAAGTTTAACGATAATTACCAAAGTAAAAATTTTTAATGCTGTAAGAATAACCGATATTGGAAGCTTAGAAAATGGGTTTTAAATGTGAATTATGCGGTGGAGAAACCAAGAAAGTTTACGAAGATGAGCGAAGCGAGTTCTGGAAATGTGAGAAACACCACATAGTCAAAGAAGTAATATCTGGAAAAGAACTTGTAAAAAATGTTGATAACCCTGTTTTTATGGTTAAGAAACCGCTAAAGAAACCGTAATCTCTTTTTCTTTTTGAAATATAACGTTGTCATGTAATTGACGATAGCAAAGAAACTGGAATCTAAATAAAAAGGAAAATTATTTTGCTATGTTTGCTATCCCCTGAAGGTAACTATTTCTTTTCTTCAGGTTTTACTGGTGTCTACGCTTTAGGTTTACGTTTAAGTTTGTTTCCGACCTTTTTAAAATCTTTTTTAACATCTTCTTCGACCTTTTTAACGTCTCCTTTAAGCTCTTCTTTTTTGGATTCTTTCTTAGGTTTTTCACTCGACATGTTCTTCACCTCTGTTAACTGTTTACTTTAAAACTCATTCCTCGATTTAAATTAGTTAAGTAGGCA
>Ga0326728_10026639_pt1 | contig 10203 bp, 8 predicted proteins | sample MB3enrmetagenome_FD_207602 | JGI IMG/M metagenome (GOLD analysis project Ga0326728, IMG submission 207602) | Lab enriched peat soil microbial communities from McLean, Ithaca, NY, United States - MB31MN | ecosystem: Environmental > Terrestrial > Soil > Wetlands > Peat | place: USA: New York... | reverse complement strand
ACTAGAAATGCTCCTAGCCATCACCCGCGCAGTCAGCCCTGCGATCAACCAATGTGAAATCGGATTCATCGAACGCCAGGCAATCGATCTCGCCAAGGCCAACCGACAGCACCGCCGGTATGAGGCGCTGCTGGCGGAACTGGGCGCAAAGGTAGTCTCATTGCCTGCCGAGCCGGATTATCCCGACTCGGTCTTCGTGGAGGATCCGGCTATCGTGCTGGACGAAGTCGCGATCATGACCCGCATGGGTGCGGCGTCGCGCCGGGGCGAGTCGGAAAGCCTGGCGCGCGCGCTATCGGAATATCGGCCGTTGCGCTGGCTGCGCGAACCGGCCACGCTCGATGGCGGCGACGCGATGCGCGTCGGGCGGACGCTCTATGTGGGCGTTTCGCACCGCACCAATCGCGCGGGGATCGAGCAGCTCACCGGCGAACTGGACCCGCTGGGGTACACCGTGGTGCCCGTCGCGGTGCGCGGCGCGCTTCATCTGAAGTCGGCGTGCTGCTCGCTGGGGGATGGCGCCATCCTCGCCAACCGCGCGTGGCTCGATCTCGAACCGCTGGCGCAGTTTCGCATTGTGGACGTGGCGCCGGGGGAAGATCGCGCCGCCAACGTGCTGCCGATCGGCGGGTCGGTGATTGTGCCGGCGAGCTATCCACGAACTGCGGAAATACTCGAGCGCTCCGGCCTGCGGGTGCGAACGTTAGACGTGTCGGAGCTGATGAAGGCCGAAGCGGGCGTTACCTGCTGCAGTTTGATCTTCGAATGCTAACGTGCCTTATTCACCACAGAGGCACCGAGACACGGAGAAAAACAAAGGCGAAGACAAAACCAGAGCCCACGGAGGCGGCGGAGGCCACGGAGGTCCTACAACTCTTACTGATAGGCGTTGGCCTTCTTAAAATCGCCCGCCTTAATGTAAATCAACGCCGCCGGATCGACGGCGCGCTTTAATGCTGCAGTCACCTGGTCGGGCGTCAGCGCCCCGACCTTTTTGTCGAGCTCCTCATCGAACTGCATGGTGCGGCCCCAACGCTCGTTGCTCGCCAACAGCCCGGCGAGCGATCCATCCTGCGACCGGCCCAACACGCGTTCCTGCAGCCACGCTTTCCTGGCCGCATCCAGTTCCGCCGCCGTGAATCCGTCCTTCTCGGTCTTGGCCAGCTCATCCTTCATGCTGGACTCGACCTTGGGGGCGTTCTGGGGATTGCTGATGGCGTAAGCCACGAAAGTGCCGCCATCGTCTTTAATGGGCGCGCTGAACTGCGAGCCGACTCCGTAGCTCAAGCCTTCCTTGTTGCGAATGCGATCCGGCAGCCGCGCCGAAAGACTGCCTCCAAGCATGTAATTCGCCATCAGCATGGCGGGATAGTCGGCATCCTCGTCGCTCATCTTCACCGGCTCGGCGGCGAAAGACGTCGCGTTCTGCTTGTCGGGGGTCTCAATCTTCTGATTGCTCGCCGCCACCTTGTGATAAGGCGTCAGAATGCGCGCATACTTCATGGGCGACTTCCAGTTACCGAACAGCTCCTCCGCCTGTTTGAGCACAGCCGTTTTATCGAACTGGCCTACCACGGTAAATTCGCCTTCGGAGACGCCGTAAAACTGCTGGTAAAACTTCTTGACATCGTCCAGGGTAACCTTATTCAAGTCCTCGATATCTTCGTCGGCCGTGCCGGCGTAGCGGACATCGCCGCGCGGGTAGATGCTGTTCAGAGTGCGTCTGAGCTCCTGCCTCGCCAACGCCTGCGGATCGCTCTTGCCTTCTTCGATTCCGGCCACGCTCTGCTTGCGCACCTGCTCGAACTCGGCCTCCGGGAATGCCGGCTCGCGCAGAATCTCGGCCGCCAGCTTCAGCGCGCCGGCCAGATTCTCTTCCGTCGTCTGAATGTGGATGGTGGCATTGTTCACTCCGCCCGACACCATGATCTGCGCCTTCAGGCGATCCATTTCGTCCTGGATCTGTTGCCGCGACTTGGTCTTGGTGCCGCGCATCAAAGTCGCGCCCGCCAGCCCCCCGATCGCCACTTTGCCGAATAGCGACTTCTCATCGCCGAAGCGCGCGATGAAGGTAGCCGTTACGGTGCCGCCGCGGGTCTTCTTGGGAAGCAGCACCACTTTGACGCCGTCGGAGAGCTTGGCGCGCGTCAGGCGGCTTTCAATATTGCTTGGCGAGGGGTCGAACACCTCGCCCTCGGCGACTGCCGCACCGCCCTTGAAGTTCTTAAACGTCTCCGCATCGGTCGGTGTGGCAGGAATCTCGGCGCGATCCGGCGTCTTGGTGGGGACGAACTCGCCCAGCGTGCGGTTGGATTCCTTCAAGTAAGCCTTGGCGGCGCGTTCCACGTCCTCTGGCGTCACTGCCTTCAGGCGGTCGCGCTCCAGAAAGAGCATGCGCCAGTCTCCCTCGGCCTGGTAATCGGCCAGATCCAAAGCGATGGCCTGCGAGTTGGCAAAGGCCAGTTCCACGTTCTTGGCGATGCGGGTTTTCACGCGCTCGACTTCTTCTTTGCTGGGCGGTTCCTTGGCGAAATCCTCCACGGTCTTGATAAGGATCTGCTTAGCTTCCTCGAGATTCTGGTCGGGACTCAGCTGCGCGTACGCAAACACGAATCCAGCGTCATGCTTGTCTTCCGAATCCATCCCGGCGCCGACGGCCTTCTTGTTGTCGACCAGCGCCTTGTAAAGGCGGCCGGAGGGCACGTCGCCCAGCACGCCGGCCAACACCTGAACGGCGGCGTCATCGGGATGCATGCCGGCCGGCGTATGGTACATCGCCATTACCAACTGCGTATCGCCCACGCGGCGCAGGGTGACGGAGCGTTCGCCGTCCTGCGTCGGCTCGACGGTGTACGGCTGGTCGAGCGTGCGCGTGGGACGGGGAATCGGGCCGAACAACTCGGCGATCCACGCCAGCGCCTTGGCGGAATCGAACTTGCCGGCGACCGTGAGCAGCGCGTTGTCGGGCTGGTAATACTTGCGATAAAACGCGGCCAGCTTATCGATCGGCACGTTTTCGATGTCGGACTTGTTGCCGATGGTCGGATGTCCGTAGGCATGCCACAGGTAAGCCGTTTCCATCACGCGCTCGAAGAGAATCGCGCCCGGGCTGTTCTCACCGGCCTCGAACTCGTTGCGGACCACCGTCATCTCCTTATCGAGAAGCTGCTTCTCAATGCGCGTGTTGGTCATGCGGTCCGCTTCCAGGCCCAGCGCCCAGCGCAGGTTGTCGTCGCCGGCATTCATGGTTTCGAAGTAGTGGGTCCGGTCTTCGGCGGTGTTGCCGTTGAAATCGGCGCCGTGGTCGGTCAGTTCCTTCTTCACATTTGTGCGCGTCGTGGTTTGGATGAAATTCAAATGCTCCAGCAGGTGCGCCATGCCGGTTTCGCCGTACCCCTCGAAGCGCGACCCTACCATGTAAGTGATGCTGACGGTCACCTTGGGCTTGGAGTCGTCGGGAAACAGCAGGAAATGGAGGCCGTTGGGCAGCGAATATTCGGTGATTCCTTCAATTGAAGTAATCTTCTGAACGCCCGGCGGCAAGGTCTGAGAGAAAGCCGCCGCTGCGAACAGGATGGTGGCAATGGCAGTGAAAGATCGGATGGTACGACGCATAGGATTGCTCGGATTATAGCAGGAGATATTATTACAGACGTGACAGGGCGAGGTTGGTTTTGAAGAGACGGTGGCCGGAGCGTCTCTGGGGCGGAAACCAATACCGCCCTGGACAAGCTAAAGCATGTCCCACGTCCGCCACCCTTACAGCCAGCCCTTCTGCCGCGCGATGCGGGCCGCTTCGGTGCGATTCGCCGCCCCCAGCTTGCTGATCGCCTCCGAGAGGTAGTTCCGCACCGTGCCTTCGGAAAGATCGAGCCTCTGGGCGATTTCCGCGCTCGCCGCGCCTTCTCCCGCATGCCGCAGCACCTGGCGCTCGCGATCGGTCAGCGGGTCGGCCTCCGTCCACGCTTCAGCCGCCAGTTCCGGGTCCACCACGCGAATGCCGGCGCGGATCTTGCGAATGGCATTCGCCAGCGTCGACGCCGGGGCGTCCTTCAGCAGGTACCCCGACACTCCCGCGTCGAGCGCGCGCCGCAGATATCCGGCGCGGGCGAAAGTCGTGAGGATCACGACCTTCACCGGCAGCTTGCGCCGCTTGATTTCGCCCGCGAGTTCGAGCCCCGTGAGCTCCGGCATTTCGATATCGGTGAGCAAAACGTCCGGCGGCGCGGCCAGCACCTGTTCGAGCGCTTCCCGCCCATTCTGCGCCTGGCCCACGATATCGAAATCGCCCTCGGTGGCCAGCAGCGCCGCCAGCGCGCCGCGAACCATGGCCTGGTCCTCGGCGATCATCACGCGAATCTTCATACCGGTACCCGAATGCGCAATTGCGTGCCGTGCGAACCATCGCGCTCCAACGCCCCGCCCAGCGCTTCCACCCGTTCGCGCATGCCGCTCAGGCCGCTGCCCTCGGCGAGCGCGCCGCCCAGGCCGTTATCGGCCACCACCATCTCGCAAAATTGTCCTACTCGCCGCAGCGTCAGACGGCACACGGTGGCATGGGCGTGGCGCACCACGTTGGTAACCGCCTCGCGCAACGCCATAGCGAACACCGTCTCCTGCGCAGGCGAAAGCTCGGGATGCTCGACCGAAGTCTCCACCTGAATCCCGGCGGCCTCCAGCGCCTGCATGGCGACCTTAAGCTCGCCGTCGAAACCCGCCGACCGGTAGCCGCGGACCGCGGCGCGCACCTGCGACAAAGCGTCGCGCGAAATCCGCTCCACATCGCGGATTTCTTCGGCGGCGCGCGCCGGATCGCTGGCCGTAAGCCGCGACGCCAGCTCCGACTTCAGCACGATCACCGACAGCGTGTGCCCCAGCAGATCGTGCAGGTCGCGCGCGATGCGTTCGCGCTCCGCCACTTTGGCCAGATGTTCGCTCTCCGCCTGCGCCGCCAGCAGCTTGTCGGTGAGGCGCTTGCGATGCAGCCATTGGATCATGGCTGACCCGAGCAGCGAGGAGAAGAATATGGTGGGGATCCAGAAATATGGCGGAAGGTGCATCAGCCACGCTTCCAGGAGCTCGATAGCCAGCAGGACGCCCAGATACTGTAAGGCCTCCCACGGCTTGCCCATCCTTGCGAGATAGGTCGCGGCGAAAATAAACAGGCTGACCGCTCCAAAATTGAAGGGCGCGAACAGCATCGCCAGCAACGTGAAGCCGGCGGCCACCCACAGCACGCGCCGGCCGGTCAGCCAATATCCCAAAAAATACAGCGGGAGCGCCGCCAGCGTGCCCAGCACAGTGGCCACCCGTTGCCATGCCGGCGCCGGAAAGACGAACGGCGTGATCAGGAAAGACGCCAGGTACGCGAGCCAGATGTACCCGGTCCAATCCTGATCTTTCGGCAGAAGTCTCATGCGCCTGAATGCCAGCATAGCGATTACCCGTACATTCTTTCATGGTCGCGCGATTGCGCCACCCACGCCACGCCCGCGAAAACCAGCCCGAAACCCGCGAGCGCCTCCAGGTGGAGCGGCAACGAACCGTGCGCCGGCACGCCCACGATGGCGAGCGCGATTTGGCCGAAATGGTACGACGGCAGCAAGGGCGCGATCTGCCGGATGGCTTTCGGCATGATGTCGATCGGAAACCACAATCCGCCGAGGAATGCCATGGGCAGATAGATCATGTTGACCGTGCCGGGCGCGGAGTTCGGCCCGGCGAAACTGCCGATGACCATTCCGATAGCGCCGAACGGCACGGCGCCGGCCACCAGCGCCGTCCACAGCAGCAGCCATGAGCCGGCCGGCATGCGCACACCGCCGAACATCGCTGCGATCGCGAACAGCGCCGTGACCACCATGGCGCCGAAGGTCAGCGATACGGCCATCTTCGCCGCGAGATACGCGCCCGCCGGCATGGGACTGGCGCGCTTCACTTCCAGCCATCCCAGCCCGCGCTCCGCCGCCATGCCCGCGCCAAACGCGAACAGCGTCGCGCCCATCACGCTGAAAGCGCCGTAGGTGGCCAGCAGGTATTGGCTCACCGGGATGGCGCCATGCGACATCGACGGCGCCATCACCACTCCGTAAAAAATGTAAAACATCAACGGAAAACCAACCACCGAGAGCGAATAACGCTTCAACCGGGCCATTTTCCGCAATTCCATTTTGGCTTCCATCCAGTACACACCACTCATAGCAATACCTCCGCGGCAGCGTCGCGATTCTCGTGCATGATGGCCAGGAATGCGTCTTCCAGACCGCTGGTCCCGGTCTGCGCCTTGATTTCGGCCGGCGTTCCCTCGGCCGCGATCCGTCCGCGATCGATCACCGCCACGCGATGCGCCAGCGCATCCGCCTCTTCCAGGTAGTGGGTGGTGAGCAGCACGCTCCCGCCGCGCTTTACGAACGCGCGAATGTGCGCCCACAAGGTTCGGCGCGATTCCACATCGAGCCCCACCGTGGGCTCGTCGAGAAACAGCAGGTCGGGATTGCCGCAGATGGCCAGCGCGAACAACACGCGCTGCCTTTGTCCGCCGGAAAGGTCGCCGAACAGCCGGTTTTCGATGCCGCCGAGACCCGCCGCGGCAATCGTCTCCGCCACGGGCAGCGGCTTCCGGTAGTAGCTCGAAAACAATTCGATGTGTTCGCGTACTTTGAGGGTTTCCGGCACTTTGGCCACTTGCAGCAGCGCGCCGCGGCGGACCTTCGCCTCCTGGCTCGCGGGATGCTGGCCGAACACCCTGGCTTCGCCGGCAGTGGGCTCCGACAGCCCCAGCAAAATGCGCACCGCCGTGGTCTTGCCGGCGCCGTTCGGCCCAAGCAGCGCGAGCAGTTCGCCGCGCACGATGGAAAGATCGACTCCGCGCAGCGCCTGCACCTCGCCGTATCGCTTGGTGACGCCGCATAATTCTGCAACTGGCATGAGTTCCCGCCTCCATGCCAATCATGCGGGAAGGCCAGCCCGGCGGCCAGTGGAGATTGTCAGGCCATCCAGGTGACGAATGTCATTTCTTGGGTTTCTCCCCCAGAAGCCCCTTCAGCAGCCCTTTCACCTCGCCCTTCACTGCGGCCGCGATGCTCGGATGAAAAACCGGCTCGGCGCAGGTCCCGGTGACCGTGAACGGAATGGGTTCATTCCTCAGTCCGGCTGCCAAACCACCCGTTTGGACAGCCGCCTTCATCTGGAAATTCAGGGTGTTGTTCGGGTCGATCGTGCCTGCGCCGCTCACTTCGCCGATGGCCGGCAGCACCAGAGTGAGACTGTCGGTCGTGATGCCCTCCGGCGCCATCCTCACGTTGCCGCTGAGTTGTTGAATCTCGGTATCGGGGCTGGCCTTGATGCCCGCCAGCTTCTCGATTTCCTTCATTCGGTTCGACAGGTCGAAGCCCACGAGCCTGGTGTTGTTCATGGTGACGGAACCGGCGATCACCAGCCGGTCGATCGGCCCTTGGATCGTCGCCTTCACGCCCGCGGTGCCGCCCTGCAAAGACGTTCCGTTGGGCAAAGTGACTCCCAGCGCAGGCAACAAACCCTCGAGTTCCTGCACCGGCATCGGCGGTCCGTCGACAGCCATATCGAGGGCAAAGGATTCGCCCTGCGGCGTGTAGCTGCCCACCAGGCGGGTGAGCGCGCTGCCGAAATGGATGTCACCCTGGTGCACACGGCCGGAGCGTTTCTTGAGATCGTGAGCCACATGAAAATCCAGTTCCAGGCCGCGCGTGGCGGGCTTTCCTCTGGCGGACAATTTCAATTTGTCGATCTTCAGCTTTCCCGTCAGTTCAATGCCGCTGGCGGCGTTCTGGCCGCTGCCGTCGAACGACACCAGGCCGGCCAGCTCGGGCGCGATCTCGTTGAGTCCCGATCCGGCCAGATCGAGCTTGTCGACATGCAAGGCGAGGCTGGCGGGTGTGGTGGCCACGTCGTTCTGGTCGATGGGACCTGCCTTGCCATCCAGCTTGATGGCGCCGCCGCCGGCAACCTTCATATTGGCCGAGAAGGGAAACGAGCTGGCCGCCGCGAAATCGCTCAGTTGGACATTCACATTTTCCAGTGCGACGGGTTTTAGGTGGCTGCCCGTCCGGCCCAGGGTAAACCGGCCATTGGAAATTTTCACCAGCTTGACCGAGAGGTCGAGCTTGGATGCGCTCGCCGGGGCAGCCGGCGCGGCCGGTGCGCTCGATTTGGCGCCCAACGTAGAGAAATTCCAATCTCCGGCAGCGGATTGCAGCAGCCAGATCTGCGGCTGATCGATGGCGATGCTGGTCACCGCGACCCGGCGCGAGAAAATGAGCGCGGGGAGATCCACGCCCACCTGCAGCGATTTCGCCTGTACGAAAGCCGTTCGGCTGAACGCCGGGTCGTCGGCGATGGACAGGTCGTCCGCCGTCACCCCGCCGGAAAGGAGCGTTAGTTTCAGATTCCCGACCTTTACCTCGCGGCCTAAAGCCGCGCTCAACTTGGATTCCAGCATGGGCCGGAAACGATTGGCGTCGATCAGGAAAGACAGCGCGATCCCGATCAACAGCAGAGCGGCAATCACTATGCCGGCGATCTTCAGCAGGCGTTTCATCCTTTCGAGTGTACTACCCTGGCGGTTACGGAATCGCTATAATCTCTTCCCATGAAGACCGCATGGATTTTTGTCTGTGCCGCCATTCTGCAGGCGCAAACCTACCAGGTCACCTCGCCTCAGGGCGCGAAGTTCTCGTCCTTGCCCGATGAAAAGGGCGCTGTGGCCGCGGCGGAGAAAGACCTGTCGGCCGATCCCCGGAGTCGCGACCTGCTCTGGAAACTCGCCGTGGCGCAAGCTGGTGTCTGGCAGGACCGCGAAGCTGTGGCGACGCTCAGCAGGGCGCTGGCGGTTGCGCCGGAAGACGCGCAGCTTTACACCGAGCGCGGCCATCGCGAGATTCCCCTCCTCGAATTCACTAAGGCGCGCGCCGACCTGACGCGCGCCGTCGAGCTCGACCCCAAGAGGATGGACGCCTATTATCATCTCGGGCTCGCCAATTATTTCCTGGGCGACTTCGCCCAGGCCGCCGGCGCCTTCCGCCACGCGGTGGAGTTCGCCCCCAACGACGATGAGCGCATCAACTCGACAAACTGGTTGTATGCCTCGTTGCGCCGCGCCGATAAGCCCGAGGAAGCTACCAACGCCGCGGCCGCCATCGCGCCGGAAATGAAAAACAGCGCGGAGCATACGTTGTTCTACCTCAACCTGGTGCGTTTCTTCCAAGGCGCCCTGCCGGAAGCCAAAGCGCTGCCGCCCGAGCCGCCCGCGGGCAACACCGATATGGAAACCGAGCTGCGATTCGACACCGTCGCCTACGGCATCGGCAACTGGCATCTTTATAACCACGACCCAGGTGCCGCCGGGCAATATTTCCGCCGCGTCGCTAAGGGCCACGTATGGGTAACCTGGGGATTCATCGGCTCCGAAATCGAGCTGCAACGCATGAAGCGCTAATGCCCATCATTTCGTGAAGACCACTCCCCTGGCGGCCGTGGCTCAGGAGAATCGGAAAATCAGCCGAGCCGGCGATGAGGCCGCGACCGCGAGGGAGCGGCTTCCGACCACCACACCAGGATGTATCCCTTAGTAGCCACCGTCATACTATCCTTCGGCCCTACCCGTAGTAAGCCGCCAGTACCTGCGTGCGGGATTCCCACCAGTTTATGTGGTGGCAAGTGGAGGAACCTGCGCTTACACTCAAGTTAGTCGAGCTGTTCGACGGGGAGCCAAGTGGCCGACACAAGAAATTTGAAGAGCATGGCGCGAGAAGTCGCCGAACTTGCTCTCGAACTCGCGGCTCTTCCCGCCGACGGACTGCGCTCCGAGCAAGCGCTTTCCGACGTCGAATATCTGGCTCTCAGAATCCTGAAGGAAGCTACCGCGGCTCGCGCCGGCAACGTCCGGCCCGTGGGCGAAAGCAGCGGCGTGTGGCGCGCCGTGCAGCCAAGTTTAGTTCCGCGCTAGAGTCTCGCGGACCGTGGAATTCCGCGGGGATGCTTTAAGCAAAAAGCACCGCTCCCTCGCTTCGCGGTCGCGGCTCAGAAAGGGCTGCTTGTTTCAACGCAGGAATAATGAGAGGCGCGCGCAAGCAAGCGCAATCGTCGGGATAAACCGGCGTGTAGTCGGGGATGAAAGAGCCCCACAAGAAAGGAGTAGCGAACCATCTTGACCTCGAGTCTTGCGCT
>Ga0326728_10026638_pt1 | contig 10204 bp, 7 predicted proteins | sample MB3enrmetagenome_FD_207602 | JGI IMG/M metagenome (GOLD analysis project Ga0326728, IMG submission 207602) | Lab enriched peat soil microbial communities from McLean, Ithaca, NY, United States - MB31MN | ecosystem: Environmental > Terrestrial > Soil > Wetlands > Peat | place: USA: New York... | reverse complement strand
CCATGTATGGCATATTAGAGAATATGGCGAGCAGGATCACCGACTGTCATTTATTTTGAGAACAAAAGAACGTTACGAATATATAAGTAAACATTCCAATGTAGTAATATTTAATTCATATGCACTTATGGATTATTATTCCTTTTTTGCTGCCTTTACATCTGGCACTGTTATCTATAATAACGTATGCGTTAGTGAGATGGCCGATAATAGTCAAGATCTATTTACGAATCCAGACAGCTTTCATGCAGTCATAGTCGGGACCATTTCCGAAGGAAAGAGACAGAAAGATGCAATATATGCAATAAATGAATTAAAAAAAGAAGGATATGATGTAGAATTACTGATTATTGGACCAACTGCAGATGTGAGATATTATGAAGAATGCAGAAGAATTATAGAAACAGAAAGTCTGTCTGACAGTGTAAGGATTATTGGATATTTGAATAATGTTTTCCCGGTCATGAAGCAATCTGATGCTGTCCTTGTCTGCTCAAAGCATGAGGCGTTCGGAAGAGTTTCTATCGAGGCAATGCTGGCGGGCAAGCCGGTCATTGGGACAAATAGCGGAGGAACAGTCGAACTGATAACTGATGGTGTTTCCGGACTTCTCTATGAACCGGAAGATCATCGGCAATTAAAAGAAAATATTAAATATTTGATTGATAACCCGGAAGAAAAGCGGAAGATGGGTGACGAGGGATATAAATTCGCAGTTGCACGTTTTTCTCACGATACCTATTCAAAAAAGATTAAAGATATTATCGATACACACCAAAATACAAAATCACATATCCATGATCCTTTTGCACTTTCAAAAATCAATATAATGAAGAAAAGCTTGGAAAACGACATGAGAGAAAGTGCGAAGATCGAGGCCATGCAAAAGGTGTGCTCCGACCTTGGAATGTGTAGAGCGGAGATCGATAGGAGCCTTAGAACCAAGTGGTGGAGAACTGCCGTCAGACTTTCAAACATCAAGACGAAATTAATCGCCAATTATTCACAGGTCATACATCGGCTTTTTACTTGAAAGGGCCAAGGGAAGAAGGCTCGTTGAACCGATCACGCAGAGTAATTTATTCGACACTTCCACCTACCTGGAGAACAACCCGGATGTTGCCGGCGCGGGGGCCATGCCCCCCGCTCTTTTAGCTTTTCTAAAAGAAATTGGTTAATCATGAACGCTACTTGGTCATCGCCAGCCGAAATCCGCAATGATTGATCCGGTAGAAATCGGGAAGCAATCTACCGCGGCACGCGACTCGCGCATAACCCGCACCGGAAAGCCATGAGCCGCCTCGAAGGACGTGATACGGTCCGCTCGCCGGTCCCTGCGGATTGCTGCGCGGACTCTCCTGGTAATACGCATGCCCGTACCAGTCCTGCACCCATTGCCACACGTTCCCGCTCATGTCGTATATTCCCAGGCGGTTCGGCGACTTTGTGCCTACGGGATGTGTCCTGCCGCCCGAATTGCCTGAATACCAGGCCACACTGCCTACACGGTTGCCCCCGGAATATTTGTCCTGTTTGCCTCCGCTTCGAGCTGCATACTCCCACTCGGCTTCTGTGGGAAGACGGTACTTTTTGCCTGTCAGCTCGTTCAGTTTATCGATGAATTTCCAGGCATCTTCCCACAATATCTGTTCCACCGGACAGTCGCGGCCGCAATCCTTAAAATGCGAGGGATTATGCTGCATCACAGACTGCCATTGCGCCTGGGTTACCGGGTACTTACCGATGTAGAAATCATCGATGCAGACCTCATGCGCCGGTTTCTCGTCATCGGCGCCGTCGCCGAAAGTATCGCCCATCTGGTAGCAGCCGCCTTTGACATACACCATCTCGATTTCCGGTGCGCAATCGGCCACCCCGACCATGGCAAGTAATAGTGCCCCTGCCAGGATAATGCGTATTCCCATTGTCATTTCTCGTTCCTCCCGCGCATAGGTCGCGATCGCGGCAGTCCCGCTTCATCCCTGGTGAAACCGGGAAGATTCGGGTTCGCCTGACACCCCGAGAACCACCCGGGACGCCTTAAAGCTCATAGAACCTTCCCATACACGATTGGAAAACGCAAGTGGTGTGTCAATAGAACCGGTTCTTGTAATGTCAGGACACACCAACATCCCCTCGGTTGATGGTCTCCCGGCCCCAACCTGTACAGGCGGCCTTATTATTGAATCTTCTGCGGTGCGGACTCTTGCGAGGTGATGTCCTGTGTCGTTTCGCAACAGTCTGTCGAAATCACAAAGAGCATCTTGGCGCTCCTTTACGGGAGCTTTATCGGCGAGTTACTGGAAAGCAACTTGACAACCGTATCAGGAAACACATAGAATGTCCTTAGCGATAGCGCTCGACTATTGAACCGTGTACCGTCTTTGCAGCGTAATCAGAATAGTAGTTTCGGAAAGGGGGTGAGACGCCGCCTGAGGAGGAGTCTTAGTGGGGGAATCTATGCAATCTCGGCCGTTTGGCTTGGTTTCAAAGGTTCCTGCTTCTCGTGGTCATTTCTTATCTACTGGATGGAGATGGAAAATGGAACTTCAGGACCTGCGACAGGATAAAGAACCGTACGAGCCGCCTAAAGCAACCTTCGTTCCTATTAAGCTGGAAGAACGGTTAATGGGGTGTGGTCTTACTTCGTATTGCGGGGCAAATCAGTACTATCAGTAATACGCTCATTCGCCCTTGATCCCTTGACCTTGGGTTCTCGGCGCGAACAATCAAGGCCTGGGTGTGGAAACAGGCCTGTAGAGCATGTGAGGGACCTGAGCACGGGGCGAATTCTGCATTCGCCCCGTGTTTTCCGGTAGCGAAACCATTGCGGACATGTCATTGGCAAATTTCTCATCGACGGCCACCGGAATAGATCGTGGAGTGGTGATGAAACGCAGGGATGATTTGTTGTTGCAGAATGTAGCCGGCCAGGACCTTCTAATCCCTTTGGGATCCAAGGTATTGGACCTGAACGGCATGGTGGTGCTCAACCCCACGGGACGCTACATATGGGAGCTTCTCGCTGAAGATCGTTCCCTGGAAGACCTGGTGGCCGCGGTCGTGGACCGGTTCGAAGTAGGAGCCGATCGGGCCCGCGCCGACGTCCGGACATTTGTCGACGATTTAAGTCGACAGGGGTGGATCGACCTGTGACGGATACGCCTACCGAATACGGCGCGCTGACAAGGGAGTTGCATGAACGGGCGGCAAGGCTCCGTCAGCCCATTAACGGCGCCTTTGAGCTGACCTCTGCGTGCAACCTTTCTTGCCGCATGTGTTATGTGCGGCAGGCCGGAAGCGACAGGAAAGCTCGTGAGAAGGAAATGTCGGCGGCTCAATGGTTGGAGCTTGCCCGGCAGGCTAAGGATAACGGCTTGCTCTTCCTGCTTCTTACGGGTGGGGAGGTCTTTCTGCGGCGTGACTTTTTCGACATATATGAGCCCCTGACTCGCATGGGGTTTGTCATCACGCTGTTTACCAACGGCACCCTGGTAACGAGTGCAATTGCGGAACGGCTGGGCCGGGTCCCGCCGAGCCGCACCGAGATCACCCTCTATGGGGCCACGGCGGCTACCTACGAATCTATCACCGGTGTCCCCGGCAGTTTCGCTGCCTGTTGTTCGGGCATCGAAGCCCTTGTGGCCAATCGTGTCCCGCTCGGACTGAAAACCACCATCACCCGCTACAATGTGGCTGAGTTGGAACAAATGCGGCAAATGGCCCACAACTGGGGTTTGACGTTCAACGGGGCCTGGCTGCTTTCCCAGCGGCCCGACGGCCAACCGTCCGACGTTGAAAATTGTCGATTATCAGCCGCGGAGTGTGTTGAACTGGAGGCGACCGACCGGGCTTCAGCAAACGAAATGAGCGAGGTTGCCCTCAGAGGCCTGCCGCCTGAGAATAACGATAATTTCTACTGCAAGGCGGGCAAGGCCGCATTTGTAGTCAACCCCTCCGGGGATATGAATGCCTGTCTGATACTGCCTGTGCCGGCCCTTAGACCCCTTGAGAGCGGTTTTCAGGCCGCATGGACGCAGATGACCAAGTATGTCGATTCCGCAGGCGCGCCTTCGCCGGTTTGCCTCTCCTGCGATGCGAGAGTCTATTGCGGAAGGTGCCCTGCGTGGTCGCTTATCGAAACTGGTACGCTGACGGAGCCCGTGCCCTATTGGTGTGAAATCGCCCGTGCGCGAAAGGAGCGCTATGAGCGGCCGGCGTGATATTCCAATCAGCATCGCCGCCCGCGAACTGATGCCCATCATTTGCTCTGCCCTGCAAAGGGGTCAGCGCGTCCGGATGACGGCCACGGGGGGCAGTATGCGTCCTTTCCTTCATAACGGCGACGTCGTGGAGCTCGAACCGCTGGATTCCTTGCCGGTGATGGGAGATGTAGTGCTGGTCCGGTCCGGCCGTGAACGATACGTTTTGCATCGGCTTGTGCGGGTGAAAGGCGGGAAGCTCTTTATACGTGGGGATGCTCAAGAGTATTGTGAAGGGCCCTTTACCCGGGGAGACGTTTTAGGCAGAGTCACCCGATGCTGTTCCAATGGACGCGTTCGCAGACTTGATTCCGGACCGTGGCGTTTTGCCGGGTTGGCATGGCACCTGTGTGCCCCTCTCAATCTTTGGTTGCTCCGATGCGCCGTTCAGCTCCGGGGGGATCGCAGAGAGCACATTTGAGAGGATCGTCCCCAAAACAGGTCATGCCGTAATCTCCTCTTCCGCCTCGCCGAGGTATCCATGCGGATCGACAATTTGTATAGAAGCAGCCGCGCTGCGTCGGTTTTCCTGATCCTGTTCGCGATAGTGACCCTGTGTTTTGCCGCGTTGCTTCCTTTCCTGCTGGAAAGTCCCCTTCTGGGATTCGTTCTTATGGGCCTCCCCATGATTTTCGTGGCTCTGGCCATGCTGCTGCAAGGGCTTGCAGGGGTGTACGCCCGAATTGAAATCATCGGGGACGGGCTGAAGATGGTCCTTCCAGGATGGCGCGGGTTTCCGGTGCCGCCTATGCGAAGGGCAACCCTGAAATGGGATGAGGTGCTGGCCGTGCGGCGCCGCGTGGAGATCTACACCGTACTCATTCCTCCCGTCATGATAACACCCTTTGCTGTCGAAGTTTACGCCATAGCTACGAGCCGCGGGCGTTTTATTGCGGGGAAACGGGCAATTCGCCGGTTGCCCGAGGCGATGGACGAGATATCCCTCAAATCCGGACATCCGATTCAATCCCAGGGCGAGTTGAGGGTCGGTCTTTTCCGCTGCCTCCTGTGCGGAGCGCCGGACTGGCGATGACCTGCTCCGTGACGGCATGGTTATCCAAACCTCCCGGAGCATGGAACTTTGCACTAGGTGCGGCGGAGTGGCGGCCCGTCCTGGACCAGGATTTTGTTGAGTGCGACGGCCAGGTCACGCATGGATACCGGCTTCATGAGAAGCTTTTTGATCCCCATCGCTTCTATTTTACTCTCATCCACCTTATCGCTGAATCCGGTGCACAGGATTATGGGGGTGTGCGGGCGAATCGTTAAGATTTCCCTGGCCAGGTCGACGCCGGTCATATTGGGCATCGTCATGTCGGTGATGACCAGGTCAAAGCTTTCGGGCCTGGCCCTGAAAGCTTCGAGGGCATCCGGGCTGCTGCGCCTCGGGACTGCTTCATAACCCAGGGTTTCGAGCATCTGCTTGACCATATCGACAATAGACTTTTCGTCATCGACCACCAGGACCCGGCCATCTCCGGTCGGCAGGGGTTCCGACAGCTCGGTTGCCGGCGCCTGAATCGCTTTGACCCTCGGGAAATAGACGTCAAAAGTAGACCCCTGGCCGGGTTTGCTTGAGACGGCGATTGCTCCGGACAGGTCCTTGACGATCCCGTAGACCACGGCCAGGCCCAGGCCGGTCCCCTCGTCGGGTCCCTTGGTGGTAAAGTACGGATCGAAGATTCGCTGTCTTACCGTATCGTCCATGCCGTGTCCCGTGTCGGTGACAGAGAGCCTCAGGTAGCCTCCGGGTTCCATCTCCGGGGTTTGTCTCCCGGCGCCTGGGTCGGCCTCCACATTTTCCAGGCTGATGGTCAGCGTTCCGCCTTTCGCTCGCATGGCGTGGGCCGCATTCGTGCACAGGTTCATGAGCACCTGGTGAATCTGGGTTGAATCGGCCATCGTGGTGCTCTCGATTGCATCGCCATGCAGGGACTGGCGGATCTCGATCGTGGAAGGCAGCGAAGACCTGAGCAGCTTGAGCGCTTCCCTTATGAGAAGGCTGACCTGCACCGGCTTTTGTTCCTGTTTCGTCTTGCGGCTAAAGGTGAGAATCTGCCTGACAAGGTCTTTCGCGCGGTTGGCGGAAAGAAGGACCTGTCTCATGTTGTGACTCCGCCTGTCCTCTTCCTCGATCATATTGAGCGAAAGTTCCGCATAGCCGATTATCGGCGCCAGGATATTGTTGAAGTCATGGGCGATTCCTCCTGCCAGCGTACCGATAGCCTCCATCTTCTGCGCCTGGTCAAGCCTGGCCCTGAGAAGTTTTCCGTCCGTGATGTCGCTGGCGCCGCCTTCCATGTACTCGATCTCTCCCGCTGAGTTACGAACGGCGCGAACGTTGAGGGCAACCCATACAACGCTCTTATCCTTTTTGAAAAACTCCACCTCGAATTCCCGGACCGAACCGTGCTCCTCGATCGAACGGAGCAGTTCAGAGCGGCGCTCGGGATGGACATAGAACTGCCGAAAATCGTTTACCTCTCTTAACAGTTCCTCGGAAGTATCGTAGCCCAGGATATGGGCGATAGAGGCATTGACGCTCAAAAACCGCCCGTCCATGGTAATCTGATAGATGCCCGTTACGGAATTTTCGAATATATCCCTGTATTTTGCCTCCGCCTCCGCAACAGCTTTTTCCATGAGCTTTCGCTCGGTGATGTCGCGTATCGATTCTATGGCCCCGATTATATTGCCCCTTGAGTCATAAAGAGCGCTTGCGGTGCCGAAAAGATATGCCTCCGATCCCCTGAGGTTCTTTAGGTAGGTTTCCGCCGCGAGCACGGTGTCTTTTCTTCCCAGGATCGAATACTTTGCTTCGATTTGCTCGCTGGGTTCAAGAACGAGATCGATGAGGATAGGCCTTCTTTCACCGTGAAAAGGCAGAGCATATTCGTAGCCGCCTTTGCCCAGCATCGCCGCGGCGCTGATCCCCGTCATTTCTTCCGTTGCCCTGTTCCATGCTATAACTTTTCCTTCCCTGTCGATGACAAAGGTGGCATCCGGAAGAAAGTCAATAATATCGGCAAGCTGCTGCTGAGACTCCATCAGCGCGTCCTCGGCCCGTTTTTGTTGGGTGACGTCGCGTATCGATTCGATCGCCCCGACGATATTTCCACTTGGGTCATACAAGGCGCTCGCGGTCCCGGAAAAATACGCTTCACACCCCCTGATGTCCGGTATATATGACCTTCCCGCCAGCACGCCGCCTTTTCTTTCAATGGTCAAGTACTTCGATTCGATTTCCGCGCATGGCTCAAGAACCAGGTCGATGAGGATAGGCCTTCTCTCACCGTGAAAGGGCACGGCATATTCGTAGCCGCCTTTTCCCAGTATTGCCGCCGCGCTGATCCCCATCATTTCTTCAATGGCTTTGTTCCATGCTATGACTTTTCCTTCCCTGTCAATGACGAAGGTCGCATCGGGCAGGAAGTCGATAATGTCTTTGAGACGCTGCTGGGATTCTTTGAGGGCCTCTTCCGCCCGCTTGCGCTTGGTGATGTCCACAACCACGGCCAGTGCGCCGGAGTAGTCTCCATTGTCGATAATGGGACAGACCGCCGCGTGGGCATGTATTGGGACTCCATCTTTGCGGACAAGTTCGAAATCATATTCTTCCATAACCCCCTGCTTGCACAGTTCCAGCATGGGCATGCAAATATCTACGGATTGGCCGGCCATGAAAGAATTAACCGGCCGTCCGAGCATTTCCTGCGTCGTATACCCAAGTATCTCGGCCATTCTGGGGTTGACAAAGGTGGTTGCGCCGCCTGTGTCGATCACCCATATGCCTTCCTGGGCGAGTTCGACCAACTGCCGATATTTCCTTTCGCTCTTCTGGAATGCCAGCTCGATCTGTGTGCGCTTTGATTCTTCCTTCGCAATAATCAGGGCGTGGTACAGGTAGATGGCAGCGGCAACCAGCATGATCCCCGCAATGAGAAACCACCTGCCTCTGAATCCATGGATGATTCCAAAAACGTCGCTTTCAGGTGTTGCGACGGCAATGGACCAAAAATTGTCCGGCAGGTGCACCGGGACATAAACGGCATGCTTTCTTTCGGAATCGATCCTCTGGCCGCGAACTTTGTCGAAAACATAAGTTGTTTGCCCCTCCTTGCCCTGGACCATTTCCCCGGCCATCGAGAGAATAGAGGGAAAACCCTTGCAGTTCTCGAACACTGTCTTGCCCACATGACCCGGGACCGGGCAGTAGAGTTCCACACCTTTGCGGTCTATCATCCAGGCGTATCCATCTTCGGAGAGCTTGATTCCTTCCAGATACCTTCTGGCAAGGTCGTCAAACGGGATCAAAACGGAAATGGAACCCTCGAATACATGATTTCTGAATACCGGTACGCAGAACGCTATGCTCTCGAATCCCCGTAGAGACATGAAGACATCACTGACTATCGGCAGGCGGGTTTTGTTTATCCTTTGGAAAAAATCCATACGGGAAAAATCCGCTTCATTTACCCTCGGGTCGGGTGGAACGGTGTGCATAACCCGACCGCCGGCATCAAAGCGGGTGATGGCTAAGATCTCACCCGCATGAGACTGATAGAAAACCTCCATCAGTTTCTTCCCTTGTGCGTCTGCGGCTACGATAGAATCTAATTTCGAGAGGGCATCCAGGAGTCTGGTGTAATGATCGAAGAAGCCTTCGATGCCCCTTGCGGCCGCCTTCGCAAGTGTCAGTTGTTGACGGTTCAGTTGATCGACGGTCTCGTTTTTGACTTCATAGTAGGCGGAATAAAGGAGAAGCGAGGCCAGCAGGGTCAGGATGAACAGAGTCCAGTAAAGCCTTGTGTGTTTCATAATTTCTCCTCCACCCGCTGCCATAAATTTGAAACATCGCGGCGGCTATGGGCTTGCGCTGGAATGACGGGTTTTTTCCTTGTAAATACTCATCTTTATTTAAGCGCTTATGAAGCACGGCTCCCCACGCTTTTAAAAAGCGCTTTTGATGCGTTCTTGAAGGCAAAATCGTACCAGTGGTCTCGAACTCGACGTCGGCAGCGGCCGTCACTTCCTGGTTGCGAACAGCAGGTTGGCCGTATCCACCTGGAAGCGATAGCCTAGTCCGAAGGGCAGGGGTTTAATGTCCCGGCCGGTTTTGTATATCCTGGCAAGGTCCGCCTGGTATTCATGTTTGAAAGTCGATAGGGGCTTGCTGTAAGTGCCGTAAAATTGCAAAGCCCAGGTTGAAGGGTCAAAGTACCGGAACGGAATTCCCGAATCTTCCTGCAGAATACAGTGGCTTTGATCGAGAACGAACTGCCTCGCGATCGAGGCCTCTGGATCGAACATTACATAAGCCGCCGATTTCATAAAGGTGGTAAGCGGCCCAAAGTTCTGCAAAAAGGTAATAAAATGGCGGTTCCGCCGGAAGGTCGGATCATAGAGATTCAGCCGAAAGTAGTAAAGTGTCTGCGGCTTATTCCCCGGTGAGCCTGCGCTTTCAAACAAAATCCGTACTCCTGGAATGGCCCCTGTCGGAGCGAGCCTGCCACTCTCGAAGCCGGCGAATTCCTGAATCGTTCCGTCCGGCTCCATGAACCAATACTCGACATCGAGGATACGGGTCTTTTCCCTCGCCATGAAGAATAGCAGGAAAGGCAGAACTCCGTTGAGTTCTTTGCTTTCCATGCCCGTGTGCATATGTGAGCTGACGAAATAGTCGATGCTCAGAAGATCGTGGAACGACTTCCGGATTTCCGCAAAAAAAGAATCGAAGTCATTCCGGCTCATGGCCTGAAAGTCAGGGATCTCGCCGATGGGTTCCAACGCCATCAGGATATAGGTCCCCGCGCTTGGGAAAAGGGTGTAAGGGTTGGTAAAATCCGGCCCGCTGAATGGATAAAATACGGTGAACCCGGAAGACATTGATTTGGCCACCTCACTGGAGGCCCACTCCCTCATGGGCGCCAGGTGCATCTTGT
>Ga0326728_10026636_pt1 | contig 10204 bp, 11 predicted proteins | sample MB3enrmetagenome_FD_207602 | JGI IMG/M metagenome (GOLD analysis project Ga0326728, IMG submission 207602) | Lab enriched peat soil microbial communities from McLean, Ithaca, NY, United States - MB31MN | ecosystem: Environmental > Terrestrial > Soil > Wetlands > Peat | place: USA: New York... | reverse complement strand
TTTTCCAGAATTGGCTTGATTTCCCATAGATCTCCTCCGATATTGTATTCTCCGAATATATTGATGTCAAAGGGAGTAGGATTTTCAAGTTCCTCGGTTCCTATCAGATGTTCCATCAGGGAATTGCTTGCAATGTGGTGCCCTGCCGACTGGCTTACTCCTCTATACCCTTCACAACGAGAAGGGATAACCTTGATCCCGTACTGTTTTTCAGCTTCCCTAGCAACGGATTCTATATCATCTCCTATTAGCCCTACAGGACAGGTGGCAGAGATACTTATGGCTCCGGGCTTGAATATCTTCACAACCTCATCAATGGCTTTCTTCAGTTTTTTCTCACCGCCGAAAACGATATCAGTTTCTTTCATATCTGTGCATACACAATAGTTGAGGAAATTATCTTCACCTTCTTCTGCCTTTGCAAAGTTTCGCCTGGTTCCCCAAGTGAAGTATGCACAGCCAATAGGGCCATGAACCAAGTGAACCATATCTTTTATCGGCCCGAAGACTACGCCCTTGGAACCAGCAAAGGCACAGCCACGGTTTGTGAGGATTCCTGGAATTACCTTCTCATCAGCTTCGATATGCTGTTCAGTAGAGCAGTCCCTGACAACTATATGCTTTCTCCGGTTCTTTGCAGCTTTTTCCGGGAGCACTTTCAACATGTTATCTACAAGCTGCTGTTTATTCTCAATTCCCTGACCGATTTCAGCTCCCATTTACATCAACTCTTTAGTAACGGTCATTTCTCCGCTTTCCCCAGTCCGGATGCGGAGCGCTTCATTAATTTTTGACACAAAAATCTTTCCGTCTCCTACATGCCCGGTCTGGTTTACTTCAATTATTTTTTGAACCACTTCGTTTACGCTTGCGTCATCCACTATGATGGTAAGCATCCTTTTCGGAATGAAACGGATACAGTTCTCAGCTTTTTCTTTCTTAGGATCTGGCAGGGGGGGATCAAACTCAAAGCATAGCCCTTTTTGCTTCCCGTGGCCCATTACCCTATTTACAGTAAACGAGGGAAAACCACATTCAAGGAGAGCGTCTTTAGTTTTTTGAACTTTGTTCATTCTGATTATTGCTGTTATCTCTTTCATGGGATTGTCCTCCGAAAATCTGGCTTTAAATCCCGGACTTTCCATTCCTCAATATGATTCACTTCAATTATTTTTTGAACCACTTCGTTTACACTTGCTTCGTCCACTACGATGTTAAATATCCTTTTAGGAACGAAACGGATGTAGTTTCCAGCCTCTTTTTGTTTAGGACCCTGCAGGGGGGGATCAAACTCAAAGCGGAGTCCTTTTCGCTTCCTGTGCCCTATCACCCCCCTTACAGTAAACGAGGGAATACCACATTTGAAGAGAGCATCTTTAGTTTTCTGGACTTTGTTCGTTCTAATTTTTGCCGTAATCTTTTTCACAGGATTATCCCCCGAAAATCTGGCTTTAAAGTCCGGGTTTTCCACTCCTTATGGTATAAGCTTCTTCAACTGGATTTACGAAAATCCTTCCGTCTCCATACTTTCCAGTCCTTGCTGATTCCATTATGGCCTGTACAACTTTGTCCTTGTGTTCGTCCTCGACTACCATCATGAGCATGATCTTCTGCAGTTCATCGTAGTGGATGTCTGCTATATGAATCCCCTTTTGCTTCCCTCTTCCGAAGACTTCCATCTTGGTCAGAGAAATGCAGCCTTTTTTTTCAAGACTTTCGATAACTTTAGATTCCATGCCTGGTCTGATTATTGCGCGTATCATTTGCATTTTTATCTCCTCTGCACCTCATCAATTATAACTCAACAATTCCAAATTCTACCATCATGGATTCTAATTCTTCCATGGGAAGTGGGGTTGGAACAACAAGGTTGGTGTTTTTCTGGATATTATTGGCAAGGGTCAGGTATTCCTTGGCTTGGTTAGACTCGTGATCGAAGTCGATTACGGTCTTTCTATTGATCTCTGCCCTCTGTACAATATTGTCCCTAGGTACAAAGTGAATCAGCTGGCTTCCCAGTTTATTTGCGAACGCTTCCAGAAGCTCGCGCTCTCCATCTACATTCCTGCTGTTGCAGATGATACCCCCCAGACGAGCTCCACCTTTGGCAAACTTGGCAAGTCCTTTACATATGTTATTTGCTGCATAGATAGCCATTAGTTCTCCACTGGCTACAATGTAAATTTCTTTTGCTTTTCCTTCGCGGATTGGCATGGCAAAGCCTCCACACACTACATCACCAAGAACGTCGTAGAATACATAATCAAGATCATCAGTGTATGCTCCCAGGTTTTCAAGCAGTCCGATTGCAGTAATAATTCCTCTACCTGCACATCCCACTCCTGGTTCAGGTCCACCGGACTCTACACATTTGATGCTCCCAAAACCTGGCTGTACAACAGTTTCAAGATGTACTCCCTCATCTCCCTCATTTCTGAGAGTGTCAAGTACTGTCTTCTGATTCAGGCCTCCAAGAAGCATTCTGGTTGAGTCTGCTTTCGGGTCGCATCCAACAAGAAGAATTTTATTTCCCATGGTTGAAAGGGCCGCAGTCAAGTTTTGCGTGGTAGTAGATTTTCCGATACCACCCTTGCCATAGATTGCTATTTGTCTCATATTGTTTCTTGCTCCTTTACCTGCTTTCGCCGGTTACCGGAAAAAGGTATCCTATTTCTATTATTATACTATATATAACTTCCCACATGATGCACAAATTCAACATTCCAAGAGTTTTTGTATCCAAATTTCTAAAGATGTTTTCAAAAATAACGTCTTTATTTATCTCGTTTTTGGAGAAATTTTCAAATATTGTAACTATTCAACCTGAACAAAACAAAATCAATAACCATCTTTACCAAAATTTACTGAGCAGATTTCGGTGAACTTATTTTGTTTAACTATAGGCTATTGATAATGTTTTTAGGTTCCCATCAGTTAGTAATTAAAGATATCTATTAAATTAAAATAGATATCATTCAACTCATTTTAGGTAAGCTGAATAGTTATTATATTTTATGATATAAAAATTAAAAATTGTACTACTGATCCGATTTCCATCAAAAATAGTTTCTACTTAATATTAGTTTCTGATCGATATTTCACTATATTTTTATAGAGTATGACTTATTATAGACATCTATGTAGATTTAAATTTATTTAGGTAGGTAAATAGTTGATTGTTAGTAAATATATACATATTTGCCTTTTAATATTGTTACTTGTGTATTTATTTGTATGTTGATATTTATCAATCCACTTGCCGATTGGAAATAAATTGAAAAGCCAATTATACTTAAAACATTGCATAAATTAAAAATAAGTTAGGAGTGGACACAAATATGGAGAAACGAAAATATGACAGAATAAAAATACTTGGCATTCTTGTGTTAGTTTTTGTAGTAGTGCCATTGATAACTATGTCAGCGAGCGCACAGAACTATAATAATAATTATATGAGATCATTTCCCTACGGGGCACCGACTCTATATCAACAGAATAATATGAGTTACATAGGACCTTTTACCCACCAGCTCCCTATGGCATGAGCGGGGATAGCGATGTCGTCTGCGGACATTATGGATGCGCATTGAATGAACCTCTAAATTACCTTCCCCAGGCTATCCTAGGCGATAACGGTTGGTAAAAATAAATAGTTGTTTCAGCAACGGTATCAATCGCTGACTAATTAAATCATGAATAGTAGTAAGAAAGTATTGAGTCATTGTTTCTCTAGAAGTGAAAATTAGTAAAATACAGAAATTGCAAATAAAATGCCTCTTTTTTTCAATTTTTTAGCATTAGGCATGCGCTCTCAAAATGTGTTAACTATACTGAATACTTCTAGTGCACACCAAAAAAATCAATATTCATTAAATCATTCATGTTTATAGAACAAAGCTTAAAATCACTGAATCTCCATCCCAGTGGATGCAAGTATCAACTCCGACACCTGTTCAGTAGGTAATTTTCAGCTGCTTCTTTGCTATAACATTAGCAGCATCAAATAAAGGAAATATCATTACAAATACAAAGAAGGGTATTTTTCCATATAAATCCCGTGATTGCAATAGCAAATACTCTATACCTTGATCGGCAAAACTATAAATGGAATGCATCCGCGTATAACTTCCTCTGTGATAAGAAGACAGTATAATTATGGAGCCATCTTGTAAGCATCGAATCGTTCGGAAAGACAATCTGTCAGCCAAAGAATACCGCATTAGGAAACCTTGTTAAGATATCTGGCGCCAGCGTTATAATTTCATGAACAACATCAGTACCTATTGAAGTAAAACTTTCGGCATAATAACCATATGATGAAATTAATTCTACATATTTATCTATATCCTTATTTATCTCGACTTGGAGTCCTTTAACTTCTTCTACTCCTTTAAACACTCCAGCATCAATTACTCCAATTTGTACAAATACAAAATTTTTGTATATCCCACCAAATAATTTGAATATATTGGACAGCGTATGGATTCCCAAACCATTAAAACCGTTTACAAGCAATATGGCAGTCTTATCGTGCATATTAACTTTATCAGGTGCATTATTTTTAATTATATCCGCACATTCTGGATAATTGACAATTTTGGCATTCAGATCTTTAATAAGTTCTGAGGCATAGTCATAATGGCGTCTTATAACAAGAACAACTCCAACAAAAACTGCGATAATGAACAATGTCACCCATCCACCTTCATGGAACTTAACCACTATCACTGAAATTAATATCAAAACTGTCAGAAATAGTCCTACACCATTGATAATTAATTTTTTCTTCCAGTCTTTGATTTTAGTTTTGAATTTCCACCAATGTAGTACCATTCCTGCCTGGGATAGAATAAATGTTATGAAAACTGCTATGCTATAAAGTATTACCAAGAGTTCGACAGATCCATGAGTAAGAAAGACCATGATTAGACGCTGAAATACCCATCATTAATATACCATTTTGTGTCACAAATCTATTACTCAGCGTTGCGAACTTAGTTGGAACCCATCGATCTAGTGCTATATTTGCCAAGACTCGCGGGCCATCTAAAAATCCGGTTTGTGTTGCTACAAATAACAGTCCTGCTTCTGATATGAGAGTTGCTACTACAAAATAGTCACCGAAAGTCCCCCAGGACTTAGCAACATTCCCAAATAGTATGGCATTCAGAGTTTTACCGGGCTCGTGGACGACATTGTAAAATATATATGCAAACAATAACCCTGCTGCCATAAATGCAAGAGAAATAGCCATGAGGTGCATGGTCCTCTTAGCCGTGTGCACTTTTGGTTCTCTCAATACTGGTACTGCATTACTTACAGCCTCAATTCCTGTATATGTTCCTGCGCCCATGCTATACGAATGGAGGATAATAAAAAGCAAGCCTGCAAACCCCATTTCAGATGTTATACTATGAACATCTGTAATAGTACTATTCACAACTGTTGGTATACTTGTTAGGTGGATAAAAAAAGCATATATTATTACGATAGCATGGGTAATTACAAATAACGTGAATATAGGTACTAAAGATAACACTGATTCTTTTATTCCCCTCAAATTCAATAGAATAATTACCATAATCACAAAAAATGCAAATCCTAATTTGAATGTTTGCCAACTCATTGGTAGGAAGCTTAATATGGCATCTACACCACTTGCAATCGAAATAGCAATTGTAAGCACATAATCAATAAGGATTGCACAACCAGAAAGCATCCCAAGATATGGAGATAGCAATTTGCTTGCAACTAAATACACACACCCCCAGTAGGAAATAATTCAACTATTTGCGAATAGCTTGTACTAATTACAAAGATTGTTAATATGATTCCCATTGCTACAAATATAGCAAGATAAATATACCCCTCTAATGCCAAATATGCTTCTTCAGGACTATATGATGCAGAAGACATTGCATCAGATCCTAGGCCAACCAATGCAAAAAGGGTTATCAGTGAAATTTATGGAAAATGTTTGAATCAAATGGATCATGGGGTTTTCCTATAATTAAAGTCTTCAATTTCGGAATATACGTTCTAATATCCTGCATTCTTATTTCACTCTTCATTTTCGTTTTTCAATCACTTGTCCGAATTTTGTTAAATATCATGATATCATTGAGGATGAGAATATAATGCGAGATTAAAAATAACATATAATTTAAAGCGGCTAGCGGAAAGCGTATGGCTATTTTATCATATAAATAGATATATATATTCGGAGATTTTATTGTAAGAAAAAATCTAAATCAATGTACCAATTTATCGATAAAGTGATAGTTAAAAAATGTATCAAACTCTTTAATAGATAACATTGGATAAATTGGCAAATAAATTAAGCATTTGTATGCATTTTTGAAATATATAATACATGAATATATTAGGGCCAACGCAGTTGAATTGAAATATCAGAAGCATTAAGCCTTTAATTAACAAAATATAACCTAAACAATAATCTTTATTGCCTTTTTTGCAGTTCCAGTACTTAGGTTCCATATTGAGATAAATATAAATAGGATAATAAGGAAAGGGGTTATTACTTGCTTGCAAGTATATTTCTTATTTGAATCCAAAACCTATTTCATCCAACAATCTAATAGGTAACACAATAAGTAATAAGATACTTACAAGCAAGCTAATCTTCCAAACCATTCTTTGCATAATCCCAAAACTTTCCGAATTGTTTCTATGATCTGGATTTGATAAATTATTCGAAATATAAGATTCGAGAAGCAAATTTTGAGTTATGATATCAGCTTATTTAGAGGAAAATAAGTGTCGGGATCAACTAGATATTAAAAATTCAGGAAAATTTAACTAATAAGAGAGACCAGTTAAAAACTTTCTGAACTCAGTTTATAAAATGTAAATGTCATACATTTTTAATCAGTGATTATATTTTTACACACTTATTTAAAGCTTCCTTTGTGCCATCTATAGATATACATAAATGAAGAATTCATTTACCGATTATCAGATGGCGTTTTTATGGACTTCTAGGAAAGTTTGACTTAATGAAGAATAAAAATTGATGCCTAAATAACTATGCGCTTTCCGATTGCTTCTAATGGAAAGTATGATAAAATTTTGAACTAATACAACAGCTTTGAAAGATGGTTTCGAACTATAAATTTGTACTTGATTCAACAGAGGGAAGTTGAGTATATGGATGAGTTGGACTTTGACATAGACACTGAACTTGACTAATTCATAGGATAAGTAAAACAGGATGATGATCTCATAAAAAAGATAGAATTGGCAACTCTACAGTTCTTTTGCTCCTCGATATTGTATTTATAGACAAAAAAATACACAGCAAAATTGTCGATATATGCTCGGAGGACGAAAGGCATACAAAAGGGTTCTATGATCATGTGCATTTGCATAATCTTATAAAAAGTGAGCTAACGAAGATTTTGAAAAATGGTAGATGAAGAATATTTATCTTAATATTTTATATGAGCCATATCTCCATGATATATGATAAAAAAGAGGGACATCTCGCTACTGCGAGATATGCTCATTTTCAATGGTATAGGTTTTGTAATTCTCTTTCAATTATTCTTCAAGGTTCTCTGCCTCTAAACCCACAAAAATTCGGGGCTTTTAATCTGAGCTTTGCCATCAACACTGCATCTAGTTCGTCGCTAACACAGACCGACAGGTCTACATTGGTGAAACAGCAACAAGCTATTTTACCCAGATGGCTGATATAACAATTCAGAACCTCCTTTACACAGCTAAAGGAATCTGCATAGAGATTAGAGTTATGAGGAGCATTACCCACAACTCAGCAGAAGATATCTTCCTAAGTTGATAGTGTTTTTTAGTTCACAATTGATAAAGGACAAAAATTAGTGATAAATGAATGGAATTATTGCATGATGGACCTTACATAATTTAACCTTGAGGGAGATCGCCTTCAGAGAGATGACCTTGAAGAAGCTAATCCCATAAAAGATAACCTTATAAAAGTTAGCTTCCGTAAGATTAACTCCTTCAAAGTGAGCCTCTTAAGACTTGTTCTTCTAAAATAAGTCTCTACAAATATAGCTCATTCAAGATTAGTTTCTCCAAGGTTAACCTTTTCAAGGTGAGAAACCTAGAAGATGTAATATTTTGCATTAAGTAGACCATATAAGCACAATTATTTTATGTGTAAAATAAATTTAAGATATCACATTTTGGAGATCTATAAAGACTTATAACTGGTAATAACATTCACTGGGATATAAAGCGATTGAATAAAAAGAAGTTGATTTTATGAAGATGGTACAAGCAATAATACGGGCGGAGAAAATGGATAATGTAAAAAAGGCTCTCGAAGAGAAGGGTTTCATTGCCATGAGCATTTTTGAGATAACTGGGAGAGGGGAGCAGAAAGGTATAACCCTCGAACACAGAGGAAAGAAAGTCGAAGTAGATACACTGCCGAAGATTATGCTTGAGATAGTGGTAAAAGATCAAGAGGTAGATACTATTATTTCAACAATACGAACTGCTGGAAGGACAGGAAAGTTCGGCGATGGAAAGATATTTATCCTACCGGTTGAAATGGTGGCAAAAGTAAGAACTGATGAAGTTTGGAAATAGGTTTTTAGGCAAAAAAATTTTCAAGATAAGGATTTTTCACCTTTTTAGATATGACTAACTATACTTCATCGGTGCTGCACTTTCCTAATTAAATCACTCATTGCACTAAGTATTAAGTTTAATAGCCATTTTATTTTTGCATCCTACTTTTTGATTTTTACCAGATTATCCATCGTCTCTATAAACTACTTTCGTTTTAGGATAAATCTACCTGAAAATTATGAAGTTATTTACTTGTTATTCAGATCTTCTGATAAGATCAGAATTATTATCTATTAATAGATTAACTTTCCATTTAAAATTCTAAGTTGGTTTTTTTAACTTCCATTTTTGATTCTTATTCTTCTTTCTGCTTCATTTTTTGAGATTTATCGCTTTTGAATTTCCAGGTTCTTAATAGACAAAAATATAACTCTGAATCATTCTCTTTTTTCAAAATTAAGGTAATAAAGACAATTTACCAACGGGTTCTATATTCACTATCCTTTACAGTTATCAGGAAATCTTTTTCGGAAGAAGAGACTATGGTACTATGTGCATTTGGTCAGGAAAACAAAGAAATTTACCAAAAATTCGATCAATATATTGATTCTCAAGTTCAAAGTCAGAAAGACCACTCCATCGCTATAAAATAAGAATTTAAATTAATAATTACTTAAGCATCAAATATGGCTCAGAAAACTGTATTTTATATTGCAACAATTTTGCTCCTAACTAATTTAAGAAGTTCATATTTTTCTTTAAGAGTTAAATGAGTCAAACTTTTTCATAAGAATAAATCCCTATTAATAAATTATAACTATTTGATGTTAAAATGCTATACTTTATAAAAATTCTCTCTAATAGCCTGTACTATTTGGCCATCCCCTTTATCCAGACTTAAAGCCTTATGCTTTTATAGATGCATTCAACAACTATGTATCCTATTACGTTGGATATCAGATGTTTCAGTGACTATCCCTACCAAAGTATCCCGATAATCACATCAAGATAGTACTTGTTCCAGAACAAAGCATATATTCTTGAAATATCCCATTGTGAACTTTAAATTGCTATAAGCTAAACAATATAGTTACAAAATATATGAATAGAGTATATCCTTTAAGAATTATATGCTTGACTATTTATGCACAAGTAACTTCACTTCATTGGTGATGCATCAGATAAGTAACTAAACACAATTAATGCTGTAAGTATTAAAAATGCAATGAAAATGAGGATAGTTCCTATCCATATTTGACGATCAGTTAACACACTAGTTGATTTTAGTTCTGGATCCATTGGGAATTGCGATAAGTCGATATCAGAAAAATGCTTCAAATCGTTCAGGATTTCACTAGCAAACTGATATCGCTCATCAGGATTCCGGCGTATTGACTTAAGTATTATAGCTTCAATTTCGAGAGGAATGGATGATTGAAGCCGACGAGGCGAGATAGGAATTGCCGTAAGATGTTGGTTCATTACAGAAAGAGCATTGTCTCCATGAAATGGCACCGTTCCAGTTAGCAGCTCATATAAAATAATTCCAAGTGCGTAAACATCAGTACGCACATCTCCACGTTTCCCCTGTATTTGCTCAGGTGCCATATAATCAGGTGTTCCAAAG
>Ga0326728_10026635_pt1 | contig 10204 bp, 7 predicted proteins | sample MB3enrmetagenome_FD_207602 | JGI IMG/M metagenome (GOLD analysis project Ga0326728, IMG submission 207602) | Lab enriched peat soil microbial communities from McLean, Ithaca, NY, United States - MB31MN | ecosystem: Environmental > Terrestrial > Soil > Wetlands > Peat | place: USA: New York... | reverse complement strand
CCGGGAAGCACCCTGTGTTCGTGGTTGACGCTTATACCCGGCGCATTCTGGAGCGCCACCATCTCGCCCATGGCAAACAGTCCTACGAGGAAATTCGCGCCCTCTTTGAGCACAGCCTGCCCCTCAGCGCCGCCCTCTTCAACGAATACCACGGCCTGATCGTGCGTACCGGCAAGGACTTCTGCCGCGCCCGCGGGCCGCTTTGCGAAAAGTGCGCTCTTAAACCATTTCTTCCCCCATCGCCGGAGGCTGCCCCGTGACCCCTCCCAAACCCAAGTCACACGCGCGTCTGGTGATTGGCGGCATTCTCGTGACGCTCCTCCTGGCCGCCGTCTTCACCATGGGCTCGCTTGATGTGCCCATCGAGCCGAGCTCCTGGCGCGAGTACCTGCCTCTCTACGCCGTCTCTTGTTTCATTACCGCCGCGCTCCTCGTCTTTGGTCTCATCCTCGGACGCAACATCGTGCGGCTGTGGGCCGAACGCAGCAAGGAGCAGCTCGGCGCGCGCTTCAAGACCAAGATGGTCATGGGCGCCATGGCCGTTTCCCTCCTCCCCGTCGTCTTCATGTTTTTCTTTAGCTACTCCCTGCTGAATCGCACCCTGGGACGCTGGTTTCCCCGCCCGCTCGAGATTGCCTCGGAAGAAACGCAAAAGTTACTGAACGACCTCGGCCGGAGCACCCTGCCTCGTTTGCACACGCTGGGATATCAGGCGGCCACACATATCGGCGAGTCTCCGGACGCCTTCCTTCAGCATGCTTTTGCTTCCGGGCTGGATGCCGTCTGGGTTTTTGATTCCAAGGGCAACCTGCTCCGCGGCGGGATCACCTGCGACGACCAGAATGAGGACCGCTCCAAGGAACTCTGCAGCGTGAGCGGCGTGCTGGGCTCGCAGCAACGCCTCCTGCCCAGCGGGGTGGAAATCTGGCAGGCCCAGGACAAGAGCTACTTCGCCGCGCGCGTTCCGGTCGCCCTCAACGCCAAGGAAACAGGGACGCTTGTAGCCGCTTATCGGACCAGCCCCGACTTCGTGAGGCGCTGGAACACCATCCAGACGCAAACGAAAGAATACGAGAACGTGAAGCAGAACTTGCGCACGCTCAAGTTCCAGATGCTCCTGATTCTCTTTTTCTTTACCGTGCTCGTTCTTTCCGCCGCCACCTGGGTCGCCCTGTTCCTCTCCAAACAGGTCACCGTGCCCATTCAGGCGCTCGCCGAAGGCACCCGCGAAGTCTCCGCCGGCAATTTCGAGTATCAAGTGCCGGAACAGGTGCAGGACGAACTCGGCAGGCTGGTGCGCTCCTTCAACACCATGACCACGCAGTTGCGCGACAACCGCACTCAGATTGACGAGTTCACCCACAACCTCCAGCAGGCCGTTCAGGAACTCGAGCGGCGCCGCCAGTTGATGGAAACCGTCCTCGAGAACATTCCCGCCGGCGTCATCTCCCTCGATGCCGACGGCAATATCCTGCGCACCAACACAGCCGTCAACAAGATGTTCGGCGTGGCCGCACGTGACTTTGGTTCCCTCGAACTCCTCCTTGGGCCCGAAGCCGGCCGCATCCTCCAGCACCTGATGCGGCGCGCTCTGCGCATGGGCGTCGTTTCGCGCGAAATTGAGCTCGTGGCTGGCGGCCGCGTCCTCCATCTCGCCATTACCGTCAGTTCCCTGGGCCCGCGCAAAGCCAACTCCGGCTTCGTGCTGGTCTTCGACGACCTCACGGAAGTTCTCCGCGCACAAAAATCGGCCGCCTGGCAGGAAGTGGCCCGCCGCATCGCCCACGAGATCAAGAATCCGCTCACGCCCATCCAGCTCTCCGCGCAGCGCTTGCGCAACCAACTGGAACGCCGCACCGCCGCTTCCGAACCGCCCAAGGATCCCGATCTCCTGCGCATCGCTCAGGAATGCGCCAGCCTCATTGAACGCGAAGTGGCCACCCTCGCCGCCCTGGTGAACGAGTTCTCCCAGTTCGTGCGCTTCCCCACCGCGAAACTCCTGCCCACCGATACCAACACCACGGTGAACCAAGCCGTGCAGGTCTTCGCCGGCCGCCTTGACGGCATCACCCTGAAAACATCCTTCGAGGAGCATCTTCCCCCCGTGCGCGCCGATGGCCCGCTCCTCCGCAGCGTGATCGTCAACTTGATTGACAACGCCGCCGAGGCCCTGGAGGACTCGCCTTGCCGCGAAATCACCGTCGCCACCCATTTGCGCCCGGAATCCGATACCATTGAAATTGCGGTTTCCGATACGGGCCACGGCATATCTCCGCAGGACAAGGACAAGCTCTTCCTGCCGCATTTTTCGACCAAGAAACGCGGCACCGGCCTGGGCCTGGCCATTGCCGCCCGCATCATCTCCGAGCACGGCGGCTCCCTCCGTGTGGAGGACAATCGCCCCGTCGGTTCGCGCTTTTTGATCGAGCTGCCCGTCGCCGAACTTTCCACCGCGGCCCCGGCAGAGCGTTCCGGAATGGACAACGGTTCATGAGCACGGCGCACAAAATTCTGATCGTGGACGATGAGGCAGGTATCCGCGAATCGCTCGCTTCCATTCTGCGCGACGAACATTACGCCGTGGAAGCCGTGGGCTCCGCCGAAGAAGCTCTGGATCGCATCGCCGCCGGCGACCTGCACGTCGTTCTTCTGGACATCTGGCTCCCCGGCATGGACGGCATGGAAGCCCTCAGCCGCATCCGCAACAATCCCGATGCGCCCGTGGTCATCATGATTTCCGGCCATGGCAACATCGAAGCCGCCGTGCGCGCCACGAAATTGGGCGCCTTCGACTTCATCGAAAAGCCGCTTTCCCTCGAAAAAGTCACCGTACTGGTTCGCAATGCCATCCAGCAGCGCCGCCTTCAGGAGGAGAACCAGGTGCTGCGCAGCGAGTTCAGCCAGCGTTTCCAGGTCATCGGCGACAGCGTCCCCATGAAAGCCTTGCGCCAGCAGATCGCCGTCACCGCTCCCACCAACGGCCGCGTCCTCATCTACGGCGAGAGCGGCACCGGGAAGGAACTCGTCGCCCGCGCCTTGCATGCCGCCAGCCTTCGTAATAGCGGCCCCTTCGTGGAGGTAAGTTGCGCCGCGATCCCCGAGGAATTGATCGAGTCCGAGCTCTTTGGCCACATCAAGGGGAGTTTTACCGGCGCCAGTGAGGACAAAATCGGCAAGTTTCAGAAGGCCGACGGCGGCACGCTCTTTCTGGACGAAGTCGGCGACATGAGCCTGCGCACGCAATCGAAAGTCCTGCGCGTTCTGGAAGAGCAGCGCATCGAGCGCATCGGCTCTAACCAAGCATTGAACGTGGACGTTCGCGTCCTCGCCGCCACCAACAAGAATCTCGAAAAAGAAATCGCCAGCGGCGCTTTCCGCCAGGATCTCTTCTACCGCCTGAATGTCATCCCGTTTTTTGTGCCGCCCCTGCGCGACCGCAAGGAGGACATCCCGGTCTTCGCGCGCTTCTACTTGAACGAATTCAGCGCGGAATACGGCAAGCGCACCCGCGAGCTCAGCGAAGGCGCGATGGAAGTCCTGCTGCGCTATCCCTGGCCCGGAAATGTCCGCGAGCTAAAGAACCTGGTGGAGCGCTTGGTGATTGTCTGCCCGCAAGTGCGCATTGAGCCGCACCATCTGCCGCCGGAACTCTTCCGCGGCGTGGCTGACAGCCCGCAGCACCCCTACTCCACATTGCACGAAGCCCGCAGCGCCTACGAGCGCGAATTCATTCTCCGCAAGCTTCAGGAGCATCGCTGGAACATGACGCAAACCGCTTTGGCCCTCGGCCTCGAGCGCTCCCATCTCTACCGCAAAATGAAATCCCTGGGCATCGCCGCGCCCGAATAGCCCCCGCCTCCGATTCACTCCGGCCCGTTGCGACGCGCGCCCTCTTCGTAGGGGCGCAGCACCGCTGCGCCCTATGTCCGCAAGCGTTTCCCGCACTGTGCTCTTGGGTTTCTCTTCTCCGAAACTTATAACTTACAACTGAAAACTGACAACTCTGTCGGGTGCCCCAGGCACGGCGTGGGTGCCTGGGTCTTGGGGTGTCTTCTCTTTTCTTGGGCTACTTGCCTAATCTTCTTCCTTCTTGCTCTGCTCTTCTCCCAGCCCTTCCAACTGCGTGTGCCAATTCAATTCCCGCACCTGCATCGGATTTTCGCGCCAGTTGGGCATTACTTTCACGAACAGGCCAAGATAAACCTTCGTTCCTAGCAGGCTCTCCAGTTCCTTCCGCGCTTGCGTCCCGATACGCTTCAGCATGTCTCCCTTGTGCCCGATCAGGATTTTCTTTTGCGAATCGCGCTCCACGTGCATGGTCACTTCGATCCGCAGAAGTTTCGGCGTCTCTTCAAACTTGTCCACGATCACCGCCAGCGCGTGCGGCACCTCGTGGTACGTCAACTGGATGGCCTTTTCGCGGATGATTTCGCCAGCCAGGAAACGCTCCGGCTGGTCCGTAATCTGGTCCTCGGGAAAAAACGGCTCCCCTTCCGGCAGGTTCTTGAACACCTCCTCCAGCAACTCTTCGCAACCGTCGCCCCGCAGCGCGGAAATGGGCATCAGCGCGGCGAAGGGAAACGCCTTTGCAAACGCATCCATCAGCGGCAACAACTTCGGTTTAGGTATGCGGTCGATCTTGTTCAACGCCAGGATGGTCTTCCCCTCAAACCGCTTGGCCTTCTCCAGCAGCAGGGCATCCTCCTGCGGCAGGGCGCGGATGGCATCCACCATCAGCAGCAGCACGTCGATCCCTTCCAGCGCCGCCGCCACTTCGCGCATCATCTGCCGGTTCAGCACGGAATCGGCTTCATGCACCCCCGGCGTATCAATGAACACCACCTGCCCCTGCGGCTGCGTCACAATCCCCTGAATGCGGTTGCGCGTCGTTTGCGGCTTGGACGTGACAATCGCCACCTTCTGCCCCACGAACCGGTTCAGCAGCGTGGACTTCCCAGCGTTCGGCCGTCCCACGATGGCCACGAAACCCGCCCGCCGCTTCTTGTTCTGCTCTGCGTCTTCTTGCGCTGCCAAGCTTCCTCTCACTTCCCGATGGGGAGTTCCAAAGCACTGGGGTGCTCGGCATCGTGTAACAACTGAATGTGCGCGGTCCGGGCGTCCTTGCCGGTCTCTTTTGCCACCACGCCGCCACTATTGTAGTTCTTTTCGACTGATGGTGAGTTCACGCTGCCAATTGCCAGCCTTAACCGGCTGCCCTTGGCCACCTGCCGGGAGAAAAACGTGAAATTATCGAACACATATTTCTCTGGTTTGCCGGGAGACACAGGCATTTCCTGCCGCAGAGATTCCCGGTAGCGCGCTCGCATGGTGGCGCTGCTGAGCAGGATCGAGCTTCCGTCGGACAAAATCTCATACAGCCCCACGGCCAAATCCGTGTCCGGCACGTCCATCGCGAGCCACACGGTCAGCTTAGGAAAACCGCTGATCTCCGTTGCCGCCGGGAATGGATCGCTGTGGTAGATCAAGCCCTGGCCGAACATGTTGATGACACCCGCCTGGTTCGTTAAATAGGAGGGATTCTCCTCCGGCTCCGCCTCGCCGGGGCGATTGTCGAGCGGGTCGTAAACCCAGGAATCTGGCGTGGGAGAATTCCCCTTTGTGCTGAGCAATGTTCCCGAGTGGAATACATCGGAAGCGGAACCGTTCGACGACAGGTAGAAAGTGAGCGTGCCATTGGCGATGGTCTCCAGACTATCGGCGTACTTCCACACTTCGGCGCCCATCACATAATAGGCCACGCGCTTTTTCAGAAAGTCCGGCTTGGGGCCCACTTTCATCGTCCATGCATACCATTCGTCGTGAAGCTTGTTCAGATTCAGTGCGCTGGCTTCGGCGAATTTCAGGCCACCCATTTCGCGCTTTGGAGTGCGCGTGCCTGCATGATCCCAAGGTCCGATGATGAGGTAATGATTCGCCTTGGCTTCCGTGGACCCATATTCCATGTGCCGTTTGTAGAAGGTGAACGCACCGGGCTGATCGCCATCGTAATGACCCGTAATGGTCAGAATCGGCAGGCTGAGCTTCTTGTACTGGTCGGGGCTGGGCACCATGGCGTCGTAGTAGGCATCGGGCGTCGGGTGCTGCAGCCACTTTTGAAAAATGGTCGAGGGATTCCCAACCAGCTTGTCGTAGTCTACGAACGCGCCGTGCGCGTTGTACAATTCGCGCGCCTTCGCTGCCCAGAAGGGATCATTCTCAAAACTCTTGCTGTTCCCTGTATGGCCACTGGTGAACGTCAGCCACTGCATGTCGTAGGGATAAAAAATGTTGTATTGAAATGGAAAATCCACGCCCGGATGTGCCGCCGCGGCCGGAACAATCGTGGCGAGATGCGGGGGAAATTCCTTCGTTACGGTCCACTGATCAAATCCTGCGTAAGACCCACCCCACATGGCCACTTTGCCATTGCAATAGGATTGCTTGGCAAACCATTCGGTGGCGTCGTAACCATCCCTCCCTTCATTGGCAAACGGCTCGAAGGCGCCCTCGGAGTTGCCTCGTCCGCGCACATCCACGAGAGCATATACGTAGCCCTTGCTCGCAAAATACATGGCGCGGTCCGTGTAGGAGTCGCCGATATACGGCGTGAATGTGAAAATCAGCGGCAGCGGCTCTTTCTGGTTGTGAGGTTGATACACGGTCGCATTCAGATGCACGCCATCGCGCAGCGGAATCTTCACTCCCCAGGTCATGTCAACGCCACTTGGAGTGGTTTTTGGCGTTTCCTGCGCACTGAGGACAAAACAAGCGGACAGGCTCAGCGCCAAACCCACTAGAGCGCGTGCCAGCGTTTTCGCAATCCGAATCATGCTTTTCACCTCGGAGTCATCGAAGAAACGCCTAATGCTACCGCAGCAGGCGGGGAAACCGGAACTTCAATTTCAAATCGCTACGCGCCTCGATGCGGCGCTAGAGAACTAGCCGCCGCCGGCAAATGCCGCGCGCGCAGCCGCAACACTTTGCGCTGGTTCGCCTCCAGCACCTCAAACCGGTACCCTTCCAGATCCACCTTGTCCCCCGTCGCGGGCACTTTCCCGGAAACATGACTTAGCAAACCCGCAATCGTCGTCACCGTCTCGTCAGATTCATCGCCGAAGTGCACACCGAGCAATTCTTCCACGTGCGAAATGCTCATGCTGCCGCGCAGCACCAGGCTGCCATCCGCTTCCCGCACCGCATCCGGGGCGGGCTGCATCGCGTCCGCGCCGCTTTCGCCAACAATCTCCTCCACCAGATCTTCGACCGTCGCAATGCCCGCCACGCTCCCATGCTCGTCAATCACCACCACCAGCGCCTGGTTTTTCTGCCGCATCTCGCGCAGCAGGTCCGAGCCCAGCTTTGTCTCCGGCACAAAGAGCGTCGGACGCGTCAGTTCCCTCACCTTGCGCTTCGGCAAGTCCGTATCGGCTATCTGCAGCAGGTCCTGCGCATGCACCACGCCGATGATGTCGTCCAGCGACTTCTCGTACACCGGCATTTTCGCGAACTTCGTTTCCACGTACTGCGTGTGCATCTCTTCCAGCGTGGCGTCCGCTTGCATCGCCACCACATCCGGCCGCGGGGTCATCACCTCGCGCACGCGCTTGTCGCTGAACTCCACCACCTGTTCGATCAAGTCGGCCTGCTCCGGCTCGATGATGCCTTCTTCTTCCGCCACTTCCACCAGCGCCTCAATGCCCTCTTCCGTGCGCTGCTCGTCGGTGCGCTCCACTTCCTGCTCAGAAATCCGCGCCAGCGATTCTGTGCCTTCCAGAAACACGCGCACCGGCCACACCAGCCACATCGCCATGCGAATCACGGGCAGAAGCGGCAGCAGCCATCGCCCCGTCGTCCGGTACAACAGCATGTCCGGAATGAAGTGCATCAGCAGGACCACTTCCAGCGAAAGGAACACCAGAAACTGCAGCCCCGCCTCCCAGCGGTTCGGCACCAGATACACCACCGCCCGCGTCGTCTCCAGCACCACAAACGCCAGCCAGAAATGTCCCAGAATGCGGAAAGTGCGCCCGCCGCTCCGCCGGTTGATATTCAGCTTCGGCTCGATCTCCGCTTCAAAAATGTCCAGGTGCTCGTGGACGCGCCCCGTCGTCATCCGCCCCAGCTCGCGGTAGATCAGCGCCAGGTAAGAGAAAATCGGCAGGCCCAGGGCCAGCACCAGCACGCTGCCGACAAATATCCACGGTAGCATCTTCAGCCAATCCCCAATCGCCGCCGCAGCCTCAATTCCACGCGTTCCATTTCGCCGTGATCGGCCTCGTGATCGTACCCCAAAAGGTGCAAGACCCCATGCAGGATCAGGATCTGCAGCTCCTCCGGCAGCTTGCGTCCCAGCGCGCGTGCGTGGCGCCGCGCCACCACCGGCGAAATTGCAATATCACCCAGAAACGCCCCGCGTTGCTTTCGCGCCGGATCTCCGCGCAACCTCGGCTGGCGCTTTTCCGCATCCGGAAACGACAGCACATCCGTGGTGTGCTTTTCCCCGCGATACTTCCCGTTCAGTCGCGCCATCTCGGCGTCCCCGATCAAGCGCACCGCCACGCAATCGCCCCGCAGGCCCAGTTCATCTTTTACGCGTTGCAAAAATAATTCAAGAGGCCGCACCTGCACGCGCACCGCGCGCTGGTGATTTTCAATTGCGCTGCCGCGCTCCGCCCTCGAGGCCTTGGGGTCGCGTCGATTCAGTGTCATCCCAATCAACGATCTGCTTGCCCGGTTTTATCTGGATCCCTCGCCAAGACCGGGGCCTTCCCATTCCCCGCCCGCTGCGGATGGGAGCCGTCAAATTCCTCGTACGCCCGGATGATCTGCTGCACCAGGTTGTGCCGCACCACGTCCTTTTCCCCGAATTGCACCACGCTGATTCCCGGGATGCGCCCGCAAATCTCCATCGCCTCCACCAGCCCGGACTTTTTCCCTGTCGGCAGATCGATCTGCGTCACGTCGCCGGTAATCACCGCCTTGGAGTTGAAGCCCAGCCGCGTCAGGAACATCTTCATCTGCTCGCTGGTGGTATTCTGCGCTTCGTCCAGGATCACGAACGAATCGTTCAAGGTGCGCCCGCGCATGAACGCCAGCGGGGCCACTTCAATAATGCCCTTCTCCAGAAACCGCTCCAGCTTGTCCGCGTCCAGCATGTCGTACAGCGCGTCATACAGCGGCCGCATGTACGGATCGATCTTCTGCTGCAGCGTGCCCGGCAGGAAGCCCAGCCGCTCGCCTGCTTCCACCGCAGGCCGCGCCAGGATGATGCGGTTCACCTGTTTCGTCAGCAGCGCGCTCACCGCCATGGCCACCGCCAGGTAGGTTTTCCCCGTGCCGCCCGGCCCGAACCCGAACGTCATGTCGTGCGTTTCGATCTCTTCCATGTACCGCCGCTGGCCGGCAGTCTTCGGCGTGACCGTCTTCTTCCCGAACGACCGCGTGCGCCCGTGCTCGAACATGCCGCGCGGCGATTCATGCGGCTCTTCCGTGGCCACGCGCAACAGCGACTTCACCTCCGTGCTCGAAAGCAACCGCCCGTGCCGCGTCAGGTGGTTGTACTCCTCGACGATCCGCACCGCCTGGTCCACGCTGTCCTGCTCGCCTTCCACGGTCAATCGCGTGTCGTGCAGAGTGGTGCGCACCTGCAGCGAGTCCTCCAGCAGCCGGATATTCTCGTCCAGAGTGCCAAAGAAGGGTTCAATTTTCCCGGTAATGTGTATCGTGCGTCTCATCCACTTGGAAGGTTGCTCTGCCGTACGAAACGGGTGCCCGATAGGAGTCCTCCTGAAAATTTCAGGCCGCGTTGCAGCCCAAACACGGAGAAACTCCATTCAACCTAGCGCACCCCCGCCCCCCGGTCAAGTTACACGCCTGTAAAACTTGCTGGTCCCATTTCAAGCGCCGCGATTCGGCACGCATGTCGTCCGTACCTGCACTTTTCCTTGTGTTTCCCCGCGAAGGACAGTTTGTTTCTGATTACCTGTCCTTTGGTACGCCAGAACTATGGACGAGCACAGATCCTAAGCGAAAACTCATGTTGCAGCGTGGAAAGCTCAAGTTTGCGTTTCATGAGGAAGGGCAGGCCATGTTCGTATCCGCAAAACACATTTTGCTCGGCTCGGCGATTGTTTTGCTGAGTCTCCCCGCGATGGCTGCGGAGGAAAACAATCTGGCAAGCGTAGTTCCGCCAACGCATGCCCTT
>Ga0326728_10026634_pt1 | contig 10205 bp, 6 predicted proteins | sample MB3enrmetagenome_FD_207602 | JGI IMG/M metagenome (GOLD analysis project Ga0326728, IMG submission 207602) | Lab enriched peat soil microbial communities from McLean, Ithaca, NY, United States - MB31MN | ecosystem: Environmental > Terrestrial > Soil > Wetlands > Peat | place: USA: New York... | reverse complement strand
GCGCGTGGCCGACTGGGAGGAAGGCGAGCGGCTGGCCAATGAAAAGGAGGTGCTAGGGTTCTTTGTCTCAGGGCATCCGCTGGATAAGTACGCGGAGAAGCTGCGGAATCTTGCAGGGGTGATTCCGATTGCGGAGGCGCTGGAACGTAAGCCGCCGGAAAAACGCTGGGGCGCGCAGGCCGACCCGGCGGACGAGATTCAGGTGGCGGGAATGATTCTGGGATTGAAGGTGCAGAAGACCAAGCGCGATCAGAAGTTGTATGCGCAGGCGGCCCTCGAGGATGCGACCGGGAAGATCGAGCTGGTCTGTTTTCCACGGGATTACGAGCGGCTGGCGGGGCAGTTGAAGATGCAGGCGCCGGTGCTGGTGCGGGGAGCGCTGACGGGCGAAGACGAAACGGCGCCGAAAATTGCAGTCAGCTCCATCCAGGCGCTCGAAGAGGTGCAGGTGAAGCTGCCGGCGGGGGTGCGGATTCGCATCAATCTGGACCGTGCGACGGAGGAGATGCTTGCGGAGTTGAAGAGCGCCGCGGATGCCGCGCCGGGGCCAGGAAAGTTGATGCTGCACCTGGAGAAGAAGGGCGAGTATGCGGTGATTCTGGAGCCGGAAGGAATGAGCGTGGCGGCGGATCGCGGCTGGGTGGAGCGGGTGGAGGAGTTACTGGGCAGGGGAACGGTGCAGGCGCTGGGGTAGGAAACTTCATGGCGGTCGCGCCTGGCCCATCTGGAGCGGGCGCGCTTGTCCCGGTTGCGGGCGGTGTGCTTCGAAGGCGAGGGCGAGGGAGTTGGCGGCGCGGCCGCTTCCGATCGGGGCCGGATTGGACTTTCCGGCCTCCGGAAACTCACGGTCTTGCTCATACGGAAGCAACTGCGCGACCTCCAGGCTGACGGTCTGTAGTGCCGAATGTTTCGACTTATGCTCTGCTGTTTGCGTCGAATGAGAATTAAGCTTGCCATAGCCGAGAGTTTGCAGGTACAGTGAACTCGCAGGAAGCCGGAAAGGCGAACAAGTCCGAAGCTGTTCTTAAGCAGCGGTTTGGCCGATCGAGCACAGGCCCCCCTTGTCACTCGTGCTTGCTCGGAGGTCGCACCACAATCCAGGGAAACAAGAATGATCCGAGGAGGATCGGTATGGGCAAGCCAATTGCGCGCCGGAAGCTGCTGTCTTTGCTTCCTGCGCTGGCCCTCCCCTTTAGTGCTTCAAGGCTGGCAGGCGCCGCGGATGCCAGCGGCCGGAAGCATGACTCGTCCCTTTCGCTCAATGCCGCGGACGCACTCTATCAGTACAGAATTCTGCTCGAGAAGGTAAGAGGGGATGCGTTCCAGCAAGCCGCCGGCAGCACCGCGCGCGCCGTTGAAGCATGCAACGACACTTTGGGCCAATTGCGCGATGCTGTAACTGAACTGGAGAAGCACCTCCATGCGCATCCAAACTGGCCGGAACTGCAAAAGCGCTTTTCCGCTCTCGACGAGAGCCTGGGGCTGGCACAGGGCGCATTTCCGAATCGGGAAAACGCCGAGGCCGTGCGCGCGTTGCCGCAGACGCTTGAGGCGCTCCGCGACCTGATGAAGGAGGTTTCAAGCGCCTGCAATGACGATCCTGACGGGAAGGCGGAAGAGCTCGTCGATCGTGTGTACAGCCGTATCCGGGACCAAAATAATGCTATAGGCGCGGTGGATGCCAACCGGGGGAAGTGGGCTGCCTGGAACGAAGGGATATCCGCTGCGCACCTGGCCTGCGGGAAGTCAATGGATGAGGCGGGCGACGCCATCGCAGACGGCCAGAAGAATATTGGCGGGTGGCAGGCCCGCGCTTTGCAGGCGCTTGCTTCCGCGATCAAAGCCCTCAACGATATTCAGTTGATCGTCATGCAGATGAAAGCGGCAGCGCCCGAGGAGGCTATGAAACGAGCTATCAGCGACGAGTCTGCCTCTGAAGCGGGAGTTACGGCCATCGAGGCGCTCGGGATGATGCTGGAGGCGACGCAAACTTCGCTCTCCAAGCCCGAGGGCGCTTCCGCGATTCACGCTTCTTATCAGGCAGGCGGCGGCCAGCCCTCGCCGAGCCAGCCGCCATCGGTGAACCTCAGCGATTCCGACAGCGGTCTCATCGCCAAGGTACAAAGCCTGGTTCAACAGAACAATCCCAAGTATTTCGAGTCCGGCATTTCAACCTATACCATCAACTGCATCGCCGTGTGCTGGCCCATCTGGGTGGTCTACAGCACTGACACCCCGCAGGACCGTCAGCAGCGCGAGAGGTTGATTGCCTCCGCTCTTGCATTCGGATTGATACGGGGGACCGTCCGCAATTATCACTCCAAGCTGATCGTGGAGCTTCAAGGCGTATATCTGGATACTCTGGAGAGCAGGAATACATGAACGGCATAGAAGAAAACACCCCTCCGGCGGCACGGCAGCCGAAGCCTGCCACGCCTGCACGCGTCAAGAAGGCGAAGGCCGCCCCCGCCCCGGATGCGCCTCACAGTGCGCTGGCGGCTGGCAAAAGTGGAACGCTGGTCGCCAGGCAAGTCAGCATGGCCCTCAACGAGTGGATCGCGGGAGTCAGCCCTCCGCAAGACCCCCCATTTTGCAGGGGCGCGGCCTTTCCGGACGCGGAGTGGAGCCATTTCTTCCGCATCTTTTCTGTATCCACCGCACTGGCCGGCACGGTTGTGGCCGGAACCTTTGCCCTGCCTCAACTTATAGGTTCCGTGGTCCCCAATGCCCATTCCATGAAGGCGCTGGTGGTCTTTGCCTTCTTTGCCATGTTCTATAGCATCTACTCCCGGATGTTTGGCATTGCCATAACATTCCGGCAGTCGTTCTTTTGCTTTGCGCTGGTCATCACGCCGTGGTTTCCTTTCTACATCCTGCTCAAGGCGCTGGGAGCGAATCTCGGCGTGGTGTGGCTGCTCTTGATGCCAGGTCTCTGGACTTATGTCTTTATTCTGGTCACGCGCGCCATCCAAATCGTTTCCGGAGCCAGGACCGTGCAGGTCGTGCTCTCGCTGTTATTGGCTCTTGTGCTGGCCGCCGTTGCGTTCTTTTCGCAGGTGGGCTAGGTCTCCGACCGTGCGATGTCGCGCCTTTCAGGTGGTCATGCAGCGGTTGATTGCCCTGGTGCGCGCGGGATCGGATTTGAGCTTGGGGGCCGGCGCGCTGGCGGGCTGCGGCGCTGGGGCCGCCACGATCAAGCTGAGTTCTGCCTTGGATGTTTCGGTCATAGGTGGATTCTCCCTGGGAACAGTGTGCGCGGGCCGGGCGTAATTCTCTGCAATGGGCAGGTCTGCCGGGCGGGTCGCGGCGCCGACGCGGCCGTCTGGAAACAGCCGTATCGGGAAGCGGTGCTTAAACTGGAATCTCCGGCCGGCGATTCAGAAGGCCTTATGGCCTTTTCTACGCCGGGGTCGGCGGGCGAGCAGCGAGGAGAGCGGCGACGGAGGCCGGTGCGGGCAAATCGGCGAACGACGGCCCGCACAGCTAGATTGATCCGACCAAAAGGCCATTAAGCAATTGTTTCTAATATGGTTATATCGCCTTGGAGCATCTGCAATCTTCGGCTTTCTTTGAAAAGCGTCGTCCGCAGTCCCAATCTGTCTGCGGAAACTTGAACAGAAAAGGCTCAGTTGCAGCTGAACTCGGTTTTCACCCCCATTTGAACTGCAACAGGCACTCCGAGGCGTGTACCAGGCCGGAACGTCAGGGATTGAAGTGCCCTAATTGCACTTTCATCCAAACTGGGCTCCAAAGATTTCGTTACTTCAATGTCCTTCACAAATCCGTTGGCATCCACCACGAACCTCAAATCCACCTCTCCTCTTGGATGGGTCCTGCGCCCAGCGTCTGTGCAGGAAGCCTCGGGGAAGCGAGAGGCTGCGACCGGAGCCGTCACATCGCCGCCCACATGATATACCTCTTGGTTCTCCTTTTCTTTGGAAGTCGGAAGGCTAAACCGCTTCAGCGTGTCGTTCTCCAGCTCAGAGCCCTCGATGACGCCAAAGAACGCGTTGTCCAGCCCGCGGCAAGAGGTTGGGGAATCATTAAATAGAATCGCGGGCTGAAGGATGAAAGTAGGACTGTGCATGGGAGAGGCGGCAACAATCTTATATTGATCACTGACACGATCAACCCAAAAGTAAGCTTGAACTCCAGTAAATACACGGGTGCTAACAGTCATGTTCACCGTTACCTTTATTTTGAGTCCCTTAAGCGAGTCTAGCGCGGCGTGTGCGTCATTGACTTCAGTCACGCGAGGGAGTGCTTCGCGCCAGCAGGCATTATTGGTGAACTGGGATGCGTCGAGGCCCGAACCAACAAGATCGCCGAGTACGTCGACTCGTTGCGCCTTTGCAGCGTAGATGAAGTTCCTCACAATCTGGATGGCGGTCTCTTTCGCCGGGCCGAACCAATCATCATCGGCATCTGATTTCTGAACTAGCAGGAATGTTCCCTGATTGGGATGGAAAGTGAACAATTGCGCCTTTTCGTCAAAGGGCCTGAAAAGCGCGTGAGCGCGAACCTCGAACATATGCCCGGGCCGCTCGACTATCGCCTCAATATAGTGAGACCTGTAGGTGAAGGGACGACAGATGGAGTCCAGTTTCCCCGAGTCGTCCGCGATTTCGGAAGAGAGGAATTGGCGAGCTGCTTGTGGATTCCCCTGGTCAAGAAGTTGATAAATCTTCAGTAAGATCGGCGGGATTTCCTTTCGTGCTTCGTCCAACATCGGTCGTAACTCGTCAATCGCCTGCAAAGTGTCCCGCCCTGCGCCCGCCCGGCGTAGAGTCTCCGAAGTATCTTTGCCAGGCGCAAAGCTCAGGCCGCGCCTTCGGATCTCGCCGGCGACCGTGGCATCGGGAACTTGGAGCTGGATCAACCGCTGTATTTGACTCAGACCCAAAGGAAGCGATTGTGTGCCTTGTGCGCTGACCGACTTTGGGAGGGATGCGAGAGTCGCAATCGCCAACGCTATTACAACAGCGTGTCCGATCCATCGACGACAGCGGTGTTTCAATATCCTGTTTTCGTGTCTTTCCTTCATTGAAAATACCTCTAAAAAGACTGCGGCTATTGGTAGCCGAGCACTTTCTTGGTGTCGGCGATCTTGGCCTTCAGGTTCGCTGCGTCAGCGCTTTGCGGATCAAATCGCAATGCCACATCACATTCCGACAAAGCCGGGTCGTACAACTGCTTTTCAAGGAGTTGCTTCGCGTTGGTTACGTGTCTTAGTGCAGCTTCCTTGCCAATTCCGGCTTTCAGGCTTTTTGCTGTGCCATTGTCAGGCTCTTGTCGCAAAGCCGCTTCGCACTCGTTGGCGGCTTGATCGAAGCGCCCTTCGTTCATCAGTTGCTGCGCGCGCGCCAAATGCACAGCCGCGGTAGTCGATGCTTCCTCATAGTGACTTCTGATCTCAGCACTATTCGGGGCTCTGGCAGCAGCCTGCGCCAGATACCGAACTGCCTCCGCCTTCATTCCCTTGCGGTAATAGGCCCATCCCAGCGTGTCGAATATGTGAGCGTCATCCGGAGCAAGCTGTATCCCCTTTTGCGCCAGCTCGATCGCCTTGTCGAGGTCAATGCCCTTGTCGGCATACATCCAGGCAAGGAGGTTATACGCGCCGGCATTGTCGGGTTTGTTCTTGATAGCTCTTTGGAAGGCATCCTCTGCCTTGGATACTTCCCCACGCTGCGCGTAGATTCCACCCAGGTTGATGTATGGGTCCCACACTCCGCTTGGGTGCAGATCCACCGCTTTCTTGTATTGTGCCTCCGCCTCGTCCAACTTACCCACCGTCTGGTAACATACGCCAAGGCTGTTCAAGATCATAGAATCCCGAGGATTCTCGTCTAAAGCTGCCTGGTATTCCGCAACAGCACCGCCAAGATTCCGAAAATTGCAGAGATTGACCGCGTTGGCGATGTGTTCAGAGCCGAGGGCCTTGAAGTCGTCCCACCTCAGAATCTTCCAAGCCTTGCCGCCCTCCTTGATCAGCTCAATGCTGCCTGACTCTTTGGTGCCCCATGCGAGGACAAGAGTAACTACGGCGGTGGCCCCTTCCCCTTTGACAGCCTCACCCGCAACCTCGACGGAGTCGATGCTCCCGGCCACTGGTTGGAATGATTGCTGAATTGTCTTTTGATTACCGCCCAAGGCGGGTGGAGCGTTGAACTCGTTGATGAGGGAGGTAGCGAGGTAATCCGCCTTTGCGGTTTCAAAGTTTGAGCGATTGACCTCTCCGAAGAAGCCTCTGATGACGGAGTCAATTCGACCGCGGGTTGAGCAGGAGACAGAAGAAAAGAGAATAACAGTAATTAAGGCTACTTCAGAACGACTTGCCGTTCGCATGCGTCCTCCCGGTTCTTTCAGCGAACTCTATTAGGATCTTCGCTTTGGGCCGCGTGGATACTCTAATTCTTTCCGTCACGTCTGTCAAACGGCATATTCCGGCGGATGAGGAGTGGAAAGTGTGAGGTCGGAAGATCGCGGAATAACCCGCTCCTGCCGCGGCTGCGCCAAACTGCTGGATGGGGTTTCTATCGAACTAACTCCCCTGAAACCCCGCTGTCCCTGGGATTCCCGGTTTTGCAAGTTCGCCGTTTCGTTCGGGGAGGGGTGGATGCTATGCAGAATGGTCACAGTGAGGGGAATTACGTTCTGCGGGGTATTCGGAGTGTCAGGGCTGGGGGGCGGTTCCTGATGCGGATTTGGCCGCGGGCTTGGGTTTAGCTGAAGCGGGTTGCGGGGAATAAGGCCCAGGGCCTTCTATGAGACGGCTGGGGTTGTCAAGGTTATTGTCTAAAGGCCCCTCATTACAAACGGGAAAACCTCCGGCTCTGCCAGGGTGACTGCCGGTGTTTGACATTTGCGGGAGCCGGCCCCGGTTTGTGTGTTTCCATTCCTGTCGCGCGAGCGCCAAAAGGACGGATGCGACGATCCTGCGCCGTCCCAACGGGACTCTGGATGGAGGATTGGCTCGCCAACGCCACCCCACGCTGAAGCGCGGGGCTAACAACCGCTGCGCCTACGGCGCGGGCGAGGCGGGCCTGACCGGCGAATTGGCTGCGGAGGGCTGCGGTGACGGTTTTGCGGCTGGTTTGGCGGGGGCGAGCGGCGGCGGCAAGGCGGGCTTGACTTGAGGCTTGACGGACGGACTGTTTGCGGGCGGCTGGGGTGAGGGCTTAGCTATTAGCCTGACTGTTGGCTGGACGCCCATCCCGGTCCCTGCCGGTTTGGCGGCGGGGGCCAGAGGCTTTGCGCCCGCGCCGGTCGCTACCGAAGGTGACGGCGGTTTGGGTGCTGCGCTGGCGGACGCCGGCTTGGCCGCGGCGTTGGTTGGGGCCGGCCTGGCCGCGGCGTTGGCTGGCGCCGGCTTGGCTGGCGATTGCGCGGCGGCGGTTTGCAGCGGCTGGGTCTTCTCGCCCGCGGGGGTTTCCTGATCGCCGATGAACTGCTCGTCGTCCTTGCCGGCGATGGCGGCCTTCATGACCGTCATCCAGATGGGCAGGGCGGCTTTGGCGCCGGTCTCCTTTTCGCCCAGGGACTGGCGGCTGTCGTAACCGACCCAGACGCCGCAGGTGACCGAGGGCGAGAAGCCGAGGAACCAGGCGTCGGTGTAGTCGCTGGTGGTTCCGGTCTTGCCGCCCAGGGGGTGCTTGAGCTGGGCGGCGGCGGCTCCGGTGCCGTGCTGGGTGACGGCCTGGAGAAAGATCATCATGGTGCGCGCCGTTTGCTGATCGATGACCTCGCTCACTTCCGGGTTGTCTTCCCAGAGCGTCATGCCGTCGGCGTTGGTGACCTTGCGGATGAGGCGGGGGGCTACGCGCAAGCCGTCGTTGGGAAAGACGGAGTAGGAGGCGACCTGCTCCTGGAGCGTGATTTCGACCGCGCCGATGGCGATGGGCAGGTAGGCGGGAATGTTGGAGGTGACGCCAAAGCGGTGGGCCATGTCAATAACTTTGTGAATGCCTACGCGCGCGGCCAGCTTGAGGGCGGGAATGTTGCGCGACTCGGCGAAGGCGTTGAGGAGGGTCATCGAGCCCTTGTAGTCGTTCTCGTAGTTGTGCGGAGTATAACCACCGAAGTTGACCGGCCCATCGACGATGATGTCGCTTGGCTTGGCGCCGTCTTCGATGGCCGCAGTGTAGACGTAGGGCTTGAAGCTGGAGCCGGTCTGTCTTTCCGCCTGCGTCGCGCGGTTGAACTGGCTCAAGGCGTAGTCGCGGCCGCCGACCATGGCCAGCACGTCGCCCGTGGTGTTATCCATGGCCATGAGGGAGCCTTCAGCGCCCGAGTCCTGCTCCAGAGTGGCGCGGCGCGCCTTGCCCTCCATGCCGTCTGCCAGATGAACGTAGATGACGTCGCCCGGCTTGACGAGGGCGTCACCAAAGCGCTGGCCGGTCCAGGCCCAGTCTTCGGGCTGGAGAAGTATCTGGTCGGGGCCGACGCGGGCGTGGATTTCGAGGGGCATAGTGCGCAGAACCAGCGCATGAACATAGTCGCCGGGGCGGGACTTCATGGCCCAGTCGGGATGCCTGTAGTCGTCGAGCGAGATGCCTTCGGCGAGGACGTTTTCCAGCTTGCCGGGGCCGTCGTGACCGACCCAGCCATGGCGGCGCTCGTAGGTTGCCAGGCCATCGAGGACGGCGCGGTTGGCGGTCTGCTGCAGGTCGAGGTCGAGAGTAGTTTCTACTCTGAGGCCGGCCTCGTGGACCTGCTCGGCCCCAAACTGCTTTTCAAGCTCCTGGCGCACCTCCTCCTGGAACCAGGGAGCGGCGGACATCTCCGGCTGCGCGGTGTGGAGGCCGAGCGGTGCATTGCGAGCTTCTTCGGCCTGGGCGTGGGAGATGGCATGGTCGTCCTCCATCTCGGTCAGGACGAGGTTGCGGCGGCGCAGGGCCTTGTCAGGATTGGTGAGGGGCGAGAAGGCCGCGGGCGCCTTGGGCAGGCCGGCCAGCATAGCCGCTTCGGTCAACGTGAGGTCGCGGGCGTGCTTGGAGAAGTAGAACTCAGATGCGGCCTCGAAGCCGTACATTCCGTGGCCGAGGTAGATCTGGTTGCCATAGAGAGTGAAGATCTGCTCCTTGGTGAAGCTGCGCTCGATCTGGATGGCGAGATAGGCCTCCTGGAGCTTGCGGGCGGCGGTGCGCTCGGAGGAGAGGAAGAGGTTGCGCGCCAATTGCATGGTGAGCGTGGAGGCACCCTGGGCGCGACCGTGGTTGCGCAGGTCGTACCAGACGGCTCCCACGACGCGGAAGACGTTGATGCCCCAGTGGGACTCGAAGCTCTTGTCTTCAATGGAGATGACGGCCTGGCGCAGGACGGGGGCAAAGTCGTTGTAGCCGACCACCTCGCGGTGCTCCAGGGCAAAGGAGCCGATGATGCGGCCCTTGCGGTCATAAAGATCGGTGGTGGTGTTGGGGCGGTAATGCTCCAGGTCGTTGATCTGGGGCAGATCGACGGAGTAGACCAGCGTGAGCCCGGCCAGTGAGCCGGTGATGACCGCCAGCAAGAGCAGCGTGGCCAGCGCAAACCTGCCGGCGAGCTTGCGCCGGCGGTGCGCGGGGACCGCCTGTACTTGGCGGCGGGGCCGGACAAGATGGCGCGGTTCCATACGCTGTGGGGGAGGAGCAGCCAAACGATTCAGGCCTCGCAGGCACTTCGCCGGCGTGGCGACGAAAACATGCCTCAGGGTAAGGCTAGCACTTTCCCGCGCCAAAAAGCGGACGAGACTTCCGCGGCGCACCACGGTGTTCAAGAGCGGGAAGAGGGCGGATTTTCAATTCACCTGAGCCCAATGCAGGAGCATCTATTCTCCCCGCCCTTTGGGGAGATAGATCACTCCGTCCTCGTTGTCGAGGCCGGGACGATAATACTGGCCGATAGCCCGCAAGATGGGCATTGCGAAGCACGTTTGAGCGTCAGGATTGGCAGTTTTCTCCTCCACGCTGTCGTACAGTTGAACTGCGCCGTACTCATGGTTTCTCAACCGATCCACAATCACGTTGGCGTCGAGCCTGCCCAGCTCAATGAAACGGGTAGCATTGAAGGGATCGTACAGGTAGGGTTTGTCGGCTTCAGCACAGCGCAAGATGCTTTCGCACAGTGCCGTGCCTGGCTGCTGTCGCAAGTAGGCAACTTCCGCGGCAAAACGGCGCGCCTCCTCGCGTCTCTCTTGCAAAACCTTATCCGTCCGCCCGTTGCCT
>Ga0326728_10026632_pt1 | contig 10205 bp, 8 predicted proteins | sample MB3enrmetagenome_FD_207602 | JGI IMG/M metagenome (GOLD analysis project Ga0326728, IMG submission 207602) | Lab enriched peat soil microbial communities from McLean, Ithaca, NY, United States - MB31MN | ecosystem: Environmental > Terrestrial > Soil > Wetlands > Peat | place: USA: New York... | reverse complement strand
ACCTTTCGAGGCCTGCTCAGGCTTCACTCGCGTTGCAGCCGGCCGGATTGCTCAGCCGCCCACGGCGGCCTTTGTCGCGAGGCTCCGACCCAGCCAGTCGCCTAGCCAGACCGCTCGCCAGCTACCGGACCCATCGACACCTATCCGGGTGGAACCCTCCTCCACTAGAGAAACGCGCCTTCAGGGCGCACGCGGTGACAAGGCTCTGCGAGAAAGAGCCTTGAGATGAGATCGTCGCGCCCGCTATCGACGCAAAACAAGGAAACGCTGGATTACGCGATTACGGCGCCACCCCTATTTCCCTTTTCTTTTTCGGTCCTGTTTTTCTGTCCTGTTTCGTCCGTCCAATCCGTCAATGTCCGTCCGGCCTGCCGCCGCCGCCGCCCCGCGGACTCGAAAACGGGACCGAAAAAGGCGCCCACGCCGTTGAAATTCGCGGGGGCGGGACACGGATGCGCTTGTCGTGATCTGTCGCCGGCCTGCGGCGCCGAATCGCAGCGGCGGGCGCCGACCGCGTCCGGCGCGTGAGCGCCTCGCTTCGTCGGCGTCGGATCAGCGGCGCGAGGCGCGGTCGGCGCCCGCGCCGATAAGGCGGCCGACCCGAGCGCTCGGCCCTACCCCAGCGCCTTCTCCATGACGCGCCTGAGCCGCGCCGCGAAGGCCGGCGCGTCGCTCGGGACTTCGCCCTCGGCGACCCGCGCCTCGTCGTAGATGAGCCAGGCGGCGTCCTCGATCAGCGCCTTGTCCGCGCCGGAAGCGAAGCGGCGGGCGAGCGCGCGCGTCAGCGGATGGCTGGCGTTGACCTCGAGCGCCGGCTTGGCGCGCTCGCTCAAGCGGCCGTGGGCGGCGAGGATGCGCTCGAGCTGGCGGTCGGGCGCGAACTCGGGCGCGACCAGGCAGGCGACGCTGTCGGTGAGCCGGTCGGACGCGCGCGCCTCGGCGATCTCGCCCTCCAGCGTCTGCTTGAGGAAGGCGATGAGGGTCGCGACCTCGGCCGAGGTCTCGGCGGGCGCCGGCGCGCCCTCCTTCAACGGGATCGCCTTGATGTCGACCGCCCCTTGGGTGATCGACTTGAACGGCTTGCCGTCGTAGCCCGCCGCCGTCGACACCCAGAACGCGTCGACCGGGTCGGATAGCAGCAGCACCTCGACGTCGCGCGCGCGGAAGCCTTCGAGCTGCGGACTGGCGGCGAGGCGCTTCGGGTCGTCGCCGGTGAGATAGTAGATCGCCGTCTGGTTCTGGCGCAGCGCGCCGACGTAATCGGCGAGCGCGCGCCCGCCCTCGGGCTTCGCGGTGGTGGCGAAGCGGGCGATCTTGTAGAGCGCGTCGCGCCGCTCCGGGTCCTCGTAGAGGCCCTCCTTGATCACCGCGCCGAAATTCTCCCATGCCTTGGCGTACTTGTCCGGCTCGCTCTCGGCGAGCTTGGTCAGCTCCTGCACGATGCGGTTGGTCACGCCCTTGCGCACCGCGGCGAACGCCGGGCTCTGCTGGATGAGCTCGCGCGAGACGTTGAGCGGCAGGTCGGCGCTGTCGACCACCAGCCGGACGAAGCGCAGCCAGCCGGGCAGGATGTCGGCGTCCTGGGTGATCAGCACCCGGCGGACATAGAGCTTGTTGCGCCCCTTGCGGGCGGGGTCGAACAGGTCGAACGGCCGCGAGCCGGGGATGAACGCCAGCGCCGCATATTCGTAGCGGCCTTCGGCGCGCCAGTGGACGGTCAGCGCGGGCTCGTCGAACTGTCCGGCGAGGCCGCGGTAGAACTCGACGTATTCCTCCGGCTTGACCTCGCTCTTCGGCTTCGCCCAGATCGCCGCGCCGTCGGCGACGCGGCGCGGCTCGGCGCCGGGCTTGTCGACGAGGTCGATCGGCACGGCGACCGCGCCCGAATGCTCGCGCACGACGCGCTCGAGCCGCTGCGGATCGAGGTATTCGTGGGAAGCCTGGTTGAGATGGAGGATGACGCGGGCGCCGCGGAGGGGCGCCTGGTCGAGCGGCAGCGGCGCGATCGTGTAGGCGCCCTTGCCGTCGGAGGACCAGCGCCAGGCCTCGCCGGCGCCGGCGCGGCGGGTCTCGACCACCACCTCGTCGGCGACCATGAACGCGGAATAGAAGCCGATGCCGAACTGGCCGATCAGCTTGGCCGCCTCCTTGCCGGCGTCCTCGGCGGCGAGCTGGTCGAGAAAGGCGCGGGTGCCCGAGCTGGCGATGGTGCCAAGCGCTTCGACGAGCTCCGCACGGCTCATGCCGACGCCGTTGTCGACGAAGACGACGGTCTTCGCCTCGGGGTCGACGGCGATCTGAATGACGAAGGGGCCGCCGCCCTCGATCAGCTCGGGCTTGGCGATCGCCTCGTAGCGCAGCTTCTCGCAAGCGTCGGCGGCGTTGGAGACCAGCTCGCGCACGAAGATGTCGCGGTCCGAGTAGACCGAATGAACCAACAGCTGCAAGAGCCGCGAGACGTCGGCCTCGAAGCTCTGGGTTTTCGTCTCGGCGTTTTCGGAAGAAGAAACCTCGGCAGTCACTTTCCCCTCATGGTCGCTAGGCCGGCGCGGCGCGACGAGCGCGACGACGCGCCGGCGGCGTTGATATCGCCGCAACGGCGGGCGCTTTCAAGTCGCCGGCGAATCGACGCTGAGGGCAAAAAAAAGCGGATCGGCTGGGAGGGGGCCCGCCGATCCGCTGGCCTGCGTGGCAATCTTACGGTTCTAGCCGCCGCTCGGGGGCTGGGGGGCAAATAACACCGAGCGGGCCAGGAACCGAACCATCGCGGCTCATTTTTCTTTTGCCTGCCCGTTAAGGCGCGCGCTTGACGACATCCGGGCCAAACTAAGGCATTTTTCGGGGTTCTGTACGATTGGCCGGACCGCGGCCGGCCTTACGGGATTTTCGGCGGACCGGAGGCGTCCTTCTTCCCCGGCTGAGCGGCGGGCCTGCCGTGGGCGGGCTTGTCGGCGGCGGCGCGCTTGAAGCGCCTTTCATGGGCGGACGGCGGCGCGGCGACCTTCTTCTCCAGCTTGACCGGGCGCAACGCGCCCTGCAGCGCCGCCGGCGCGCCGACGCCCTCGACGATCGAAGTTTTCTCGCCGGAATAAGCGGTTGCGGCCGTGGCCGGTCCCGGCGCGGGCGCGCCGGCGGGCGGGCGCGCCGCCAGAACCGGCCCGGTCCAGCCGGGCTTCGGGCCGATGAAGACAGGCACCGGGTCGAAATGGACCGGCTCGGAAGCGGTTTCCGCGGTCATCGGCTCAGGCGTCGGCGCGCCCTGGCCGAGGGCGGGCGGGGCGGGGGCGCGGCCGGTCGCGCGGGCTGTCGGCGTGATCACCGCCTCGTCCTCCTCCTCCGCCGCGGCGATCGCGGCGCGGTTGCGGCGCGAGCAGATCTCCGGGCGCATGTCGGGCGGCGAGAGCGTCGCCGAAGCCGGCAGGTCGGCGACCGGGCCTTCGCCGCCGCCCCACTGGGCGAAGCCGCGGTCGAACAGGTGGGCCGCTTCGACGGTGCGCTCGCGCGCCGACGGCGCGCCGAGCACGACGACGATCAGCCGCCGTCCGCCCTGGGCGGCGCTCGCCACGAGGTTGAACCCGGCCGGGCAAGTGAATCCGGTCTTCATGCCGTCGGCGCCCGGGTAGCGGCCGATCAGGCCGTTGTGGTTGACGATGATCTCCGAGCCGAGCTGCAGCGCGCCGATGCCGAACAGGTCCGCATGCTCGGGGAAGTCCTTCAGCAGCGCGCGGGCGACGATCGCCATGTCGCGCGCCGACGAGACGTGCTCCGGGTCGTGCAGGCCGTTGGGGTTGACGAAATGCGACTCGCGCAGGCCGAGGCGGCGCGCCGTCGCGTTCATCTCGGCGGCGAACGCCTCGACCGACCCCGAGACGCCTTCGGCGATCATCACCGCGACGTCGTTCGGCGACTTGACGATCAGCATCTTCAAGGCGTTGTCGAGCGTCACCTCGACGCCGGGGGCGAAGCCCATCTTCGAGGCCGGCATGCGCGCCGCCCGCGCCGACATGGTCAGCGGCGTGTCGAGCGTCAGCCGGCCGTCGCGCGCCGCCTGCAGCGCGACATAGGCGGTCATCAGCTTCGTCAACGAGGCGGGATACCAGGGCTCGGTCGCGTCGCGCTCGAACAGCGTCTGGCCGCTGTCGGCGTCGATCACCAGCGCGGGCGTCGCCGAGGCCGCGCCGGCGATAAAGGCGAGCGCGCACGCGATCAGCGCGGCGCGCGGCGGGCCAGCCGTAATCATTGTCCGTCCCATCCTGTCAATCGTCTCCGTCGTCGCCGTCCGACGCGCGCCGCGCGCTGGGCGCGACGGCGCCCCTCGTGGTAAAGAATAACCCTCGCGACCTCAAGCCGCCCCGTCGCGCGCCGCACGGAGCGCCACAATCTTGGCGTCGCTGGGGCGAAGTCCGGTCGCAATCGAAATCCGCTGGGCGCGCGCCGCGGCCGGCGCGGCGAACGGCCGCGGGCCGGCCCGCCGCCGCCGCTTTTGCGTGGCTTGCGGCGACGCGCTTGATCGGAACCGGCCCATTCACTAGAACGCGCCGATCGGCTCGGCGGTTTTCGCCCCCGCCCCGCCGCGCGAACAAGCAGGGTCGAAACGCCCGCGAGGGACATTCCATGCGCGTCTATTACGATCGGGACGCCGATCTCAATCTCGTCAAAAGCAAGAAGGTCGCCGTGGTCGGCTACGGCAGCCAGGGCCACGCCCATCTCCTCAACCTGCGCGACAGCGGCGCGAAGGAGGTCGTCGCAGCGCTGAGGCCCGGCTCGGCCTCGGTCAAGAAGGCGGAAGGGGAGGGGCTGAAGACGCTCGACGTCCCGGCCGCCTCCCGCTGGGCCGACGTGGTGATGATGCTCACCCCCGACGAGCTGCAGGCCGAAATCTACCGCGAGCAGATCGCGCCCAACCTCAAGCAGGGCGCGGCGCTGATGTTCGCCCACGGCCTCAACATCCATTTCAACCTGATCGAGCCGCGCGGCGACCTCGACGTGATCATGGTCGCGCCCAAGGGGCCCGGCCACACCGTGCGCTCGGAATATAAGCGCGGCGCCGGCGTGCCCTGCCTGCTGGCGATCCACCAGGATGCGAGCGGCAACGCCCACGACCTCGGCCTCTCCTACGCCAGCGCGATCGGCGGCGGCCGCGCCGGCGTGATCGAAACCACCTTCCGCGAGGAATGCGAGACCGACCTGTTCGGCGAGCAGGCGGTGCTGTGCGGCGGCGTCGTCGAACTGATGCGCGGCGGCTTCGACACTCTCGTCGAGGCGGGCTACGCGCCCGAGATGGCCTATTTCGAGTGCGTGCACGAGATGAAGCTGATCGTCGACCTCATCTACGAGGGCGGCATCGCCAACATGAACTACTCGGTCTCCAACACCGCCGAATACGGCGAGTACGTCTCCGGGCCGCGCATCGTCAGCCCGGCGGTCAAGGCGGAGATGAAGCGGGTGCTGGCCGACATCCAGTCGGGCAAGTTCACCCGCGAGTGGATGCTGGAGAACAAGGTCAACCAGACCTCGTTCAAGGCGATGCGCGCGCGCGCCAACGCCCACCCGACCGAGGCGGTGGGCGAGAAGCTGCGCGCCATGATGCCGTGGATCGCCAAGAACAAGCTGGTCGACAAGTCGCGCAACTGACGCGCGACGGCGCGACCGGCGGCCGCGACGCGAGGCTTTACTCGCCGTCCGGCCTTTGCTACATGCCGCGCCTGGCCGGGGCCGAGGCGCGGCGATTTCGATGGGCGCATAGCTCAGTTGGTAGAGCAGCTGACTCTTAATCAGCGGGTCCAAGGTTCGAGCCCTTGTGCGCCCACCATCGAAATCAAGGACTTAGGCTTACACTTAGCGCGGTTAGGCACAGCCTAGGCACAGGGCGGATAGGGGATTGAGGCGGTCGACCATGGTCAACCGTTCACGCGCTAGCCGCCTTAACGAGATTGCTGGTCGCCTCGGAGCGCGAGCGAAAATTCCTCGGGGGAGACGATCTTGATGCCCTCGTGTTCCCCAAGCACCAGCAAATCCTTGTCACGCGAAACCAGGTAGTCAGCGCCCGCGGCGATGGCGGACGCGATGACCATGTCGTCTTCGGGGTCTCGCACAACGCTAACCTCCGGCAAGTTGTCGACAATCGTGGAGAGGATTGCAATGTTTCGGCAGAATTCTACAACTGCCGCATCCGGATACGCGTAGCGCTTTCGCATGCGGCCTTCGCGTAGCAAGACGCGCGCGGTCTCTTCGAGAATGTCGTTGGAGAGAAAGAGATCGAAAGAGCCTTGCTCAGCGAGACGGAGGAGATTGAATGATACTCCTCCGCTGATCGGCTTCAGAAAGGCGCTCACCAGCACGGTTGTGTCGAGCACCGCTTTAGGCATGCTTTGGTTCTCGGCGAGAGGCCTTTACCTCCAGGGCGAGACGCTCCTCTTCGGCGGCGATGTCTTCGTGTGGGTTGGGCTCCAGGTCCTTGACCTGTGAGGTGGCGTGCAAAATTCCTTGCCACGCACGATCACGCTCGACCATGGCGACCGGCTTGAGCAATACGCCTCCTTCAACCACCTGCGCTTCCAGGAAATCGCCCTCCTGAACGTTGAGCGCTCGGCGGACATCGGCAGGCAGCGTGAGCTGCGCGGCCTTGCGCACTCGCATGAGGGTCATCTGTGCCATCTCCAAAATTCCAGCCATAGGATATACGAAATTCGTAATTTCGTAGAGTCATTATATTCTACATTGACGTTTTGCCAAATATGAGTTTGCTGGTCCGAGCGATCAGAGGACAGTTCGGGTTCGTCGTCGCAGTTGAGCGCATTGTCGATGACATATATAAGGTTAGCCGCGACGGCATCCTGCTGCTCTTCGGGCAGTTCGCGAACTTGGGCAATCGCTTGCTCTAATAGCTTGGTCACATAGGCCATTGTATCACAATAGTAGGGAAGCGCCCAAATGGCACTATATAATAGGTGTCGCACAAGATTACTTTCGCGACCCATTATGTCTTTTGTGGCTTAACTGAGCCATCAAATGTGGCTTGGTCTTGACATTCTTGCGGCGTATTGTGTTCTAGTGGATAGAATCAGACACTTGGAACTTGCGGAAAACAGCGCAAGCGATTGAAATACCTAACGGGCCGTCGGACTCTTTCGTTTGATTTTCACCACTAGGCCTTTGTCTTTTGCCATTTTCCGTTGTTTTGTTTGCCACCCCGCACTGGCTTGAGTTTTTCCTATTCTTAGCTGAGCGAATGGTTTACTGTGTGATATATATGTGAATATATTAGGATTTTTGTCGATTCCTGAGGCTGTGGCTTGGAATATAGGGATATCGGCGATCCGGGGAGCAATTTGGGGTGTCAAAGCCCCCACTTTGGGGTGTCAAAGCCCCCGGCCATGGGTGTCAAAGCCCCCACCCTTCGGGTCGTCTGTTCAAAAGGAAAGGGCAGGACCCCACTGTCTCGTCACCGGCCGCTAAATCACGCGACGTCGCTTGAGAGCGCTTTCCAGTCAGCAAACGTCGGTAGGCGGTCGGGATAACGCTCGGCCGTGGCACGCGCCTTCTCCATCTCGAAGATTCGGGCAGAAAGCGCTCCTGTGCTTGCGCTGGCAAAGGGTTTGGCGCTCCTGCCGCGCGCAATCGTCTCGATGGCCTCCTGCTCGGATTTTGGCAACGTCGCAAAGAGCGCGTTGGCCTTCTCCTGGCGGTACTGGCTGTATGAAGCCTGCTCCTCTTCCTGCCGTATCCTGGCCTGGTGCTTGGCATGCGCAGCTCTGGTAGCTCGGCGCTGCTCGAGGGTGGCGAGATACCCTGGCAGATACCCTTTGAGTCCGCCAAGGCTCTTGACCTCGAACTTGCTGCGCTTGGTTTCGGCGAGGGCGTAATCCAAGAAATCGCCGGCATCCTCGAACGCCACCTGCTCCAGGATGAATTTGGCGCTCTCGGTTTCCTTCTGGAAGACATACGGCACCGCGGCAAGCGGTCGGCCGATGAGCTTCGCGGCGAAGAGGTAGGCGAGCTTCAAGGGCTCGGCGATCTCGCGGCGATCGGCATCAAAGCTCCACTGCAATTCGCCTTGGTTTCGGTGTCGATAGAACCGCTCGTAGTCGGAGAAAAACGCGGGACCGGGGCGGAACGTGATGATGAACCCGGTGCGGGTCTTGGCCTTGTCGATGGAATATGACGAGAGGAACTTCGCACTGACGAGTTGACTCAGGTGCGGCCCGAGCTGGTCGCGCCTGACGTGAGAAATCCGATCATGAATCGTAAGGCCGCCGAGCCACTCCACGCAGATGTCGTCGTAGCGCTTTTGGAACACCAATCCCGTCTTCCCCTTCTGCGCCTCATAGAGGTTCGCGAAGTGGAAAAAGAGCCGCATGTAGAGCGCCTGGCCGATGGTGCCGAGGCCCTTCATGAAAAAATAGTTGTAGCAGGAGAAGTGATCAGCGCGGAGCGATTCGATGATCGGCGTCGCCAGCGTCACCGTGCAGCGTTCAATGGGCGCATCGGAGGCCTCAGCGGCGCGCTCCAAAAGGACGCGAGAAAACACATGGAATTTCTCTTCAAGGAAACTCGCTCCCCTCTTGAACGACGCTGAGATGAACGCGCGGTGGATTTCGTCTAGCGCGCCGGCGAGCTGCTTGCTGTCGCGGCCTCCCCACTTCTTGCGACCGATGAGGCGCATGATTTCGCGCTTGGCGAACGATACGTCGTGGGGATGCGGACGGCCGTAGTCGGAATGCTTCTTGAGGATGGCGACAAAGATTTTGTGCGCGAGCGGTCCCGGCTGGCCGAGCCTCGGATGCGGCTCGATGACGACGGCCTTCTCGCTCACTCCCCTGTTGAGATTGATTGCCTCGGTGCGTAGCGCAGCACGTTTAGCATCATGGCAAAAGAGCGCGCCGGCCACGCGCAACAGCGTGTTTTCCATATAGAGCTTTTCAGCGATCGCCGGCGGTGGCGCGATTGTTTGTGCGTCCTCCATGACGCTTTTGATTATATCTCACGAATGCGACGCGCGACGCCGAGACGGCAACCGGCTACAAGTTTGAGGCGTGGTCATCGGCCGCTGGCGGCGCTCCTTTGTCATCCTTCGTCGTCGATCTCAATCCAAGCAATCGCTGAAATCCGAGAAAGAGTTTGTTGCTCTCGCCGACTCGTTCGGTCAGCGCTGCAATCTGTTTGTTGCTCGTTTCGATCTGAGAATCTTTCACACTGATTTGGGCGCGCAGGAATTCGTTTTCGTTTTCCAGATGCGCGACATAGCGCGACGTGTCGTCGTCGGTCGCGACAGGTCGCGGTGTGTCGTCATTTGTCGCGGGTATCGTCGGCTCTTCAATTCGCAATGTCGGCGCGGCGTCCGCTGTCGCGACAGGTCGCGGCTGGTCGCGGTCGGTCGCGACAAGCGTCGCAGCGGAAAGTTCCTTGATCTGCTCCAAGTGCCGTTCAACGGATTCCGGTGTGACGCGATACTCGTCACCGAGAAGCGTTGGAACCTTGAAGCAATCGAGATGACCGCTCTTGCAATATCGCTGCAACGTTCGAACCGTGCGCGCGTGACCTGCACTCGCGTAGCGATCGGCAACCTGCTCGATCGTCAGCGTGTGCTTGTCGTCGTCGGTCGCGACAGGTCGCGGCGTGTCGTCATTCATGCAGTTGATGATAACGCGTGCTGAGAAAGTGCGCGTTCCGGTTATCCCCAGTAGGGAAGCACAACCCCTTTACAGGTTCTCGCGCCAACGCATTCGACGCTCAAAATCTGGAGTGCTCTTGTGGCACCTCGGTGGCCGACTTTTCGAAAACGTGGTAACGAACCCGATACGGTGTTCGTATCGAAATGGTCCCTAGGCGATCCTGACGAACGTATGAAGTCGGCCGGAGTTTGGTCGCAGGGGTTTGTGGGATTCCCCGCCCGGACTCAGACCGTTTTGAGAAGGTCGCACACCCCCAGCCGAGAGCGGTATCGAGGCAGTGCCGTGTGCTAGAATTAGGACATGGAGGCGAATGAGGCAGCAGGGCCGCGTCGCGGTAGATGTCAATCTACCAAGCGCTCCGTTGCGGCAGTCAGTGTCGTCCAAAGAGATCGCCTAGCGCCCGCTCTCGAAAAGCGAGCGCCAGCTAGAAGCGGGGGAATTGGTGTGACGGTTGCAGGATTGTCGCAATCGCGAAGCCGGATTCCGAACGGAAGTGTCCGCTCGGCGCTATCGCGGCAATCCGATGCAATC
>Ga0326728_10026631_pt1 | contig 10205 bp, 10 predicted proteins | sample MB3enrmetagenome_FD_207602 | JGI IMG/M metagenome (GOLD analysis project Ga0326728, IMG submission 207602) | Lab enriched peat soil microbial communities from McLean, Ithaca, NY, United States - MB31MN | ecosystem: Environmental > Terrestrial > Soil > Wetlands > Peat | place: USA: New York... | reverse complement strand
CGTGAACCAGATGCAGACGCTTTCACGGCAAATTCTGTTTGCAATAGTGCCCGGAGTCGTCCGACGCAAACGCTTGAGCAAGAAAGTTTTGGGCCTTAACTAAGGGCCATTCAGGACTGGCCCTTTTAGGAATCCAGTCGTGGAGCGACAAAAAGCTTGATCGCACAGGCAAAGATGATACGATGATAAGCGCGGGGCGCATGTCATATGGAAAATGTCTTATGAAACCAAAATGGAAGAAAACCATAACGAGGGCGATTCGACATGCGCTGCTGGCGCTGGTTCTATCAACCCCAATGCTTTGTCATGCCGACTGGCAACTGGTATGGTCGGACGAATTCAACCAGCCGGACGGCAGTGCGCCGAATCCCACCAATTGGGGGTACGACATCGGCAACGGCGGCTGGGGCAACAACGAACTGGAGTATTACACCTCGCGCACCAACAACGCCCGTATTGAAAACGGCCAGTTGGTCATCGAGGCCCAGCAGGAGAGCTACGGCGGCAGCAGTTACACCTCGGCCCGGCTGCTCACCCAGGGCTTATGGTCATGGGCTTACGGCCGCATGGAGGCGAGCATCAAAATCCCGCGAGGACAGGGAATCTGGCCCGCTTTCTGGATGCTGGGCACAAACATTGACTCTGTCGGCTGGCCCACCTGTGGCGAGATTGACATCATGGAAAACATTGGCAACAATCTGAGCACCGCTTACGGCACGATCCACGGCCCGCAGTCCGGCGGGGACTACAACGGTGGCGCCGGAGTCGGCGGATCCTATGTGCTGCCGGGCGGGGCGGCTCTGGCCGACGCCTTCCACCTTTACGCCGTGGAGTGGAGGACCAACCAAATCCAATGGTTCGTGGACACTAATCTGTATTTCACGGCCTGGCCCACCAGTCTGCCCAGCGGCGCGACTTGGGTCTTCACGCAGCCGCAATTCCTGTTGCTGAACGTCGCCGTCGGCGGCAATTGGCCCGGCGACCCGAATGGCACAACAATCTTTCCCCAAGAAATGCTGGTGGATTATGTCCATGTTTACAAGTATGTGGCTGCCCCACCAAGTCCGGTTGTTGTTGCCATTCAGCAGGGGGCACAAATCAGTTGGCCCATGACGGTCGGCACGACGTGGACCTTGCAGTCGGCGGACGCACCAGGCACAAACGTTGTCTGGAACACCTTGCTTGGGCCGACAGCAGGTGATGGGACGACGAACACTCTGTTCGATCCGCTCTGGCCTGCGACAGATCAGCAATACCAAGTGTTGGAAACCACTTCTGGCACGTCCAACATCATCGTGAACGGTGGATTTGAAGCCGTCAACGGTTCGGGCGTCAGCAACTGGTCACTCAGCGGCAGCCAGCTTCCCGTGCTCAGCACAAACTCGCATAGCGGGCAGTTCAGCCTGTCGCTGGCGGTCACAAACCCGGCCTCCTCCCCGAACAGCTCGGCGATCGAGCAAAACGTGGTGAACCAGGGTGGTCCTCCGGTTGTTCCGGGACTGACCTACAACTTCTCCTTCTGGGCCTATCAGGTGAGCTCCGGCGTCAGCCTGGTGCAAAATTACAGAGTCATGTGGCTCAACAGCAGCGGCAGCGACATATGGGATACCGGCTGGATCGGCTTTACCGGTGGCGGTGGGTTCTGGACGCAAATCAGCGACAATGATCTGGTCGCCCCAACTAATGCCGTCAACGCACTGATCACCATCTATGCCACCACTGGCGCGGTTGCCCAAGGCTATGGCGATGTGTTGATAGACGATGTCTCTTTGGCTTCGGCCACTCCAGGCCAGACCAACAAGCTTTCCCCCGTGGTGCAACCCGGTGTCCAAGTGAGCTGGCCTTCGACGAGCGGAGAACTCTATGACGTGCAATGGACGGGAAATGTGAGCGGTAACAACTGGTCGAATCTTGTTTCCTCGCTTGCCGGCAATGGGACCACGAACGCGGTTGCCGACGTGTTCGGAACCAACCAATCCCGGTTTTACCGAGTCGTGCAGCATCCTTGAAATGTGAAATCTTTGACAAGTGTTAAACTAAAGTGAAAGGGTCAGGCCTGGGAAATTGATATTCCTTACTCATTTTTCATTCTCTTCTCCAGTCTTTGCATCGCTTCGGCGGGCAATGCAAGACCGTCCTCCACGGCCAGCCATTTCCAGGCGTGCGTCAAGTCGGAGAAAGCGCCCTCCAATTGAGCTTCGTAGGCTTTGTGCAATATCGTCCCGAATATTTTCCCCGGTTCCAGGCCAAGCTCGATCAGGTGCCGGCCCATCAAGATCGGTTCCGGGGGTTTTTGGCGGACTTGCAATTCATGCGCGCACGCCAGCAGTTGCCGGACAAATTCCGGTTCGACCGCCGGTCGCGGCGGACGGCCCATGCTGTCGGCGGTCATGACCAGGCACAGGCCCTGGATGTTCTCCGGTTCCAGACGCCGGGCCAGACGGCGCACGGCCCGGTCGCTCATGCTTTGAAAATGAAACAAATGATGGCGCACCAGCGGAAGCACCCGCGCCTGGATGGCCTGCGGCGCGCGCATCCGCTCCAGAAAATTTGCCGCCAGGGCTGCGCCCGCTTCTTCATGGCCGGGGGACATGATGCGCATCACGCCGTCTTTCATGGCGTGGCGCGTGGTGGCGGGCTTGCCGAAATCGTGGGCCAGCACGGCCAGCATGTGGACAATGCGCGATTGGGCGTCTTCGGCCTGCCATTGCTCCAAGCGCGCCAGGGCGTCGCAGCAGTGGCACGTGTGAATGAAAACATCGCCTTCGGGATGCCAGTCCGGTTCCTGCGGGACGCCCATCATGGACTTGATTTCAGGAAAATGATCGATCCATTCGGTTTCGGCGAGAAAACGCAAGCCGACGGACGGCCTCTTGCTCGATTGCGCCCACTTGAACCATTCCTCGCGCACGCGTTCCACGGCCAGCTCGGAGCAGGCGCTTTTCATGCGCCGGCACATCTCAACCGTTTCCGGCGCGGCGGTCAGATCGAATCTCCCGGCGAATTGCATGCCGCGCAAGACGCGCAACGGGTCCTCGGCAAAGGCGGCGCTGGTGTGCCGCAATACACGATTGCGCAAATCCGCCGCGCCGCCGAAAAAATCCAGCGTCCGCCGCGCGCGCGGATCGTACTTGATGGAGTTGATGGTGAAATCGCGGCGGGCCGCCGCCTCCATTGGCGTGAGGGCCGGATCAAACTCCACATCGAATCCCTTGTGCCCGGGCGCCACTTTGGAATCCTGGCGGGGCACGGTGAAATCATAATGGCAATCACTGCCGGTGTTCAGTTTGACCACGCCGAAGGAGCGCCCGACAAAGTCCGTCCGTCCCCAACGGGACAGCGCCTGGGCCAGTTGTTCGTAATTGACGCCAAAAACCTCGATGTCGAAATCGCGTCCGGGGGGCAGGCGCAGCAGGGCATCGCGCACCGCGCCGCCCACCAGGTAAGCGCGGCTCAATTCCGCGGTCTGCAGCAGGATATTTTCCAGTTCCGGTGGAATGAAATTCACCGGCACACGTTACTAAGAAATTAAGAATTAAGAAGTATGAATTAAGAAGCGGGGTCAAACTTGGATTTGCGTTTGCCATTTGGCGCGGAATCTTCCAAGTTGCCTTCGTTATGGAGAAAGTCGTCATTATCGGAAACGGTTGCGCCGGGCTGACCGCCGCCATATACGCGGCGCGCTCCAATCTCGCGCCGGTGGTCCTGACCGGCCTCATGCCGGGCGGCTTGTTGACCACCACGAGCATTGTGGAAAATTTTCCCGGCTTCCCCGAGGGCATCGATGGTTACGAACTGATGGCGCGCATGCAAAAACAGGCGGAACGATTCGGCGCGCGGGTCAGGACGTTGCAGGTCCTGGAGGCGGCCGATTTGTCCAAACGCCCGTTTGTTCTGACGGCGGACGGTGAAAGGTTGGAAACACAAACCGTCATCATCGCCACTGGAGCGGGCCATCGGCACCTGGGTCTGGAGAGCGAACATTTGCTCGAGAAAAAGGGCGTCACGTATTGCGCGACCTGCGACGGCGCGTGGCCCATCTTTCGCAACCAGCCGCTGGTCGTGGTGGGCGGCGGCGATTCCGCCTGCGAGGAGGCGCTTTACTTGACGCGCTTCGCCTCGCAAATTTTTTTGGCGCATCGGCGCGACCGTTTGCGCGCCTCCAAAATCATGCTGGAACGCGTGTTGAGCCACGCCAAAATCACGCCCGTGTGGGATTCGGTGGTCTCGGAAATCCTCGACACGAAGCTGGATAAAGTGACGGGTGTCCGCCTGATAAACGTCAAGACCGGCGCTGAATCGCTGCTGCCGTGCGCCGGCGTTTTTGTGGCCATTGGACACGTTCCCAACACGCAGCTCTTTAAGGGCGTGATCGACATGGATGCCAACGGCTATATCAAACCCAAACACGGCACGGCGACAAATATTCCCGGTGTTTTCGTGGCCGGGGATTGTTCCGATCATGTCTATCGGCAGGCGGTCACGGCGGCCGGTTCGGGTTGCGCGGCGGCCATGGACGCGGAACGTTTCCTGGCCGACCTCGGCACATGACTTTGGTGTAGCGTCGCTCGAAATCGGCGCGCAGCGCCGACACTACAACCATCAAATTAAGGCACTGCCAGGATTTGCGCCTTGTTTCTCCGCAAAAGCAAAGTTTAATAGGTTGATGAAATCTCGTCGGGCCAAAATAAAACGCATTACCCGCGAAACGCGTATTGCATTGACTCTCAACCTTGACGGCGCCGGGCAGTCCAGGATCCGGACCGGGATACCGTTCTTCGATCACATGCTCGCCCTATTCGCCAAACATGCGGCCATGGACCTGACCTTGCGTTGCCAGGGGGATTTGGAAGTCGATGCCCATCATACGGTCGAGGACTGTGGTTTGGCCCTGGGCCGGGCCTTTGTTCAGGCGTTGGGGGACAAGAAGGGACTGCGCCGCTATGGGACGGGTTTCGATCCCCGCAACCCCTTGACCGGCGAAGCCTATGTGCCTATGGATGAATGCCTTGCGCGGTGCGTGATTGATTTCGGCGGCCGACCCTTCCTGGTTTGGCGGGGTCTGGACAAGCCGGCCCACAAGAAAATCACGGCGGCGGAAAAGACCCAGGACGCGTCGTCGGCCTTCCGCTTCGGCCTGGCTCGCGAGTTTTTCCAGGCCTTTGCCAATGAAGGCCATTGCAACCTGCATTTGGAATTGCTCTATGGCGATGAACCCCATCACATCGCGGAGAGCCTCTTCAAAGCGTTCGCCCGCGCGGCGGATGCCGCCTGTCAACGGGATCCGCGGATTGCCGGGCGCCTGCCCAGCACCAAGGGAAAGTTGTGAGTTTCACTGAATAATTGGAAGGATGCCCCGTCAAACCTTATGTCGTTGCAGCAAGATAAGTCTGCCTTGAGCGATGCGGATTTGGCGCGCGCGGCGCAAAAAGGCGACATGGGCGCCTTTGAGGAATTGGTGGCGCGGCATCGGGATCAGATTTACGCGCGGGCGTACAGCATGGTGCGCAATGAGGATGAAGCGCTGGATCTTTCGCAGGAAGCATGGGTGAAAGGGTGGCAGCGATTGGCCCAATTCCAGGGCGAGGCCAGTTTTGCAACCTGGATGACACGCATCGTCATCAACCTGTGCGTGGACCAGTTGCGCAAACAGAAACGGCAAAGAGCCGAATCGGTCGAGGTGCTGGAAGAGGAATCCGGCGGCGTCGAGCGCTTTATGCCGGTCACAATGCCAAACCCCGCGGCGGGTTTGGAGCGGACGGAATTGAGACGGCGGATTGACCGGGCGCTGGATCAATTGTCGGCGGAGCATCGGACGGTCCTGGTCTTGCACGAATTTGAAGGGTTGGGATACAGGGAAATTGCCGGGCAAATGGGCTGTTCCATCGGCACGGTGATGTCCCGGTTGTTTTACGCGCGGCGCCGGATGGCCTCGCTGCTGGCCGGTTTGAAGCGGGAGAACGAAGAATGAACGAGAATTTGGAACTGAATCTGGAACTGGAATTACAGGCATGGCTGGATGGGGAACTGTCCGCGCCAAAAGCGCGGCGCACCGACCCGAAGATTGTCGGCGAGGAGGAGGCCAGCCGGCTGATCACCGAATTGCAGGCGATAAAGAGCGCCCTGGCCGGCAACGAAATGGCCCGGACCGTTCCTGAAACGCGCGCATTGTATTGGAGCAAAATCGAGCGCCAAATTCAGCGCCCGGCGCCCGGCCCCCGCCTGGTTCAGGCTCCACGCCAGGCAGCCTGGAGCCGCTGCTTCGCGCCCTTGGTGGGTGTTGCCGCCCTAGCCTGCCTGTTGCTGCTGGCCGTCGAGCCGTATGCTCCGCCCGCCTTCAACGAGATTTCATCCACCGGCGAGGGAATGGAAGCGGTCACCTTCCACGATCAGTCCGCTGGAATGACCGTGGTCTGGCTGACGGACACCGCGCCAGCCCGGACGACCGAATCCCCGGACGCCAGGACGCCGAACACGGAAGATTCTGAAGTTGAAGTGGAATGAGCCGTGCGTTGGACCCCTCCTCCCATGCGGCAATTTTTTAATTTTCTACTGGCGGGAATTGCTTTCGGCGCAATGGCGCTGCCCGCCCGGGCGGCGGACCTCAAGCTGGAGGCCCGGCTGATTTGGGGCGCGAACGACGACAAGGAAACCGTCAAATACAAACCGGCCGATCCCGAGTTGTCCGCGAAGCTGCACCGCATGTTCAAGTGGAAGAACTATTACGAAATCACCAATAAAACAGCCGGCATAGCCGTCAACCAGAGTTGCGAGCTGAAGATGAGCGACGCCTGCACCATTCGTGTCAAGAACCTGGGCGGCTCGCGCGTGGAAGTCAACTACATCGGCCACGGCAAGCAGGTCCACCAGGGCGCCTATGCTTTGGCGCCGCCTCAATGGCTGGTCGTGGGCGGCAACGACACCGCCGACACCGCCTGGTTTGTCGGCCTGCGGGCCCTGGACAACAAGGCGGTTGATCCGAAAAAGGCGATCAGCAAAAATTGACGGCTTTCACGAACCCACGTCCCTGGCAGTATGTTCCAAAATGGAAACAACTGAATTCTCCGCCAGTTCGCCGGATTCAAAGATGTCCTTCAAGTGCCGGGACCCTGAGTTTTGCCCGCCAGACATTCTGTTGGCGTGCAGGCCACAACTTCTGGAAACTTCTTAACGATTCCTTTGTCGAATGTGGCCACGTCGCAGCCTTCGGAACGGGCAAAGGCGCACAGCAACGCATCGCCAAAATCGCTGTTCCTGGTGCGATAAAATTGGAGGGCTTCCATGACCCACCGGAAGTCCGGCGCGTCCACATTGGGAATGGCCAGCAGTGAAATCAGCTTGGGCGCTATCGCGGCGGCATCCAGGTTGTAAAGCCGTTCCAGCACATAAACCGTTTCCTGAATCGTCGAGGTTGGAATCACGAGCTTGACCCTGCCGGATTGCGCCGCCCGGAAAAGATCAGTGGCGGCCGCTGACTGGGCTTGGTCGTCGCCCGTCAGGTAGCGGATCACCACGCTGGCATCAATCGCAATCCAGGCAGCCATTTATCTGTTCTCCTCCAAGCCCGCCGCCCCGGCTTTGGCGATGCCCTTCCGCGCCGCTGCCTTCATTTCATCAATCGAATGCTCCCGTTTCCCCTTCCCCAGGGAGCCGGCCAGAGCGTCCACGTCTTCGACGAGTTCCAGAATCAACCTGTTGCCTTCCACAATCTGGTTGACCCGCTGGCCGGGCCGCAATCCGAGCCTCCGAATCGCCTCGGCGGAGATCGTTGTTTGGAAGGCCTTGGAAATCTTTGTTTGCGTCATATACAACAGAATACTCAGAAAACATTTAAAATCAAGTGCTAACCTTTTATTTCGAAAACAACCTTTTAATGGCTTTCACGAACCGACGTTGGCCAGTTCCTCATTCGTCGCCACATTGACGATCTTGAATTGCTCGGCATGGAAAGACGGCTCCGGACGGAACGATAATTTGCCAAAGTAACGCTTTTCCATTTCGATGATCAGTTTCTCGTCTTCCGTGCGCAATCGCTCCAGCACCGTCGGATGTACGGCGATGCGGAGTTGGAAATCCGATTCGTCGCGCGGACGTTTTTTGAGGATTTCGTTCAGCTTGCGCTGGATTTCCACGCTCATGGTGATGGCGCTCTTGACCTTGCCGCGGCCTTTGCAGTAGGGGCAATCGTCATAGACGGCGGCCCGCACACTTTCGGAATGCCGTTGCCGGGTCATTTCCATCAAGCCTAACTGGGAGATGGGCAGAACGTGCGTTTTGGCCTTGTCCCGCCGCAATCCTTCCTTGATGCGTTGATAGACTTGCTGCTGGTCGCGCCGGGATTTCATGTCGATGAAATCCAGCACGATCAGCCCGCCCATGTTGCGCAGGCGAAGCTGGCGGCAAATCTCCTCGGCCGCCTCGGTATTGACGCGCAGGATGGTGGATTCCTGGTCGCGGCTGCTCTTGTGCCGCCCGGTGTTGACGTCAATGGCGACCAGCGCCTCGGTTTCATCTATGACAATGTAGCCGCCGCTTTTCAAGTGGACTTGGCGCGAAAAGGCGTTTTCCAATTGGCGGGTGATGTTCAAACGGTCGAAGACGGGCTGGTGCTCCGTATAAAGGATGATCTTCTTTGCGGCGGGCGGGAAAATGCGGGAGATCATGGCGCGCATGCGCTCGGCCGCCTGAGCATTATCAACCACCACCCGGTCCACGTCCTCCGTCAGAAAATCGCGCACGGTGCGCTCGATCAAATCCGGTTCCTGGAAAACGCAGGAGGCGGGCGGCTGGGTCCTGATCTTCTCCTGAATCTCCTTCCACTGCTCGAGCAGGAGGGCCAGATCCGATATGAAATAGCGCTTTTGCTGGCCTTCGCCGGCGGTGCGCATGATCACGCCCATGCCGTCGGGAATGCTCATGTCACGGAGGATGTTCTTTAGGCGCTGGCGTTCCTCCTGGTTCTCAATCTTGCGCGAAACGCCGCTTTGGTCGGAGTTGGGCAACAGGACCAGGTAGCGTCCGGGCAAAACGATATTGGTGGTGACGCGCGGCCCTTTAGTGCCGATGGGTCCCTTGGTCACCTGCACGTTGATTTCGCTGCCCGGCGGGTAAAGCCGCGGAATGTCCTTTTGAGTGATGCGCGGGCGGTCCCGTCTCTTGCCTTCGCGTTCCACCACTTCCACGCCGCTGTCGAAGCTGGTCGGCACAATGTCCCAATAATGCAAGAAGGCGTTCTTCTCGAATCCGATGTCAACAAACGCCGCTTTGAGGCCGTCCTCGAGGTTCCGGACCTTGCCTTTGAAGATGCTGCCCACCAGGCGTTCTTCCGTGGTGCGCTCGATGGTCAATTCCTCCAGCCTGCCCTGCTCGACCAGGGCGACGCGCAGTTCGAGCGACTCGGCGTTGATGATCAGCTCCTTGTGCGTCTTGGCTTCCGGTTTGATCAGGCGCTGCACTTTGCGCATGACTTTGCTCGCGGCCGATTTAACGCGGTCCACCAGCCCGCCGGGGGGCGTCTGCAAAGGGACGGGTTCGTAATTTTCCTCCTCCACTTCGGGCGGGGTTTCCAGGTGGGGCTTGCGAAAGGCGCCTTTTTTGCCGCGTTCTTCCTGGCCGCCTGACGGCTGCGCGGCGGGGGCGGGCGGAGCTTCCGGCGGCAGCCCGGCGGCCAGGTTTTCGGCCCGTTCGATTTCCTGCTCGTGTCGGGCGCGCTCGAAAAGGCTGTCCGGTTTTTTTTCGCTTGTGGCATCGGCGCGGGCCTGCAAGGCGGAGCGGTCGGGTTTTTGGTTTTGGTTGAAGCCGCCGCTGGGGCGGAAGCGCATGCCGCCGCGCCGGCGCCGTGAAAAATGTCCATCACTCATAACTAATAAGATCTCCGATAAATATGGATGTTATGCAAAATGCCAATGGCAATCAGAGAGCATACCACCGAAGAGCCGCCATAGCTAAGCAGCGGCAGTGGAATGCCCGTCACGGGCATCAAGCGAATATTCATTCCGACGTTGATGAAGACGTGGCAAAACAACAGGGTCACCACGCCCACCGCCAGCAGTTGACCCAGGTGATCGCGCGCCTGGCTGGCAATTTTGATCCCGCTAAACAGAAGCACGGTGTAAAGCGTCAGGACCATGACGCTGCCGACAAATCCTTCCTCCTCGGCAATGACCGAGAAGATGAAATCATTGTGTGCTCCGGCCCGCGGCAGG
>Ga0326728_10026630_pt1 | contig 10205 bp, 9 predicted proteins | sample MB3enrmetagenome_FD_207602 | JGI IMG/M metagenome (GOLD analysis project Ga0326728, IMG submission 207602) | Lab enriched peat soil microbial communities from McLean, Ithaca, NY, United States - MB31MN | ecosystem: Environmental > Terrestrial > Soil > Wetlands > Peat | place: USA: New York... | reverse complement strand
GAAGGTGGAGCGGTTCCGACAGGTCAGACGCGGTCGTTCCTCGGCGAATACGACCTACCGTAAGGTCGTGCACTCGGTGCCGACCATCCGTTACACGCGCAACGAGAACGCGATTTTACAATCAGCCACAATGGATGGGATTTTCCCGCTGGCCACCAACACGAGCCTGGATGCCCTTGCCGTGCTCCGAGCCTACAAGTACCAACCCAAGTTGGAAAAGCGCCATGCGCTTTTGAAATCGGGATTAAAGGTCGCCCCGATCTTCCTCAAAAAGAACGATCGAATCGAGGCCTTGATGTTTGTCTATTTCCTGGCGCCGTTGGTGTGCGCCCTGATTGAGCGACAGCTACGGAATGCCATGCGAAAACATGGCCTCTCCGACATCCAGATCCTCCCCGAGGAGCGCCCATCCGCAAGCCCGACCACCGAACAACTGATTCGCGTCTTTGACCCGTGTACGCGGCATCTCCTACTCTCACAAGAAGGCAAACTCGTGCAGACGTTTTCGCATCCACTCAGCTCAATCCAAGAGCAGATTCTCAGCCTGCTTTCGATTTCCCCGAGTGTATATGCATGACTCCAGATCGGGACGAGTTAGGGTAAATTAACGTCTAAAACTGCGGAATGTAGGGTCTATCTACAAGAGAATCAATCATTTGCAGTTTCGCCAATTTATTAACCGAGATCTGGGTCTCTTGTCGACCGACAAGGGGCCAAATGGTTTGCCTGGGTTAAAAGGCCTGGAATTTCCGATCGCCGGTATATAGGCCACTTTCTCCGTATTTTTCCCTGAGGATCCCCTCGAAATAATCCATAATTTCTACTGATTCGTTTACTTTGCTTAAGAATTAATAATATTATCTTAGCTAATCAAAACGGAATAGGCATGAAGAGAGATTAATATAAATTCCAAGCTCAAGCTTAGAAGGTTATGGGTGTGGAAATCACGGATCGATTGTTGAAAGCTGAGCCGAGTGGACAGGAGATTTTAGACTCCCTCCCTTTTTATGTGTTCCTCGTCAATTCCCAGCATCGCATCTTGGCTGGCAACGAAGCGGTCAGACGAGAGTTGGGGTTGGATCCTGCACGGATTTTGGGGGCCTATTGCCCTAGCGTTGTTCACGGGTGCGAGTCCCCAGTTAAGAATTGTCCTCTGGCGGAAGCTCTGAAAAGCGGCCGTGCTGCCGAAAGGGAGGTGTTCGATTCGAAATCGGGAAGATGGCTGAATGCGGCCGTTTATCCCACCAACGTGTTTGCTGATAACGGCGACCCCATATATTTACACTTCGCCCGCGATGTCACCGAATTCAAAAAGACTGCGCATGAGCTTTCTCAGACATTAGAACACCAGTGGGCCATGTCCAATATGTTGCAGAAAATGCAGTCCTGCCATGAACGCAGTGAAATCATCCGGGTGCTTCTCGACCAGGTCCTTTGCCTTTCCTGGTTGGGCATGTCGGCAAAAGCGGTCGGCTTTCTAAAAACTGATAATGGATTGGAAATGGTGGTTCAAAGAAACCTCGATCCCGTAATGATTGAGCAATGTCACCGTTTGGCAGTTGGCGAGTGCTGTTGCGGGAAAGTGGCGGAGACAGGACGTGTCCGGGTATGTGTCAATTCCAGCGACAATCACACGAAATGCGCCGCACTAAGTGACCACCAACATATAGTTCTGCCCATAATTCACGAAGCCAGTTTGCTCGGGGTCTATGCTTTGTATATATACAACCTCGACAGACTGGACAATCCCCGGCTTAAATTCCTTGAATCGGCAGCAGATATAGCAGCTGCTGCACTTGCGAGGGAACAAGCTCGCGAAAAGGCAAAACTGATTCAGGGAATGTATGTATCTCAACTCATCTCTTCTCAGGAGGATGAGCGCAAGAGCGTTGCTCAGGAGTTACAGGAGCATGTCTGCCAGTCCTTATCTGCCCTCCTATTGGAGACGCAGGTGCGGTCAAATGAAGACCGGACCATAAATCACATTCGTGAGCAATATGAAGGTCAAATCAGGGATTTAATCGACGAAGTGCGATTAATTGCCGGGAAATTGCGCCCGACCGTTTTAGACGATTTTGGATTTGAGTCGGCTCTGTCACGCCTCATAAAGGAATTGAGAGAGCATGCGCAATTGGAGATCGACTATCAGTTCATCACTTCGCCCATTTGGGCAGGACGGCGTTTGCCGGGGTCCATCGAGGTCGGCCTTTATCGGGTTGCTGTCGATGCGCTGAATAACGTGATCTCACATGCTTCGGCGTCTCGGCTCAGCGTGATGGTCATCCTGCAGAGGTCAAGGCTAATGATGCTAATCGAGGATAATGGCTGTGGTTTTGATTATGCGGCTGTTCGCCAAAACATCAAGGGTAGCATGGGGCTTATTGCTATTGAAGAGAGGGTAACCTCATTAGGGGGAACCCTTGATATCGAATCCAAGCCACAAGAGGGCACAACAGTCCGAATTTCGATCGACGTAGATGTGCAGGCGAGTCAATTGGCTCTGAATAAAATGGAATTTTCACATTAAATTGGGTTCCCAAATGAATAGGAAGGAATTATCGCAGGTTCGACGTCATTTAGGAAGAACGCAGATGGAGATGGCCCAGCTGCTAGGCGTTTCTGTTAAGGGCATCCAGAGCTTCGAACAAGGCTGGCGGGGAATTCCAGCTGCTACTGAGCGTGAGTTGTTGATGCTTCTGGGACTGAAGAAGGCCTTGGTTAGCAGAAAGCGGCCGTGCTGGTCGATTAAGGGATGTTCGGAGGAGAACAGGCGCATGTGTCCAGTATGGGAGTTTGGCGCCGGAAATATCTGTTGGCTCTTCAATGGAACGCGGTGTCGAGGCAAAGCCGACAGCTGGGCGCAAAAGACGAAGAGGTGCCGAAAGTGTGAAGTATTCCAATCTACTTTTGATTTAGATGACAGAGGGGGATTTGTTCTCCGATCCAATGCCAAGACTGTCTGTTCATCAGGAGAGCGGCAATAGTATTTCGACAAAGTTGGAGGCCGCGCACCCGCTGGCAACGGATCGATTGGCTTTGTCGAGGGATCCCTGGGGATAAAAGCTTCCATTTTTTGCCGAGCAGTCTTTCGCAAACAATGTTGGCGCAGGACTCGACAAGTCCGACCAAGTTGGGCAGAAGAGCATTGCTATGTATCACATATAGATTGTCTAATTGCCACTGCATTCCTTGCCACTTTCGGTTTTTGTTTAAGCTGTCCTAATTATAGCCATGACCTTTCAGGGGGCGACTCGGCCATTGCTGTTTCCGCTGCCAATCCACAGATTCCCATCTCATGGATTCCCAATCAGGTGCAATCGAAGGCGTAGTTACCCCCATCATGACTTCTGTTTTTTGCTCTGAGAAGCACAGGACGAGATTAAAGATCAAATCCGGCAATATTTCTGCCCTCGGGTGGAGGCCAAGGTTGCTTGCCCAAGTTGTATCATTTGTCATTTTGCGATCGTATCCAATGCATGGTTCAAATCATCCAGAATATCCTCGATGCTCTCTAACCCTACCGATAGCCGGATAAGATTCTCTGTGATTCCTGCCTCTTGGCGCAGCTTCGGATTCATTGAAGCGTGAGTCATGCTCACAGGATGATCAATCAACGACTCCACGCCTCCAAGGGATTCCGCAAGAGCAAAAATTTTAACCGACCGGAGCACGTGGTTAACCTCCGGTAGCGCTCCTGCGACTTCAAAGGAAACCATTCCACCAAAGCCGTGTTGCTGCCGGAGCGCGATGTCATGATATGGGTGCGTTTTGAGCCCCGGGTAATAAACACGTTTGGCGGCAGGATGACCGGCAAGGAACTGAGCCACGCGATTTGCATTCTCTTCGTGAAGCTTCATCCTGGGCACAAGAGTTTTGATCCCCCGCAGGACCAGCCAGCAATCAAATGGCGAGGCCCCTTGCCCGAGCGCATTGCAGAGAAATTGTAGTCGTTCGAGAATGCTGTGTTCTTTTGCCACCACGGCTCCGCCAACCACATCACTATGCCCGTTTAGATATTTCGTCGTGGAATGAACGATGATGTCGGCATCGAGCTCAAATGGCCGCTGGTTCGCCGGAGAAAGGAAAGTGTTGTCCACGATTGAGAGAACGCCGCGGGCATGAGCAGCCTTTGAGAGCTTGCTGATATCGAGAATGTTCAGAAGAGGATTACTGGGGGTTTCTATCCACATAGCCTTGGTATTCGGGCGGAAACTGGTCTCGAGGTTTTCGGGATTCTGAAGATTGACATAGCTGACCTGCACATTGAATTGATCTTGATACAGCCGGAGAATCCGATCCGTTCCCCCATAGCAATCATGAGTGCAGATAATGTGGTCGCCTGGTCGAAACAGATGAAGAACCGTTGTGATGGCAGCCATGCCGGTAGCGACTGCGATGGCTCCGGCGCCTCCTTCCAATGAGGCTATATTTTCCTCGAGTGCTTTGCGCGTAGGATTTGAAGTGCGGGTGTAGTCGTATCCACGTGTGACGCCGATATCCGCGAAGCGGAAAGTGGATGTCTGGTAAATGGGCGTCATGATGCTGTTGTACGCGGTATCTTTGTCGACGCCCGTGTGAATAGTTCTGGTCTGCAGATGCATGACATTCCTCCGTAAATTGAATGCAAAATAAAAAAGCCTCTTCAGATGGTAGGAAGAGGCAACGGAGTTGCTGTCAGCGTCTTCCTCATCTTCCCCCGCAGCAGCGCAAGCGGGGCAGGAATTAGCACCTGTCATTCTGCCGGCTTTTTGCAGAACCGGTTGTTACGGCGTCATTGGGCCTGATCCCTCGGCCGTTCTTGATAAGTTCAAACCTTTTTCAGACTACCTTCCGCTCTTCACAATTGTCAAGCGGTTTCCAAAGAGGCCCCTGACTTGACACCCAGTGCGATGAAATGATACGACGTACGGCTTCATGGAGATTGTTATGCCCCATTCAGACGACATTAAGGTGCCACATCCGCGCTATTCACGGCAAATTCTTTTCAGCGGCATAGGGAGCAAAGGACAGTCTCGCGTTGTTGATTCGCGCGTCGCAGTCGTCGGATGCGGAGCTTTAGGCGCCATGCAGGCTTCGCTGCTCGTGCGTGCAGGTGTCGGTACACTACGCATAATAGACCGAGATTTTGTTGAGGAGAGTAATCTCCAGCGACAGATCTTGTTTGATGAAGAAGACGTTCAAGCCGTATTGCCAAAGGCCATTGCCGCAGAGAAGAAACTACAGGCAGCCAATTCGCTCGTGAAAGTTGAGGGAATTGTGGAGGACGTTAATGCTTCATCTGTTGACAAATTACTAAGCGGATTCGATTTGATCGTTGATGCTTCAGACAATTTCGATGTTCGCTTTCTTGTAAACGACTTCTCTGTGAAGAACCGGGTCCCTTGGATATACGGCGCATGTGTGGGTTCCTATGGCCTGACGTTTCCGATAATGCCTGGTGAAGGCCCCTGCCTGCGTTGTTTGTTCGAGAGTGCGCATTCAGCCGGTGTATCCGCCTCTTGTGATACTGCGGGAATCATTGGCCCGGTCGTGGCGGTGGTCGCGGCAATGCAGGTGGCCGAGGCGCTAAAGATGTTGTCGGGCGTGCATGAAAACATTAGCCGGAAGATAGCAACTATTGATATGTGGAACAACCGCTACCAGTCGATAGATTTGCCCCTTCCCCAACCAGATTGCCCCTGTTGCGCAAGGCATGAATTCTCATTTCTGGACGGCTCGCTCGGCACGGATGTGACGACACTCTGTGGCCGCAATTCGATTCAAATCCGCAGACGCGGAGGAACCAACATCGATCTCAACAATTTAGCTCAGAAATTGGCCCCGCTGGGCCGACTGGAACAAAACCGTTTCCTCCTGCGGGCGGCTATTGATGGCTATCAGCTGGCAGTTTTTCCAGATGGGCGCGCCATCATCTATGGAACTGATGACCCTGCGATAGGAAGGTCGCTTTACGCTCGCTACATCGGCAATTGAGCTTCGCGGACTCGGCCACTCAGGAAAGGGTGAAGGATCTGCGCAGGCCTCGAATTGTGGGAGCGCAAGCATAATTCCGTTTCTGGATCGCTGCGCTCTTACTGAAAGCCGCTCAAGGAAAATTGTAATAGGTCAGTATTAAACTATGCGCGCAGGTTTGTGCATCACAATCTATACAATTTCTATTGACATTATATAGATTAGCTGCTAAAAAAGTCATGCTATGAGTTCACTTCGCAAGCACACTTTTGAATCCGGCTACTTTTGCTGTTGTAGCAGGCCGACGGTGTCGATTGCGGGGCGGGCTCCAGTAACCGCTTAATCGCCGCAATCAAACGCCCGTCGGCACACCCTCTCAACAAGTGCAGGTTTTCTAATCAATTCAGCTCTGTAGGCCTGGTTCTAATACCTACGGATTCTAAACCAAAACCAAGTCTGGCTTTGGCGACCTTAAATGGAGAGGAACATGACGAAGATTTACGCTGACAATTCACTGTCGATTGGCAACACACCGCTTATTAGGCTAAATCGTATTGCTGCCGGATTGCCGGCCACAATCGTAGCCAAGACCGAGGGACGCAATCCATCTTACTCAGTCAAATGCCGGATCGGGGCTGCTATGATCTGGGACGCAGAACGCAAGGGGATCCTGAAACCGGGATCCAATAGTGTCACCATAATCGAGCCAACCAGCGGCAATACGGGAATCGCATTGGCATTCGTGGCGGCGTCGCGAGGGTATCCGCTGGTATTAACAATGCCCGAGACGATGTCTCTAGAGAGAAGGCGCCTGCTGAAGGCTTTCGGCGCAGAGTTGATCCTGACCGAAGGTGCGAAGGGAATGCCCGGCGCCATTGCCAAGGCCGAGGAAATTGCGGCTTCAGACACCAAAAAATACTGGATACCACAGCAGTTCAAGAATCCAGCGAACCCGGAAATCCACTTTCAGACCACAGGACCCGAGATCTGGAACGACACCGACGGCAAGGTCGATATCCTGGTATCGGGAATCGGGACCGGGGGCACGATTACCGGGGTGAGCCGGTATGTTGAACAGGTAGCCCGGAAGCCGCTGTGGAGTGTGGCCGTGGAACCCGCGGAGTCGCCGGTGCTGACTGCAATCAAGAACGGAGAGATTCCGAAACCGGGTCCCCACAAGATTCAGGGAATCGGCGCCGGCTTCAAGCCCGACGTCCTGGACCTCGAACTCGTGGACGAGGTGCAGAAAGTATCGAGCGACGAGGCGATAGAAATGACACATCGCCTCCACAAAGAAGAGGGAATCACAGCCGGAATCTCTTCCGGAGCTGCAGCCGCAGCAGCTGTTAAGGTGGCTGCACGGCCGGAAAACAAGGGCAAGCTGCTGGTTGTGATCCTGCCGGACGCCGGTGACCGGTATCACTCATCCATATTGTTCCAGAGTATTACAGTTTAAGGAGCGGATCCAATGCTCGCCAGGCTTCGAAGAGACATACAGGCAATCTTCGCCCGGGATCCGGCCGCCAGATCCACGCTGGAGATTTTGACGGCATATCCCGGGCTGCATGCGATCTGGTTTTATCGCGTCGCTCACCGGCTATGGCTGCACCGAATGTTTTTATTGGGAAGGTTTGTGTCTCATCTAGGCCGAATGTTCTCAGGGATTGAAATCCACCCGGGGGCTGTGATTGGACCGGGATTTTTCATCGATCACGGAATGGGAGTAGTGATCGGAGAAACGGCTGAAATCGGGGCTAACGTAACTCTCTACCATGGAGTCACTCTTGGTGGAACCAGCTGGAACAGGGGGAAGCGCCATCCGACTCTCGAGGACGATGTCGTTGTGGGAGCGGGAGCGAAGATTCTCGGACCTATCACGATAGGCGCTCGCACTCGAGTAGGAGCGAATTCAGTCGTGGTGAAGAACGTGCCGCCGGATTCCGTTGTCGTAGGCATCCCTGGGCGAGTAACGCATCGAAAAGGCGTGCCCCAGGTAGTGCATAACCAGAATGGATCTGCCTACACGCTGGACCTCGAACATGGAGCCATGCCGGATATGACTGCCCGCGCACTGCACCATCTGGCGGACAGGATCTCCAGGCTTGAAACAAGTATGGCCTTGCCCAGCCCAGTGTTCGTGGAAGAAGAAACCTGGTTTTATGCAATTTGATTTCGCGATGTTTTATATGACGCTAAAGGAAGAAATGATTCAGGCAATGTCTCAGTGTTGCTGTACCGGAGCTATGTGCTGTTGTCGCTCGTTCCGAAAGGCAGGGGCGGTGAGACATTGTGGAGGAGGCACCTGAAGAAACACTTCACAATGAAACGGAAATCCAGGGGATCCTGAGATTTCCCAAACCGACGAAGCCTTTCGAGGAGCATTTCGAAGGGCTTTTTTGTTTTTGAGGGAATTCCGTCGCTGAAAGCTCAATGAGGCAAACTGAAAGGAAGTCAAATATATGAGTTCTAATTATCGATTGCGAACCCTCGCGCTGCATGCGGGACAAGAACCGGATCCCACAACCACAGCGTGCGCGGTGCCAATTTATGCAACAAGCAGCTACGTTTTTAAAAATACAGATCATGCTGCTGACCTTTTTGCTCTTCGGGAGTTCGGCAACATTTACTCGCGGATCATGAATCCAACCAATGATGTTCTCGAAAAGAGACTCACCGCGCTCGACGGCGGCATTGGGGCGCTTGCTTTCTCCAGCGGGCAGGCGGCGATCACGGCGGCAATTCTGACCATCACTCATTCCGGTCAGAATTTTATTTCGTCCACGAGCCTTTATGGCGGGACCTGGACACTCTTCACACAAACTTTGAAAAAGCTTGGCATCGAAGTGCGCTTTTTTGACCCGGACCACCCGGACCAAATATCAAAGCTCGCCGATGACAATACCCGCCTGGTTTATCTCGAATCGATCGGAAATCCAAAGAACGACGTACCCGATTTTCGAAAGATTGCCGATATCTCGCATCAGCGCGGCCTGACCGTGATTCTCGACAACACGGTAACACCCGCCCTGTTTCGACCGATCGATCACGGAGTTGATGTGGTCGTCAATTCAACAACTAAGTTCATCGGCGGACATGGCGTTCATGTGGGAGGTGCCATCATCGACAGCGGCAGGTTTCTATGGGCCGACAATCCCGGGAAATGGCCAGAATTCACTGCACCGAATGATGCCTATCACGGTGCTGTTTTCACGGAAGCGCTCAAGCCTCTTGGAAATCTAGCTTACATCATTCACATCCGCACGAACTGGCTTCGGGACACAGGCAGTTGCATGCGCCCGTTTGCGGCATTTCTTTTCCTGCTTGGGCTTGAGACTCTGCCTCTTCGCATGGAGCGTCATGCTCAAAACGCCCTCGCGTTGGCGCATTGGCTTCAACAACAGCCAACAGTTGTTTGGGTCAATTATCCCGGTCTTAAAAACCATAAGCATTACTCCCTGGCCCAGCATTACCTCCCCGAGGGCGCAGGAGCAATTCTGGGTTTTGGAATTAGCGGGGGACAGCAAGAAGGAGTCAAATTCATCAACAGTGTAAAGCTCGCGAGCCTTCTGGCAAATGTCGGGGATGCAAAAACGCTCGTAATCCACCCGGCTTCGACAACCCACTCGCAATTGACGGAGAAAGAACAGATCGAAACGGGAGTCACGCCGGAGTACATCCGCGTCTCCGTAGGGATAGAGGACATAGAAGACATCCGTGAGGATTTCGACCAGGCTTTGCGTGTATCACAGCAATAACGAATTTAACCAAAACACAACTATTCGACTATGGAGAGAAGATAAATGCAGAGCATCAATCGAGTTTTCAAATATGGTATTCATATAATCACAGTTGCTATTTCGATCGCAGTTTTCACAATTTCGCTGCAGGCACAAAACATTGGCTGGGAGGGGGAGACTGGCGTTTTTGTCACTCCTCTTGCCTATACCGCCCAATCGCCGAAAAGCGGATTAGGCAAGCCGCTGGTTGCGTTTCATTATCTCAATGGCGGCGGAGTACTCGGGGATTTTTACAATATCTCCGGAACTTTAGGCGCATTTTCACGGATCGAGTTCGGCTACACGAGGGCTTTACATAGCCTTGGAGGAGATCCGAATTTCAGCCCCCTGTGGAACAACGGATTCAACATCGTCCACGGAAAGCTGAACTTTATTTCTGAAAATGCGGGCAAAACCAAATGGGTTCCTGCTTTGTCCGTCGGGTTTGTAGCCCGAAGCCAGGTTCGCAACGTGGGG
>Ga0326728_10026629_pt1 | contig 10205 bp, 5 predicted proteins | sample MB3enrmetagenome_FD_207602 | JGI IMG/M metagenome (GOLD analysis project Ga0326728, IMG submission 207602) | Lab enriched peat soil microbial communities from McLean, Ithaca, NY, United States - MB31MN | ecosystem: Environmental > Terrestrial > Soil > Wetlands > Peat | place: USA: New York... | reverse complement strand
AATCAACCACTTCTTCAATCAAAGTTGCTTTACAGCGCCCTACCCGGTAATAAGCGCAGACGGCGGCACGGCATTTGGAAACACCCGCCCGGGCATTTTCCGTGGCCCCGGACAGAACAATACCGACCTGTCTCTGATCAAGAATTTTTCATTGCGCTGGCCGAATGAGACGGCAGGCGTGGAGTTTCGTGCGGAAATGTTCAACGCTTTCAACCACCCGCAATTCGCCGATCCGGGTATTTACGCCGATCAAGGATCCTTCGGAGTGATTACGAACACCGTGGTCGCTCCGAGAATCGTCCAATTCGCCTTGAAGCTGTCATTTTGAGGCTTAGAGGGATCAATGGGGCCCTGTGCCTTAGGGCCCCGTATGTTGCAAGAAGAGAGGTCAAGCTGTGAACTGACCGCATCTGGCGGGAACCGCACGAAGGTCGATGCCAGGCGGCGTGACGGTGTTCGCACGTTGTGGAGGCACTGATGTTCAATCGCAGAACGTTCATGGGTGGAATGGCCGCCGGACTGGTCGGCATCAAGTGGGGCCTGCGCGGCTTTTTTGACCAGGTGCGTTACGTCATGCAAGGCGCACCCGGAGCGGAAACCATTATCAACGGCAAACGGTACCTTTATTTTGGAGGAACCGGCTACTACGGCTTGATTAACAATCCCGCTATGCGCAAGGCGGCCGACGAGGCGCTGGAGAAATACGGCATGCACTCGTCCACCAGTCGTGGAGCCACGGGATACGGAAACACGCCGCTTTACGCCGACGTGGAGAAGAAAACCGCGGAGTATTACGGCGTCGAAGACTCCTTTTACATCCCTTCCGGTTACCTGGCGAACGTTGCCGGATACCAGGCTTTGGACAGTGTCTACAAAATCGACGCGGTCTTTGTGGACGAGGACTCACACTACAGCGTGATTGACTTCATCCCGGTAATCGGCAAGCCGGTCTACACCTTTGCCCACCGCGATCCGGAAGACTTGAAGAAGAAACTGCAGCAGCACCTGAAGCCTGGGCAGACGCCACTGGTTGCCAGCGATGGAGTGTTCCCCATGTTTGCCGCTCTCGCACCTTTGCCGGCCTATCTTGAGGTGACAGAGCCCTACGGAGGGTATATCTGGCTGGACGACGCCCACGGGGTGGGCGTGCTCGGTCCCAATGGCCGTGGCACCGCGGATCACTTCGGAGTAAAGTCGGACCGAGTCTTCTTCGGTGGCACATTCAGCAAGGCCTTCGGTTCGCACGGAGCGTACATCCCCGGCAATGGCAAGTTCATTCAGACAGTTCGCGACGGCCACATTGCACACGGGGCCACTCCTTCACCCTCTCCCGCGGCCGCCTCGGCTATTGTTGCTATGGACCTGTTGAGGAATCATCCGGAAATGAAGGCTCAGCTCTGGAAGAACGGCCAGATGATGAAGAGCGGGCTCCGTCAACTTGGATTCCACCTTGAAGACACACCCCACCCGGTCACCGCGTGGGTCTTGAAGAGCGGAGACGAGATGGATCGGATCCAGCAGGAACTGTTCAAACGCGGAATTGCGATCCAGCGGTTGCACTATGCCGGTGGCGGCGCGCTCGGCGCGTTGCGCGTGGTTGTGTTTTCCACGCACACTCCCGAACAAATCAACCGCCTGCTCGATGAATTGAAGACGATCGTCTAAGTCTGGCATCGGCCTGCGGCTGGAATGAATAACTTAAGATCAAACATGATAGGGGAAAAATAACTATGAAACTTACACGTGGCGGTTTCCTGAAGAGCATGGCCGGCCTTACGTTCGCCAGCCTGCCGTGGTCAAAAACCGGTTCCTTTCTCTCCGCACAGGTGGTGGCGGGACAACCCGCACGGAGCACACAGATTGAAGATGTTGAGATTTATCCCTTCAACGTCCCCTTGAGAGAACCTTTTCACATTGCCCTGGGCACGATCTCAGCCGCGGAAAACATTCTGGTGCGGTTGCGAACCCGCGAGGGCGTAGTGGGCTGGGGGGAATCTTGTCCCTATGTTGCCGTTACCAGCGAAACGCAGGCCACGGACTTGGCGATAGGAAAGGATCTCGCCACCTTTGTTCGCGGACGTGATCCTTTTACTCTCGGCGCGATCATGGCGGAGATGGATGGATTTAGTCCGGCCAACGCCAGCATGAAAGCGGCGATGGAAATGGCAGTCTGGGATATCTGCGGCAAGCTCGCGGGGCAGCCGGTGTACAAACTGCTCGGAGGCTATCGCGACTCTTTCGAAACCGATATCACCATCGGCATGGGCACACCGGCGGAGATGGCGGGCAAGGCGACCAAACACGTCGCGGAAGGTTTTAAGACGCTGAAAATCAAACTCGGCGAAGGCCCCGAGCCGGATACACAGCGCATGAAAGCAATCCGTGACGCCATCGGCTACAGCATTAAACTCCGCACCGACGCCAACCAGGGATGGAGCGCCGCGGAGACCGTCCGCGCGCTGCGGATGATGGAGAAATACCAGATGCAAATCTGCGAGCAGCCGGTTCCGTACTGGAATGTGGAGGGCCTGAAATTCGCCCGCGATAACTCGCCGACGCCGATTATGGCGGATGAGTCCGTGCACACGCCCCACGACGCATTTGCAGTGACTCGTGAAAACGCAGTGGACTGCATCAACATAAAACTGATGAAGGCGGGCGGCATAATGCGGGGCGCGCAAATCGCCACGGTGGCCGCCGCCGCCGGAGTCACCTGCATGGTGGGCTGCATGGAGGAAACTCGCGTGGGCCTGACGGCGGGCGCTCACCTCGTCGCCTCGCAGAAAAACATCGTTTATGCCGACCTGGATGCATTCTTTGAGCTTTCGGCCGATCCCGTGATTGGCGGAATGCAGGTAAAGGATGGAATCGTGACCCTGCCCAAGACGCCCGGACTGGGAGTGGATATCGATCCTGCATTCCTCAGCAAGCTTCACCGTATTTGAAAAAAGTGAAACACGGGGCCGTTGCTGGCTCCGGCAGCGCGGAGCCAGCAAGCCTGTTCCCTGGGTTTTCCACACTCGACAAACGGTATTGGAGGCGGCAACGGCAAATCGAAAACGCGCACGCAGTAAATCGACCTCCATCCCCTTCTTCTATAGGAGCAAACTGATGACCCTCAACCAGATCCTTTCTAAACGCCATGCACATTCATACCTGACGATACTCACAGGCCTGCTGCTTCTGGTGGCATTGTTCTGCATCGGGTGGGCGGAGCCATCGCGTCCTTCGTCTCCACCCGTGAAAACGGCAGTTCCCGCAGCGGTTGCGCCAACCCAGCCGGGTGCCGGCCACGAGTTGACCGCGGTCGACCTCGAAGCTTTTCTTGATGGCCTGATGCCCGCTCAGATCGAACGGGAAGATGTCGCTGGCGCCGTGGTCGCGGTGGTCAAAGACGGCCAGGTCCTTTTCGCCAAAGGCTACGGATACTCCGACATGGCCAAGCGCACGCCCGTAACCCCGGACAGTACGCTGTTCCGTCCCGGCTCCATTTCGAAGCTCTTTACCTGGACCTCGGTGATGCAACTGGTCGAGCAGGGCAAGCTCGATCTGAGCCGGGACGTCAACGATTACCTGGATTTCAAGATTCCACCCGCGTTCGGAAAGCCCATCACCCTGCGCAACATCATGACGCACACCTCGGGCTTTGAAGAGGCTGGCAAGGACCTGTTCGTGAAAGACGCCCAACACATGGACAGCCTGGAGTATTACGTCAAGAATCACATTCCAGAGCGCATCTTCCCTCCCGGTACGGTCCCCGCCTATTCCAATTACGCGACCGCACTCGCGGGCTATATCGTGCAGCGCGTTTCCGGCAAGCCCTTCGAACAATACGTTGCCGAGAACATTTTCACTCCCCTCGAAATGAAGCGGAGCACCTTCGTCCAGCCTCTGCCCGAAGACCTGAAGCCCCTGATGTCCAACGGCTATGATCGGGCCTCGTCACCCGCCAAACCCTACGAATTCGTCGAAGCGTTTCCAGCGGGTAGCGTCTCCACCACCGCCCGGGACATGTGCAACTTCATGATCGCCCATCTGCAGAATGGACAATTCGGGAGTGTGCAGATTCTGCGCCCGGAAACCGCCACGCTGATGCACTCCCGGGTCTTCGGTTCCGACGACCGCCTGAACGGGATGGCGCATGGTTTTTATGAGGAGTCCGCGAACGGACACCGCATTATTGGCCACGGTGGCGATACCGAGCTTTTTCACAGCGACCTGCACCTGATTCTCGATTCCAATGTTGGATTATTTGTTTCTTACAACAGTGCGGGGAAAGGCGAGCTGAGCCCGCGGACAATCCTCTTTCAAAAGTTTCTGGACCGGTATTTTCCCTATACCCAGCCGCCTCCGGGCAAAATCGAAGACGCCAAAGCCGATGCGGCCAGCGTCGCTGGGCTTTATCTGACCAGCCGCCGTTTCGAAAGCTCATTCCTGAAGCTGACTTCCCTGCTCGGCCAGGAGAAAATCTCTGTGAATCCCGACGGGACGATCAGTGTAGATCCTCTCAAAGGGCCCAATGGCGAACTTCTGAAATTCGAAGAGATCAGCCCCCTGCTCTATCGCGAGGTCCACGGACGCTCGCGCATCGGTTTCAAGCAGGATGGCAATGGGCGGATGCAGTTCCAGTTGGACTGGCCGATCTTCATTTTCCAGAAGGTTGGCTTTTGGGAAAACAAGTACTTCAACTACACCCTGGCGATTTTCGGCTTGGTTGTGGTCGTGCTGACGGTCCTGCTGTGGCCAGTCGGAGCGCTGGTTCGCAAACACTATGGCCGTCCGCTGGACTTAACTCCGGGGCAGCGCAAGCTGCGGCTTGGGGTGCGGTTGGTCTGCATCCTCTTTATCGTCTTTTTCGGAGGCTGGCTGGCGGTTCTGTCAATGGCCATGTCGTCTCCGGGCGCGATTAATGCCCTGGCTCCCTGGATCATCTGTTTTGGAATCCTCGGTGTGCTGTGCGTGTTTGGCGCCGTCCTCGCCTGCGTGAACGCGCTTCGAAGCTGGAGCACGCCCAACCGCTGGATCTGGACCCAACTGCACGATACGGCACTGGCGCTTGCCTGCCTGAGCCTGGTCTGGTTCGCGATCACCTGGAATCTCATGAACTTTAATATCCACTACTGAGCCGAATTGGGAGCCCGTGCGTACTCTGCAATCCACGCCTCGTTCAAGGACAGTTAGATTGTGGGGGCGCACGGAATTGTTCGACGACGTCAAAGGAAACTAAAGGGACACTCGCATGTCAATGTATCGAACTGCTCTGGTAGTCCTGCTGGCACTCATTACCTTCGCGCACATCCTGGGGTACATTCCAATACTCGCTGTGGCCGTTCCCGCCGCTGCAGAGACGGTGCAGTCCAAACCTCCAGCTCCTCAACCCTCAGCTTCTGCGCAAGCACCTTCTGCCAGCGACACCGGAACTCACGAGCTCTCGCGTACCGACCTCGAAGGCTTTCTCGACGGCTTCGTACCTTATGCACTAAAGAATGCCGACATCGCCGGCCTCACATTGGTAGTCGTGAAAGATGGCCAGATCCTGTTCAAGAAAGGCTATGGATACGCCGATGTGACGACGAAGCGGGCCATGGATCCGGATCGCACGCTGGTTCGCCCAGGTTCGACTTCGAAGCTTTTCACCTGGACCGCGGTCATGCAACTGGTCGAACAGGGCAAACTCGATCTCGACCGCGATATCAATGATTACCTGGACTTCAAGGTAAACAGCAGTTTTTCGAAGCCGATCACCCTGCGCAATCTGATGACGCACCGCGCCGGTTTCGAAGAGGGCATTAAGTCGATCCTGGCGTACGACCCGAAGCAGGCCATCACGACCGAAGCCTATCTCAAGCATAATCAGCGGCCGACGCTGTTTCCACCGGGAGAAATTCCCGCTTACTCCAACTATGGCGCTGCTCTGGCCGGCTACATTGTGCAGCGCGTGTCCGGTGAGCCCTTTGAAAGTTACGTCGAACGCCACATCTACGCGCCTCTGGGCATGACCCGCTCGACCTTCCGGCAGCCCGTGCCAGAGCCGCTCAGGGCAGACCTGGCCGAAGGCTACATGACCGCTTCCGAGCCGCCCCGGCCGTACGAGTTCATCATTACCGCGCCCGCCGGCAGCATGAGCACCACCGCCGATGACATGGCGAAGTTCATGATCGGCTACCTGCAAGAAGGCCGTTATCAGGAAAATCACATCCTGAAGCCGGAAACCGTGCGCCTGATGTTCGAGCCCGCCGTCCACCAGATCGATGACATCGATGTCATGGGCTTGGGATTTTTTGAGGAAAACCGCAATGGCCATCGCGTTCGCGGACATGGCGGCGACACAATCGTTTTCCACACCGACTTGGATTTGTTCGTTGACGACGGTGTTGGCATCTTCTTTTCACTCAATAGTCGCGGCGAAAACGACGCCGTCTATGGAATCCGGCAAGCGCTGTTCGATGCTTTCGCGGATCGCTACTTCCCAGGCAGCGGGCAACAATCCGCGGTTCCAGCCAGTCCTGTCGTGACGAACGCAAAAGAACATGCTCAGCTTATCGCCGGGAGATATCAAAGCTCGCGGAGAGTCGAGTCTGCGTTCATCAGCGTACTTTATCTGCTCAGCCAGACGGTAATCAGCGCCAATGACGATGGCACCATCAATGTGCCTACCTTCCCTACGAATAAGCCGAAACGCTACCGTGAAGTCTCTCCTTTCGTCTGGGCCGAAGAGGGCGGTCAACGCAAAGTTGCCTTGGCCGGGGAAGGCAGCAGCAGAGCCGTTTACAGCAGCGACGACCCAAGCTCGATTTTGCAGCCGGTACCGGCCTGGAAATCGGCCGTCTGGAATCTCTCGTTACTCTGTGGGTCAATCGCGATACTCGTGGTCGTGGTGGTTCTGTGGCCGGTCTCGGCGTTGCTGCGCCGGAAGTATCGCCAACCTTCAACCCTGGCAGGCAAAGAGTTGCTGGCCACCAGAGTTCTTCGCGTCGCAGCACTGATTGATGTGGTCTACCTCTTGGCTTGGATTTTCGCTATATACCCGATTCTAAACAACCACATCGAGGCATACAATGACAGCCTCGACCCGTACATTCGGCTGTTGCAAGTCGGAGGTCTTCTGGTGATTGCGGCCGCCCTGGCGGGCATCTGGGCTGCATCTCAGAAAAGCCGGAAGTGGACTACCGCAGTTTGGCATGTTCTGAGCGCCGGTGCTTTGGTCGGCATAGTTTGGGTCGCGGTCATCACGAAGCTGATCGGCTTCAACCTGAACTATTAGCAAACGGGGAGCCAACGGCGCTGTACCTATGTGCCAGCGTCTTCGGCGAGAATCTATGCGTTGTCACAACGTGAAGTGATACGTCCCAGATAGGTTACGTCTAAGTCTGAACTACTGACGCGAATGCATTGCGTCACAACGATTGGCGCCTGGAACCGGAATCCGTGGACAGGCAGGAGGATCCTGATGAAACTCGCCCGCACACTGGCTGCACTTGCCCTGTTCATTCTTTTCACCGCTACCGCGTTCGCACAAATCGCGCCTCCGGCCGATCTCGATGCGTGGGTTGCTCGCTCCATGCAAACCTTCGAGGTGCCCGGCCTGTCATTGACGATCGTGAAAGACGGCAAGGTGGTGGTTGCGAAAGGCTACGGGGTGCGCAAACTGGGCGAAGGCACTCCGGTGGACGAGAACACATTGTTCGGCATTGGTTCCAACACCAAGGCGTTTACCACTGCCTGTCTGGCCATGCTGGTGGACGAGGGGAAGATCGCGTGGGATGATCCCGTGTACCAGCGCCTGCCCGCCTTCCAGATGTACGACCCTTACGTCTCGCACGAAATGACCATCCGCGACCTGCTCACCCACCGCAGCGGAATGGGATTGGGGGAAGGCGACTTGCTGTTCTTTCCCCATACCACATACACACGCGAGGATGTGATTCACCAACTGCGCTACATGAAGCCGGCGTCGAGTTTCCGCAGCCGGTATGCCTATGACAACCTGCTCTACATGACAGCCGGCCAGATCGTCCCGGCAGTGACCGGCACCTCCTGGGACGACTTCGTGCGCCAGCGCATCTTCGCGCCGCTGGGCATGAGCCACAGCAACGTCAGCACGACCGCCTTCCGGCCCGGCGACAATGTAGCCTATCCGCATTCGAAGTTGAACGGTAAGCTGCAGGTGATCCCGTTCGAGAACCTCGACAACGGGGGACCGGCAGGTTCGATCAATTCTTCCGCCGCCGACATGGCGAAGTGGGTGCTATTGCAACTCAACCGGGGCAAACTGCTCGACCGCGAGGGGCGCCTGTTCAGTGAAGCGCGGTCGCAGGAGATGTGGACGCCGCAGACCATCCTTCCGATTCCCGATCCTCCTCCGCCGCTGGCGGCACTGAAGGCGGATTTCGCGGACTATGCCCTAGGCTGGTTGGTGCGCGATTATCGCGGCCGCAAGCTGGTCGCTCACACCGGAGGAGTTGAGGGATTCGTGTCGCGCGTCATGTTGGTGCCGCGTGAAAATCTCGGCGTCGTCATTCTAACCAACGCGGAACAGCTTGGCGCGTTCGACTCGGTTCTCTATCACGTGCTCGACCATTACTTCCAGTTGCCGCCCACGGACTGGATTGCAGCCTACAAAGCGGCGAAGGACCTGCAAGAGAAGAACGCTGCCGCGGTCGAGGAACTGCAGAACACCACACGCAATGCCGCTTCGCACCCTTCGCTCCCACTGGAAAAGTATGCGGGGATCTACGAAGATGCCTGGTACGGCACGGCCACGATTCGCCTGGAAAACGGAGGGCTCGTACTCAGCTTTGACCACACCCCGGAAATGGTGGGCGAGTTGGAGCCCTGGCAATACGACACCTTCCAGACCCACTGGCGCGCACGCACCATCGCCGACGCTTTTGTGACCTTTTCCCTGAAACCGGACGGCGCGATCGATCGCTTCACCATGGTGCCGGTTTCGCCGCTGGCCGATTTCAGCTTCGACTACCAGGACCTGGAGTTTCATCCAGTGGGCAAGGCGGAGGCGCCCACAACAAAGTAAAGCGCCCACAGCAGCTAGGAGCCAAGACATGCGCAAACTTCCCGCAGCGGCGTTGTGCGGGCATTCACAATAAATGGTGCTAACCAGATTTTCAGTTAATTCAAGAGGCGCAGGAGAATCAAAGATGAAGAGAATGGGTTACTGGTCCGTTGTCTCGCTGATTTTGTTTTGTCTTCCGTTATGGGCGCAGGAAGAACCGAAAAAGCCGGAGCCGCCGAAGGCGGTGGATTTTACCTGGGGTGTAAAGATTCCCATGCGCGACGGGGTGAAGTTGAATGCCACAGTCTATCGTCCGAAGGACCAGAAAGAAGCGCTGCCCGTAATTTTCGAGCTGACCCCATACATCAGCGACAGTTATCACAATCGCGCCTATTACTTCGCACAGCACGGTTACGTGTTTGCCATTGTTGACGTGCGGGGCCGGGGAAATTCCGAAGGCAACTTCGACCCCATGATGCAGGAACCGCAGGACGGCCACGATGTGGTCGAGTGGTTAGCGCAGCAACCGTGGTCGAATGGCAAAATTACGATGTGGGGCGGCTCCTACGCTGGTTTTGACCAGTGGATGACGCTGCGGGAGTTTCCACCTCACCTGGTTACAGTTGTGCCGGTTGCAGCGGCACATGCGGGCGTGGATTTTCCCATGTTCAAGAACATCTGGGGCACTTATGACATGCAATGGTTGACGTTCACCAGTGGAGTGACGCCACAGCAGAATCTGTTCGGGGAATCGTCGTTCTGGATTGAGAAATTCCGCGAACTGTACTTGAACCACCGGCCCTACAAAGACCTGGACAAGATCGTGGGCAACGAGAGCACCGTATTCCAGAAATGGGTGGCTCATCCCGCGTTCGATGCGCACTGGCAGAAGCTGGATATCACACCGGAACAATACAAGAAGATCAGTATCCCGATCTTGACGATTACCGGACACTATGATGGCGACCAAGCGGGAGCCATGACCTATTATCGCGATCACATGAAGTATGGAACAGAAGAAGCCAAGGCAAAGCATTACCTAATCATCGGGCCTTGGGACCATGCAGGCACGCGAACCCCCAACAAAGAGGTGGGCGGCTTGACCTTTGGTGATGCCAGCATGGTGGACCTGCCCAAACTCCATGTGGATTGGTATGACTGGACGATGAAGGGCGGCAAGGCGCCGGAGTTC
>Ga0326728_10026627_pt1 | contig 10205 bp, 9 predicted proteins | sample MB3enrmetagenome_FD_207602 | JGI IMG/M metagenome (GOLD analysis project Ga0326728, IMG submission 207602) | Lab enriched peat soil microbial communities from McLean, Ithaca, NY, United States - MB31MN | ecosystem: Environmental > Terrestrial > Soil > Wetlands > Peat | place: USA: New York... | reverse complement strand
ACCGCGACCCGAAGGAGCGGATGCGATTCAGAATGTAGCCGTTCAATCCGTCGATGATGGCCGCCACCGAAATCACGCTGGTCACGCCGATGACAATGCCCAGAATGGTGAGCCCGGAGCGGACCTTTCGGGTCCGCAGCGTGTCGAGAGCCACTAGCAGGTTCTCTTTGATTTCAGCTCGCGTCATGTCTCACCGCTCAAAAACATGCCAAAGAATCATGGCCACCGATGAACACAGATGAACGCAGATGGAAACAAATTTCTTATCTGTGTTCATCTGTGTTCATCGGTGGCTAAATTGCTTTCTTCACGCCTTCTCACTCCGTCCGAAGCGCCACCACGGGGTCCAGCTTGGACGCCTTTACGGCCGGATAAATTCCGAAAAACAATCCAATCATGGAGCTCAAAACCACGCCCAGCACCGCGACCCAGCCCTGGACGGCCGCGGGAAACTCGGTAAGCTGGCGAAGCGCCAGGGCGCTGCCGAATCCGGCCCCCACCCCGATGGCCCCGCCCACCACGCATTGCACCACGCTCTCAGCCAGGAACTGGCGCAGAATGTCCGGCTGGGTGGCGCCCACCGCGCGCCGGACACCAATCTCCTTGGTCCGTTCGGTGACGCTGACCAGCATCACGTTCATGATGACAATGCCTCCCACCACGGCGGAAATCGAGCTGATCATCACGAAGACGGTGAAGAACGCCGAGCTGATGCTCTGCCACAGAGAGATGTAAGTATCGGCGGTGCCGATGTAGAAATCTTCGTCCTTGCCGGCGGCCACGTGGCGGCGGGCGCGCAGAATGCGGCGGGCCTCGTCCTGGGCGCGGTCGAAAATCCGTTCGCCGCCTTCCGCTTTGACCTGCAGCGTGAGGCTATTGCGCTGGCCGCGCAGCTTGAGGTAGGTTCGCAGCGGGACCACCAGGAAATTGTCCTGGTCCTGGCCGAGCACCGATCCGATGCGCTCGAAAGTCCCCACCACGGTAAACTCGGCGGCGCCGGCGCGAACGATGCGGCCGATGGGATCGGCGTCGGGAAAGAACTCCTGCGCCAGGCGGTCGCCGATGAGGCAGACGTCGGCGGCATGGCGGTCTTCCACCTCGGTGAAGTAGCGCCCCAGTTGGACCGTTCGGGTGTCGATATCGGCCATGGTGGGCGTGTAACCGTACATGGTGGTGTCGTCGAGCTCATGGCCTTTGTAGCGGAGCGTGGCGCTGCTGCTGATGGAGGCGCCCACCAGTTGGCAACTGCGGCAGCCCTCGGCGAGCGCCTGCATGTCCTCGGGGTAAAGATAGCGGTTGCGCTGGGCCTTGGTGAGCACCGTGAAATCGGTTACCACAAAGGGCAATCGCGCAATGCGAAAAACGTTGGTGCCGAGGTTGGCAATCTTCTGTTCCACGTAGACATTGGCGCCTTGCACCAATGTCATCACGGTGATGAGGGTGGCGACGCCCATGGTCAACCCGAGCACCGTGAGCGAGGCGCGCAATTTGTGGGCGCGGATGGAATCCACCGCCATCGCCAGATTGTCGGCTACGCCAATCATGTCATAAGGTGACCTTTCGCCAGTTCTTGCCTGCCTGAATCACCAGTTCGGCGGCGGGGCTGGCGAGCGCCAGGTCCTTTACCTTCTCGCCGTTGATCTCGACGGCGCCGGCTTTGATTTTGCGCACGGCGTCGCTCACTGATTCCGCAAGCCCTATCTTAGCCAACAGCTTGTCCACGCGGATGCCGTGAGCCACGCGCACGCCCTCGGGCAGAGGCACGGTGGGAATCTCGGCGGGCACTTCCTTGCGGCGCACCACGGCGTTGAACACCTCGGCCGCGCGCGCCGCATCCGCCGCCGAGTGGAAGTCGGTGACGATCAGCCGGGCCAGCGCCAGCTTGGCCTCCATGGGATGCATGTTGGCGCGGATGGCCGCGATCTCGGCCATGCTCTTGTCGGTGAGCAGCTCGTAATAGCGGAACATCAGATCGTCGCCGATCTGCATCACCTTGCGGAACATGACCTCGGGCGGCTCGGTGATGCCGATGTAATTCCCCAGCGACTTGGACATTTTGTTGACGCCGTCGAGGCCTTCGAGAATGGGCAAGGTGGCGACGATTTGGGGCGGCTGGCCGAAATCCCTCTGGATCTCGCGGCCTACCAGCAGATTGAATTTCTGGTCGGTGCCGCCCATCTCCACGTCGCACTTGAGGACCACCGAATCGTAAGCCTGCGCCAGCGGGTACATCAACTCGTGCATGGAGATGGGGACGCCTTCCTTGTAGCGCTGGGCGAAGTCGTCCCGCTCGAGGATGCGGGCCACCGTGTACTTCGAAAAGAGGCGGACCAGGTCCATGTACTTGAGCGGCTCGAGCCAATCGCTATTGAAGCGGACTTCGGTCTTGTGGGGATCGAGGATCTTGAAGACCTGCGCCTTATAGGTCTCGGCGTTCTGGGCGATGGCTTCGCGCGTCATGGGCGGGCGCGTCACATTGCGCCCCGAGGGATCGCCGATCATGGCGGTCATATCGCCGATGAGGAAGATGACGGTGTGGCCGAGGTCCTGGAAATGTTTCATCTTGCGCAGGATGACGGTGTGGCCCAGGTGCAGGTCGGGAGCGGTGGGATCGAAACCCACTTTGACGCGCAGCGGCCGGCCCGTTCTGGCGGCTTCGGCGAGCCGCTCGCGCAGATCCTCTTCGCGGATGATCTCCGCCATCCCTTTCAGCAGGTAGCTCAGTTGTTGGTCGAGTGTCATTGTTAAGGTGGGACAGACGATCGTTTTGTGTCGTCTGTCAACCTCCCACTGGGGGGCGGCTCCACGGCGGAGTTACATCTTATAGCGGCCCAGGTCCTCGTCGTTGAGGCCCTCGAGCCAGCGGCGCATCTCTTCGGTATTGACTTTGTCGGAAACCGTCGACGCCAGCTTGGTGGATTTCAGGACGCCCTCTTCCACGTAAATGGGGCAGTCCAGCCGGAGGGCCAGGGCCAGGGCGTCGCTGGGACGCGAATCCACGCTGATCAATTCGCCGTCGCGGTCCAGCCAGATGACGGCATAGAAGGTGTCGTCTTTCAGCTCGCTCACCACCACTTTGTGCAGGCCGGTGTTGAGACCGAGCAGCAGGCTCTTGATGAGGTCGTGGGTCATGGGCCGGGGCGTCGCGACCTTTTCGATTTCGAGGGCGATGGCGTTGGCCTCATAGGCGCCCACCCAGATGGGGAGCACGGCGTTGCCATTGAGGTCCTTCAAAATAACGATGGGCGTGTTGGTGACGGGATCCATCATGAGCCCGCGAATCTTCATTTCGACTTCCATGGCGCTCTCTCCCCGATTCCATTACAGCACAGATACGCTTTCGCCCACCAATGAGTTGGGGCCGGAGCGGGTGACGCGCACCGGGAGATACTGTCCCACCAGATCGTGGCCGTTGGAGCCGGCCGCGGTGAAGTTGAGGGTGCGGTTATCGGAGGTGCGGCCGATCCACTGGCCGAGCGCCAGGTTGCGGCCTTCCACCAGCACCTCGCGAATGGCGCCGATGAGCAGAGCATTGCGCCGGATCTGAATGGCGCGCTGCTTCTCCTGGACGATTACGAGGCGGCGCTGCTTCTCCTCATCGGCAACCTGGCCGCCCATGGCAAGCGCGGCGGTGTTGGGGCGCGGCGAGTACTTGAAGCTGAACAACGAGTCGTACTGCACCTGGTCGAGCAAGTCGAGCGTCTGCGCAAAATCCCGCTCGGTCTCGCCGGGGAAGCCGACGATGATGTCGGTGGTGATGGAGTAGTTGCGCCGGGCGGTCTTGATCCATTCGATGCGGCGCATGTAATCGTCGCGGGTGTAGAGGCGGTCCATTCCGGCCAGGACCTCGGTGGAACCGGACTGCACGGGCAGATGCACGTGGTCGCAGATGGCCGGGTTGGAGTCCATGGCGTCCACGATGCTCCTGGTGAAATCGCGCGGGTGGGACGTGGTGTAGCGGACGCGGCGAATGCCGGGGATCTCGGCCACGCGCGCCAGCAAAGCGGCGAAATCCCAGCCGGCGGGCGACGGATCGCGATAGCTGTTCACGTTCTGGCCCAGCAACTGAATCTCGGTCGAGCCCCGCTCGGCCAGGCCGCGCGCCTCGGCCATCACGCTCTCGCTGGCGCGGCTGCGCTCCCGGCCGCGCGTGAAAGGCACCACGCAATAGGCGCACTGCTTGTCGCATCCCTCGATGATGGTGATGTAGGCGCGGTGGGGATTGTCGCGGCAGGTAAACGGGGTGTCGAAGGTCTCGTCCGTTTCCAGGCTCAGGCCGGTGACGCGGCGGTTTCCGGATTCGACCTGCACGAGCATCTCGCCCAGCCGCGTGTAGCTGGCGGAGCCCGCCACCAGGCTGACGTGCGGCGCGCGGTCGAAGATCTTCTCGCCTTCCTGCTGGGCCACGCAGCCCAGCACGCCGAAGATTTTGCCCTTGCCTGCATCGCGCTTGAACTGCTGGAGGCGGTTGAATACCTTCTGCTCGGCCTTGTCGCGAATGCTGCACGTGTTGTAGAGCACCAGGTGGGCAGCTTCCGGCGTCTCCACCTGGGTGTAGCCGCGGGCCATGAGAGTGCCGACGACCTTTTCGGAATCGTGCACGTTCATCTGGCAGCCGAAGGTTTCGAGATAGAAGGTTTTCCCAGGCACTGTGACCATTCTAGCGTGGAGCGGCGCTACAGGATCACGCGCGCACCTTCACGCTGGATTCGGCCGCGCCCGCGCCCACCGATAACGGGCCTGCCGCCTTCGACAAGTCCCCGCCGTCAATGGTGATCCCGTGGCTGGCCGCGCCCTCCACGCGCAGGAAAACCGGGCCGGGCGCAATCACCCGGGCGGCGCTCAGCAGCACATCGCGGGAATCGATGAAGCGCGCCACCGATTCGGCCTGGGGATCGGCCTCGACGCTCAGACCGTTCACTGCCGCATCCTCGACATGGTCGAATACCACCGCCGGCCGCAGTTCGGCGCCGGCCACCTCGAAGCGCACGTTGTTCAGAGTGAGCCCGCGCACATTGCGGGCGTAGAGGGCGTAGGCCGGGAAGACCCCCGCGGCGTAATACTCGCCAACCACCTTCGGAACGTCGCGGAGCGCCCCTTCCTGGGCCGTTCCGCCGCCCGGAAAGGTCACGTGGACATCGTCGAAACTGATGTTCTCGATGAACGCGCCCACACCGCTCAAGCCGATGCAGCTCTTGATTTCGCCGGGGTTGTACCCGCTCACAAAGGGCACATCGGGGAACTGAACCGGCACGCTCACGGTCGCGTGAATGCCGCGGAAGGAGATATTGCGGACAATACCCTCCGTGGGCGCCTGCTCCGCGCCAGGCCGCGGATTGCGCGGACCCAGGCAGATGGAGATGGGCCCGGTGACGTTCTTCATCACAATATTGGAGAACGAAATATTCTCCAGCCGCGGCCCTTCGCCGCCGCGAATCTTGATGGGGCACCCAAAGGTGTCGTAGATGAGGCAGTTGGACACGGTGATGTTCTCCGCCACGCCGCCGCCGAACCGGAACACCGACCAGCGCGTGCTGAAGGAACAGTTCGTCACCGTAATGAACTGGCAACTGCCGAATAGGGCGCAGGCATCGTCCTGGCATAGTACGTCGCAATTGCTGAGGCAGACGTGCTGGGCGCTGATGAAGTGAAACCCGTCGTTGTTGTGATTCACGCGGTTGTGGATGCGGATGCCATCCAGCTTCACGTAACTGCTCTGGATGATGCGCACCGAGTGAAACGCGCAGTCCTTGAGGAAGATGTCGCGCACCGAGAAATTCTGGCATTGATGGAAGAGCAGATGGTAGGGACGGGACGCGCCGCCGATCCCCGACGGCGGCGGAACGCCGCGGCTGGGGCTGCGGAATTGTGCGCCCTGGCCGTCGATGGTTCCCGGCCCTTCGACCGCGAAATTTTGCGCCTTGACGGCGAAGATGAGCGCCCAGTTGCCGTCTTCCAGGGTGGTGTCCCCGCGAAGCGGAATGGCGTCGATGGCGTGGTATTGCTTGCCATCGGCGCTCCCCAGCAGCTTGCCTTCGGCCGCCAGGTGCAGGGTGACATTGCTTTTCATCTCGACGGTCCCGATGACGAACACACCCGCGGGCACCAGCACCGTGCCGCCCTGGTCTTTATTGCAGGCGTCAATGGCGGCCTGCACCGCCGCCGTATCGAGCGTGACGCCGTCGCCTTTGGCTCCGAAATCGCGGATGTTATAAGTCTGGGCGCCGAGGTTCTTGTCGGCAACCGGCTGTGTCTGCGCACCGGTAACGGCCAGCAGACCGGACGCCGCCGGCCCGGCGCCCAACCATTTGCGCCTGGAGAAGACTCCACCGTTAAAGTGGGGCATACCTCAGTATCTACCTCTGGAACATCGAGATGCCGGCGGCGCCGGCGGCCAGACACTCCGCGGCGTTCGATTCGGTGACGCCGCCCAGCGCGAGGACGGGGATGGCGACGGCGCGGACGGCTTGGCGCAGGCGGCGAAGGCCCAGCGGCGGGCCGCAGAGGTGCGATTGGTGAGGGTCGCCGATTGTCCAGGACGCAGGAGGCCGAGACGCGGTCTTCGCCTTTGTCCACACATCAGGTGCGGGTGGTGCTAGCCTTGCTTCTGGAGAGGACGCGTGAGCGCTGGAGGCCAACGGGTACCATGGTCGCACGATGAGCTCGTCGTCGCGTGCGGCTTGTACTTTACGCTGCCATTTGGGCAAATGCACGCTCGAAATCCGAGGATCATCGAGGTGGCGCGTCTGTTGGGCAGAACACCATCCAGCCTCGCGATGAAACTCGTCAACTTCGCCTCGCTTGATCCAGCCCAGCAGGCGCGGGGCATCAGGGGGTTGGTGGGCCACAGCCATGCCGACGAGCAGGTTTGGCACCAGTTTCAAACCAATTGGGAACGGATGGGCTTAACCAGCGAGACGAGGCTTGAAGTGCTGCGAGCAGCTCAGACCACGAAAGTGGCTGGATCACAGATCGAACGATCATTTCGTATACCTGTAGACGCTATCACGGAGGTGAAGGCCACGGTCAAGGTCCGGACCATGCAGAGTTTCTTCAGGAAGGTGGTGCTGGCCGCGTACAACTCGACCTGCTGTATAACGGGCAACCCTGTTGAGGATCTACTGGTGGCCAGTCACATACTCCCATGGAGCGCCTTTCCAAACGAGCGGTTAAATCCGAGAAATGGGCTATGCCTGGCAGCACATTTTGATCGTGCGTTCGATCACGGCCTGGTCACGTTCGACGAGCATCTGCGGCTGGTGTTGAGTCCAATCATACGGCGCCATCTTCCGAACGAGGCGATCGAATCTGAATTCGCAAGTCGCGAGGGACGCTCGATGGTATGCCCGGATCGCTTCGCGCCAGACGCCGACTTCATGGCCCATCATCGTGCACACGTATTTCGCGCGACCTAATGTTCCGATCATGCCGTCCAAGCCGGACCGCCTCTGGTCTTGGGCGTGTCCAAAGGGGGCCGACCTGATCTCTTCACCATAGGGGCGCCCTCCGGACGCCTCAGCCGGCGTAGCCCTGGAACATCGAGATGCCGGCGACTCCGGCGGCGCCGGCGGCCAGACACTCTGGGGCATTGCCTTCCGTGATGCCGCCCAGCGCGAAGACCGGGATGGCGACGGCGCGCACGGCCTCGCGCAGGCGGTCCAGGCCCAGCGGCGGGCCATAGGCGGCTTTCGAGGGAGTCCAGAATATGGGGCCGAAGACCGCGAAATCGGCGGCCTCGGCCTCGGCGGCGCGAAGTTCGTCGAGGCTGTGCGCCGACACGCCAATCAGGAAGCCGGGAGGGGTGATAGAGCGCAGAGTCCTGGGCGGAATGGAATTGCCGGGAAGATGCACGCCGTGGGCGCCGCAGGCCAGGGCGACATCCGCGCGGGAATTCACCAGGATTTCGGTCCCATGCGGATTGGGAAGCGCCCGGACGCGGCGCACCAACTCGCACAACTCGCGCGCGGAAAGATCTTTCTCACGAATCTGCACGCGCTCGATGCCGTCGTCAAGAGCGCGGGCGATGGAGGCAATCAGCGCCTCCGTGCCTCCGGCTGCGTGACGGTCGGTGATGTAGTAGCGCAACATCGGGCGCTAGAGGATCCGCAAGGCGCTGGGTGGAAACTCCACCTGCCACTCCTTATTATCCTTCTGGCGGGCGAATTCCTCGCGGGAGACGTCGGCGAAGATCCCGCCGGAGAACTCCAGGCGCACAAACCGCGCGCGGTGGGAAACACGCACCAACTGCGCGGAGACGAAATTGAGCTGCGATTCCAGATCGCCGGGATGAACGCGCAAGTCTTCGGGATGGACGACCACCCAGACGCTATCGCCGCGGAAATGGCCGGGGATGTAAGGGCCGTTCAGGGCGAACGGGCCGAAATCGAGGCGGCTGATGTCGCGAGCGGGATCGAGCGCGGCGATAGCGCCCCGGAAGAGGTTGGGGATTCCCAGCAAGCGCGCAATTTCCACGGATGCGGGCCGGTCGAGAACCGCGCGCGGGACGCCGCGCTGCACGATGCGGCCGGCTTCCAGGACGATCATCTCATCGGCAACGGCGCAGCACAGATCGAGATCGCCCGTGACCAGCAGGATGGGGCCGGCAAAAGCCGCGCGGACCTGTTCGAGGAGCGGAACGTCGAAAGCGCGCTCGTCGATGAGCAGCAATTTCGGCACGGCCACAAGCGCGCGGGCCACGGCGCAACGCAGTCTCTGCGCGGGGCCGGCCTGGTGGGGGCGAAGAGCGGCGGAATCCGCCAGTTGGAAGCGCTCGATCATTTCCCCTACGCGGCGGTGGCGCTCCAGGCGCGGAAAGCGCTTGGCGGGGAACACCAGGTTCTGGCGCAACGTCATGTGCGGAAAGAGCGCGTCGTGCCGGGCGATGTACCCGCAGTTGCGGCGGCGGGGCGCGACGCTGACGCGCGACTGGGCGTCGAAGAGGATGACGTCATCCAGCAGGATGCGGCCGGAATCGGGCCTCACGAAGCCGGCCATGGTTTCGAGGATGAGGGTCTTGCCGGCGCCCGCGGGACCGTAGAGCGCGGTGACGCCGGCGGCCAGCGGGAACTCGACGTCGAGCGAGAAACGGGGCGGGATTTGCTTGACGATGCGGGCGTGTGTCATGGGCGTCGGTCCGCGATCCAGAAGGCGGCAGCGAATTCCGCCAGCACTCGCGCGAAAGCCACAGCGATGGCGGCCAGGATGGGCCGCAGAGCCAGCGGCACCTCTATGCGCCAAAACACGCGCCAGCCGGAAGCGCCCAGGCTGCGGGCGGCCTTTCCAAGGTTCGGGTCAAGGGATGAGAAGGTGGTGCGGAAGGCCCGCACCAGCAGCGGCAACGCCGAGACCACACCGGCGGCCACAAGGTTGATTTCGGTCAGCGGCCAAATGCGGGCAAAGACGCACACGAGGTAGTAGCACAGGACGGGCGCAGGCAGTGCGAGGGCCGCGGTGACAATTGTTCCGAGCGCCCGCTTGCCCGCGAATTCGCGGTTCGCGAGCGTCCAGGCGAGCCACAGGCCCACCACCACGGAAATGCCCGTGGAGAGACCGGCGACTCGCAAAGCGAGCCACAGCAGATACCGAGGGACGATCATGCGGGACTACCAATTATAGCTGCCGGAAACGCGCGCTGAAGTGGCGCAGGAAGGGAGGCTCCTCGACGATCTCCAAACCGCGGATGCTCTCCTTGCGCGCGTTCACTTCGAGAATGGCCTCCACTACGTAGTCGATGTGGCTCTGCGTATAGACACGGCGCGGAATGGCCAGGCGCAACAGCTCGTGGCGCGCGGCCTCGCGGAACATCACCGAGCCGATTTCCACGGAGCGGATGCCGGCGTGCCGGTAAAGCTCGACGGCCAGGGCCTGGCCCGGAAACTGGTGGGGCGGAATGTGGGGCAACATGCGGGCGGCATCGATGTAAATGGCGTGCCCGCCGGGCGGCTCGACGATGGGGACGCCGCGATCGGCGATGTGGCGGCCGAGATAGCCGGTGGAGACGATGCGGTAACGAAGATAATCGGGGTCGAGCACCTCTTCGAGACCGACGGCGATGGCGTCGAGGTCGCGGCCGGCCAGGCCGCCGTAGGTGGGGAAACCCTCGGTGAGGATGAGCAGGTTGGTCTCCTGCTGGGCGATGCGGTCGTCGTTGGTGGAGAGGAAGCCGCCGATGTTGGCGAAGGCGTCCTTCTTGGCGGAGAAAGTGC
>Ga0326728_10026625_pt1 | contig 10206 bp, 7 predicted proteins | sample MB3enrmetagenome_FD_207602 | JGI IMG/M metagenome (GOLD analysis project Ga0326728, IMG submission 207602) | Lab enriched peat soil microbial communities from McLean, Ithaca, NY, United States - MB31MN | ecosystem: Environmental > Terrestrial > Soil > Wetlands > Peat | place: USA: New York... | reverse complement strand
TCATGCTGCAGATCCTGGACGACGGGCGGCTCACCGATGGCCACGGCCGCACCGTGGACTTCAAGAACACCGTCGTCATCATGACCTCGAACATCGGCGGCCAGCTCATTCTCAACTACCGCGGCGGCGAGGATAGCGAAGCGTACGAACGCATGAAGACCGAAGTGCTCGAGGCGTTACGCCAGCATTTTCGGCCGGAGTTTCTCAACCGCGTCGACGAAGTGGTGGTGTTCCACAGCCTCACCCGCGAGCAACTGAAGCAGATCGTCGGTATCCAGCTGCAGCGGCTGCGGGCGCGCCTGGCCGACCGCAAGATCGAACTGGAGTTGACCGATGCGGCGCTGGAACACTTCGCCCGCACCGGCTACGACCCGGTCTACGGGGCCCGGCCGCTGAAGCGGCTGTTGCAGAAAGAGCTGGAAACCGATCTCGGCCGCAAGATCATCGCCGGCGAGGTGCGCGACAGCAGCCGGGTGGTGGTCGATTACCGCGGCAACGCTTTAGTGTTCACCAGCCAGCCGTTGGCCGAAGCGGCGTGAGGTCGTGAACCGTGCTCGTGAGTCGTGCTCGGGGATGGCCGAAGACGAGCACGATTCACGCGCTTCATCCTGCCGCGCGTTGTGCGGGCTGGTGGGTGGCAATCAAGGCGCGGAGGTCGTCGCCGTCGACCACCTCCTTTTCCAGCAACCGGTGCGCCAGCTCGTCAAGCAGATCGCGCTGCTCAACAAGCATCCGTTGCACCTTCTCGTGGCTGTGGCTGAGGAGCTGCTCGACTTCGGTGTCGATGGCGCTCGCTTTTTCCTCGCTGTACTCCTTGCGCGGCACCACCGGGATATCGAGGAACGCTGACCGGCGCTCGCGTTCGAAGGTGCGCAGCCCCAGCGCCTCGCTCATGCCGTACTGCGTCACCATGGCCAGGGCGATGTCGGTCGCCTTCTGCAGGTCGTCCTGAGCGCCGGTCGAGATGTCGCCGAACACCAGCTCCTCGGCGACGCGTCCGCCGAGCAGCACCGCCATGCGGTCTTCCAGCTCTGAGCGGGTCATGAGGTAGCGATCCTGCGTCGGCAGCTGCTGCGTGTAGCCGAGGGCAGCGATGCCACGCGGAATGATCGAGATCTTGCGCACCGGATCCATGTTGGGCAGCATCGAGGCGACCAACGCATGGCCCGACTCGTGGTAGGCGACGATCTCCTTCTCCCGTTTGCTCATCACCCGCGTTTTTTTCTCCAGCCCGGCGGTGAGGCGGTCGATGGCGTCGTCGAAGTCCTGCATTGTGACCTCACTGCGGTCACGCCGCGCCGCCAGCAGCGCCGCCTCGTTCACCGCGTTGGCCAGGTCGGCGCCAACGAATCCGGGCGTGCGGGCTGCGACCACGCGGATGTCGACGTCCGCTGCCAACTTCACGTTGCGGGTGTGCACCCGCAGGATCTCCTCGCGGCCGCGGACATCCGGCCGATCCAGCGCGATGTGGCGGTCGAAGCGTCCGGCGCGCAGCAACGCCGGATCGAGGATCTCCGGACGGTTGGTGGCGGCCATGATGATGACGCCGACGTTCGGATCGAAGCCGTCCATTTCGACCAGCAGTTGGTTCAGCGTCTGCTCGCGCTCGTCATGGGTACCGAGCGGGTTCATGCTGCGTGATTTGCCGAGGGCGTCGAGCTCGTCGATGAAGACGATGCACGGCGCTTTCTGTTTGGCCTGCTCGAACAGGTCGCGCACGCGCGCCGCGCCCACGCCGACGAACAGCTCGACGAATTCCGAGCCGCTCATGCTGAAGAACGGAACCTTGGCCTCGCCCGCGACGGCGCGCGCCAGCAGCGTCTTGCCCGTCCCTGGTGCGCCGACCAACAACACGCCCTTGGGAATCTTTCCACCGAGCCGGCGGAACCGTTCCGGGGTGCGGAGGAACTCGACCACCTCGCGTAGCTCCTCCTTGGCCTCCTCCACACCGGCGACGTCAGCGAAGCTGACGCGCGTCTCGCTCTCGACGTAGACCTTGGCTTTGCTGCGGCCGATGGCCATCAGGCCCCCCCCGCCGGCACCGGCGCCCATGCGCCGGAATAGAAAGCCCCAGAGCGCCAGAAAGAACACCAGGGACAGCACCCACGAGGCGAGGTTCGTCAACCAGGCGTTCGACAGCTGGCCGGAGTACGGGATTTTGTGCGCTTCTAAGGTTTCAATGAGCTTCGGATCATCCACCTTGACGGCGCGGAAATAATGCGTCGTGCCACCGAGTTGCTTCAGCTGATTGATCTGCTCGGGCGCGAGAATTCCCCCGACATCCAAGGTGGTGAGCTTGCCGGAGACGTAGTCGGGCCCGATCACGACGTCGGTCACCTTGCCGGCTTCAACGAATTGCTTGAATTGGGCGTACGTGATCTGTCCCGCTTCCTCCTGCACCAGGTAGGTGTGCACCAGCAGGACCAAGAGCACCGCGCCGACGAAGTACCACAGTGAGAAGCGCAGCCGTTTTTCCATGCCGGCAGATGTTTTCGGGCTCACGGTACGCACAGGACCGGGCAATGGCCGGCACGCAGCACTTTCTCGGCCGTGCTGCCGAACAAGATCTCATCCACCCGGAACTTGGCCCGGTGCATGCCCATAACGATCATGTCGACTTCGAGATCCTTGGCGATCTTGATGATCTCGACGAACGGGATGCCTTCCACGATCATGGTTTCGAACGCGTCGGCGCCCTTTTCCTGCACCAGCCATGCGAACTCCTCGGTGGCGCGCTGCCGCAGCTTCGCGATCACATCCGTCACAGTTCCCAATCCCTGCGCCTCGACGCGTGCAGCGAACTCGGTATCGACGACGTGCAGGACTGTGATCTCACCTTGCGGGCACAAGGCCAGCGTCAGATCGAGCGCGCGGCGCGCGCCGGCCGAGAAATCAGTCGCCACCAGGAGAGCCTTTGGGACGGTGCCCGCTTTCGGCTCAGCCATCGGTTGCAGCTTAGCTGTGAGTCGTCTTCAAGTCACGCGTCAGCCCGCGCCTTGCATCAGAAGCGCCTTGCTTCACGGAGGCGCGGATGTTAGCTTTGTGTAAAGCAATGTTGGGTTTGAGAAGGCGAGCGCAGTGAAGAAATTCGCCGTGTCCCTCTACCCGTTTGTCATTTTCGCGTTACGTCAATCCGACAATCTCCAGTCCAGTCAGCATCCCAGCTTGTTGGGCACGCACCGTGCTCCTATGATTGTAGTGAATACAAGAGACCCGGTGAGCATCCAATGCCGTAGGGCGAAGCGGCGTGTGGAGGGTGACGGCGGCTGGTTCTTTTTCGCCGAAGGAGCGGGTCATGCAACAAGACAAAGCCACGTTTGAAAAACTCATTCAGGAAGATCGAGCAACCAGAGACGTGCAGAGTTGGAGTGGGACCTTCCTGGAGTACCTGGAGCGCATCAAAGAGAATCCCGACCTGGCGAAACTGGCGCACGCCCGACTGCACGAGGTCATTCTCCGGGCGGGCGTCCGTGATATCGGCGACGCTGATGACCAGCGTGTAAAGCGCCTGTTCAAAGACGAACCGGTCAAGGTTTACGAGTTCTTCGCCGACGAGTTCTTTGGCATCGAGAAGGTGGTGGCGCAGATCGCACGCTACTTCCACTCCGCAGCGCTGAAGGGCGAAGAGAGCCGCCAGGTGCTCTACCTGATGGGGCCCGTCGGTTCCGGCAAGAGCTCGTTGCTGGAGAAGCTGCAGCACGGCTTGGAGGATAGCGAGCCCTTTTATGCCATCGAGGGTTGTCCGATGAACGAGGAGCCGCTCCACCTCATCCCGCGCCACTTGCGGCGCGAGTTCGAGAAGATGCTCGGCGTCCACATCGAGGGCGACCTCTGCCCAGTGTGCCGTTTCCGGCTCAAGGAGGAGTTCGGCGGGCGCTACGAAGAGGTACCGGTCGTGACCCGCCTGTTCTCCAAGCGCAGCCGTACCGGCATCGGCGTCGTGCCGCCGGTGGACCCGAACAACCAGGACACTTCGGTGCTCATCGGCAGCGAGGACATCTCGAAGCTCGACATCTACTCGGAGGGCGACCCGCGCGTCCTCGACCTGAACGGCGCGCTCAATGTGGGCGACCGCGGTATGGTGGAGTTCATCGAGGTTTTCAAGAACGAGACCGAGTACCTGCACGCCATGATCACCGCGACACAAGAGAAGGTCATCCCGGCGCCGGGCCGCCACGGGCTGGTGTACGTCGATACCGTGATCGTGGCGCACTCGAACGAAGCCGAGTGGCAGAAGTTCAAAGCCGACCACACCAACGAAGCCATCCTGGACCGCATCGTCGTGGTGAAAGTGCCGTACAACCTGCGCTCGTCGGAAGAGGTGAAGATCTACCGCAAGATCATCCGCAACTCGGACTTCCGTGCGCACGTTGCGCCGCACACGCTCGAGATCGCTTCCATGTTCGCCATCCTCTCGCGTCTGGAGCCCACCACCAAGTGCGACCTGATGACCAAGCTGAAGCTGTACAACGGCGAAGAGGTCGTCGAGAAAGGCAAAACCAAGAAGATCGATGTGCACGAGCTGCGCGACGATGCCAAGCGCGAAGGCATGACCGGCATCTCCACCCGCTTCATCATGAAGGCGCTCGACAACGCCCTCTCCGACAACGTCGCCGGCAACTGCATCAACCCGATCACCGTGCGCGAGGCGCTCATCAACATGACCAAGGAAGCGGACCTCCCCGACGATACGCGCAAGCAGTACCTCGACTTCCTGCAGGACGTCCTGCACAAGGAGTACCTGGACGTGCTGGAGAAAGAGATCACCAAAGCCTTCGTCTACTCCTACCAGGAGCAGGCCGAGTCACTGTTCCAGAACTACCTCGACCATGCCGAAGCGTACGTGAACAAGACGAAGGTGAAAGACCGCAACACCAAGGAAGAGCTGCAGCCGGACGAAGGCTTCCTCAAGTCGATCGAGGAGCAGATCGCCATCATCGGCTCAGCGGCGGAAGGCTTCCGTCAGGAGGTGATCGCGTACCTGTGGGCCGCCAGTCGCCGCGGCGAGAAAGTGACCTACCGGAGCTACGAGCCGCTCAAGGAGGCCATCGAGAAGAAGTTGATGACGTCCGTCCGCGACATCAGCCGCATCATCACCAAGGCACGGACCCGCGACGAGGAACAGACCGACAAGTACAACGCCATGGTCAAGAACCTGCTGGAAAACGGCTACTGCGAGAACTGCGTCGATGTGGTGTTGAAATATGCTGCCAACAATCTGTGGAAGGACTGATCGGCAGGGAGGGGGACCCCAAGCGCTGAGCTCTGAATGACCGCGCCCGACTCCATTTTCCGTCCGTTTCGCGCATCCGACGCCGAGCGCAGTGACCGCTCCTCGGGCGACCGGCTGCGCCACCGTCGGAAGGTGCGCCAGTCGATCCGCGAGAACATCGCCGACATCATCGCGGAGGAGTCGATCATCGGTAAGGACCGTGAGCGCATCATCAAGGTGCCGATCCGCGGCATCAAGGAGTACCGTTTCGTCTTTGGGGAAAACGCCCCGGGCGTCGGCCAGGGTGACGGCGACTCACAGCCCGGCCAGGTGATCGGGAAAGTGGAGGGCCGCGGCCCCACCGGGGACGAGCGCGCCGGCGACCAACCCGGTGTCGATTACTACGAAACCGATGTCACCCTCGAAGAGCTCATCGATATCATGTTCGAGGACCTGGAGCTGCCGGACCTCGAGCGCAAAAAGCTGCGCGAGATAGCGGCGCAGCGCACCAGCCGCCGCAAAGGCTACCGCCAGGTCGGCGTGCGCGTGCGCCTCGATAAGCGCCGCACGGTGAAGGCGAAGGTGAAGCGACGGCTCGCCACCCGGCACACCAGCCAGCACTTCGAGGACGAGCGCGAGCGCTTTCCCTTCCACGATGACGACCTCACGTATCGCCACCTGGTAACCGACACCAAGAGGGAGTCGAACGCCGTCGTGCTCTGCATCATGGACACCTCCGGGTCCATGGACACCATGAAGAAGTACCTGGCGCGCAGCTTCTTTTTCATGCTGTACCAGTTCATCGTGACCAAATACCGGAACGTCGAGATCGTGTTCATCGCGCACCACACCGAGGCGCGCGAAGTGACCGAAGAGGAGTTCTTCAAGAAAGGCGAGTCCGGCGGCACGTTCATCTCTTCGGGATATCAGAAAGGCCTAGAGATCATCGCCGCCCGCTATCACCCGTCGCTGTGGAACATTTACGCTTTCCACTGCTCCGACGGCGACAACTTCGACTCCGACAATCCGGCGGCACTGCGCTGCGCCAAGGAGCTGGCCGAGATCTGTAACTTGTTTGGGTGCGGCGAAATCAAGCCGCTCGGCTCCCGTTACTACGAGAGCTCGATGCTGAATATCTTCCGCCGCCTGGAAGCGGACAACTTCCAGACCGTGCTCATCGAACGCAAAGAAGACATCTGGCCCAGCTTCAAGGCGTTCCTGGCCAAGGATCGCGGCAGGGAACAGTGAGGCAGGGCCATGGCGGCTGCGTACGACATCAAGGCCCTGGAAGAGTGGGACGCCAAGATCCGCGAAAAAGTCCGCGAGTTCGGTTTGGACTGCTATCCCCAAGAGTTCGAGCTGTGCAACCACAACCAGATGCTCGGCTACATGGCCTATTCGGGCATGCCTTCGCATTATCCGCACTGGTCCTACGGCAAAGCGTACGAGAAACTGAAGACCCTGTACGACTACGGCGTCTCCGGGCTGCCGTACGAGATGGTCATCAACTCGAACCCGGCGCTGGCCTACCTGATGCGCGACAACTCGCTGCTGCTCCAGATCCTGACGGTCGCGCACGTCTACGGGCACAACGATTTCTTCAAGAATAATTTCACCTTCAAAAGCACCCGCGCCGAGTTCACCGTCAGCGGCTTCAAGGCGCACGGCAAGCGTGTCCGCGGCTACGTCGAGGACCCCAGCATCGGGATCGAGAAGGTGGAGCACATCCTCGACGCAGCACATGCGGTATCGCTGCAATGCCGGCGCAACCTGGCGGTGCGCAAGCGCACGCCGGAGGAAGAGCGCGAGCACCTGTTGGATGCGGCGCGGCCGCCGGAGGATCCGTTCCGGAGCGTCCACCGCCGCAAGCCATACACCGAGCCCGACCTGCGCAAAGTGCCGCTGGTCCCGGATGAGGACGTGCTGCTGTTCATCCGCGATCACAACCCGTACTTGGCGGAGTGGGAGCGCGACCTGCTCACCATCGTGCTCGAGGAGGCGCAGTACTTCATCCCGCAGATCGAAACCAAGATCATGAACGAGGGCTGGGCAACTTACTGGCACAAGCGCATCCTCGACAGCCTCGAGCTGCCGCAGGACCTCCAGCTCGAGTTCATCGTGCGCCACAATCAGGTGGTGCGGCCCTTTCCGCACGGCATCAACCCGTACCACATCGGGCTGCGCGTGTGGGAGGACATCCGCCGGCGCTACGACGAGCCCACGGCCGAGGAGGCGAGAGATCTCGAACCGAACCATCCGACCGGAACGCAGAAGCTGTTTGAAGTGCGCGAAACCGACCGGGACGTCTCGTTCCTGCGCCGACACCTGACGGAGAATCTCATTCGCGATCTGAGCCTGTTCGAGTACGAAACCAAGGGCGAGGACCTCGTCATCACCCGGGTTGCGGACAAGGAAGGCTGGCGCGAAGTGAAGGAGGCCCTGCTCAAGAACGTGGGCATGAGCACGGTGCCGGTCGTCAAGGTCGAAGACGCCGACTTCGGGCACAACCGGACGCTGTACCTCGTGCATTCGCACGACGAGCGCGACCTGCAGCTGGAGTACGCCGAGAAAACCCTTTCCTATGTGCACCGTTTGTGGCAGCGCGACGTCGCCCTGGAAACCGCCATCGGCGGTAGACGGTCACTGTTGGTCTACAACGACCGCGGCTTCTCTACGAAGACCCTGAAGTAGACGATCGAGGATTGGGGCTTGCACGACCGCCGAGGCAATGTTGTCGGCTACGGTTGCTGCTTGTCCGATCAACTCACGGATTTGACACCCACCTCCGGAAGGACTAGGGGAGCGATGGGGACTCGGGACGGCTGCAGTGGCCCCGGCGCAGAGCCGGGAGGGGGCAATCTTGCTGGTCGGATCCGAATTCGTTCGTTGCACCTTGCCAGTTGGCGCAACCGGCGCGCTGGATGTGTTCGCTGCAACGAACACGTTTGCCGATAGCGCAGGCGCGCGCCGTTCCGGCTTAGCTGTTGCCGTTCTTCGGCCGGTCCGCCGGACGCGCAGCCCCCCGTGCTTCCGATCTCGGCGCCGCTTGCTTTCTGTCGCAGCAATGACTGCGCTCACCTTGAGCGCTTGGCCAAGAGAGGGAGACTACAATGAACAACTTCGGACGTTTGCTGGTAGGGCTGACGACGTGCGCGGCGCTGCTGTCGAGCGGGATAGCGATGGCGGCACCGCCGCTGCCGGCGACAAGCCTCAATACGTGCCAGGACAAAGTCAGAACCGAAGGAAAGATGTTCGTCCAGAATACGATCGCCGCCGTTGGCACCTGCTTGAAGGCGGTCGCTACCGATGTCATCAAGAAGAACGTTGCCATAACCGCGGCGACGTCGAAAACGTGCGTCAAGCAGTTTCGCACGATCAACGACACGCGGGGGCTGGGTAAGAGCTTGCAGGAAAAGCTCAGAAAGAACATCTTCAACAAGTGCGACCCGGCGGCGGGCGCGAATGTGACGCATTCGGTCGCCGACGTCACGGGGGTTGCTCCACTACTACCGCAGCCGATCGATGCCGCGAACCTCGATACCTGGTGCAAACACTTCGGCGGAGACGGCTCGATTGACTCAGTTGCCGAGTGGGAAGACTGCATGGTCGGCTCGTTCGACTGTGAGGTGGCGGCAGCCATCTGGGCGCAGTACCCGCGCGCCTTGGAATGGCTTACCACGTTGACGGCGGTTGGCACTAACATGAACCTGGTTGTCCCGCCGGCCGCCGATCCGAGTCGCACGACGGATGCCGTTGCGGGCGCCAACTCGTTCAAGACGTTGATCGATCCCGACGGGGACGGCATTCCGAACCCGACTTGCGGCGGTGAAGGCGTGGCCTGCGCCACAGCGTGCTGCTACGTGGAGGTTCCCCCGATTCCCCCGATTGCCCCGCCGGGGGATGTCACTTGCTTCCAGTACACCGCCCCTGCCGCCCAGATCGCCGGGTTCATGGGTATGTGCGGCGGGCCGAGTTTAGGAGGTTTTATGATTAAGACCCCCGTTCTTGCACCGTGCTTTGCTGCGCCGGCACCGATGACGGGCCTGCCATGCTTCGTCGCTCCAGCTTTGGTGAAGATCCCGTCTGATGCGACTTGTCCCTAGGCCGTCGTCCCCGGCTGGCGGGTGGACCCTTGCTGCCTACCCGCCAGCCAACCGCTGCGCCTGCGCCGCCCGGTGGGCGCTTGCCCACGCCTCGCAATTTGCTAAACAAGAAAGCCCGAGCAGGAGTCGCTGATGCCGATCTATGAGTACCGCTGCCGCAAGTGCGGCAAGCGTTTTTCCGTGCTGACCTTGCGCATATCCGAGACCCCGTCACCGCAATGCGACAAGTGCGGCAGCCGGGCCGCCGACCGCTTGATGTCGCGCTTCGCCACGCCCAAGTCGGAAGAGGCGCGGATGGAATCATTGGCCGATCCCAGCAAGCTAGAAGGCCTCGACGAAAGCGACCCGAAGAGCGTCTCGCGCTGGATGCGCAAGATGGGCAAAGAGATGGGCGACGAGTTCAGCGGCGAGGACTTCGACGAAATGATGGACGAGGTCGACGCCGGCGAAGGCGGCGAGGGAGAAGACGAGGGCTGAGTCTTGGGTGCTGAGTTCTGATCTTTAGCTCTCGACTATCAACTACCGACTATCGACTTTGTAGCAACACCACCACCGTCGCTGCGATTGCTTCACTGCGGCCGATGGCGTCCAGGCCTTCGTTCGTCTTCGCCTTCACGTTCACGCGTTCCGCTGGCACATCGAGCAGCGTTGCGATCCGTTGTCGCATCGCCTCGCGATAGGGTCCGAGACGCGGCTGTTCGGCGTGAATCGTCACGTCGAGATTACCGACCCGCCAGCCCTCTCCGGCCATCAACGTAACGACCTGCTTGAGCAGCTCGCTGCTGGCGATGTCGCGGTAACGTGCATCCGAATCGGGGAAGTGCTGCCCGATGTCGCCCGCACCTAAAGCGCCGAGAATGGCATCGCATACCGCGTGTAGGACCACGTCGG